>ERZ724504.540-NODE-540-length-21334-cov-6.693031_pt1 | contig 21334 bp, 20 predicted proteins | sample MGYA00376037_ERZ724504 | MGnify/ENA primary metagenome ERZ724504 (study PRJEB28724, sample SAMN07190888) | wastewater metagenome | isolation source: influent of sewage treatment plant in Hong Hong | place: USA: Christiansburg, Virginia | collected 2016-03-01 ... | reverse complement strand
GGAAAGCTGAGCGCCCAACCGAGTTCAGCGATTCGGGGATGAACTGCGGAGCTGCTACTGGTAGCAGCGTAACCACGGAGGGCAGCGCTGAACCGAGGTCGTGCGCCGCCAGACAAAGTTCGCAGGTATGCGTTGGCAAGCCACTCTCGTTATCCGCCGCATGCCCGACGGCATGTGCCCCCGCCGCCAGTTGGGCGAAGAGGAGTACGGCAACGAGAAGGAGATGGCGCAGCGAATTCACAGCGTAAGTTTAGTCGACCTGGACGAGTAAGCCTTTGAGATATTCGCCTTCCGGGAAGTTCAAGGCAATCGGGTGGTCGGCGGCGCCGGCCAGACGTCGGACGATACGCGCTGCACGGCCGGCATCATGCGCGGCATCGGCGATGATTTTCTGAAACAATTCCAGCCCGACACCGCCGGAGCAAGAGTAAGTCATCAGCATCCCGCCCGGCTTGAGCAAGCGGAAACCGAGCAGATTAATGTCCTTGTAGGCGCGGGCGGCACTTTCAGCATGAGCGGCAGACGGTGCAAACTTGGGTGGATCGAGAACGATCAGATCAAACAGGCGACCGGCTTTGCGGAAATCGCGCAGCGCCTGAAAGACATCAGCCTCTTGCCACTGCGCCCGTTCGGCTGGCAATTGCGGGTTGAGCGCCAGATTGGCCTTGCCTTGCTCCAAAGCGGGGCCGGAGGAGTCCATCGACAGCACGCTGACTGCGCCACCGGCCAAAGCTTGCAGCGAGAAGCCGGCGGTGTAGCAAAAACAGTTCAGTACATCCTTGCCGGCGGAGAGTTGGCCGAGCAACAAGCGGTTGTCGCGTTGATCGAGATAAAAACCGGTCTTGTGGCCGCCGGCAATGTCGACCGCCAGCTTGACGCCATTTTCAATGATAGTCAGCGGCTCGTCGCGCGCTTCGCCATGCAGCCAGCCGGTGGCCGACTCAAGACCTTCGAGGCGGCGAACATCTGAATCTGAGCGTTCGTAAATCCGGGCGCAGCCAGTCGCCTTGATCAAACCGGCGACGATCGCATTGCGCCATTTGTCGGCCCCGGCAGAGGTCAGCTGGACGACGACGGTGTCGCCATATTGATCGGCAATTACGCCGGGCAGACCGTCGGATTCGGCATGGATCAGTCGCAGCCCCTGTTGGCCACGCAACTCGGGCAGTGCCTGGCGACGCGCAACAGCTGACGCAACCCGGCGTTTGAAGAAGGCATCATCAACCGATTCTTCCGCATCAAAGGTCCAGAAACGGGCGCGAATCTGCGATTTCGGGCTGTAGGCTGCACGGCCCAGCGGACGCAGGTTGTCGGCCAGGACTTCGACCGTATCCCCGGGGCGCGCCCGGCCCTCCAAGCGTCCGACCGAACCGGCAAATACCCACGGATGGTTTTGTTTGAACGCTGAACGTTCCTTACCCGGCAGCAGAATCAGCTGAGCCATAATTTTCTCGCTCCAAAATGCAACAAGCCCCGGTTACCTTGCGGCAACCGGGGCTCAAAATGCTTCCGCAACTTAGGCGCCGAGTGCCTTACGGTTGCGCGCGTGGCATTCAGCGGCGTACATGACCTTGAACAAGGTCTTGCCGGTGCCCTTGAACAGGCGCTTGGTGGACTTGGAAACGCAGCGGCGCTCCAGTGAAGAACGGCGATTACGGTTGATAGCCATGATGACTCCTTGAATCCGACGAATTTGGTAAACCGCCAATCATAGAGGCTGCTGCAGAAAAGGTCAATTGAAGCTTGATTTTTTGGCTATTTTGGTTGTTGACCGCTAACGTTTGGCCCGCGGGTGGGCCGTGTCATAAACCTTGGCCAGATGCTGGAAATCGAGGTGGGTATAAACCTGTGTCGAAGCGATACTGGCATGTCCCAGCATTTCCTGCACCGCCCGCAAATCCCCTGATGATTGCAGTACATGCGAAGCAAATGAGTGACGCAGCATGTGCGGATGGACGTGACGCGGCAAGCCCAGTTTTACTGCGCGCAGCGCCAGCCGTTCCTGAATCATGCGATGACTCAGTCGATTGCCGCGGCGTCCGACGAAGAGCGCCTTTTCTTCAAATGCCGCAATGTTATCGCGTAGTGCAGCCCATGCTGCCAGTGCTTCACAGGCCTTGGCGCCGACCGGCACCAGTCTGGCTTTGCTGCGTTTGCCGAGCACCCTGACTTCGCCTTCCTGCAGCGCACTATCCAGCGCATCGCAATCAAGCGCGGCGAGTTCGGCCAGACGCAAACCTGAGGAATAAAACAACTCGAAGATCGCCGTGTCGCGTGCGGCCAAAACGGGGTCATCTTCTTCAACCGGCTCCAACAGCCGCGCAGCTTCATCTACCGACAGCGCTTTGGGTAGCAGTCGCGGTGATTTTGGCGAGCGCACCCCTTCGCAGGGATTGGCCGGTAAGGCGTCATGTTCGCCAAGCCAGGCAAAGAAACCGCGCCAGGCCGACAGAATGCGCGCCAGCGAGCGCCCGGACAGCCCTTTGCCATGTAGCTGCGCGACAAAACGGCGAATCTGATGAACCTGCAACGCGGCGAGCGGCGTTTCAGCCGCCACGGCGATCAATTTATCCAGATCACGCCGGTAATTGCTGACGGTATGCGGCGACAAACGCCGTTGCTCGGCCAGTTCGGCCAGGTACTTCGCAACGGCGTTGGCCGGGATCACAAAACGCTCTTGGTGACTCGGGCCAGCGCGGCAGATACCATTTCGCCGAGACGCTCAAGATAAAGCGTGCCCATGTCGGCATAAAAACGCTGCGCCTCTTCGCTGCCCAGCGCAATCATGCCAATCGTGCCACCACCGTTGCGCAAGGCGATTAGGGCCTGTGAACGAATATGGTTGGCGTGTTCGCCAAACCAGGATGCCGTGCCGAAACCTGCGGTAGAACCGCAATACGGGCGATTCAGGGTTTCGGCAAAGACCTGCAGCTCTTCACTGACGGCAGCAAATTCCGGCAAATCCTCAACGCCATCCGGCGCATTCCACAAGCGTAGCGCGACATGCGGGACGGAGAAATCGTCGCGCAGGTGGAAATTGAGCAGGTGGATGACGGCTTGAAAGGTTTCCGCCGCAATCAGGCCAACCGCCAGGCGATGCACTTTTTCGCTGATCGCATCGTTTTCTTCGCCAAAGGCAATCAGTTCAGCAAGTTTTGTCTCGGTTTGGCGATTTTTGTCGCGCAAAGTCAGCATCTGGCGCTCGGCCAGTGAAACCGTATGTCCGCCATGTGGATGTGGCACAAAAATTTGCGCCAGCAAATCGGCGTACTGCTCAAAAAATATGGGGTTCGACTTCAGGTATTCGGCGACATCTTCAGCAAATGGGGCACTCATACTTCTATTTCTCCAGAGAAAACATTGACTGCCGGGCCGCTCATCAGCACCGGTTGATCCCGGCCGCCCCAGGCAATATTCAAATCGCCGCCGCGCGTCGTGACACGTACCGGGCTATCAAGCAGGCCGCGGCGGATGCCGGTGACCACCGCCGCGCAGGCGCCGGTGCCACAAGCCAGCGTTTCGCCGGAGCCGCGCTCGTAAACGCGCAGTTTGATCGCATTGCGATCGATGACCTGCATAAAACCGGCATTGACCCGTTGCGGAAATTGTTCGTGATTTTCGATCAGCGGACCATGGTCGCCAACCGGCGCGCTATCGACGCAATCAACAACTTGCACGGCGTGTGGGTTGCCCATCGAAACAACGCTGATGTCCAGCGTCTCATCGGCCACATCCAGCGAGTAGATACCGATCTCGTCGTCGTGCAGGAAGGGTATTTCCGCTGGTAAAAATCGGGGAATTCCCATGTCGACCGTAACATTTCCGTTGGCTTCGAGGCGCGGTGTGATGATGCCGCGGAGGGTCTCGACGCGAATCTCGGTTTTCTCGGTCAGGCCGGCGTCATGCACAAAACGCACGAAGCAGCGCGCGCCATTGCCGCACTGCTCGACTTCGCTGCCGTCCGCATTGAAAATCCGGTAACGGAAATCGACGCCGGCTTGTGTTGGCGCTTCAACCAGCAGAATCTGGTCGCAACCAATCCCGAAATTGCGCTCGGCAAGAAAGCGCAGTTGTGCTGGCGTGAGATTAACCTGCTGGCGTACGCCGTCGAGGACAACAAAATCGTTCCCTAAGCCGTGCATTTTGGAGAATTTGAGCTTCACTGTCTGCTCCTTTGTTAAGTTTAAAAAGAATAGCAGAGACAGTTGCTTACCTCAAAATATTAAAGCTTCTTCTCCATTACGAAATCGTCCATGACAAAACCACGGCCGATGTCGTCAACAATCGCTTCGCGCACGACAAAGCCGTATTTTTTGTAGGAGCCAATGGCCTTTTCGTTGCGCTTGTTCACCGCCAGAATGACGCAGGGGTGCCCCATTTTTCTTGCGCGCGCAGCGACGTGTTCGATCAATTGACCACCAACGCCCTGACGCTGCACGTCCGGATGGATATAAAGCTTGTCCAGCTTGAACTCGCCCTTGTAAATCTCGCTGAAGGCAAAGCCAACGCGGCGGCCATTGTAAAAGGCTTGGTCCAGCCATTTATGGACATCTTCCAGATCATCGTACAAACGCTCGTGACCATAGCGCTGCTCAAGCATGAAGTCGATCTGTTCCTGGGTAATGATGCCAGGATAGGTAGCCTGCCAAATTTCACGCGCCAAAGACGAAATGGCAGGTACATCGGGTGGTGTTACGGGGCGAATTTCAATACTCAGGCTGTTCATTTGTAAAACCTCTGCTCTCCGGGTGGCCGGGTTTTGAAGCGTTTGTGCAACCAAAAGTACTGCTCCGGCATGCGCAGTACCTGGCTTTCAATAAAGCGATTGACCATTTCAGTGTCGGCCTCGACGCTCTCACCGGGGAAATTATCCCATGCCGGCGTCACTTCTACCTCATATCCATCAGCAACTTGTCGAGTGATGCAGGCGACAACTTTTGCTCCCGTAAGACGCGCAAGGCGGGAAACGCCGGGGATGGTGGCGGCTTGAACGCCAAAAAACGGGACGAAAATCGAATCATCAGGGCCGAAATCCATGTCCGGCAAATAGTAGAAAGGCAGGCCCTGTTTCATCGCTTTGATGACTTTGCGCATGCCGTCCTGGCGCGAAAGAAGCAGGCAGCGTTGAAAACGGTGTCGTCCGTCGAACAGCAGTTTGTCGAAGACCGGATTTTTTTGCTTCGAATAGACCGTACAGCCGGCAGACAGCATGGTCAGACGGGTTGCCGCAGCATCAAGTCCGACAAAGTGGGGCGATAGCACGATCAGCGAAGTGTCTTCTGGAACAACCAAATGCTCTTCACCTTTGACCCGGATCATGCGCTGTAGCCGTTCCTTGGAGGCCCACCAGCCTAATGTCCGATCCAGAACTGCGCGGCTGAAAGCAATGAAGTGCTGCCGCGCCAAGGCTTCGCGCTCAGCCTCGGTCTTTTCGGGAAAGCACAAGCGAAGATTGATCAGCGCCACCGAACGCCGTTCTCGACCCAGCGCATAAAGGGTCTTGCCCAATATCCAGCCTACTCCGCGCAGCGCCGGCAAGGGCAGCCAGTGCAGCAACCAGAGAAAGCCAACCAGCAAATGGCTCAGGGCATTCTTCACGCCTGACTCCTGTCTGATTCGGGTGGTGGCATGGCGCCACCGGGTCGTTTGTAGCGGTTGTAACCCCACAAATACTGCGTCGGACATTCGCGAATCAGTGATTCGATCTCAAAATTTATCTGTTTTGCGCGGTCGACCGTAACACCCGTCAACTCAGTCAGTGGGGCACGCAAGTGCAGATGGTAACCGCATCCATTTGGCAGTCTTTCAGCCCAGGCAAAGATGGTTGCAGCACCCGTTTCCGTCAGGCGTGCCGCCAAGGTCATTGTGTAAGCTGGCTTGCCGAAAAAATCGAGCCAGACACCTTCGCCAACCTTTGGCGCCTGATCTGGCAACAGACCAACCGCTTCGCCACGCTTCAGAGCTTTGATCAGGGCGCGCACTCCAGAGACGTCGGCCGGAGCAAGATGAACGTTTTCGCGTTGGCGGCCGGTTTCAATCAAGGTTTGCAAAAATGCCCGCTTTGGAGGGCGGTAAAGTACGGTAATCGGTGCATGCGCTGCGTAGTACTGAGCGGTGATTTCAAAACAACCCAGATGCGGTGTCAGAAAAACAATGCCTTTGCCGGTAGCTTGGGCTTGTTCAATAATTTCCCAGCCAGTGACTTTTACAATCCGCGGTACGACGTCGTCCAGGGAATGAAGCCAGATCGAAGGGAGCTCCAGTGCCTGTTTGCCCGCCTCGGCAATGGCAACCGATTGCAAGGCGGGGTCGATGCCGGCTTGTTGCATGTTTTCCAGCAGGTGCTGTCGGTAGCGCGAGGAAAGCAGCCAGGTCAGCCAGCCTGAAAGTGCACCAAGCCTATGCACCACGCGCAACGGCAAGCCAGCAAGAAGACGAAGGAGAAAGACCATAAGCCTCAGGGGGTTGAAACCCGCCATGAAAAGACTATTATTATGAGATCGCCGAGTTAAAGAGACAACTTGCGGGGCGATTAATAAATTCTGCTAAAGCGTCACCCGCTCGTGGTCCGAAGCCGGTAACGCCGGACCAAAGGACTGCTGGAGATTCAAATGAGCGAGTATTTCTTTACCTCGGAATCAGTTTCCGAAGGTCATCCCGATAAAGTTGCTGACCAGATTTCCGATGCCATCCTTGATGCCATTTTGGCTCAGGACAAGCATTCCCGCGTTGCGGCAGAAACCTTGTGCAATACCGGTCTGGTCGTTCTGGCCGGTGAAATCACTACCAACGCCAACGTCGATTACATCCAGGTTGCTCGCGATACACTGAAGCGTATTGGTTACGATAACAGTGATTACGGCATCGATTACAAAGGTTGTGCCGTGCTCGTCGCTTACGACAAGCAGAGCCCGGACATCGCCCAGGGTGTCAACAAAGCCTACGATGACGGCCTCGATCAAGGTGCCGGTGACCAGGGTTTGATGTTCGGTTACGCCTGTGACGAAACCCCGTCACTGATGCCTTTGCCGATTTACCTGTCGCATCGTCTCGTTGAGCGCCAGTCCATGCTGCGCAAGGATGGCCGCCTGCCGTGGGCGCGTCCGGATGCAAAGTCGCAGGTCACCATTCGCTATATTGATGGCAAACCGGACTCAATCGACACCGTTGTGTTGTCTACCCAGCATTCGCCGGACATCAGTTTGGAGAATTTGCGCGAGCAGACCATTGAGGAAATCATCAAGCCGGTGCTTCCGAAGGAGCTGGTCAAGGGCAGCATTAATTTTCTGGTGAATCCGACCGGTCGTTTTGTCGTTGGCGGTCCGCAGGGTGACTGCGGCCTGACCGGCCGCAAGATAATCGTCGATACCTATGGCGGTGCTGCACCGCACGGTGGCGGTGCTTTCTCCGGCAAGGATCCGTCCAAAGTTGACCGTTCTGCTGCTTATGCTGGCCGTTATGTCGCCAAGAATATCGTTGCCGCCGGTCTCGCCACGCGTTGTCTGGTTCAGGTTTCCTATGCCATTGGTGTAGCTCACCCAACGTCGATCATGGTCGATACCTTTGGTACCGGCAAAGTCAGTAATGAAACACTGACTGTGCTGATCAAGAAACACTTTGACCTGCGCCCGAAGGGCATTGTCAATATGCTTGATCTGCTGCGCCCGATTTACCAGAAGACTGCCGCCTACGGTCATTTCGGCCGTGACGAGCCGGAATTTACTTGGGAAGCGACTGATCGCGCCAGCCTGCTTAAATCAGACGCTGGCCTGTAAGTCACCACGCCACAAACCAAAGGGAGCCACGGCTCCCCTTTTTTGTCGCTAGAATCCACGCCTATGCTCAAAAAAATCAGCGTCGAACAACTGCGCACCGGCATGCATCTGCACGCATTTTGCGGGTCGTGGATGGATCATCCTTTCTGGCGCAACAAGTTTGTTATTACCGACGAGAAAGATATCGCGCTGATTTTTGAGAGCCCGATCAAGGAGGTCTGGATTGATGCCGCCAAAGGCCTTGACGTTCCTGCCGGCGAGGCTGCTGTCGAAGCGGAGGTCGTGCCGCCACCAGCCAAGGCACTTGAGCCAGAGAAAACTTCGTTCAACGATGAAGTAAAGCGTGCTGCAAAAATCTGTGCGAAGGGCAAGGAAGCGGTTGTTTCCATGTTTCAGGAAGCACGCATGGGCAAGGCCATTGAAGCAGATGCTGCGATGCCGCTGGTCGAAGAAATTTCCAATTCCATCCTGCGCAATCCGGGTGCGTTGATCAGCCTGGCGCGCCTGAAGACAGCCGACGATTACACTTACATGCACTCGGTGGCTGTTTGTGCATTGATGATCGCCTTGGCTCGTCAGCTAGGCCTCAGTGATGAAGAAACTCGTGATGCCGGGATGGCTGGCCTGCTGCATGATCTCGGCAAGGCGCTGATCCCGATGGCGATTCTGAACAAACCCGGAAAGCTGACTGATGAAGAGTTTGCCATCGTCAAAACGCACCCAAAAAAGGGCCATGAATTGCTGTTGACCGCAACAGGTGTCAGTGAGGTTACCAAGGACGTCTGTCTGCACCATCACGAGAAAATTGATGGCAGCGGCTATCCGATGGGTCTCAATAGCGAGACGATGAGCCTTTACGCCAAAATGGGCGCAGTCTGCGATGTCTATGATGCAGTCACCTCCAACCGTCCGTACAAGGCAGGCTGGGATCCTGCAGAATCTATCAAGCGCATGGCGGAATGGCAGGGTCATTTTGACCCGACTGTCTTTCAGGCCTTCGTCAAAAGTTTGGGTATTTACCCCACGGGTTCTTTCGTGCGCCTGGAATCCGGCCGCCTTGGCGTCGTCATCGAGCAAGGAGAGAAGTCGCTGCTCAAGCCCAAGGTGCGCGTGTTTTTCTCATCAAAATCGCAGGCCTACATCAAGCCGGAAACTGTCGATCTCGCGCGCAGCCTCGAGAAAATTGCGGGTCGTGACGACCCGCATAAGTGGGGCATCAAGGATATCGATCACTATTGGGCTGGCGACAAAAGCTGAAAACGGTTTTATAATCCGCCCCCTACCGAGGAGCGCTGCAGGAGATCATCCCCAGGCTCGGTTTGAAACCGCGCTCACTGTTCAACCCTGCCGGGCGCAGGGGGTTCGGTGAGACACCGCCTCCTCCCCGTCACAGTTTATTAGGAGCTTACTGTGGCTGAATTCAAAGATTACGTTATTGCTGACTTGAACCTTGCAGACTGGGGTCGCAAGGAAATCCGCATTGCCGAAACCGAAATGCCGGGCCTGATGGCCATTCGCGAAGAATTCGCGAAGACCCAGCCGCTCAAGGGCGCCCGCATCACTGGTTCGCTGCACATGACCATCCAGACCGCCGTGCTGATCGAGACGCTGACCGCGCTCGGCGCCGAAGTCCGCTGGGCCTCGTGCAACATCTTCTCGACCCAGGACCACGCCGCTGCCGCCATCGCAGCGCAGGGGATCCCGGTCTTCGCTGTCAAGGGCGAAACCCTGGTCGATTACTGGGATTACACCCACCGCATCTTCGAATGGGCCGACGGCGGCTATTCGAACATGATCCTCGACGACGGCGGCGATGCCACCCTGCTGCTGCACCTCGGCGCCCGTGCCGAGCGGGACATTTCCCTACTGGCCAAGCCGGGTTCCGAAGAAGAAACCATCCTCTTCGCCGCCATCAAGGCCAAGATCGCTGTCGATCCGACCTGGTATTCCGTGCGTCTGGCCGCCATCAAGGGCGTCACCGAGGAAACCACGACCGGCGTGCATCGCCTGTACCAGATGCACCAGCGTGGCGAACTCAAGTTCCCGGGCATCAACGTCAATGACTCGGTGACCAAGTCCAAGTTCGACAATCTCTATGGCTGCCGCGAATCGCTGGTCGACGGCATCAAGCGCGCCACTGACGTGATGATCGCCGGCAAGGTCGCCGTCATCGCCGGTTATGGCGATGTGGGCAAGGGTTCGGCCCAGGCCATGCGCGCTCTTTCCGCTCAAGTCTGGGTCACCGAAATCGACCCGATCTGCGCCCTGCAGGCCGCGATGGAAGGCTACCGCGTCGTCACCATGGAATACGCCGCCGACAAGGCCGACATTTTCGTCACCACGACCGGCAACTTCCACGTCATCACCCATGACCACATGGCGGCGATGAAGGATCAGGCCATCGTCTGCAACATCGGTCACTTCGACAACGAAATCGACGTCGCTTCGATTGAAAAGTACCAGTGGGAAGAGATCAAGCCGCAGGTCGACCACGTGATCTTCCCGGACGGCAAGCGCATCATCCTGTTGGCCAAGGGCCGTTTGGTGAACCTCGGTTGCGGCACCGGCCATCCGTCCTACGTGATGAGTTCCAGCTTCGCCAACCAGACCATCGCCCAGATCGAATTGTGGAGCGAAGCGGTGAAGGGTTCCAACAAGTACCCAGTCGGCGTTTATGTGCTGCCCAAGCACCTGGACGAGAAGGTTGCCCGTCTGCAGTTGAAGAAGCTGAATGCCGTTCTTTCCGAACTGACTGACGAGCAAGCTGCTTACATCAACGTATCCAAGGCCGGTCCTTACAAGGCTGATAGTTACCGCTACTAAGCAACACCGCCCCGACCGCGACGGTCGGGGCAACTTCATTGAGTCGAATGATGAAAACAGAAATCTCCATTGAGTTTTTTCCCCCTCAGACGCCGGAAGGCATCGAGAAGTTACGGTCAACCCGCAAAGAGCTGGCAAAACTTGATCCGAGTTTTTTTTCCGTAACCTATGGTGCCGGCGGTTCAACCCGCGAGCGTACCTTTAACGTAGTCAAGGAAATTGCCGCCGAAGGCTTTGATGCCGCGCCGCACCTTTCCTGTATCCGCTCGACGCGTGACAGCATCCGCGAAATCCTCAACGAATACAAAGCTGCCGGCATCAAACGCACCGTTGCCTTGCGTGGCGATCTGCCGTCCGGCATGGCTGAAACTGGCGAATTTCGCTACGCCAACGAACTCGTTGAATTCATCCGTGCCGAAACCGGTGACTGGTTCAGCATCGAAGTCGCCGCCTACCCGGAATGGCATCCGCAAGCGAAAAGCCCAAAGGATGACATGCAAGCTTTCGTACGCAAGGTCAACGCCGGTGCCAACTCGGCAATCACCCAATACTTCTTCAATGCCGACGCCTACTTCCATTTTGTCGATGAAGCACGCGCCCAGGGTGTCGCCGTACCCATCGTTCCCGGCATCATGCCAATCGCTGGTTTCACCAAACTTGCCCGTTTTTCTGATGCCTGTGGCACAGACATCCCGCGCTGGATGCGCAAAAAATTCGAAAGTTATGGCGACGATACCGACTCCATTCGCGCCTTCGGTCTGGATGTGGTTACCGAGCTCTGCGAACGCTTGCTCAAGGGCGGCGCACCCGGCTTGCACTTTTACTGCATGAATCAATCGGCGTTGACCACCGAAATCTGCAAGCGCCTCGACTGAAAAGGCTTGGTCGGGGGTAAGATTCAGATATGGACCGAATCGAAGCCCTCAAGACAATCACCGCTCAAGCGGCAAGCGGCGATCTGGTTTTCCCAACTGGTATTGATGTCGCGCTAAAAATTCAGCGCGCCCTTGATGATCCGGATTGCCACATCGATACCGCCGCTCGCCTTGTCGTAGGTGAGCCGCTTCTTGCAGCAAGGGTTGTCGCCATTGCCAATAGCGTGGCTTACAACCGATCCGGGCAAAAAATTACCGATGTGCGCAATGCGGTTTCCCGTATTGGCCTGCGTACCTTGCGTACTTTGGCGACAGCCTTGGCAACCAGACAGATGGCTGGCGCGTCAAGCGATCCCGAAATTCGCAGCATTGCAGCACGTCTTTGGGAGCATACCGCGCACGTTGCGGCTTTAGCCCATGTAATTGCCCGTCGCGTAACCCATCAAGATCCGGAAACAGCTCTTTTTGCCGGCATCGTGCATGAAGTCGGTGGTTTTTACCTGATTTCGCGCGCCAAGGATTTTCCTGGGTTGCTTGTTGGCGAACCCGGAGACTGGGCAGAAAGTGCTGAAGCCGAAATTGGTCGTGCCATTCTGACCCGGTTAGCCGTGCCCGATGCCGTCATGCAGGCAATCGAAGCCCAATGGGAAGGCTATCTGGCCCTGCCCCCGGTTACGCTGGGCGATACGCTTTTGCTGGCCAACGAACTGTCTCCGGTGACTTCGCCGCTCTATGAGATTGGCACGATACGCAATGGTGGATCAGCGCCTATCATTGATTCAGTTATCGACGAGCAAACACTCAGCGGCATCCTTGCCGAATCTGCTGCCGAAGTTGAATCCCTGACTGTTGCGCTGCGCTTCTGAATAAAAAGGCCCGCACTCGGCGGGCCTCAAGGCTTGAATTCAAAAACCTTAATTCGATTGCGTCACGATCACGTTCTGTGCCGGCATCGGCGCCGGGAAGCCCGCCTCGGCCAGTGACTCGCGAATCATCTTGTTGGTATCGAAATACACCTGCCAGTAATTGTCGGTGTGGCAATAAGGACGAACTGCCAGGACCGGCCCGACCAGGGTGAAGTCGAGAATCTCGACATCGACTTTAGGCTCCGCCAAAACATTCGGAATGGCAGCAATTTTCTCGCGCAAGAGGGCCATTGCCGCCTTGTGATCAGCCGCACCAGAAAGCTGGCATTTAAGATCAACGCGGCGGAACGGATTGACCGAGAAATTCTGGATCGTGTCACCAAATACCTTGTTGTTGCCAACGATGGTCTGGACGTTATCCGGGGTGTTCAGCGTCGTAGTAAACAAACCCAGTTCAGTTACCGTGCCGGTTATGCCGGCAACCGTTACGAAATCTCCAACTTTGAGCGGGCGCAGGACAACAATGAAAGCACCAGCCGCAAAGTTGGCCAGCAAACCTGACCAGGCCATGCCGATTGCGACGCCGGCAGCGGCAATCAGGGCTGCGAAGGTTGTCGTCTGAATGCCGAAGTAACCGAGAATGCCAACCACCAATAGCACGTTCAAGGTAACCGTGACGACTGAACCGACATAACGCAGTACCGTCGGATCAACCTTCTGTTTCTCCAGGGAAGCCCGGATCATGCCCAGCACCATCCCGATCAGCCAGCGGCCAATCATCCAGAAGGCAATGGCTGCCAAAATCTTGATTCCGACATCGGTTGCTGTGGTGACAAGGATGTCCTGATATCGTGAAATATCCTGTTCTGTCATCGTTTTCTCCAAAAAATAAGTGACATTGGCCATTCTAAATTCATTTCTATCGCGAGCAGTATGGGCTTTACCAAGATAAACAAATCTTCAATTCCTGCTTGTTCCGTTGACGCTGCATGGGTGCCTCTATATAATTCGCCGCTCTTCAAGTGTGGGTCGGTAGCTCAGTCGGTAGAGCAGCGGACTTTTAATCCGTTGGTCCCGAGTTCGAATCTCGGCCGACCCACCAAATTTTTACGAAGATTGGGGCGCTAGCTCAGTTGGTAGAGCAGCGGACTCTTAATCCGTAGGTCGACAGTTCGAATCTGTCGCGCCCCACCAGAATTCAAAGGCTTGCGCTTAGGCGCAGGCCTTTTTGTTTTGGGCGCAACAATAGCGCGACCAAAGGGACTCGTGTTCCCAGTACTCATCCGGCATCTCTCGTAACGATAGCAGGCCGAAATGAGGTCAATGCGTAATGACATTTTGTCAATGCGTATTGCCTTTATAAATCAGTTGCTTACACAGATCATTCTTTTCTGGCATGCCAAAATGTCATATTTTGTGTGCGGGCTCAAGTTGATGTTCGGTTAAAAGCGCATATTAATCAATTGGTTATAAGAGCTATTTCGATCAGGCACGCAACGTGCGTTTAGTTGGTTGAGCAAGCCTGTCCCCGGGATGGATTGCTCAACCCGGCTCACTCGAGTCGGGTTCCTACAAACCAACTCTTCGAAGAGGCTTTTATGAAAATCAAATCCATCGTTGTTGCTTCCTTGCTTTCCATGTGTATTTCTGGCGCTGCCGTTGCAGCTGACCAGAAGGGCATGTCCGGGATGAGTGGTATGGAAGGTCAGAAGGGCATGTCCGGGATGTCCGGGATGTCCGGTATGGAAGGCCAAAAAGGTATGTCCGGCATGAGTGGCATGGAAGGCCAGAAGGGCATGTCTGGAATGTCCGGTATGGAAGGTAAGAAAAAATCCAAACAGCAGGGCATGAGCGGCATGTCTGGCATGTCCGGGATGGAAGGTCAAAAGGGGATGTCCGGTATGTCCGGTATGTCCGGCATGGAAGGTCAGAAGGGGATGTCTGGCATGTCCGGTATGTCTGGCATGGAAGGCAAGAAGAAATAAGGAGGTAATTCGGCGCCGGGGGAGGGGTGTCGCGCTTCCCCGCGTCTTTCCAAGAGAGCTCGCCATGAAACTCTGTATCCAGAAATGTTTGGCACTATCGGTGTCATCTTTTATTTTTGCATTGCCCTTGGCTGCGTTTGGTGCCGAAACGGTAAATGCCGAAACTTCACGATTCGTCGCCGGTCTGGCGCCCTATGAACGCCCTGCTGGCGCGCCGGTCATTCTGGCTTTCGCTTCTGGCAGCGATTGGCAAAACCGGGCGCTTAAAGGCGTCAGCGAGCCGCGACCGACCAGCCTGAATTTTCTCAATGATCAGGGTGCTTGGTATACGCCCTTTATTCACCCTGGAATACCGGGCTATTACGATCTGCGGCGCTGGCATGAGCAGGCGGGTGGATCCAATAAAGTGAGCCGATAAGTTCATGAAAAACATACGAATCAGGATAGTGGCCAGCCTGATCATCATGGTCTCGTCCTGTGGCGATAAGCCCGGTGCTGACATCAAGGCAGCTGCCACCAAAGCTGTCGCGGTCGACGCCGAAAATGGCGGAAAACTATTGCGCGCAACATACAGTCCTTTGCATTTCAAGCCGGCTATCGAGTCGGCCAGCGACGATCAGTGTCTGGCCTGCCACAAGGAGGTGCTGGAAGACAAACCGCGCGTTGCTTCGCCGGCCGGCATCAAGGCAGCCGACGGCTTGGCCTGGTATCAGCGGACAAGTACTTATAGCGGTGATCAGGACACTTTCCATCGGCGGCATCTGACGACGCCGCTCGCCAAGAAACTGATGAATCTCAAATGCAATACCTGTCACCAGGGGCACGACCCGCGTGAAGAGGCGCCTGGCTCATCGGCTACCGCAGCACCTCAAAGCGATAACGCCTTCACATTGCGCAAGCAGGTAAATCCTGAAACGACCTGTCTCAAATGCCATGGCCAGATGCCGGCCAAGGAGATCATGGGCTTGCCCGGACCTTGGCATGAGGTCAAGGAGATGTTCCAGAACGATTGTCTGACCTGCCACGCAGCGATTCGTACCAAGCGCCATCAAGTGACCTATCTCAATGCCGAGGCGATTGAAGCAATGGCCGTCGCTGGCAAGGAAAGCAAAACGGCTGACGATGTCTGCTACGGCTGTCACGGTGGCCGTTCCTGGTATCGCATTGCCTATCCCTATGCCCGCAATGCCTGGCCCGGCATGGGTGACATCACGCCTGAATGGGCGTTACAGCGACCCCAGCATTCCGAATCACGTTTCCTGAAGGCGGAACCGAAACCATGAACAAGCTCCCGTTCTCAATTCTTAATCCGGCGCGTCGCAGTTTTCTGAAAACCTCAGCCGCCGGGACGGCACTCGCCGCTACCAGTGGCTTTCTCGAACTGGCGCTTGAGCAGAAGGATGCCGAAGCCTTCGCCCATGAGCCTTACCTGCGCGATGACCAGCTGACGACGGTCGTCACTTCCTGCGACCATAATTGCGGTTCGCGCCACATGCTGGTGGCGCATAAAAAGGGCGACGTCATCGTCCGCTTGTCCACCGACGACGGGCGCTATCAGGCTGGCGGCGCATTCGGCAAGGATACGTTTGCCGAGCCACAATTGCGGGCCTGTCTACGCGGGCGTTCCTATCGGTCACGGCTCTATTCGCCGGAACGTCTGCTCTACCCGATGATGCGCGTCGGCGAACGTGGCGAGGGCAAGTTCAAGCGCGTTTCGTGGGACGAGGCGCTGAACCACATCGCCAGCAAAATGGTGGAGTTGAAGCAGAAGTACGGGCCGACAGCCATTCTCGATCAGGCCTATGCCGGCAGTTCGTATGGCGTGCTGCACAAGTCGGACCAGATCGAAGGATTGCTGGCGCGCTTTCTTGGCATGTTCGGTTGCCGGACCAACTCCTGGTCGGTGCCGAGTTATCAGGGGACGACCTTTTCGTCGAACATGACCTTCGGCACCATTCACGATGGCAATGAGGACGATGCTTTTGCTTCCGGCAAGCTGATCATCATGTGGGGTTGGAACCCGGCCTACACATTTCATGGCGGTAACACCTTCTATTACATGCGGCTGGCCAAGCAGCGTGGCTGCAAATTTGTCGTCGTCGATCCGCAATACACCGATTCCGCCGCCGCCTACGATGCGTGGTGGATTCCCATCCGCCCGAATACCGATGCGGCGATGCTCGCCGGCATGGCGCACTACATATTTGCCAACAACCTGCAGGATCAGAAATTCATCAACAAATTCTGTCAGGGCATGGATGCCGGCACGATGCCGGAGTGGGCGAAAGATCAGGAGAGTTTCAAGGATTACATCCTCGGCACCAACGATCAGATACCAAAGACCCCGGAATGGGCCGAGACGATTTGTGGCGTATCGGCAGCAGATATCAAGAAGCTGGCCGATATGTATGCCCGCACCAAACCAGCCGCCCTCAAAGCCTCCTGGGGACCGGGGCGCAATGCTTATGGCGAGCAGTACAACCGCATGGCGGCGGCAGTGCAGGCGATGACCGGTAACATCGGCATACTCGGCGGCTGTGCCGAGGGCGTCGGCAAGGGTTGGCATGCCGAGTCGGTAGCTTATCCTTACGACGAAAACGCCAACCTCTGGTGGGCATCAATCAAGTCGGATCGCTGGGCGCACTGTGTCATCAATTATCCAAATGTAAAACGCGAGGAAATCGGTTGTTGGCCGCGCGAGGATGAGCTGGATGGCAAGATACCCAATATCAAGGCGATTTTCTGGCACGGTTCCGACTGGTTCAACCAACTGACCAATATCAACAAGGAAATCGAGGCGATCAAGAAACTGGAACTGGTGGTCTGCTCCGATTCAACCATCACACCTTCCGGGCTGTGGGCCGATGTCCTGTTGCCGATTGCCACCCACTTCGAACGTCATGATGTGGGCTTGCCCTGGTACAAGGGGCATTACTACATCCATCGTCCCAAAGTCATCGAGCCGATGGGCGAATCGAAGACTGATCTGCAGATATATACCGAGCTGGCCTATCGTCTGGAACAACTCGATCCGGCGCTCAAGGACTTTGGCAAGCGCTACAACCCGCGTGCTGAGCGCAGCTATTTTCAGGATCCCGAGGCGGTAGATGAAGCCTATCTGGTGGCTTGGTGGAAAAAGGTGCAGGCGAACCAGGGTGTAAGCATGTCTTGGGAAGATTTCAAACGGCATGGCGTTTACAAATTCACCTTCGACAAGCCGCATGTTGCTTTCCGCGAGCAAATCGAGGATGGCGTGCCATTCGAAACTCCGTCCGGCAAAATCGAGATCCTGTCGACCACCTTGGCCAAGGTCAAGGACTGGACCAGGACCCAGTGGGGTTACCCGATTCCGTCCATCCCCAAATGGATAGAGCCGTTTGAATGGATGGGGCACGCCTTGGCAAAAGATTATCCATTCCACATGATCACTCCGCATCCGCGTTGGCGTACGCACTCGATCTTCAACAATATTCCTTGGCTACGTGAAACCTATCAGCAGGAAATCACCATGAATGCCAGTGATGCAAGAAAGCTCGGCATTGTCACCGGCGATATTGTCGAAGCGTGGAACGCGCGCGGCAAAGTGGTTGTTCCCGCCTATGTCACCGAACGCTGCCTGCCAGGTGTGGTGGTGGTTTTCGAAGGCTCATGGATGGATCTCGACAAGCAGGGTGTTGACCGCTCCGGCAATCCCGATTTTCTGACCAAGGATGAACCCAGTCCGGCGGGGGCCTTTGCCTACAATACGATTCTGGTCAATGTGAAGAAGAGTGCTCTGGAACATCGTCCCGGCTGGGATAGCCAAGCTACTGCGCGTTCCTATATTTTCCGCCGCGACGCATGAGGAGCCGTCCATGACCAAAAAACTCGACATGAAAGAAGTCAAGGTTGCCCTTGAGCGCAAGGTGGCACAGACCTATGAACCGGTAAAACCGGCCATGCAGTTTGGCTTTGTTCATAACAATGTTGATTGTATTGGCTGCCGCGCCTGCGAAATAGCCTGCAAGGACAAGAATGGCTTGGCGCCGGGGCCACGCTTCCGGCGGGTAATGTACGTCGAAGGCGGGACTTTTCCCGACGTATTTGCCTACAAGGTCAATATGTCCTGTAACCATTGTGCGGAACCGGCCTGCCTGCCGACCTGCCCGACCGGGGCGATCTGGAAGCGCGAAAAGGATGGCATTGTCGATATTGACTCGACGCTGTGCATAGGTTGCCGCAAGTGCGAGGCGGCATGTCCTTACGGCGCACCACAGTGGAATGTGCAGGAACAGATCATCCAGAAATGCAATCTTTGCGTTGATGAAATCGATGCCGGTCGCAAACCTTATTGCGTGATGGCCTGCATGATGCGGGTGCTGGATATCGGCCCGATTGACAAGCTATGGGCAGGGCAGCATCAGACCAAGGCCGTCGGGCCAAATGACAAGATAGTCAGACAGGTGAAAAACATGGCCAGTCCGGAATTGACCAAGCCGTCGATTGCCTTCGTTCCCCACAGCAAAGGCAAGGTCGAGTGATGCTGACAAAAGAAGTTGCCGTCGCGCTTGCCGATGACGCCATCACCCTGGCTGTGCTGCAGGACAAGGAGATTTCGCCATCACTCCTGACTGGACTGAGCCTGCTTGGCTTCCCGGATAATCTGGCAATGTTGCCGATTGGCCAGGTGAACCAGCAAACTTACGAACTGATGCGTGCTTCGGTCACTGGGCTACCGGCAGATCCTTCTAGCCGTTTTCTGGATGAGCTGGCGGCCGATTTTGCTGCCATCTATCTGACCGGTGCCTATGGTGCCTCGCCCAGTGAATCGTTCTGGCTCTCGGATGATCATCTGGTTTGTCAGGAAGCCATGTTCGACTTGCGGGCGCTCTATGCTGCCAGTGGTTTGGCGGCCCCGAACTGGCGCATGCGGCCCGATGATCATCTGGTATTCCAGTTGCAATTTATCGCACGATGTCTTGAGCTTGTGGTCTGTGATAACGACTGGCGTTCGTTGGCCCGTTTTCTCGATCACCATCTGTTACGCTGGTTACCTGATTTTTCAGCACGTATTGCAGCGCGCTGCGATACAGCCTTTTACGGCGCACTTATCCTGTTGACGAACAGTTGGTGCCAGCAATTGCGGGACCTGATTGCGGAAATGCTTGATGAAGTACGGCCCAGCCAGGAGGAGATTGAAGAGCAGCTTCGGCCTCAGCGTGGGGTCATGCCAGCCCCGGAACCTGTCCATTTTGTGCCTGGTATGCACGGCCCCAGTTGGTAAACTTGGCAAACAATATGAAGTGGCTGGGGCCATGAAGCAATGTTTCCGGAGATTTTTTATCGTTGCTGAAGTACCCTGATGCCATGACAACCCGTGTTTCTTATTTGAGCAGCCGCCTGTTGCGTGGCGTGCTTCTGGTTGCCGGTGTCGCTTCGCTGTTACTGGGACTTTTATTCCTCGGTCTCTATCGGGATCAGCTGATTCAGGAACGGGCCGAGGTCTCTTTGCGCCTGAACCGTATGCTGCAGGTGACCTGGGAAAACGCCATGCTCAAGCGTGATGTCGAGGGCTTGCGCGATATCGTTGCCAAGCTGGGCGAACTGGATGGCATACGAGATGTGCTGATTCTGGCGCCAGGTGGTGAGGTTCGTTTCGCCTCTGATCCTGCCAAATTGGGCCACCAGATGCCGGCTGTGGCGCAAGCGACGACCGCCGGCAAACTAGTCAGCCGGTTTGTGAGTCTCGAGCCTGATGGCGAGGTACTGCGTTCGATCAATCCGGTGCCCAATCGGGCACCCTGTACGCCGTGCCACGGGCCTGTTGCCGAGCATCCGGTGAATGGTGTTCTGGTTATTGACTACGATGCGGCGCCGATCCGCGACAGCGCCTGGCGCAGTGCGGTCTTGCTGCTGCTGGCCGGGGCCGCCGTCCTGACGCTGACTCTGTTGACTCTATGGCTGTTGCTGCGTCGCCATGTCATCAAGCCGCTGGCCACGCTTGATGCTGCCACACGTGCCCTGGCGACCGGCGACCTCAGTGTGCGAGCCAGGCTCGGCGGTGATGATGAGATAGCCCGGGCAGCAAGCAGTTTCAATACGATGGCCGAGCGTTTGGCCCAGCAGATTGTCCTGACTGAAACCCAGAAGCGTTATCTTCAAGACTTGCTTGATGGGTTGCCGGATGGCGTGCGTGTTATTCGGGCCTCGGATATGCAGGTCGTTCTGGCCAACCGTGCCTTTTGCCAGCAGCTGGGTATGCCGGCCGAGGCGGTCCTCAACAATCCCTGCTACCAGTGTAGTCATGGTCGTGCCACGCCTTGTGTGCCGACCTTGCTGGTTTGCCCGGTTGTTGAGTTGACGCAGGTTGGCGGAAGCCTGAAGGCCAATCATCATCACCAGCGGGCTGACGGTAGCCTGTTCCCGGCCGAAGTGCATGCCGTCCTCGTCGAAATCGACAATGGCTCCGGCAAGGAGCGCTATGTCGTCGAGTCGGTACGCGATCTCGGCCAGGTGGTTCGTGTTTCCCACGAGCAAAGGCTTTCCGAACTCGGCTTGCTGGCTGCCGGCATTGCGCATGAAATTCACAATCCACTTGGTTCTGTCCGTCTCGGTGTCCAGGGTCTGGCGCGAGAAATTCGGGAAACCAATATCTCGGCCGAGCAAATCGCCGATTATCTGGTGCTGATTGATCAGGAAATCGATAATTGCATCGCGGTCACGCGTCGCCTGTTGTTGCTGGCGCGTCCACCGACCAATAACCTTCAGTTGGTGGTGCTCGGCGAGGCGCTGTCCGATACCTTGAAACTCCTGGCTTTCGATGCGCAGAGCCACGCTATCGTGCAACAATTGGAATTGCCCGACGAGCAATTACGAGTGTTCGCCGACGAAGCCGAAATCCGCATGATCTTCCTTAACCTGATTCAGAATGCTCACCACGCCATGCCTAATGGCGGAACCTTGATTGCCCGTTTGAGCGGCGCTGACGGTCAAGCCTGGATCGAAATCATCGATACCGGCACCGGCATGGA
>ERZ724504.539-NODE-539-length-21379-cov-9.203480_pt1 | contig 21379 bp, 24 predicted proteins | sample MGYA00376037_ERZ724504 | MGnify/ENA primary metagenome ERZ724504 (study PRJEB28724, sample SAMN07190888) | wastewater metagenome | isolation source: influent of sewage treatment plant in Hong Hong | place: USA: Christiansburg, Virginia | collected 2016-03-01 ... | reverse complement strand
ATGGCCGAACTCCTCGAAAACGTGCCGCCGGCACGCCTCTTCGACGAGATGCTCAAGCTGCTGATGTCCGGCCACGCCGTCAAATGCCTCAAGCAACTGCGTGAAGAAGGCCTCCACCACGGCCTCCTGCCGCTCCTCGACGTGATCCTCGAACAACCCATGGGCGAACGCTTCGTGTGGCTGTCCCTCGAAAACACCGATGACCGCGTGCGCCAGGGCAAGCCGGTGTCCCCCGGCTTCCTCTTCGCCACCCTGCTGTGGCACGAAGTGCTGGCCGACTGGGAAGCGCGCAAGGCCAAGGGCGAATACTCGCAACCGGCGCTTTTCGAAGCCATGGACGCGGTGCTCGAACGCCAGTCCGGCAAGCTCGCCATCACCCGCCGCATCGCAGGCGACATCAAGGACATCTGGGCCCTGCAACCGCGCTTCGACAAGCGCGCCGGCAAAACGCCCCATCGTTTGCTCGAACAGCCGCGCTATCGCGCCGGCTGGGACTTCCTGCGTCTGCGCGCCCAGTCCGGCGAACTGCCGATGGAACTGCCCGACTGGTGGGAAGCCTTCGCCGACGCCCATCCGGAAGCCCGCGAGAACATGCTGGTGCCCGACAAGGCCGGTGCGGCCAAAAAGCGCCGTCGTCGCAAGAAACCCGCAGCGGCAGCGGCCACCCCGGACAACGAATGAGTTCGACTCCGTCTGTGCGCATCCGCGCCTTCGTGGCGCTGGGCGCCAACATCGGCGAGCCCGTCAAGCACCTGCGGGCCGCCGTGGAAGATCTGTCCACCCTGCCCGACACCTGTGTCGTGGCCCGCTCGTCCCTGTACCGCAGCGCGCCGGTGGGGCTCGTCGACCAGCCGGACTTCATCAACGCGGTAGTGGCCGTCGATACGGGTCTCGCGCCCCTTGCGCTGCTCCGCGCGCTGCTCGCCATCGAGGCCCGCCACGGCCGGGTGCGCAGCATTCCCAACGCCCCGCGCACCCTCGACCTCGACCTGCTGCTGCACGGCGACAGCCGCCTGAACGACCTTGAACTGACCCTGCCCCACCCACGCATGCACCAGCGCGCCTTCGTACTGCTGCCGCTGCTGGAGATCGCCCCGGACGTGCGCCTGCCCGGGCTCGGCGCTGCACAGGATTACCTTTCTGCCGTCACCGACCAGGCCATCACGCGCAGCGAGCCCCTGTAATGCCGATCTGGGTCCAGACCTCCCTTCTGCTGGCGGCCTCCAACGTCTTCATGACCTTTGCCTGGTACGGGCACCTCAAGAACCTGTCCACCTCGCCCTGGTACATCGCCGCCTTCATCAGCTGGGGCATCGCCCTCTTCGAATATCTGTTGCAGGTCCCGGCCAACCGCATCGGCGCGCAGGAACTCAACCTCGCCCAGCTGAAGATCATGCAGGAGGCGATTACCCTTACGGTGTTCGTGCCCTTTGCATTTTTCTACATGCAGCAGCCCCTCAAGCTTGACTATCTGTGGGCGGCCCTGTGTATCCTAGGCGCCGTTTACTTCATCTTCCGCGCCTGAAAGGCGAAGTCATCCCATGCTCGAAAAAGCGCGCTACATCGTCGTGGAAGGCCCCATCGGCGCTGGCAAGACAACCCTCGCCAAACGCCTTGCCGATCGTCTCAATGCCGAAGTGCAGCTGGAAAACCCGGCCGCCAATGCCTTTCTCGGGCGCTTTTACCAGAACATGGAACGCTGGGGCCTGCCGACCCAGATCGCCTTCCTGTTCCAGCGCAGCGAGCAACTGGCCCGCTTCGCCCAGGAACATGACCCGCACAAGCGCGTGGTCTCCGACTTTCTGATCGACAAGGACCCGCTGTTCGCCGAATTGACTCTTGCCGAAGACGAACTGCAGCTCTACCGCCAACTCTACGAACGCCTCAAGCCCACCGTGCGCAAGCCCGACCTGGTGATCTACCTGCAGGCCCAGGCAGACACCCTGATCGAGCGGGTACGCAAGCGCGGGGTCGAATCCGAGCGCAAGATCAACGAGATCTACATCCAGCGGGTCGCCGAGCGCTACGCCACCTTCTTCCATCATTACGATGCAGCACCGCTGTTCATCGTCAATGCCGAGTCTCTCAATCCGGTGGACAAGGACGAAGACTTCGAGCTGCTTTACTCCCGCCTGCTCGCCATGCGCAGCTACCGGGAATTCTTCGGCTACTCCGCCTGACCCCAACATCCCCCCGGCCTTGCGCAGCATCCGTTTGCGCTTGTGCCGTGCACAAGATTGGGGTTAACTGCCGCCGCGAGGAGAAACAGCAATGAGCTACTTACAAGAAAACAACAAACCCGTCACCCTGTTCGAACTCGGCAAGATGCGCGCCGAGGGCCGCAAGATCGTCATGCTCACCGGTTACGACGCCAGCTTTGCGGCGCTACTGGAACGCTGCGGCGTCGATGTCGTCCTGGTTGGCGACTCGCTGGGCAACGTGCTGCAAGGCCAGAAGACGACCCTGCCGGTGACCATGGAACACATGGTCTATCACACCGAATGCGTGGCCCGCGGCTGTACGCGCCCGCTGATCGTCTCCGACATGCCCTTCGGCAGCTATGCCGAAAGCCCGGCTCAGGCCATGCGCAACGCCGCCCTCCTGATGGCTGCCGGTGCACAGATGGTCAAGCTCGAAGGCGGCGCCTTCATGGCCGAAACCGTGCGCTTCCTGGTAGAACGCGGCGTGCCGGTATGCGCCCACATCGGCCTGACCCCCCAGTCGGTGCACCAACTCGGCGGCTACCGCGTACAGGGCCGCAGCGATGAGAGTGCAGCGGTGCTGAAGGCGGATGCCCTGGCCCTTGAACAGGCCGGCGCCGCACTGATCGTCATGGAAATGGTGCCAGCGGCACTGGCCGCCGATGTCACCACCAGTCTCACCTCGATGGCCACCATCGGCATCGGCGCCGGCGCTGATTGTCACGGCCAGGTACTGGTGCTGCACGACCTGATCGGCGTCTTCCACGGCAAGCGCCCGCGCTTCGCCAAGAACTTCATGGAAGGCGCATCGAGCATCGACGACGCCGTCACGCGCTACGTCACCGACGTCCGGGAAGGCCGCTTCCCCGGCCCCGAACACAGCTACTGAGATCCGTCATGCAGATCCATCACACCATCGCCAGCCTGCGCGCCGCCCTCGCCAACGCCGATCGCATCGCCTTCGTGCCGACCATGGGCAACCTTCACGACGGCCACATCGACCTGATGCGCCAAGCCCGCGAACAGGCCGGCACGGTGGTCGCCAGCATCTTCGTCAATCGCCTGCAGTTCGGCCCGAAGGAGGACTTCGACAAGTACCCGCGAACCTTCGAAAACGACTGTGCGCGGCTTTCCGCCGCTGGCGTCGATCATCTCTTCGCGCCGGACGAAAAGGAAATGTACCCGACACCCCAGCGCTACCACGTCGAGCCCGACCCAGCCCACGTGAATATCCTGGAAGGCGCTGTACGGGCCGGGCACTTTGGGGGTGTCGCCACCGTGGTGCTAAAGCTCTTCAACATCGTGCAGCCGAATGTGGCGCTGTTCGGCAAAAAGGACTATCAGCAACTGATGGTCCTGTCGAACATGGTGCGCGAACTCGCCTTGCCCATCGAGATCGTCGCCGGGGAAACCATCCGTGCCGACGACGGTCTGGCCCTGTCCTCACGCAATGGCTACCTGAGCACCGCCGAACGCGCCGAAGCGCCGCGCCTCAACCGCCAACTGGCGTGGATTCGCGAAAAGCTCGCTGCTGGCGAAAAGGATTTTCTACGCCTTGAGACCGAGGCGATGGCAGAACTCGCCGCCCACGGCTGGCATCCGGACTACATCGCCATCCGCCGCCGCAGCGACCTGCAGCCCCCACAGGGCGACGAATCGCTGGTGGTGCTGGCTGCCGCCAAACTGGGCAACACCCGGCTGATCGACAACCTCGAAATCTGAGCCTCAGGTCGTGGGATGAAAACTGGCGATGACCAGCGAATCCCCAGCCTGCGCCTGCCGGCGGATCTGCCCGAAATGCTCGGCAATCGCCATGCACTGACGGATATCCTCGAGCAGATACTGGCGCATCCCCACGCACAAGGCCATTTCACTCACCGCCGGCTCAGCGGCGCAGGCCGTGCGGATCGCCCGCACCACCTCGGTGTAAACCGGATCCCGCGCCAGCAACACGGCCAGACGCACACGAACATGAGGGGCAACCCGCGATCTGGCGGGATAACACTCCAGTCGCTGGCAAGCCTGCAGAACACTCTCGCGCACCTCCCGGTGACGCCCATGCATCTGCTCATTGCTCATGCGTACCAGCGACGCCTCCCAGTCCGGGGGAATCCGCTGCTTTTCGGTAACACGCTCGCGCCATGCCTGCCAGCAGATGATTGCCAGAGCCAACAGCCCGAGACAGGTAAAGATGAGGGTATGCATGATCCGGCTCCGCGCAACGAGTTCTGACGCTCGAAGCTTAGGTGCCGGGGTAAGCCAGAACGGCCGAATACATCACACTCACTGGCGAATGGCGCACGCCGGGGCACGGACCGCGGGTTAACCGAGAATTCGGTCACGCCCTGAGCCAGCCGGGCCTCAGGCGGGAATGCCCGGCACACACCGCTGGCGGGGCAGGCTGCTACCCGTCGTATCCCGTTCCGCACCGACCCGATCCAGCCGGTAACCGTTGCCATAGGCGGCACTCAGCCGAAAACCGATCTCAGGCCACAAGCCGAGCTTGCGACGAATGCGGCTGACATGGGTATCGACCGTGCGGGAAGCCGTCGGCAGATTGCTGCCCCACACAGACTCCAGCAGATGCGCCCGCGACATGACGCGTCCCTGGTTGCGAAACAGGAACAGGCTCAGCTCGAATTCCTTCTCGGTCATCGTCACGGGGGAGCCCGACACATAGATCCGCTTGGCGACGATGTCGAAGCGGTAGGGATAGGTATCGGTGAGCGTGCACCGGCTGAAGTGCGCCGGCAAGCGGCGACGCAGCACCGCACCAACCCGGGCGACAAGCTCCCTGCTGCCAGCCGACTTGCGCACAAAATCATCCGCCCCCGCCAACAAGGCATCAGCGAGCGCCTCTTCGCAGTCGCTGCACGCGATGAACATCACCGACGAGTCGCCCCCCGGCATGGAGCGCAACCTCATCAACAACTGGGCGCTGTTTGCGGCGGTCGCGTTCCAGGCGAGCAGAAACAGATCGAAGCTTTCCCGGGATGCATCACGGAGGAGATCCCGCTGATCCTCAAAAAAATGGACACGGTGTCCCGCATCCTCAAGCGCACACCGCAATGGCTCAGCCAGCCCGGAATCTGCATGGAGCAGGGCCAAACGCATGAAACTCTCCCCTATCAGGCGCAACCACAAAGGACCACGCTACCCCGATATGCTAAACGACCATGACATGCAGGGAAAATGCTGACCAATACTGACCAATGCAGGATGAATTCAGGTCAAAGGATGCGTACATGAGCATCGAAACGATAGCCACGGCCGTAGCTGGACACCAGTGGCAGCCTCATCGCGCACTTCTCGGCAGCCTTCGCCCGCAACCGGCTGACCAGTGCCTCCAGCCTCGGCATCGAGTAGCCCGGCGCCTCGACGCCGAGCAGCGCGACCAGTTCTTCCCGGCTGGCCTTGCGCCCGGGATGCCCGAAGAGCGTTTGCAGGAGTTGGGTTTCCAGGGCATTGAGACGCACACTCGCCCCGGTCGGGGCAGTGAGCAGACACTGCTCCCGGTCCAGCAGCCAGGGATTCGGAAGCGGCCGGGCGAGCAGCGGTGACGGCGGAAAGCGCAGCCGCCGATAGACACTGATCAGCGTGGCCTCAAGCTCCTCGGCATCCACCGGCCTGATCAGGCAGGCATCCGCCCCTTCCCGCAGTCCGGCGATGCGCAACGCCCGTTCAGCCCGCCCCAGACACAGGATGATGCCGCACGGCATGTAACTGCGTACCCGCCGGCAAAACGCCAGACCGTCTCCGTCGGGCAACTCGATATCGACAATCAGCATGGCAACCGGCTCGGACAAAGCGACCTCCGCCTCCGCAATGCATCCCGCTCGGCTGACGACAAAGCCGGATTTGGCGAGAAACGCCGCCGTGGCCTGGCTCCGGCACTGATCCGCCTCCACCAGGAGAACGGAAAAGCTCACGAGCCTGCGCCTCTGGCGACGACACTCCGAACACTCTCCCCCAGACCCACAGCCTTCCTCCCCCTCGTTTATCGATCCATTTTCATCGCCGGTGGGCAGATGGTAGGCGAAGGCGGGCGGCCGGGCGCAGAGCTCACAATTCATTGCAAACCTGACAGCCACACCGGGCATGACGGGGTACGAACAGGAAAAACCAGGGTGCGCTCAAGGTGCTGACGATGCAGCCACCGACAATGACCTCGCTGGAATCCGGGCGCGCCCCCACCAAATATCCATTGGGCACTTGCCATCCCGCGCCCAAGCGATACACTCCGGATAGCCTGCGGCGCGGCGCTGACAGGTCCATGGAGACAAACGAAAAGGAGGGTTCAAAACAATGGCTGCTACGGTCCAACAGATTCTTCAGAGCAAGGGCAACGCGAGCTACTCCGTGACGCCCGACACCACCGTGCTCCAGGCCCTCGTTCTCATGGCCGAGCGCAACGTGAGTGCCGTTCTGGTCATGGAAGGCGAACAACTGGCGGGGATCTTCACCGAGCGGGATTACGCCCGGAAGGTGGTGCTCAAGGGCCTCGCCTCGAAGGACACCAAGGTCGGCTCCCTGATGACGCCGAACGTTCTCACCGTATCCCCGAACCACACCATCGACGACTGCATGTGCATCATCACCAACAACCATGTGCGCCACCTGCCGGTGGTCGATCATGGCAAGGTGATCGGCCTCATCAGTATCGGTGATGCAGTGAAGTCGGTGATGGAACAGCAGCAGGCCACCATCGACCAGTTGTCCGGCTACATCTCGGGCGGCATGACGACCTGAGCCGCTCCTCACCGGCGCAGCGCCAGCCACGCCGACAGCTTCGCCCTTTTCCGGATGCATGACCGCATGGGCCGCCTCGGCGGCCCGACTTCCGCCTCACGGCTTCGACATCGTCACCAGCGGCGGAAAACGAATGCTCACCGCCAGCCCCATCCCACCGTCCGGCCGTGCCAACCCGTCATCGAACACCAGCGTCGCCCCGAGAATAGTGACGATACGGGCGACGATTGACAGGCCGAGCCCACAGCCATCCGCCTCCACATCGGCCCCGCGGGCAAAACGGGTCAGCAGTTGTTCGCGCTGGGCCGGTGGAATCCCCGGCCCGTCATCCACTACCCGCAGGCAGCGGACCGCCGCATCCAGGGACACCACCACCCGGCCACCAGCCGGCGTGTAGCGCAGCGCGTTGTCCACCAGATTGCGCAGCAGCACCTCCAGCCACCAGCGGTTGCCCTGCACCACCAGTCCGTCCCCCTCCAGGCTCAGGCTCTGACCCGCTCGCCGGGCCTGAGGCTCGAGCGCAGCGCAGATGCTTTCGGCCAACGCCTCCAGATCGACTTCCGGCTCAAGGTTTCCTGCCGCATCCGGGTCAAGCCGGGCCAGGGTCAATAGTTGCTCGACCAGATGGGTCATGCGCTCGACGCCGGACAGCACCTGATCGAGAGCATGACCGCGAATCGTCTCGTCGCTGGCCCGGCGTGCCACCTGGGCGTGGATCTTCAGCGCGGCAAGTGGCGTGCGCAGTTCGTGGGAGGCATCGGCGGTAAAGCGGCGCTCATTGTCCATGGCTTCCGCCACCCGCCCGACCAGCGCATCAAGAGACGTCACCAACGGGGCAATCTCGGCCGGCAGCGGGCCAGACACCTGCACCGGCGCCAGATGCCGCGCATCCAGCCCGCCCACCGCCGCGGCCACCGCATTGACCGGCCTCAGCGCCCGGCCGACGACCGCCCAGATACCAATGGCAATCAGCGGCAAACCGAACAGGATGGGCACCAGCAGGTGCAGGGCGATCTCGCCGGCCAGGTGATAGCGGGCCGCATGGTGCTGGCCAACGATGACCCGATACTCACTATGGGAATGATCGACAGCAAAAAAACGCCACAACTCCCCATTCAGGTCGTGCTCGTCAAAGCCCGTATTTTCCATCAACGGCGCGTCCGGCATCTCCGACGAACGCACCAGCAGAGTCCATTTCCCATCCTTGTTCTGCCAAGCCTGGAAGGCCACCGGCAACTGGTAGGCATGCTGGTGTTCAGCCATTTCGTCGGCGACGTGGGGCGACTGGCCCGCAGCGACAATGGCAAGCAGGGTTTCGGCCACCTGCACAAGCTGCGCGTCGAACAACTCGTCGGCCTCGGCGTGGGCGGTACGAAAGGCCACCACTGCCGACACGCTCCACATCAGTGCGACCACACCGATCAACAGGCCAACCAGACGTCGGCGCAGGGAATAAGTCTGTAGTACAGCCCTCACCGGGGCGCCTCGTCGACCAGATAACCCACTCCGCGCACGGTACGGATCAATTCGCTGCCCAGTTTGCGGCGCAGGTGGTGAATGTGCACTTCCAGCGCATTGCTTTCGACGGCCTCACCCCAGGCGTAAAGCTGCTCTTCGAGCACCCGGCGGGTCAACACCCGGCCCGCCGCATCGAGGAGCATGCGCAGCAGGTCGAACTCCTTGCCGGTCAGGATCACCGGCTCGCCCTTCAGCTTCACCGTACGCCCGGCGGGGTCTAGGACCAGCTCGCCGTAGCGCAGGCAGGCATCCGCGCGCCCCTGGGAGCGTCGCACCAGCGCCCTCAAGCGGGCCGCCAGCTCATCCAGGTCGAAAGGCTTGATCACGTAATCGTCGGCCCCCAGGTCAAGCCCGCGGATCTTGTCCGACACCTGGTCGCGGGCTGTCAGCACCAGCACCGGCACCGGGTTGCCGGCACTGCGCAGGCTGGACAGCACCGACAGGCCGTCGCGCTTGGGCAAGCCAAGATCGAGCAGGACCGCGGCAAAGCTCTCGGCGGCCAGCGCCGCCAGCGCGGCATCGCCATCGCGCACCCAATCCACGGTAAAGCCCGATCCGGTCAGTCCCGCCTGCACCCCATCGCCCAGCAGGCGATCATCCTCGACCAGCAAAATACGCATCGTCAACCCATTCCAGGCATGTAGAACAAACGCTCAGGGGCGCTCATCATCGGCATCCGGCTGACGCTGTGCAAGCTCCCGATACTGATAACCGCTGACCATGCTCTGGGCGACCGGCACGCCACGCTTCTCGTGAAGCATCAGCGCCGCGATGTGCACCACGATGAAACCGAGAATCAGGTAGAAACCCACTTCGTGGGGTTCCTTGATGGTGTGGCGCACAGCATGGAGCGACGTCTCCCAGGCCGCCAGCGGCCCAGCGCCAAACTCTGCCGCAGCCAGCCCCAGGCCGGTGGCAACCATCAGCGCCATCAACAAGAAGGCCGCCAGATAGGCCGCGCTGGCCAGCGGATCGTGGCCGAAGCCGCTGCCATGCGCCAGACGCCGGGTAGCCAGCGCTTCGCGCCACGCGGCGGGATGCCACAAGTCCGACCAGCGGGCGCTCGCCGGACCAGACAGCCCCCACACCAGCCGCAGTAAAAGACCGAACGCCAGTGCATAACCAAACACCATGTGCATCTGCCAGCCGGCATGGTCATAAGGGCCGTCCTCCATCCACTCGGCAATCTGGCTGCTGGCAGCGAGCATCACGATCGCCAGACCGTTCCACCAGTGCAGCAAGCGCAGGAAGGGGTCATAGACCCGACGGCGCTCAAGCCTCAGGGTGTGATGATCAGTCGTATTCATTGAAGCACTCCGGCAAACGATGTATGAGTGACACACTATCGGCCCCAAAACTTAGGCAAGCCTTAAGCTGAAATGCCCACCAGTCTTAAGCCAGTCTTAAGCCGCCCGGCTTAGCATTCCGTCACCAACATGCACACCGCTGCGTCCCCCATGCCCGCCGCCCACCGAACTCCCCTGCACTTCACGTTTGCCGCTGCTGCGCTGGCACTGGCTTTCAGCGCCGACGCAGCCAGCCCCGACTTCATTCCCGTCTCCGCAACCCAAAGTCAGGCGCTGGGTATCGTCACCCAGCGGGTTAGCCCGGCAGGCACTGCCGCTGCCAGCGGCCTGCCGGCCATGGTGAGCATTCCCAACAGCCAGGTGCGCGTCATCGCCGCCCCCCTGTCGGGTGTGGTGGAAAGCCTCGAAACAGCCCCCGGGCAAAACGTCAAAAAGGGTCAGTTGCTGGCCCGCATTGCCAGCCCCCAGGCTCTCGAGCTACAGCGCGACCGCCTGCAGGCCGACGCCCAGGCCGGCCTCGCCCGCCAGACACTGAACCGCGATGAACAACTCTTCCGCGAAGGCCTGATCGCCGAATCCCGCGTCCAGGCAAGCCGCGCGAATGCCGCCCAGAATGCCGCCCAGGCTGCCGAACGTCGTCAGGCCCTGGCCCTGGCCCAGTACAGTGGTGGCCAGACGCTCAGCCTGCTCGCCCCCATCGCCGGCAGCGTGCTGGAGCAAAGCGTCAACGTCGGCCAGCGGGTCGAGCAGGCCGCACCGCTTTACCGCATCGCCAGACTCGATCCCCTGTCGGTGGAAATCCAGGCCCCGCTGGCCATCGCCAGCCAGGCGAAGATCGGCACGCTGCTGCGCATTCCGGCAGCAGGCGCCAGCGGCGAAGTGGTCGCCGTCGGCCGCGCGGTCGATCCCGCCACCCAGAGCGTGTTGTTGCGTGGCCTGATCACCCGGGGCGCCCAGAACCTGCGCCCCGGCCAGGCCACCGCGGTGGATCTCGAAGTAAACGCCGCCGGCACAAGCGCCGTGCAGGTGCCCGCCGGCTCGGTACTCCATCAGCAGGGCAAGCAATGGGTCTTCGTCAGCGCCCTGGACGGCAAGACTGCCGGCTACCGGGCGCTGCCGGTCGGCATCACCGGCAAGCTCGGCGAAGCAATGCTGGTTTCCGGTGTCCCTGCCGATGCACTGGTCGTCACCGCTGGCGTCGCCGCCCTCAAGGCCAGCTGGCTCGGCATCGGCAAGGAATAAGCCCCGATGCTCTCCCGCCTGATCGAGTTCTCCCTGACCCAGCGCCTGCTGGTTCTTGTCGCCACCCTGCTGCTCATCGGTGGCGGTGTCGCCGCCTGGAACGGCCTGCCCATCGACGCCTTTCCCGACGTTTCCACCACCCAGGTCAAGCTGATCATCAAGGCTCCGGGGATGACACCCGAAGAGGTCGAGTCGCGCATCACCGTACCCATCGAGCAGGAAATGCTCGGCATTCCACATCAGCGCATCCTGCGCTCCACCTCCAAGTATGCCCTCGCCGACGTGACGCTCGACTTCGAGGACGGCACCGACATCTACTGGGCTCGTCAGCAGGTCGGCGAACGCCTTGCCGGCGTGATGGGCAACCTGCCCGCCGGCGCCACCGGCGGTCTGGCGCCAATCACCACGCCACTGGGCGAGATGTTCATGTTCACCATCGAGGGGCCGATCTCCCTCGAAGACAAGCGCACCCTCCTCGACTGGACGATCCGCCCGGCCCTGCGCACCGTCGCCGGCGTGGCCGACGTGAACAGCCTCGGCGGTGAAGTACGCAGCTTCGAAATCGCCCCCGATCCGGCGGCCCTCGCCGCCCGCGGCCTGACCCTGGGCCAGCTGCAGGCGGCCCTCGAAACCAACAATCGCAACGACGGCGCCGGGCGCCTCAGCGAAGGTGAAGAAACCCTGCTGGTGCGTGCCGAAGGGGCCATCCGCAACCTCGACGACGTGCGCGCCATCGTCCTGAAGAGTCACAACGGCAGCGTGGTGCGTATCGGCGATGTGGCCGACGTGCGCATCGGCGCCCTCACCCGCTACGGGGCCGTCACCCGCAGCGGCGAGGGCGAGGCGGTCGAAGGCCTGGTCCTCGGCCTGCGCGGCGCCAATGCCGGCAAGGTCATCGATGCCGTCAAGAAGCGCCTTGCCGAACTCGCCCCGCAGTTGCCGCCGGGCGTCAGCGTGGTGCCCTTCTACGACCGCAGCGAGCTGGTCGGCCGGGCCGTGCACACCGTGTCAAAAGCGCTGATCGAAGCCATTGCCCTGGTACTGGTGCTGCTACTGGCCTTCCTCGGCAACCTGCGCGCCGCCGTGGTGGTGGCCCTGATGCTGCCGCTGGCGGCACTGGCCACCTTCATCGCCATGCGCATGGTCGGCCTGTCGGCCAACCTGATGAGCCTCGGCGGCCTCGCCATCGCCATCGGCATGCTGGTGGATGCAGCGGTGGTGGTGGTTGAAAACGTCGAAACCCAGCTTTCGGAAGGCGGCGCCACGGCTCGCCAGCCCTTGCTCCATCTGGTTTTTCGGGCCACCCGCGAAGTCGCCTCGCCGGTGGCATCCGGCATCCTGATCATCGTCATCGTCTTCCTGCCGCTGCTCACCCTCGAAGGACTGGAAGGCAAGCTGTTCAGCCCGGTGGCGCTGACCATCGTCTTCGCCCTGTCGGCCTCCCTGCTGCTATCCCTCACCGTGGTGCCGGTGCTGGCCTCCTTCCTGCTAAAGCGCGGCGAGGCCCACGAACCCTGGCTGATCCGCAAACTGCAGTCCGGCTATGCGCCGCTACTCAACTTCGCCCTGACCCGCGGCAAGCTGGTAGTGGCCCTTGCCGCCGGCTCGCTGCTCGCGGCCGGGGTGGCCTACATGAGCCTCGGCAAGGCCTTCATGCCCACCATGGACGAAGGCGACATCATCATGCAGCTCGAAAAGCTGCCCTCGATCAGCCTCGCCCAGACCATCGACACCGATCTGCGCGTGCAGCGGGCGGTGATGAAAGCCGTACCCGAAGTGAAGGCCATCGTGGCCCGCTCCGGCTCCGACGAACTCGGTCTCGATCCGATGGGCCTCAACCAGACCGACACCTTCCTCGTTCTCAAGCCGCGCGACGAATGGCGCAAGGCCGACAAGGACTGGCTCACCGACCAGTTGCGAGCGGTGATGACCGACTTCCCCGGCATCGCCCTGACCTTCACCCAGCCCATCGACATGCGCGTCTCGGAGATGCTCACCGGCGTGCGCGGCGACCTGGCGATCAAGCTCTACGGGCCGGATCTGGACACCCTCAACCACCTGGCGACGCAGATCGAAGGCGTCGTGAAAGCCGTGCCCGGCGCCGAGGACACCGTCACCATCCGCAACGAGGGCGTGCAGTACATGAAGATCCAGGTCGATCGCCTCGCGGCCGGCCGCTTCGGGCTCAACGTGGAAGACGTCCAGAACGCCCTGCGCAGCCTGCTCGAAGGACGCATCGCCGGCACCGTGATCGAAAGCACCCGCCGGGTTCCCCTGCTGATCCGCGGCCCGGCCGAACTGCAGAGCAATCCGGATGCCTTCGCGGCCCTGCGCATCACCGCCCCGGACGGCCAGAGCCTGCCCCTGTCGGCCGTCGCCAACATCACGCGCATTGATGGCCCGGTAAAGGTGGACCGGGAAAACGCCCAGCGCTACTCGGTCATCCAGTCCAATGTGCGCGACCGCGATCTGGTCGGCTTTGTCGAAGAAGCCCGTGCCGCCGTTACCAGCCAGGTTCCGCTGCCAACCGGCTACCGCCTGGCCTGGGGCGGTCAGTTCGAAAACCAGCAGCGCGCCGCCGCCCGCCTCGGCGTGGTGGTGCCCATTGCCCTTGGGCTGATCTTCGTACTGCTGTTCTCCACCTTTAATTCAGTGCGCCAGGCCCTGCTGGTGCTGGCGATGGTGCCCTTCGCGATGGTCGGCGGCATCTTTGCGCTGGCCGTGTCGGGCGAATACCTCTCGGTACCCGCCTCGGTCGGCTTCATCGCCCTGCTTGGCATCGCAGTACTCAACGGGGTGGTCATGGTGAGCTACTTCAACCAGTTGCTGGCCCGTGGCATGCCCATCGGCGAAGTCGTGGTGGAAGGTGCCAAGCGCCGTCTGCGCCCGGTGCTGATGACCGCCAGCATCGCCGCCCTCGGTCTGGTACCGCTGCTCTTCGCCACCGGTCCCGGCTCCGAAGTGCAACGCCCGCTGGCCATCGTGGTGATTGGCGGCCTGCTCAGTGCCACCGCCCTCACCTTGCTGCTGCTGCCGCTCCTTTACCGTCGTTTCGGCGTATCTCCTGCCGCCCCCGAGGTCACCGCTCCATGAATTCCGATAACCAGCCCGGCGTCGTCCTGACCCTGGTGATGCCCGTCGAAGTCGAAGACGCACTGCTCGAAACCCTGCTCGAACATCCAGACCTGGCCCCCGGTTTCACGAGCAATCGGGTCGAAGGCCAGGGTCAACGGGTCACTTTCATCGGTACTGCCGAACACGTGCGCGGCCGCGCCTCCTGCTGTCGGGTACAACTGGTGATTCCGCAAGCCGACGCCGAAGCCCTGCTCAGCATCCTGCGCGAACAGTTCGCCACCAGCCGGGTGCTCTTCTGGATGGTGCCGGCCCTCGCCAGCGGGAGGCTCGCATGACGCATTGGCTCCTGGCCCTTGTCCTCGCCGCCCTGCCGCTGATGGCGACGGCCGCTGACAACCCCGCTGATGCCGCCGACCTGCCGCCCCGCGCCCAGGTTCTGGAAGCGCTCAGCAGCAGCCCGCTGGTGCGTGCCGCCGGCTCGGTGATCGAAGCCGAAGAAGCCCGCAGCCGTCGCCTGGCCGCCGGTACCCACGAATGGACCGTGCGCCTGACCGACCAGCGTCGCACCGTCCGCGCCACACCGGATGGACGCTTCAACGAATGGAACGTGGGGGTCGAACGCGCCCTGCGCCTGCCCGGCAAGGGCGAGCTCGACCGCCAGCTCGGCGCCGCCGGCATCGCCAGCGCCCAGATCAGCCGCGGCGACGCCCTCCACGAAGCCAGCCGCATGTTGCTGTCCAGCTGGTTCGAATGGCTGCGCGAACGAGCCGCCGCCGAGCAGTGGAGCCGCCAGCGCGACATCCTCGCCCGTCAGGCTCAGGTCGTCGGCCGCCGCGTCGAACTGGGCGATGCACCGCGCCTGGAACGCCTGCAGGCCGATGCCGCCCTCGCCCAAGCCGACGCCCAGCTCGCCCAGGCCCTCGGCCGTGCCGAAGTGGCCGCCGAGCAACTGCGCCGCCTCTACCCGGCCCTGAGCCTGCCGACCCAACTGGCCGACGTGGCGCCGCCAGCGGTGGAACCCGATGCCGGCAACTGGGTCAACGCCATCCTCGAACACAACCATGAACTCGGCGTGGCCCGCTCCGAAAGTGCCCGCGCCCGCATCCAGGCCACCCGGGCCGATGCCGAGCGTCGCCCCGATCCGAGCGTCGGCGTGCATATGGCCAACGACCGGGGCGGAGAGGAACGCATCGTCGGCCTCACGCTGAGCATTCCGCTGCCCGGCGAAGGCCGTCGCGCCGATGCCGACATGGCAGTGGCCAGCGCTCAGGCCAGCGCCCACCGGGAAGCCGGCGTGCTGCGCCGGGTAGAAGCCGAAGCAGCAACCGTCTATCGCCGTGCCACCGCCGCCCACGCCGGCTGGCAAAGCCAGAAACTCGCCGCCGAAGCCCTCGGCCACAGCGCCGACCTGACCGAACGGGCCTGGCAACTGGGCGAAGGCAGCCTCACCGACACGCTTGCGGCGCGTCGCCTGGCTCACGAGGCCCGCCTCGCCGCCCGCTTCGCCCAACTCGATGCCAGTGAAGCCCGCTACCGCCTGCTACTCGACGCTCACCGCCTGTGGCCGCTGGACACGGACGACGATGACGACAGCCACGACCATCACTGATGCGCGGCCATAAGTGCACTGCAACATGAATACGTTAAGATGACATTCGTTTTTCAGTGCCCAGCTTTCCGTGCCCACTCAGTTCCCACCCGCGATCATTGACATCGAAGCTTCCGGCTTCGGCTCCAGCAGCTATCCCATTGAAGTCGGTTTCGTCCTGCCGGACGGCACAAGCTATTGCGCGCTGATCCACCCTGCAGCCAACTGGCAGCACTGGGACGAATCGGCGGAACGGGTACACCAGGTAAGCAGGAAAAATCTGGAAGCGCATGGCCGCCCGGTGGCGGAAGTGGCTCATGAACTGAACGGCCGGCTACAGGGCCAGACCATTTATTGCGATGCCTGGTATCACGACTACACCTGGCTGAGTCGCCTGTTTGATGCGGCCGGTAGCGCCCAGGCCTTCCGGCTGGAAGATGTGCGGATCCTGCTCAACGAAACCCAGGCCGCGCACTGGCACGCCACCAAAGTGCAGATCCAGCGCGAACTCGACATTCCGCGCCATCGCGCCAGCAACGACGCCCGCATCCTTCAGGCCACGCTGGCCCGGGTACGGGCCCTGTACAGCGCCCCCGCCCGGACCCGCGCCTGACACTCAGAAGGCCTGGCGGTACGACACCCCCGTCGGCCCGAGCACCCAGTTACCGGTACGCACGCCAAGGTAGGCACCAGCGGCATTCCAGCCCATGTCCTTCCACGAAAAACGGTTGCAGTCCTGCTGGGAGTCGTAGACTTCCTTGGCGACGCCGGGAATCAGCGCCAGACCGAAGGCTGTCCAGGTATCCGTCGTCAGCCGCGAGGCGCCAACGCCGACGGCAAAAGACACCCCAAAGTGAGCCGCTTTGTCGCTGCCGGTCCAGTCGTCCTGGTAGCGGCCGCAGGCCTGCGCATTGCCGGCAAGGCCGGCCAGAAGAATCAGGGTTGCCAGGGTTTTCAAGAATCACCTCGATAGTCGGTTGAACAAGGCGGGAATCATACGGAAGAGACCGTCGTCATGAACACCTTTCCGCATTGGCCCACCAGCCACACAGCTCAGTCGTCCTTGCGGAACTTGTCGTGACAGGCCTTGCAGGATTCGCCGGTTTTGCCGAACTGGGCCTTGATCGCCGCCGCATCGCCGGTCGTGGCGACTTTCTGCAGCTCGTTGGCTTCCTTTATGAAGGCCACGGCCAGCTTTTTCACTTCGTCCGGCTGCTGGAAAAATTCGGCTTTCACACGGGTCTTCTGACTGCCCGCATCCTTCTCGGTACCCGGCCCGTAGAGGGCGCCCATGCCGGAGTTGGCCGTCGCCGCAATCAGATTGGCAGCAGCAGCCACCTGGTCCTTGTTGAAAGAAGACGGATTGTCGACAACCTGAGCCTTGATCTTGCCCATGTTCCAGGACATGAATGCATACCCGGCCTTGCGGAACTTGATCTGGTCTTCCGGCTTCGCCTGGGCGCTCGCACCGGTAGCCAGCCCGCAGGCGACGGCAGCGAGCAGCAGCTTGTTGAACTTCATTTGACGACTCCTTGCAGGATGAATGGGAAAGCCGACCGATTATTCCACAGGACTGAAAAAATCCGTCACGGTCGATGCCAAAACACGGGGCCTGCAGAGAGAAGGGAACATTCAGACAATTCCGCCGTCCGATGCAGACATCGTCAATCCGGAGACACCATGACGCACTACCCCGCACTCGCAGCCCTGGGCCTGCTTGCCACGCTCGCCACCGTCCCTGCCACCGCGGCAGAGTCGCAGATCGACCGCCAGACGGAAACCGCCATTCCCAAGGTCGGCAACCTGTATGGCCTCGGTGTCGGCGTTCTCCCCCAGACCTCGGGCTCGAAAGACCTGCGGACCATGGTGCTGCCCATCATCCAGGCCAGCTACGCCGACCGCTTCTACATCAACGCCCTGAGGGCCGGCGTATGGCTGGTGGATTCCGACGACCGGCGCCTGCGGATCGGGCTCGCCGCCGACGCCCGTTTTGGCTGGGAAGCGGACGAAGGCAAGCGCACCAAGGGCATGCAGGATCGGGATTTTTCGGTGGACGTGGGCCCGACCCTGCGCTGGCAGACCGATTACGGCACCGTCAACGCCCAATGGGCTGTCGACGCCGGATCAGCCAGCAAGGGGCAGAGCGCCCAGGTGCAGTTCGTGCGGGCGCTGATCCGCGGCCCGGGCCTGCGCCTTAACGGCCTGGTCGGTCTGACCTGGAACGATCGCAAGATGAACAACTATTACTACGGGGTTGCACCGGCCGAAGCTGCCGCCAACCGGCCGGCCTATAGCGCCGGCTCCGGCACCCAGTGGCAGGCCGGCGTGAATGGCGCCTATCCGGTCGGCGAACGGGGTTCGCTGCTCTTCGGCCTGATGGCTACGCGCCTTGGCGATGCCCAGGCCAACAGCCCGATCACCGAGACACGCTTCCAGCCGCTGGCCTACCTGGGCTACGGCTGGACCTTCTGACAACGCCGCTCAGAGGGGGCGCTTGACGGTCAGAGCACCGCGAATCTGCCCCTTCTCATAACCGAAGGCCTGGTCATGGGGGTAGCTTGCGGCAAGCTGGCGCTTCAGGCCGGCATCCACCTTGTCCACCGGACCATGGCACTTCAGGCACACGTCGCCGACCGGAATGGCCCGGATGTAGCGGAACACCGGTTTGCCGTTCTCGCTGACCACCTCACCGGTTTCAAGGCTCTCGACCTTCTCGCCATTGGCCGCACGAATGTTGAAATCGGCGAGCTGGCGGGCCTCCCACACATCGGGCGTACCCCGCTCGGCGTTACGCGTTTTGAGGCTGACCCGGCGCATCTGCCAGCCGGTCTTGTCGGCCTGTTCCTTGAGCAGCAGGGGTGCCTGCACCTTGCACACCGGGATGGCCTCGACCGGGCCCTTGGCGGCAACGGTCTCCTGCATCATGGCAACCACCTTGGGGAGCACCGGCAGGGCATTTTTGCGGGTATCAAGCTTGAGGGCTTCCAGATCCTGAGCCTGGGCGGCACCGGCGAGAAGCGCGGCAGTGACAAGGGCAATCCGAAACATGATTCATCCTTAAAATTAGACTTTACTAATATACAGGATGTCGTGGTGTCGCGGCCACTCACCTTGCCACTCCCACCCTCCTTCTTTTCAGGAAACCCGGCGGATGAAGGCAGCAAAAGACGTCAGTTGTCCGGCCAGGAACTTGCGCGTGTCCTCGTCGGTGAGTTCGCCCGATTGGGCATCCACCTTGTTCTGTACCGCGCCGATCATCACCTCCGGCTTGTTGAGCACCTGGCAATCCAGAAAAACGAGCACCTGGCGCAGGTGATACTGGCAGCGAGCGCCGCCGATCACGCCCATCGAAGCGGTCTGGATCGCCACCGGCTTGCCGGCCAGCGGCTGCTCCGGCACGCGAGACAGCCAGTCGATGGCATTCTTCAACACACCGGGCAGCGAATAGTTGTATTCCGGGGTGACGATCAGTACGCCATCGGCCGCGCGTATCTGATCCGCCAGCGCAATCACCGCAGGCGGGAAGCCTTCCGCCTGTACGTCGGCGTCGTAAAGGGGAAGATCGCGAATCGACGGCAGGGCAAGGACTTCAACTCCGTCTGGCGCCAGCGCAGGCAGGGCCCGGGCGACGGCGGCGTTGTAGGAGCCTTTGCGCAGGCTGCCAAGAAGAGTGACCAGCTTGAGGGGACGGACGGCAGTCATGGTGGATTTCCTTCATGGAGGTGAAAGAGGAAGATACAGGGTACGCCAATCGCGTTGAGTACCCTGGCGCACACACGGTTCCCTTGTCCTGCATTACAGGAAACTAAACCCGTCATGACGATGACCAATAAAGGTAATCCGTCAGTTTCCCCGCCCTGCTTACCCATCAGGAGAAGACCATGGAATCCCACACCCACAGCATCGCCAATCTGTTCGCCCAGCTCGGCCTGCCCAATGACGAGGAAGCCATCAACACGTTCATCGGCACCCACGCGCCCCTGCCCCACGACGTGCAACTGACCAACGCGAGCTTCTGGACGCCGGCCCAGGCCACCTTCCTGAAAACAGAGATTGCCGAAGACGCCGACTGGAGCGCCGTGATCGACACCCTCGACGTACAGCTTCGCGCAAAGAGCTGAACGCTCAGGCGTCCACCAGCAGAAAGCGCCGGGGATCGACGCCCCACTTGTCGGGCACTTCGGCCGACACGATGCGGTCGCCCCCGCCGCTGCCCAGCTTGCGGCCCAGGTCGACGACTTCCGGCTTGATGTAGCCGTTTGACTTGGTGCTGAAAAATACCCGCAGGCGCGGCGTCAGCAGACTGCTGTCGTTCTGCTCGATCACCACGCCCAAGCGGCCGGATTCGAGCTTCACGAGACTGCCCACCGGGTAGATGCCCACGCAGCGCATGAAGGCCTGGAGCAGCTTCTGGTCGAAGTGATCGGTGCTCCACTCCCACATCTTGCGCAGGGCCTCGGCCGCCGGCAGGCCCTTGTGATAGCAGCGATCGGCGGTAATGGCATCATAAACATCGACGATCGCCGCCATGCGGGCCATCGTCGAAATGGCATCGCCGGCCAGCTTGTCCGGATAGCCGCTGCCATCAAGGCGCTCGTGATGATGGCGGGTGATATCGAGCGGCACCGGCCCGATGCCGGCCGTTTCCAGCAGCACCGCATGACCATCCCCCGGATGCTGCTTGATCAGATCGAACTCGGCGTCAGTGAGACGCCCCGGCTTGTTGAGCACCTCGTCCGGCACCTTCATCTTGCCGATGTCGTGGAGCAGCCCGCCGATACCGCCCTGGCGCAGCTCGTCGCCCGCCAGGCCCAGGGAGCGCCCGAAGGCAATCATCAGCGTGCACACGCTGACCGAATGCAGGAAGGTGTAATCGTCCTTGTTCTTGATGCCGATGAGCCCCATCAGCGCCCCGCTGTTGCGCAACACCGAACCGGTGATTGCCTCGACCACCGGCTCCGCATCTTCCAGCGACACGGCCTTGCCCAGGCGCACGTCGCTCATCATCGTGCGCACGACCTTGTGGGCCTGCTCGTGCACCTTGCGGGCGCGAGCCATTTCCTCGTGCACGGCAACCCGCAGAATCTGCTCTGGCGGAGCACTCAGGGCAGCGATGATCTCTTCTTCCACCGCCGCCTTCACCTCATCGGCAGCAACCGCCTCGACATCATCCAGCCCCCGGTCGGTGTCGATGTAGACATGCTGGATTCCGGCGTCGACGATGCGCCGCAAATCACCATCAGCCTTGAGAACGAACTGGGCACGCCAGAAAGGATGCGACATCCAGTCGCCGCACATTTCATGGATGAACATGCCGGGCCTGAGACGGCCTACGGGAATTTTCTTGAGCATGGAGAAAAAGGCAGTCGTCGATCGGGGGTACAACAAAGCTTAACGGTACTGGCAGCTGGGTCTTGAGCCATGCCCCGTGACAAATTGCATAAACGGGAGGAGCCAATCAGCTGATATACAACCGCTATAATGCGGCATCTTATTGCACTGCACATTCAATCATTCATGGACATCATCCTGCTCCTCAAGGCGCTGATCCTCGGCGTGGTCGAAGGTCTGACCGAATTCCTGCCGATCTCCAGTACCGGCCACCTGATTCTTGCCGGTGACCTCCTCGGCTTCAACGATGACAGGGGCAAGCTCTTCGAGATCGTCATCCAGTCCGGTGCCATCCTCGCCGTGGTGTG
>ERZ724504.536-NODE-536-length-21396-cov-12.114474_pt1 | contig 21396 bp, 14 predicted proteins | sample MGYA00376037_ERZ724504 | MGnify/ENA primary metagenome ERZ724504 (study PRJEB28724, sample SAMN07190888) | wastewater metagenome | isolation source: influent of sewage treatment plant in Hong Hong | place: USA: Christiansburg, Virginia | collected 2016-03-01 ... | reverse complement strand
TGCCATCGAGCATCCGAACATCTTCATGCGCTCGCTGGCCACCCGCGACACCGGCTCCGAGATCTCCGCCGCACTGCCCGAAGTCATCGCCGCCACCAAGCTGGCCGGCTTCGACATGATCATCGTCGAGACCTCCGGCATCGGCCAGGGCAACGCCGCCATCGTCCCCTTCGTCGATGTGTCGCTGTACGTGATGACCCCCGAGTTCGGCGCCGCCAGCCAGCTCGAGAAGATCGACATGCTCGACTTCGCCGATTTCGTGGCCATCAACAAGTTCGACCGCAAGGGCGCCGAAGACGCGCTGCGCGATGTTCGCAAGCAATACCAGCGCAACCGCGAATTGTTCACCACGCCCACCGAGCAGATGCCGGTGTTTGGCACCATGGCGGCCCGTTTCAACGATGACGGCGTGACTGCCCTGTACCAGGCTCTCGCCCCGGCGCTGGCCGCCAAGGGTCTCAAGCTGGCCAAGTCCAAGCTGCCGCTGGTGGCCGTCAAGGCCTCGAGCCGCGGCCGTGCCATCGTGCCCGCCGAGCGCACCCGTTACCTGGCCGAGATCGCCGAAGCGGTGCGCGGCTATCACAAGCACACCCTCGAGCAATCCCGCGTCGCCCGCGAGCGTCAGGCCCTGCGCATTTCCAAGGGCCTGTTTGAAGGCTGCAAGAAAGACGCCGGCTCCTTCGCCGAGCTGATCGAATGGAAGGACGGCGAACTCACCGGCACCTCCAAAAAGCTCCTCGACATGTGGCCGAAGACTGTCGAGCTGTACGCCGCCGACGAGTACGTGGTGAAGATCCGCGACAAGGAAATCCGCACCATCCTGACCTCCCAGTCGCTGTCCGGAAGCAAGATCCGCAAGGTGGCCCTGCCGACCTACGAGGACGAAGGCGAGACGCTCAAGTTCCTGATGAAGGAAAACGTCCCCGGCTCCTTCCCCTACACCGCCGGCGTGTTCGCCTTCAAGCGCGAAGGGGAAGACCCCACCCGGATGTTCGCCGGTGAAGGCGACGCCTTCCGCACCAACCGCCGCTTCAAGCGCGTCTCTGAAGGCATGCCGGCGCATCGCCTTTCCACCGCCTTCGACTCGGTGACGCTCTACGGTTGCGACCCCGACCCGCGTCCGGACATCTACGGCAAGATCGGCAACTCCGGCGTGTCCATCGCCACCCTCGATGACATGAAGGTGCTGTACGACGGCTTCGACCTGGTGAACCCCACCACCTCCGTGTCGATGACCATCAACGGCCCGGCGCCGATCATTCTGGCGATGTTCTTCAACACCGCGCTGGAGCAGCAACTCACCAAGTTCCGCGCCCAGAACGACCGCGAGCCGACCGACGACGAAGTCCAGAAGATCCGCGAATGGACCCTGTCCAGCGTGCGCGGCACCGTGCAGGCCGATATCCTGAAGGAAGACCAGGGCCAGAACACCTGCATCTTCAGCACCGAGTTCGCCCTCAAGATGATGGGCGACATCCAGGAGTTCTTCGTCCATAACCAGGTCCAGAACTTCTACTCGGTGTCGATCTCCGGCTATCACATCGCCGAAGCCGGCGCCAACCCGATCAGCCAGCTGGCCTTCACCCTGTCCAACGGCTTCACCTACGTGGAAAGCTATCTGGCCCGTGGCATGCAGATCGATGACTTCGCGCCCAACCTGTCCTTCTTCTTCAGCAACGGCATGGACCCGGAATATTCGGTGATCGGCCGCGTCGCCCGCCGCATCTGGGCCGTGGCGATGAAGAACAAGTACGGCGCCAACGAGCGCAGCCAGAAGCTGAAGTACCACATCCAGACTTCCGGCCGTTCGCTGCACGCCCAGGAGATGGACTTCAACGACATCCGCACCACGCTGCAGGCGCTGATCGCCATTTACGACAACTGCAACTCGCTGCACACCAACGCCTACGACGAAGCGATCACCACGCCGACCGAGGAGTCCGTGCGCCGCGCCATGGCCATCCAGCTGATCATCAACCGCGAATGGGGCCTCGCCAAGAACGAAAACCCCAACCAGGGCGCCTTCATCATCGAAGAACTCACCGACCTGGTGGAAGAAGCGGTGCTCAAGGAATTCGAAGCCATCAGCTCCCGCGGCGGCGTGCTCGGCGCCATGGAAACCGGCTTCCAGCGCGGCAAGATCCAGGAAGAGTCGCTCTACTACGAGCACAAGAAGCACGACGGCTCCTACCCGATCATCGGCGTGAATACCTTCCTGAACCCCAAGGGCATGGCCCAGCAGGAAATCGAACTGGCCCGTTCGTCTGAGGAAGAAAAGCAGGGTCAGCTCAACCGCCTGGCCGACTTCCAGGCCCGCAACGCCGATCAGGCTCCCAAGTGGCTGGCCCTGCTCAAGCAGACCGTCATCGAAAACGGCAACGTGTTTGCCGTGCTGGTGGAAGCGGTGAAGTTCTGCTCGCTGGGGCAGATCACCACGGCGCTGTACGACGTGGGTGGGCAGTACCGCCGCAGCATGTAAGGCTATAAAAAGAGACCCTCGACAAGAGGGGAACAGCAAGGAAAAGCGGCGCTCTCGGGCGCCGCTTTTTCCGTTGTGAGGCTGCTGGAGTAAAGCTTTTAATCGTTCCCGTTCGTCCCGCAGGCCGTCATCCCGGCCTTGACGGCGGCCGCCTGGTCGGCCGCGGCCAGCACCGCGCTGGTTTCCTTCACGGCGTTGAAGCAGTGGGTGAGCTGACGCAGGCGCTCTGCCTTGCCGAAACCGCCGGCCAGCTTCTGGGCGGCGATGCCGGTGGAGAAGTAGTTGGCCGCCATCGCGTTGATGGAGGTGGCCGGCGTGCTGGCGCCGCCGATGCCGCGGCCTTCAAAGCTGCCGAAGACCGACAGTGCGTCCTTGTCGGCAACGCGGGGGGCGGGGGGCGTGGCGTCCTTGTTGGCGTCCTCCCCCTTCACGATCACCAGGTGCTCGCCCTTTTCCCCCTGGCTGCGCACCGCTATTGGCACCAGCGCCAGATCGTCCCGCTTGTAACCCAGCGAAATGCTCACGCTGGGGTTGGCGCCGGTGCTGGTCGAAATATCGAAGCCGCCGACGGTTTTCGAGCCATACACCAGCGGCGCCATCGGCACCGTGGCGCAGGCCTGCAGGCCCATCAGGCAGACAGGGGCGGCAATCATCCGGAACGGCCTATGTGCGATGGGCATGATCTACTCCTTGCTGTGCATGACGTCGAAATTGACGAAGAGGCAACTGCCTGCGTCGTCCCGGCCAATGCTGACGCCCTTCCAGTCGGTCCAGCCGACGGTGAGGCTGCCGGGCAGGGCGCTCACCCCGACACTCGAAACAGCCACCGCCGCGCTGCGCTGCTCGCCGATCATCACTTTCACAATGCCGAAATGACGCTCGGTGACGACCTCTCCGTTACCGTGGATGACGACGGTCGTGCAGCCGGCCAGGCTTGTCGTGGCAAGCACGACAGCGATGCGCTTGACGTAAGGGCGAAGCTTCATGAATCCACGATAGATGCGGCTGGCAACCCTGTCCACTGTCAAACCTGAGCGTATAAAACAAAAAGCCCCGCACATGGCGGGGCAAGCACATGCATGCCTGGTGGTGATTTAAATGACGCCCTGGGCCAGCATGGCTTCGGCCACCTTCACGAAGCTGGCGATGTTGGCGCCGTCCGCATAACTGACGCGGCCGTCGGCCTGCCGGCCGTGCTTCAGGCAGGCCGCATGGATGCCGGTCATGATTTCCTGCAGGCGGCCGTCCACTTCTTCACGGGTCCACGACAGGCGCATGGCGTTCTGGCTCATCTCGAGGCCGGAGGTGGAAACACCCCCCGCGTTGCTGGCCTTGCCCGGCGCGTACAGCACCCCGCTGTGCTCGAAGCACTTTACCGCGTCGACGGTGCTCGGCATGTTGGCGCCTTCGGCAACGGCCACTACGCCGTTCCTGATCAGCGTGGCGGCATCCTGCGCATCCAGTTCGTTCTGGGTGGCGCAGGGCAGGGCGACGTCCACCGGCACATGCCATGGCCGCACGCCCGGCTCGAAGCGGGCACCCACCTTCGCCGCATAGTCGGCAACGCGGCCATAAAGGTGGTTCTTCACCTCCATCAGAATCGCCAGTTTCTCGGCCGTAAAGCCTTCCTCGTCGATCACCGTGCCGCTTGAGTCCGAGCAGGTGATGGGTTTGGCGCCCATCTGGATCAGCTTCTCGATGGCGTACTGGGCCACGTTGCCGGAGCCCGACACAGCCACGCGCATGCCTTTCAGGCTGCGACCGGCATGCTTGAGCATCGCCTCGGCAAAATACACCGTGCCATAGCCAGTCGATTCCGGGCGGATCAGCGAGCCGCCGAAGGTCAGGCCCTTGCCGGTAAACACGCAGGCGGATTCGTTCGACAGCTTCTTCATCATGCCGGCCATGAAGCCCACTTCGCGGCCGCCCACGCCGATATCGCCGGCGGGCACATCGGTGTTCGGGCCCACGTGGCGGTACAGTTCGGTCATGAAGGCCTGGCAGAAGCGCATCACCTCGCCGGGGCTGCGGCCCTTTGGATCAAAGTCGGAACCGCCCTTGCCGCCGCCCATCGGCAGCGTGGTCAGCGCGTTCTTGAAGGTCTGCTCGAAAGCCAGGAATTTCAGGATCGACAGGTTGACCGACGGATGGAAGCGCAGGCCGCCCTTGTAGGGGCCGATGGCCGAATTGTGCTGGATGCGATAGCCCCGATTGACCTGTACCTCGCCCCGGTCATCCACCCACGAGATGCGGAACATGATGGTTCGTTCGGGTTCGATCAGGCGGTCCAGCAGTGAATGTTCGGCGTAGCGCGGATTTGCCGAAATGAAGGGCCACAGGCTGGTCATGACCTCGCCAACGGCTTGCTGGAACTCGGGCTGGCCGGGGTTGCGCTGTGCGACATAAGAAAGGAATTCTTCGAGGGATTGATACTTCATCGTCAGGGTCTCCGTCATGAATATGTGCGCCCTATTTTAGTGCATGAAGGCACTGATTTGGTGCGTTCCTGGCAAGTGTTCAGGCTGTTGCCCTGTCTGCCCGGACCAGTCGGCACTGGCGCCGGTGCTGGCTTTTTCCTATTGTGAATAGGGTGACGTCTGGGGTTCAGACAAGAAGGGATGGGGATGTCCTACATCGGCAGTCCGTTTGAGCATGACCTGTTCATCAGCTATAGCCATGGGGTCTCCAGCAGGACGGGGCCGCTTCTGCAGCCCTGGTCGGCAGAGTTTGTGCAGGCGCTCGACAATGAAATGCGCATGTCCCCGCGTCTCACTGAAGACTTGGCTGTTTTTCTGGATGCAAGCTACCGCCCTGGCGATGGCATCGATCCGATGGCGGGCCTCACGCCGCAGTTGCAGGAGCAGATAGAGCGATCCGGCATTCTTGTCGTGCTGATGTCTCCGCACTATCTGAAATCCGACTGGTGCGCCCGCGAGCGGAATTGGTGGAGCGAGGCGCAGACGCGGCTGGGCTGGCCGACCGACAAACGCATTGCGGTGGTGCACATCCTGCCGACAACCGAGAAGTGGCCTGCCGCTCTGTGCGACCCCCAGGGTGAGCCCTTGCTTGGCTTTCGCCTGCATGATGAGCCCGGGCCGGGGATCGACCCTCGTCCGGTGGGCTGGTTCGAGGTGCAGGGGGGCGACAAGCCGAAATTCGGGGAGACACTCAGACGCATTGTCGGCAGCCTGTCCATCAAGCTCGACGAATTGAAGTCCCGTGCCGAGTCCCTCCGTCAGGCCCGCTCCGATGCCGACAAGTTGCAGGGGGCTGGCGGGCAGGCCCTGTATCTGCACGGTCGCAAGACCCAGCAGGCGAAATGGGAGCAGGTGGCGCTGGAACTGGCCGCCGGTGGCTACAGCGTGCTGCCTGGCGAGCCCGATCCGGAAGTGGATGATCCACAGGCCCGGATGGAATTGCGCGCCCGGCGGGTGGAGGTGCTGGCCGACTGCGATGCACTCCTGCTGCTGGGCGCCGGTGACGGCCGCCTCCTCGACAGCGATCTGCTGACCGTCGGGCGGCACGACCGCCAGTCGGCCCGCGCCCGCAGCAACCGGCCGCTGCCCTGTGGCGTCTTCGATACGGTCGGGGCGTCCATCGCCACCCCCGTGCGCAGGGCGACGGCGCGCAACATCCAGGCCGACTGGCTGGATGCCACCCAGAACCCGCTGGTGCCGCGGATCAGCCAGTGGCTGACCGAAAAGGGTGCCGAGGCGGAGCAGCGCTTATGAACGAGGTGCCCGTCGAACACGCTGCCGGCGTCATTCTGCCGCCGCGCCCCTATCCCGGGCTGCGCCCTTTTCGCACTGCCGAGTGGCCGATTTTCTTCGGACGGGAGCGGATGACCGACGAGGTCATGTCCCGGCTTGTCCGCCAGCGCATGATCTTCCTTCACGGCGACTCGGGGAGCGGCAAAAGTTCGCTGCTGCGTGCCGGCGTACTCGCCCGCCTTGAGCAGGGCGAACTGGGCGAGGGCTGGCACACGGCCGCCTGCCTGCCGCGGGAAGCGCCGCTGTGGAACATGGCGGTGGCGCTGGCCGTTCTGGCTGGCGACGGCGAGGACGAAGCGAGTGTCCTCGACTGGCGGCGTGCCCTCAACAGTGGGGCGGGTGCAGCCGAAGCGGTGGGTGTTTTGCGTGAGGCCCGCGGCGCCGGCCCGGGATGCCTGCTGCTCGACCAGTTCGAGGAGCTTTTCCAGCATGCACGCCTGTATGGCCGCGACGAGGCCGTGCTGCTGACCCAGGCGCTGACCTCCCTGCATGATGCGCCACCCGCCGGCTTGTACATTGCGGTGACAATGCGCTCCGAGTTTCTGGGAGCCTGCGCGCGTTTCAGCGGTTTCGCTGAACTCGTCAATGCCACCCAGTATCTGCTCCCGCGCATGGGCCACGAAGACATGCTGCGGGCGATCCGCGAGCCGGCGCTGCTGTACGACGGGCAGGTCAGCCGCGAACTGGCCGAGCGCCTGATCGCCGACACCGGCGGCAACCAGGACCAGCTACCGCTGATCCAGCACGGCCTGATGCGACTCTACCTGCGCCAGCCGCGTGCTGCAGGCGCGCCCTGGCAGCTTGGCATTGCCGATTATCCGGCCGAGCGCGGCCTCGCCGGCATGCTCTCCGATCACGCCGACGAGGTCGCCAGGCGTGTTACCGCGGCGCTTGGTCCGGGGTATGAGCGACTTGTCGAAGACATGTTCCGGGCGCTTACCGAGGTCAATGCAGACGGACAGGCCATCCGCCGACCCCAGACCCTGGCGCAACTGGCCCGGGTGATCGGCGTTTCCCCCGAGGTGCTGGACAGGGCCATCGAAGCCTTCGGCGCCGAAGGGGTGTCCTTTCTGTCGGTTTCCGAAGGAAAGGACTCGGCCCGTGGCCGGCTGGTGGACATCTGCCACGAGGCCCTGATCCGCAGCTGGAAGGATCTGGGAGATCTGGAGGACGGCTGGCTGATCCGCGAGTTTCGTAACGGCCTGGTGTGGCGGGCGATGCTTGTGCAGGCCGACAGCTTCGAGCGGGACCTGCGCAATGTGCTGTCCCCGGTCACCACCGGCGAGCGGCAGGCCTGGCTGACGCGTCGCAACGAGGCCTGGTCGGAGCGTTACGGCGGGGGCTGGCTGCGGGTGCAGAGTCTGATCGACGCCAGTGTTGCGGAGCGCGAGCGGGGCGAGCGCGAGCAACTGGAAAGGGATCGCCTCGAGGCTGAGCGGGCCGAGCAGGCGCTGTGCGAACGGGCCCGCGTGGAAAGGGAGCAGCTTGAAAGCCAGCGCCGTGAGGCGCGCGGCAGGCTCATGCGCCGGTGGGTTGCTGCGCTTGGCTGCCTGGTCGTGGTGCTGTGCGCAGCGTTGTACGTGGCTTATCAGCAGTTGCAGGAAAGCCAGGTCCAGTTCGCTTCCGCTGCGGCGACCCGCGGGCTGAACGAGTCCCTGCAGAGCCAGCTTGACGCGACCCTGCTGAGAAACCAGGCGCTGGAAGAGGCGTTGAAGATGTCCGCCTCGACCCTGACCGAGGCCGGCTCCAATCTGCAGAGTGCGGTTCAGGGGGGCGACGTGAAGCCCGCCTGGCGCGGCAGGCTGGATGCGGCGGCCAGCGCGCTGGACTCGCAGGCGGACCGCATCAAGGATGTGGTCGATGAGCTTGCCAGGCCCGTCGCGCCGTCCGCTGTCCCGGCCGCGCCGCGCCTGTATGTGCACGTTCCCCGGGACGACAAGGCGGAGGTCAATGTCGGCCAGCTGACATTGTCGCTGGGTGCCCTTGCCGTCGCTTCCCGCAGTGTGAATGTGGTGGGCATTGAGCGCGTTGCCGCCTACCCGTCGAATGCCGAACTGCGCTGTTTCGATTCGCGGGAATGCAGCGACCTGGGGCGTGGCCTCGTTGAGGCGATCAACAAACGCCTGCTGAAACCGGAAGTTCGTCTCGTGGACCTGAGTGATCGCTACGGCGGCAAGGGCCTGCGCGCGAATCACTTTGAGTTGTGGTTCCCGCAGGGCGATATCGTGCGCAAGGCTGCTTCGGGCGTCGGGGCCTACAACGTGGACTTCTTCTACTGCGAAGCGACGCGGGCGCGGTCCGAGCCGCTGGCCAGGGCTGCGCTGGCGCTCAAGTCCGTCGGAGATAGCGGCAACTGGCGGGTGCGCATGCTCACCGAAAGCGTCAACAAACAGTCGGGCTACGGGATCGCCGGCAACGTGATCCGGTTTACCGCGCCAGAAGAACAGCCGGTGGCCGATGCACTGGCCCGCCTGTTGAAGACGCAGGGGGTGAATGTCAGCCTGAAGGCGATTGCGTATCCAACCCCGGGCCTGGTCAGCGTCTTTTTCTGTGAGTGACGGGGCCGGCAGGTTTGCTCAGTGCCGCACCGCACCGAGCATTTCATGCACCTCGTAAGTCATCACCGCCAGGTAGGCCAGCAAGCCCAGGTAGAGCAGGGCGTATTCAAAGCGCTTGCCCGGCGGGGTGTCGTAATAGCCCAGCGCTTCCTCGCCGGCCTGGCCGCGAAACACCTTGATCACATGGGGCGCAGCCAGCAGGGCGACGAGGATCAGCATGGGGCTGGGGCGCCACATGAAGATGCCCACCAGCACCGGTGCGCCGAGCATCCAGAACTTGCGTGACACCACCCCGGTCATGCGCCCGCCGTCGAGGGGCGGCACCGGGATGAGGTTGAACAGGTTGAGGAAGAAGCCCGAATAGCTGATCGCCAGCAGCAGATCGCTGCCTTCCGAGCGGGCGAAGAAGTAGCAGGCCAGCGAGGCCACGGTGCCGGCGAGCGGACCGGCCATGGCCACGTAGGCTTCGGTTTCGGCGTTCATCGGCTGTTCCTTCAGCTCGATCCATGCGCCGACAAAGGGGATGAAGGTGGGCATGCCCACGTTGAGGCCGCGCTGTTTGGCCGCTACGTAATGGCCCATCTCGTGGCAGAACAGCAGCCCCACAAAACCTGCGGCATAGCGCCAGCCATAAATCCACGCATACACCACCACTGAAATCAGCATGGTGCCGCCGGTGGTCAGCAGCTTGCCGAACTTGGCACCGCTGAACAGAAGCAGGAGCAGTTTCAAGACGCGTCCTTCTTGCCGAAGAACTTGCGGGCGCCGGCCCCCAGGCCGACGAAGGCCAGCGCGCCGACCTTCCAGAACTTGGCCAGGAAGATGCCCAGCGTTGCCAGCAGGCCGAGCTTCTTGGCCGCAATGCCGCCGATCAGCGCCGCCAGGCCGTATTCGGCGACCTTGTCGGTGGATGAGTTGAAGTCGGCGTAGCGCTTGCCTTCATGGAAGTCGAGAGCGGCCAGCAGTTCGCGTGCGGCGGGCTTTTCCTTGTCGATGCTGGCCAGGCTGGTGACCAGGTTCATCGAGAAGTAGCCCTCGCGGCCGAGCACGTAGGTGTTGTAGTTCACCCCGTCGCCACGGTTTTCGGCGCCCTTGGTGCGCACCGAGGCCGACCACACCAGCCGGTGCGTCGCCGCGTCGTAATTCGGGGCTTCCACCCAGCCGACCACGCTGTATTCGGGCACGCCCATCTGGCGGCGTTCCTCGTTGCCGGCCTCGGTGCCCTCGCGCAGGCTGTCGAGCAGCTTGGTGGCGTCCCAGTCCCTGGCGTCCTCGTCCTTCACATAGCCGGCGTCCTCGTATTCCAGCACCAGGAAGCCGTCCAGTTCCTCGCCGACGATCAGTCCGTAGAAGCCCTTGCCGGTGTGGCTGCCCTGGGCGGCCAGCATGGCGGCGGCTTCGGCCTTGGGAATGAAGCCGTAGCCGGCCGGAAGCCGGAGGCTGCCTTCCTCACCGAGGGCGATGTCGCGCGGGCCCTTCTGGATGGCGGCCATGGCGGTTTGCGCGGCGGCTTCGATGCGCGCCCGCGGGTCGGCCGGCGCATCGGCCGCCAGGGTAACGGAGGGGGTGACGGACAGACAGGGCAGGCACAGGACGAGCACGGCCAGGGAGCGGCGAAGGCGGGTAAGCATGGCGGCAAAAAGGGTGTGAGGGGAGGGCTGGTGCGTTGCAGCAACGGCGTCGATGATAGCGCGGAAGTCCCGGCGCCGATCTATCCTGAAAGGGTGACCAAAAAGAAGCGCATTTCCTTTCGACGCAGTGCCCCGGCCAACTGGATTCGCCGGGGCATGCAGCTGCCTTTCATCCTCGCATCCATCGCCTGTTCGCTGGCCTGGGCGGATGGCGGCGAGGCGGCCGCTGCGGCGAAGAAGCCCGCCGGCAGCCGCAAGCTCGGCCTGAACATTCAGGTCCAGGGTGGCGGGTGGGGCAATGCGCGCAAGGAATCCATCGAAACCGTACTCAATGGCGTGGCCGAAGCCTTGCTCTCGCAAATGCCCGGCAAGCTCGCCGCGCCAATCATCGTGACCCACACCGACGGCCCGCCGGTGGCCCTGTATGGGCGTGGCGCGCAGGGCGAATACCGCATCCGCCTGCATGCCCGCGGCGAAAACTGGCACCTCTACGCCTACGAATTTGCCCACGAGTTGTGCCATGTACTGTCGAATTTCGACGAGCACGTGGCCTCCGGGACCGAGCCCACCCGCTACAACCAGTGGTTCGAAGAGACCCTGTGCGAAACCGCCTCCCTATTCACGCTGAAGAGCCTGGCCCAGGCCTGGGAGGTCGCCCCGCCGGCACCCGAGTGGGCCGAGGAGGCGAAGACCCTGCGCCGCTTCTTCGATGTGCTGATCGCCGAAGGCCATCGTCAGCTGCCGCCCCAGGCCCCGCTGGCCAGCTGGCTGCACGACAACGAACGCGCCCTGCGCGACGATCCCTACCTGCGCCAGAAGAACGAAGTCCTCGCCAACCTGCTGCTGCCCCTCTTCGACAGCAACCCGGAGAACTGGCAGGCCCTGGCCTATCTCAACCTCGACCCGGCCGATGCCCGCAGCTCCCTGCGCAGCTTCCTCAACCACTGGTACCACAACGCCCCGCTGGAACACCGCGCCCTGGTGGTCAGCGTGCTCGACCTGCTGTCCCTTGCCGACGTCGTTCCGCCCGCCCCGGCGGCGGCCGGCCTCAGCGCCTCTGCCAGATAAAGGCCGTCCTATGCAAATCGACCTTTCCCGACTGATTCTGTCGACTACTATGTAGATGTGCATGCAGCGATCTGCAGATGGGCTCCCCGCCCTGGCACCCAGCGATGCGCAGCACCACGTTTCTTGTTCCGTCAAATCAGGGAGGACAAAGCAAACGGAGGGCAAAATGAAAAAGACTTTTATGATGAGGATCGGGCTCGTATTCCTGACCGGAAGCGTCCTCGCGGTGGTGCCGGCAGCTGTTCAGGCCGCCGATCATGACCTCTATGACAGCCTGAAAGAGTTGACCGACAGTTCGCGGATGCAGATGTACGGCAGCAAGGACGTCTACGATTCGATGGAGCCGACCGCTGCCGGTGCGCAAGGCCCGCTGCGGAGCGACATGTACAAGGACGGCAAGGGCTACACCTCGAGCTACGGCGCGTCTCCAGACGCCTGGGACCAGCTCAGAATGCAGCTTGGCCCGATTGGCGGAGAAGGCACCAATTGATGGCTCTCGCTGCTCGGAAAAGCGTCACCCCGCGGGGCGGCGCTTTTTGCTTGAAGGGTCCCGTGGGTGTCCATGCCTGCATTCCTGGCGTTGATGGTCAGACTCTGACGTCAGACTTTCGGAAAGCACGGGCTCTGCAGACCGAAAGGCGTCGGCTGCCAACGGTACGCCGCAATATACGGCTGCGTGCAGGAGGATCTCCTGAATTTCCACCGCGGATGCGCCGTTGTTGAGCGCCCCCCGCACATGCCCGCGCAATTCGTGTTGCCGTCCCAAGGCCGTCAGTATGGCGATGGTGATCAGGCTGCGTGTTTTCAGATCAATTCCGCCGCGGCACCAGACGGAACCCCACGCATTGCGGGTAATGAAGTCCTGCAGCGGTTTTGTGAATTCAGTGGCATTTTCAAAGGCCTGTTCGACGAACTCGTCGCCCATCACCTGTCGGCGCACCGTCAGTCCATCGGTGTAGTTATCGGTCATTGATTTTTCCTGCCTTGTTCATGAGCCGGCACACAGTTCGGCTGGCTGCCGCGAAGCGATGCCCGGCGAAACGGAGAAGCCGCAGCCCGTCTTCGCCATGACTTCCGCCATCGAAACCCCGGGGTGCAACTCGACCAGGGTCAGGCCGTGGCCGGCATCCACAGAAAAAACACACAGGTCGGTGATGATCATGTCCACCACCCCCTTGCCGGTCAGCGGCAAGCTGCAACGGGGCAGAATCTTGGGCGCCCCGTCCCTGGCGGTGTGCTCCATCAGGACAATCACCCGCCCCACGCCGGAGACCAGATCCATCGCCCCACCCGGACCCTTGACCATTTTTCCGGGCACCATCCAGTTGGCCAGATCGCCGGCTTCCGACACCTCCAGACCACCGAGGATGGAGAGGTCGATGTGGCCGCCGCGAATCATCGCGAAGGAGTCGGCACTGGAGAAGAAGCTGCTGCCCGGAATGCTGGTGATGGTCTGCTTGCCGGCGTTGATCAGATCGGGATCGATCTGCCCGGCCGGCGGAAAGGGACCGATGCCGAGCAGCCCGTTTTCCGACTGTAGCGTGACGTGCATGCCCTCGGGAATGTAGTTGGCGACCAGCGTCGGAATGCCGATGCCCAGATTGACGTAATAACCGTTGCGCAACTCCTGCGCCGCGCGCCGTGCCATGCGTTCGCGCACAGGATCAGGCCTGGCGGCCGGTGTGGCATCGGCCGTAGTGCGGAACTCGATGCGCTTCTGGTAGCCGGCGCCCTGAATGATCCGGTCCACGTAGATGCCCGGGGTATGGATCTGGTCGGGATCGAGTTCCCCCGGCTCGACCAGCTCCTCGACCTCGGCGACGGTGACGCAGCCGCAGGTGGCTATCATCGGGTTGAAGTTGCGCGCCGTCTTGCGGAAAACCAGGTTGCCGGCACGGTCGCCCTTCCAGGCCTTGACGATGGCGATGTCGGCGCGGATGGCCGGTTCCAGCACGTAATCCTGGCCGTCGAACTGGCGGGTTTCCTTGCCTTCGGCGAGCTGGGTGCCGAACGCCGTCCTGGTGTAGAAGCCCGGGATGCCGGCCCCGCCGGCGCGCAGGCGCTCGGCCAGCGTGCCCTGCGGCACCAGCTCGAGTTCCAGTTCACCGGCCAGCACCTGGCGTTCGAACTCCTTGTTTTCGCCGACATAGGAGGCGACAACCTTCTTCACCTGCCGGGTCTTGAGGAGCGGCCCCATGCCGAAGTCGTCGACACCCGCATTGTTGCCGATGATGGTCAGGCTGCGGGTGCCTGCTTGCAGCAGGCCATCGATCAGATTTTCGGGAATGCCGCACAGGCCGAAGCCGCCGGCGGCGACGGTCATTCCGTCGAAGAGCAGACCGTCCAGTGCGGCTTCGCTCGTTGCATATACCTTGTTCATATCGTGCAGTCCCCAGCTGTTTTCTTTCTGTCGTCGGCGCACGCGCGCGCAGGAGGGGGCCAGTCATGCCGGCCCCCTCCGGTTCGGTGTCAGTCAACCCGCTCGGGAACAGGCAGGTGCACCCACTCCTTGTAGAAGGCCTCGATATCCGGCTCGAAGTCGTGGATCACCGGATACCACGGGGTCGGTGCCTCGACGTCGTGCAGCGTGCCGCAGGTCGGGCAGTAGTACTCGCGATAGACCTGCCACTGGGTATCCGGCGCCATCAGCTTGGGATAGACCTCGGTCATCGCCTCTTCGGTGTCGCGCACGTAGATCGAGGCATGCAGCTTCCAGTTCTCCTTGTAGTCGCAGAACTCGTGGCCGCAGTCGCACTTGATGAGCCACTGCTTGGTCTTGGCCGACTGCACGATGTACATGTGCGGGGCCAGCGGCAGCACGATGCGGTCCTTGAAGCTGACCTTGGCCTGCAAGGCCGCGACATACTGCTCGAAGCGGCTGTTGTCCTTGGGCATCGACAGCATGCGGAAAGTGGTTTCCCAGTCCAGCGAGCCTTCGACCAGATGGGCGACCTGTTCATTCGTATATGACATTTCTTGCTCCTTGATTCGGGGTGTCGTTGGGACGGACGGTCACTCTTCGACCTGGACAACCGTGGTGACGTCGGGCATCAGCGAGAGATCCATGCGGTGCTTGGAACCGTAGGTCGGCACGCCCAGTTCTTCCTCCAGCAGAACCCAGTCGGCGGGCAGGCTCCAGAAGTCCTTGAACTGTTTTGTGAACTTTTCGGACAGGGCGAAGCTGGTGGCGAACATGTGCTGAACCTGCACTGACGCATGCTTGTTGATGATCCGTTCGCGTTCTTCCTTCATCCACTCGCGGGTCGGCAGGGCACGGGCCAGGCGTTCCTTGCGCATTTCGGTGCGGCGGGCCTGGGTCTTGGCTTCGTCGATGACAAACACGCCCTTGGCATCCTGCGTGAATACCGCGCCATAAACCTTTTGCGCGTATTCCGGGAGCAGGAACTTCTGGTTCAGGTCGTTCTCGATGGCCTTGACCTCGCGGTCGATGGGGTCGCCGAAGCCGGGGCCGCCGCGCAGGTAGTTCAGGTACAGGTCGTGGTTGTCGTAGCAGTCCTCGGTCGTCATGCACTGCTTGTCGCGCTTGACCACGGAGGTGGCATCGATGTGGCGTTCGTAGTCCGGACGGGTCGGATCGAGGTCGCCACCGAGCGGCAGCGAGTCGCCGAGGGCGATGCGCTCCTTGAGGCCGGTTTTGTGGGCTTCGAAGCGGTAGCCGGTGGCCGACGGGTAGCCGCCCATCATTCCCCAGTCGCTGTTCATGAAACCGTTGCCCATGAAGAACATGGTCCAGTCCTGGGCGTTCCACACCATGCGCAGGGTCTCGAAGCCGCAGCCGCCGCGGTACTTGCCGTAGCCGCCGGAGTTGGCCTTGACGTTGCGGCCGAGGTAGAGCAGCGGTTCGGCCATTTCCCAGATCTCGATGTCGCCCATGTCGCCTTCCGGGTTCCAGATGGCGGCGGCGTGGTTCAGGCCATCCTTGACCGCGCAGGCGCCGGTGCCGCAGGAACTGGCCTCGAAGCTGTTCACCGCGTGGATCTCGCCGTCCTGGTTGATGCCACCGCCCTGCAGCCAGTTGGAGGTGTTGGCGTTGCCGGCATTGACCTCTTCCAGATAGCCGCGGCTGAAGTAGGACTGGCTAAGGCCGCGCCACAAGGCCGCCCAGCCGGAGACCAGGAAGTGCCAGGCGTAGGCATGGCCGGTGCGGCGGTCGTCCGGGTTGCACCAGGTGCCCTTGGGCAGGTGGAACTCGGTGGCGTAGTAGGCACCGTCGTTGATGCGCTGGGTGGGCACCAGGGTCTGGCACATCATCACCCAGATGCCCGAGGTGAAGGCCACCTGGTGGGCGTTGAAGGTGTGCCAGCCCCAGCGGCTGGCGCCCTCGAAGTCGAGGCGCCACTTGCCGTCCGGCTTGATGGTCATCTCGCAGGGCGAGTGCATGATCGAGTCGAGCTTGGCGAAGGCGTTGGAAACCTGCACGTCCTCGTGCTTGAAGGGCACATCGACGAAGGACACCTTGCGATAGACGCCGGGCAGGGTCATGGCCTTGACGCGGCTCATCAGGCCACGCCGGCCTTCCTCGATCACCTCGTGCGAGAACTTCTCGTAGGCTTCCAGACCATCGGCGCGGATCACATCCTCGACCAGCTCGCGGATCATGTGGCAGCCGGCGATGCGGGTTTTCTCGTCGAGAATCCAGTACTTCGGCGTGCGCACCGAACGTTGTGATTCATGCAGCCAGTCGCGCAGCGGCTCGTCGTTGATGCCGGTCTTGCGGCAGGTGATCATGTAGCCGTCGCCAAAACGCTGGGTCTGGCCGGTGGACATCGAGCCCGGCGTGACCGCGCCGGTGTCGATGACGTGGGTGACGCCGCCGACCCAGCCGATCAGCTTGCCGTCCCAGAAGATCGGCACGATGGTGGCGATGTCGCAGGGGTGCACGTTGCCAATGGCGCAGTCATTGGTCGTGAACATGTCGCCGGGGTTGATCGTCGGGTTGGCTTCCCAGTTGTTCTCGATCATGTACTTGATCGCCGCGCCCATGGTGCCGACGTGGATGATGATCCCGGTCGAGGTCAGGACGCAGTCGCCGGCGGCGTTGTAGAGGGTGAAGCAGAGTTCGCCTTCTTGTTCGACGATGGGGCTGGCGGCGATCTTCTTGGCGGTTTCGCGGGCATGCACCAGGCCGCCGCGCAGCTTGGAGAACAGTTTTTCGTAGCCGATCGGGTCGCTGTCGCGCAGTTCCAGCTGTTCCAGGCCGTTGTAGTAGCCGGTGGTTTTGGTGCGCTCGATGATGGCATCGCGGTGCTGCTTGAGGGTCATGCCACTGGCCAGCAGCTTGCCGATGCCGATTTCCTTGGTGCTCATCATGTTCATGGTGGGTCTCCTCACTTGACTTCTTTGAGATGGAACAGGCGATGCTTGTCGATCGTGGTTTCGAAGCCGTCAGGCACAACGAAGGTCGTCGCGTCGGATTCGATGATGGCGGGGCCGACGATGTGGTTGCCGGCCTTCAATGACTCCATCTTCCACAGCGCCGCCTCGACCCACTTCTTGTGGCGGTAGAACGGCCGCGTGCCGAGATAGGCGTCCTTGGGCGGCGTCGGGCCGGCATCCGCGTCTTCCGGCAGCACCGGTTTTTGCGTCACGACCATGCCGCGCAGGATGGCGCCGGTGACCGAGAAGCCCAGTTCCGGCGAGCGCGCCGAATTGGCGTAGACGCGGCCATAGGTGTTCTCGAAGGACTCGATGATCTGCTGCCAATCAGCGGCCGTAGCTGCGCTGGTCACCGGCGAGACGATTTCCAGGTCGTTGAGTTGGCCCATGTACTGCATCTTGTAGCCGGGGATCAGCAGCACGTCTTCCGGCTGGTAGCCATTGATGACGAACTCGTCGATGACCTTGGTCGCCAGTTCTTCCCAGGCTTCCTGCAGGGTCGTGCAGGCGGCGGCTTTCTGCTCGTCGCTGGCAAACTGGGCGACACCGAGGTCGACCGACTTGTCATAGCGGTACTCGAAGTCGGCGCAGGCGCAGCCGAAGGCCGAGAAGCCGGCGGCCCAGGCGGGCACCACGACATCCTTGAAGCCGACGCCTTCGGTGTAGCCGTAGGTATGCACCGGGCCGGCGCCGCCGTAGGAGAAGCAGGTGAACTCGGCCGGGTTGTAGCCCTTGGCGCTGATGTTGGCGCGCAGGTACTCGGACAAGGTCAGGTCGAGCAGTTCGATGACGCCGGCGGCGGCGTCCTCGACCGACAGGCCGAGCGGGTCGGCGATCTGCGCCTTGATGTGGTCACGGGCGCGCTGCACGTCGAGCTTGATGGCGCCGCCGAGGAAGTTGTTGGGGTTCAGGTAGCCGAGCACGACGTGGCAGTCGGAGACCGATACGGTGTCCAGCCCGCTTTCCGGCCAGCAGGTGCCGACGCGGTAGCCGGCGCTGTCGGGGCCGAGCTTGATCGACTTGCTGTACGGGTCGAGACGCACGAAGCTGCCGGCGCCGGCGCCGACCGAGTCCATCGCCACCAGCGGCAGCGAGAGCACCAGGCGAGCCATGTCGGGATCGGACTTGATGGCGAAACTGCCCTTGGTGATCAGCGCCACGTCGAAGCTGGTGCCGCCGATGTCGGAGCAGGCGATGTTCTCGTCGCCGAGGTATTCGCCCAGCAGCTTGGAGCCGATGACGCCGCCGATCGGGCCGGAAACGATGGTGCGCGCCAGTTCCTTGGCCTTCCAGCTGATCGTGCCGCCGTGCGTGGCCATCACCCGCAGGTCGAACTTGGCGCCATGTTTCTTGAAGCGGTCGCTGACCTTCTTCAGCGTCTGGCGCGAGGGCTCGGCGCCGTAGGCTTCGAGGATGGTGGTGTTCATCCGGTGGCTTTCCTTGCGCGACGGGTAGTAATCCACCGAGGCAAAGACCGGGATGTCCACCTTGAGCCGCGCCAGCTCGGCCTTGACCAGATCGCGGGCACGCTGCTCGCTGGCTTCGTTCTTGTGGGATTGCAGCAGACAGATGACGATGGCCTGGGAACCTGCCTCGACCAGCTCGCGGGTGGCCTGGATCACTTCATGCTCGCGCAGCGGGATGACGACCTTGCCCTGCACGTCGGTGCGCTCGGTGACGCCCCGGGTGCGGGAAACCGGCACCAGCGGCTCGTCGTAGCGGTGGGTGTTGAGGTGGATGCGATCTTCGAGGGCATAGCCCAGGTAGCTTTGCAGGGCACGGCCCATCGAGTGGATCTGCTCGAAGCCGCGGTTGCAGATCAGGCCGACATCAAGCCCCTTGCGCATCAGGATGCGGTTGAGCATCGCCGTGCCGGAATAGACGCAGGTCACGAGTTCCGGATAGACGTCGTCGACCTCCCTGTCCCAGTGGGCGAGCGCATCGACCGACGAGTTGTAGATGGCGAGGGACTCGTCGCCCGGATTGCTCTGCGCCTTGCCGACCACGAAGCGGCCATCGGCACGCACGAAGAAGGTGTCAGTCATCGTGCCACCGGCATCGATTCCCATCACCTGTACGTTTGACTGCTGGCTTTGCATGTTTGCCTCCTGTCATTGGTGTGTTTGTGGTGAGTGATCCCACACAGACCTGATGGCAAGGGGCGGGCCAGGCCGCAAAAAACCCGCTGTATGCGCTAAATAATTCTATTAATCATCGGCTTGGAAAAAAGCGGCAGAAAAAAGCAGCTGTCCGGCACGAGGAGAAAAAATGTCCTGGATCACGACGAAAACTGCCGGCTGTCCGGAAACCGGACACTCCGTCCGGATTTTGTGCGCCGCACAACCTATTGATATAAAAGGACTTTGATTGACTTTTTGGTCGTCGCTGGCTACGGTTACGGATAAGTAAACCTGTTGTCCCGATACAAGAATTCCGGCACGTGCCGCGAGCCCAATAGTGACCCTCAACAGCAATCTTCTGATTCCGCGAATCGGCGACGAGCAGGTCGTCGCCAGTTCCTGGGAACACTTTCTGCGGGACCGTCCATTGTCGGGTGGCGGGGTGCGCAATGTCGTGCTCGACTCCTGGCGCCGTAGCCGCTCCGGCGAGGTTGATCCGGGTTGCAGCAGTGCGCCGGTTGCCAGCGGAGAGCGGATTCGTCTGTTGCGTGACGGCTCACGAGACCTGTACGAAGCGGCCCGGCCGGTGCTTGAGACGCTGCGCGAAATACTGCGCGAATCGGGCACGCTGATCATGCTCAGCGATCCGAGCGGCACCATTCTCGATCTCAACGGCGAATCGCGGGCGCGCAACGCCGGCGAGCAGATCAACCTCGCGCCCGGCGGCTGCTGGAGCGAAGAGCTGATCGGCACCAATGCCATCGGCACAACCATCGCCACGCACCAGGCGGTGCAGATCTACGCCAGCGAACACTACTGCATCGACGTCAAGCACTGGACCTGTGCCGCCGCGCCCATCCTCGACCCCCTGGGCAAGACCCTGCTTGGGGTCGTCGACGTTTCCGGCGTCAAGGAGACCTTCCACGGCCATACGCTGGGTCTGGTCATCTCTGCGGCGAAGCAGATCGAGGGCGTGCTGGCACGCCGCGATGCCGAAGCGCACGGCCGCTTGCTGCAGTACGCGATGGACGGTTTCAGTCGTCATGGCAACGATTGCGTCGTGCTGTTCGACCATCGCGGCCGTATCGTCAGGACCAGCGGCAGCATGCAGCAGGCCCGCGAAATGTATGGTGTGCGCCTGCCCTTCGAGGCTGGCAGCCAGGTTGCCGCGCTCAACCTTGGCCTGTCGCCCGATGAACGCAGCTGCCAGACACCGGGCTGGTTACGCCCGGAATGGCTGCATCCGATCCGCTCCCGCGAGGGCGAACTCGGTACTCTCCTTGCCATCCCCATCCCCATCCCCATCCCCATCCCCATCCCCATCCCCATCCCCATCCCCATCGGCCAGCCAGCGCGGCAGGCCGTCAATCTGCCACCCCTGCACAGCGCGGACGGCGCGGTATCGGATGTCTTCGCCGAGATCATCGGCACCAGCGCCGCCATCGCCACCGCAAAGGCCCGGGCGCGGCGCATTGCACCGCTCGACCTGCCGGTCCTGCTGCTCGGGGAAACCGGTGCCGGCAAGGAAATCTTCGCGCGGGCCATCCACAAGGCGAGCAGCAAGCCGGAAGGCCCCTTCATCGCCGTCAATTGCGGCGCACTGACCCGCGAACTGCTGGCCAGCGAACTGTTTGGCTACAGTGAGGGCGCCTTTACGGGGGCCCGCCGCGGTGGCCTGCCCGGAAAGTTCGAGCAAGCCGATGGCGGCACGCTGTTCCTCGACGAAATCGGTGAAATGCCGCTCGACATGCAGCCCCACCTGCTGCGTGTGCTGCAGGATGGCGTGGTCGTCCGCCTGGGTGACACCCGGGAGCGCAAAGTCGCCGTACGCATCATCGCCGCCACCAACCGCGACCTGCAGACGGATGCCGGCGCCGGCCGATTCCGGGAGGATCTGTTTCACCGCCTCTGCGTCGTCAGCCTGAACCTGCCGCCCTTGCGCGAACGTCCGGACGACATCGACGCGATCATCGCCCACCTGAACCAGCGCTTCTCGCGGAAATACGGTTGTCCGCCGAAAAGCCTGGCCCCCGAAGTCCTGCACCATCTGCTGCGTTATCGCTGGCCGGGCAATATCCGTGAATTGCAGAATGTCTTCGAGGCGATGTTCGCGTTGAGCGACGGCCATCGCCTCGACGGCAGCCTGCTCCCGCCGCACATCGCCGCTGCGGCGGTTGACGCCGTACTGGCGCGCGGCGAGGTGACGCCAGCCATGGCGGCCGGTCGCCTGGCCGAAATGGAGCGGGCTGCGATCAATGCCGCCGTCGCCAGTGCCCAGGGCAATCTGTCGATGGCGGCACGCAATCTGGGCATTTCGCGCAGCACGCTCTACGTCAAACTGGCCGCCATGCGCAATGTGCCGTCAGAAGGATC
>ERZ724504.534-NODE-534-length-21437-cov-5.693948_pt1 | contig 21437 bp, 13 predicted proteins | sample MGYA00376037_ERZ724504 | MGnify/ENA primary metagenome ERZ724504 (study PRJEB28724, sample SAMN07190888) | wastewater metagenome | isolation source: influent of sewage treatment plant in Hong Hong | place: USA: Christiansburg, Virginia | collected 2016-03-01 ... | reverse complement strand
GTTGAGAAAATTGCTCGCCGATTTGGGCATAAAGCAAAACGTTGATGCACGATGGCTCAACCCGCATCATGTGTGTTTATGGCCTATAATCAAAAAACAAAAAGCGACTGCATTGACAGTCGCTTTTTAAAAAATTTGACAATTCAATCATGGCAGTTCAATCATCGGTGCGCGAATATCATATTGTGTGCGCCCTATGTGATGCTCTTGTGTTGCGCGCGATCCGTATTCCAAGCGCTGTATTTATTGTTCATTCAAACAATTTCTCTTAAACACCCCCCGCAAAATAGGACTTTACTTTGCGATTAACCTTTGTGGAACATCATATGTCAACCATCGCTTGTGTATTTATTGCTTTCATTGCCTTTTTACATGCGTACATCCTTGTTTTAGAAATGTTTTGGTGGAACACACCCAAAGGGCAAAAAGCATTCAACCTCACGCCTGAGTTCACAGCTCAAACCACAACACTGGCGGCCAATCAAGGCCTATACAACGGCTTTCTGGCCGCAGGACTGCTTTGGTCTTTGCTGCACCCAAACCCAATATTTGCCAAACAAATCGCATTGTTTTTCTTGTGCTGTGTCGCCATCGCTGGAGTTTACGGGGCGCTGACAGCTTCAAAAAAAATCCTTTATATTCAAACAGTTCCTGCCGTTCTTGGCATCATCGCTGTTCTTTTGAGCTAAAAATGCGCAAAACCGTATTTTTATGTGCACTGGTACGATAAAAACGGCATAATAACCCATCCTTTTATGACAATAGAATGACTAAACCCGTAGATTTCTCATAACACCTGATTCAATTAAGACCCGATTGGAAAACTATGCTCTATCAAGTTCGTGAATGGCAACGTGCCTTATTGAAACCCCTGACCAATGCCGCACATCATGTCGCGCAGATTGCTTCAAGCCCAATGAACCCATGGGCTTACACCACTGCAGGTCAGCACATGTATGCTGGTTTTGAGCTCCTGCACCGTTTAGGTAAAGAATACGAAAAACCAGCCTTTAACATCAGCTCAGTTCAAGTCAATGGCAAAGAAACAGCCATTACCGAGCGGACAGCCATCAAACACGCATTTTGTAATTTAATCGAATTTGTTCGTGATGTCCCTGCTGATGTGGCAAAAAACAGCCCGACTGTCATGGTGTGCGCCCCTTTATCAGGTCATCATTCCACTTTGCTGCGCGACACTGTGCGCACTTTGCTGCAAGACCACAACGTCTTCATCACCGACTGGATTGATGCACGCATGGTGCCGCTGTCTGAAGGCTCTTTTGGCATCAACGATTACATTCATTACATCCAAGACTTCATCCGCCAACTGGGCAGCAAAGTACACCTGCTCTCAGTTTGCCAACCCACCGTACCCGTTTTGGCTGCGGTCTCATTGATGGCCAGTGCTGGCGAGCAATTGCCCTTGTCCATGACCATGATGGGCGGCCCAATCGACACACGCCACAGCCCCACTGAAGTCAATGATTTGGCCACTGAACGTCCATTGTCATGGTTTCAAACCAATGTGATTTACACCGTGCCCACGAAATACCCGGGCTACATGCGCCACGTTTACCCAGGCTTCTTGCAACACGCTGGATTCGTTGCGATGAACCCCGGTCGCCATGCCAGCTCACATTGGGATTATTACCTCAATTTGCTCAAAGGCGATGATGAAGACACTGAGCAACACCGCCAATTTTACGATGAATACAATGCGGTGTTGGATCTGCCAGCTGAGTTCTACCTCGACACCATCCAAATTGTATTCCAAGAACATGCTTTACCTCGTGGAACATGGCATGTGAATGGGCATCGCGTCGCCCCAGAAGACATCAAAAACATTGGTTTATTGACAATTGAAGGCGAATTGGACGACATTTCAGGTCCAGGCCAAACCAAAGCAGCATTGGATTTATGCTCTGGCATTTCAAAAGCAGATAAAAAACACTACACGGCAATCGGTGCAGGTCATTATGGCATTTTCTCTGGCCGCCGTTGGCGTGAGTTGGTTTACCCCGAAGTGCGTGATTTTATTGCATCATTTGAGAAAAAATCAGCCATGGCCAACGCGCAAAGCAAAACCGTTGACGTTCAAGCCAAAACCAATGACATTCAGGATGAGAAAAAAACCCAAGCCGTAGCACTCAGCACATCCACAACACAAGCGACCACCAAAGTCACTGCTGCAACAGCGGATGCTAAGGTTACGGCGGCCCCACCCAAAGCAAGTAAAACGGCTGTTGCCAAGCCAACACCCACAGTTAAAACTGAGGCAACGGCAATAAAACCTGTTACAAAAGTGGCACAAGCCAAAGCAGATGTTAAAAACACAGCAGCTGTGGCTCAAACTATCGCGAAAGCCGAAGCCAAGCTTAAGCCAGTTAAAGTGAAAGCGGCAACGCCTGTTAAGTCAGTGTCACCAGCCACTATGGACGCAACACCCGTTGAATCCATTGAGCCCCCTTCATTTGAGCTGACGCCTGCTGTGGCGCCAACACAAAAAAATGCACCTGTGGTTCAGACAAACACACCAGCAACGGTTAAAGCAGCCCAACCAACACGGGTTGAAGCAAAACCTGTGGTGGCGAAGGCTAAAAAAGCGCCCGTTGTTAAAGAGTTAAAGGCTGAAACAAAGGCCATTGAAATCAAAACAACGGAGGTGGTGAAGTCATCAGAGACCGCCGATGAAATTAAAGCAGAAACCTCTGCTGCGGCTGTTAAAATTGACTATGCGGGCATCGCCAATGTCAAAAAAGACAACGAAGTAAAAAAATAAACCTCTCTTCAAGGTAAAACAACAATCCGCACGTGATCAACGTGCGGATTTGTATTTTTAAAATCATCATGATTCACAGACAAGCTGAGCTTGTCATGCTTAGAGGGTGTTGATCCAGAGGTGTCTTTTTTACCAGATGCCGTGCCAATGTTTCACTAAAAGCCTATTTTTCTCTTTTAATTAAAGCATTGCAAAAATAAAATGTTACTTTAAGATTGACCCTATGAATTCAAACAAGACAGCCCTCATGCCCAGCGACATCGACACCAACTCCACCGCCCTCAAGCTCGAGCAACTGGTTCACCGCATCAACGACGCGCTGCCTCAAACGCAGTGCACACAGTGCGGCTATACAGGTTGTGCGCCTTACGCGCGTGCCATCGTTTTTGATCATGTGGACATCAACCAGTGCCCACCTGGTGGTGCAGCAGGAATCGCACTGTTGTCAAAGATCACTGCGCGCCCGATCCTGCCCCTCAACCCTGCCAATGGCTTTGAAATGCCCCGTCATGAGGCCAAAATCATTGAAGCCGACTGCATCGGTTGCACCAAGTGCATTCAAGCCTGCCCCGTCGATGCCATCATCGGCACATCGAAACACATGCACGTGGTGCTCAGCGATCTGTGTACAGGTTGCGGCTTGTGCGTACCGCCCTGCCCCGTGGATTGCATCGACATGCCGCTGGCGCAAGACACGGGTTGGAATCAAGCGCAAGCGCAGCGCGCGCGCGAACAATTTGAATTTAGAAACATGCGTTTGCAACGTGAAAAAAATGACCTGAACGAGCAACGCATCAAAAGATCTCAAGCCAAACATGCACAACTTTCAGCACAAGGCCAACATGTCGATGAGGACACCGCACGTAAATTGTCCATCGTCGAAGCCGCATTGGCGCGAGCACGAGCACGTCGAAAAAATTAGGTCATTCAAGGCAATTGTTGGATAAGCGCACTCACACTTGTTATCAATTGCTTTAACACTTTTTCTTCAATGGGTAGAATGCCCAACGCCTTCGAGCATGCTCATTAGGCTTTCATATGTTGACCTCTAAAAATGAATGTCAGCATAAACCATTCGCTAAAACATCCCGTGCCGCCATTTCCCGCATGGGCATGAAAGGTTCAGCATGAAACATAATCGTTTTAACCTCACCTCATGAGGTGATGATGTTTCGCATAAAACGCCTGAAGCGATAAAGTACAGCTTACAACTATCAATATGGTTGGAATCAAGGTGTTGCACTTGCGGAGGTGCTTAACAACGCTCAACAGCTGACAACTGAGCGCAAAAACATCGAAAAGACGAAGACAAAGAATTCATCGTCATTTTTATGAACACCTATTCAAACAACACCCCAAAAGCAGGCAATTCCACATCAGGTAATGCGCGTGATGTCGAGTTGTGATTGAGCACAACACTCAAACAACCACGCTCAATCCGCTCCACACCAGCAGGTGTATCGACGGCTGGGATGTTTTGCTCGTGTAAAATGTGTGCGGCCAAATTAAACAAAACCGCTTCATCCACGCCACCCCCAACGACATACGCACAACCTTGACCATACACATTGCGTGAGACACAGGTTTTATCTTGATAAAAATCATCCGCGTAGCGATACAGCGATGTCGCCGTGGTCAGATCCAGCATGTCTCGCCAAACCGTAACCGAGCCCTTTTGTCCAGCAAATTGACCTTCGCCACTGATCTCCACCTGCGCATCCACCAACGCTTCACCCTCACGCGCAATGACGCCAAGCAGGTCGCCAATGAGCGCGGGCGCATGGGTGAGCAGGTGCAGGTTGTTGTCACGGTTTTTGATCGCGGTTCTAAAACCCGTGACCAGCGTGCCGCCTTGCTCAACAAACGCTGTCAAACGTGCCACCAAAACCTCGTCCATGATCTGCATGGCGGGCAAAACAAGGACTTTGTAATGTGAGAAATCTTTATCAACGCTCAAAACATCCGTCATCACGTTGTGCGCATGAAATGGCGCATACAAACGCATGAACTCTTGGGTGAAGTCAAAAGTGGCGGATTGCTGTTGAATCAGCCACGATTGAATGTTGTCGAAATCGTACAGCACAGCCACCGATGCGTGAATCGGCTGACACAATGCAGCAGCGTGTGGCTTGATGTCACGAATGAACGATTGCACTTCAGCCAATTTTCGGTTGTCTTGATTATCGACATCAAGAATACCCAAACAAAACTGTTCCGCACCACGATCCATGCCGCGCCAGCGGAAAAACAGCAGATGCTCGCATCCACGCGCCATGGCTTGGTGCGCCCACAGTTTGGCTTGGTTGGGTCTCGGTAAATAGCCGATTTGATTGTGACCTTGCGCACCCATGAGCTCTTCAACAATCCAAAAATTCTTTTGTTTCAAACCACGGATATAATCCAGCGTCATGGCGATTTGTGCGGGTGGAATCGGGGCGGTCAAACCACCCCACACAGGGTAATTGTCATACGACACAAAATCCAAATCTTTGACCAATTCATTTTGATCACAGGCCACATTAAAAAAACCACCAAATAAATTATGCGTGATTTGCTGATGCGCACCACGCAAGGCTTTCACTGCACTGATTTGAATGTTGGCAAATTCATTCATGGTGTGAGAACGAAAACGCGCCCAATCCAAGCGCAACGCAGGGTTGTGCGTGGTGATGGTCGACGTTGGCATGGGAATTTCAATGAAATCATTGTAAGTTTGCCCCCAAAAAATGGTCCCATAAGCCTCATTCAGCGTTCGAATATTGTCATCAAATTTATCGCGCAAAAAGGCTTGAAAGGCATGGTGACATTGATCGCAATAGCATTGATCTGAACCTTCATGGCCAAACTCATTGTCGATCTGCCATGCAATGATGGCAGGCTCATCAGCGTAGTGCTGAACCAACTTTTTCACAATCCGACGTGCGTATTCACGGTACACCGGCGAGTTGAAGCAGTACTCACGCCGCCCTCCAAAAGCATGGGCTTGACCCGGTGCACGATGTGACAAAATCGATGGATGTGCTTTCGCCAACCACGCAGGAAAAGTCGCCGTGGGTGTGCCAAACATGACATTCAAGCCGTGGCGCTTGGCTTTTTCAATCACATCATCAAAAAATGAAAAATCAAATTTCCCTTCTGTGGCCTCCATCATATGCCAAGCAAATTCACCGATGCGAATGATGTTCATGCCTGAGTCACGCATGCGCGCCATGTCCTCATCCACCATAGCGGCACCCAATTGCACCCACTGTTCGGGGTAATAGTCCACACCTAAATACATCTTGTCACCTTTATTTTAATTGTAAGTCAAACTGCACTTTATCGTATTTTCTTCAGCATGCCACTAAACTCTGGCCTCATGAGCGCCATGATCACACCACATCGAAACAAAATCGTGTGTGTTGGCGATATGTTTGATTGGGATAGAGTGCCGCGGCATGGTCGCCATTTGATGCGGATCGATGTGGTAATTTTTGTGTTTCAATGCACAATGCATCGTGTGATTGCCCCACCACACCGTGGCGTAAAGCTTCATTCCCTGCATAGTTGTGCGCGTACAGCACAACACACGGCTGATCCGTAAACACCTGTAAACGGCGACCACTGAGCCCATCCAACACCACCACTTGAGGTTGATGTGCAGTCACATCATCCAGCACAAAATAATGGTCAATTCCACGCGCCAAAGCCAAACGCACATCATCGCTGCGCAGTGTGGCATCCAAAGTGCGCGGAGCGCAAAAATCAAAGTCACTGTTCGCCACCGGCCACTCCCCCCCTGTGACCAACAAATCAGCATCCATCTCGCACACGGCGCCCGCTTGCACTTGCAGAACATGATCATGCACCGTACGCTGTGTGTTCCCCGACAAATTAAAATAGGCGTGGTGGGTCAAATTGCAAAGCGTCGGCGCATCCGTATTCGCTTGGTAATCCACAGTGAGTTGGTTGTCATCACTTAAAGTGTAGATGACCGTGACATCCAATGTGCCAGGATAAACATTTTCATTCGCCACACTTCGATAATGAAAGGCCACGCTCAAGCCCTGTTCAGACTCACTCACTGCCCCCACTTGCCACACTTGGTGGCTCATCGCAGCGGCACCACCGTGCAGATGGTGCTCCCCTTGATTGTTCGGTAATTGATGGTCTGTACCGTTCAAATGAAACCGCCCATGGGCAATTCGTCCCGCGACTCGACCCACAATGCAACCAAAATAAGGCCCATTCTCCCGATAACTGTCGATGGCCTCGTGTGCCAGTGTGACACTTTCGACCACCCCATGGCGATCCGCTGTGCACACGTCAACCAAGGTCGCCCCCCAGTTCATCAACTCAACCACCATACCATGCTGATTGGTCAATATAAAATGCCGTACATCCTGATCGCCGATCTGAATGTGTGTCTGAACAATACCCATATTGACTTTATGACCTTGTTAATAACGCATGGAAACAGTAAATGTTTGGTCTTTGTGAGAAGCAACAAACATTTTCCTATACGCGCTGCTGTCTATCTGCTTAAAAATGCTTTAAAAATTGCTTAAAAATTTCTTAAAGGCTGCAATGCCTTCATCCGTTTGCTTAAACACACCCGCGTGAACCAGCACCTGTTCAAACACGCGCCCCACTTGAGCGCGCACAAATGTTTGCGCATCACTCTGACCATCGTATTCGGCCGCCACGGCTGCAAACCATGCGGCATGTGCACTCAACTCAGGGTGATCACTGAACTGCTCTTGTCCTTCAAGACAACGTTGCATGATTGCCATCGACGCAGCCAAGCGATCAGGCAATACCGCCAAACCCATCACTTCAATTAAACCAATGTTTTCTTTTTTAATGTGATGCAGCTCTTCATGTGGATGAAAAATCCCAAGGGGGTGTTCAGCTGACGTGCGATTGTTGCGCAACACCAAATCCAATTCAAACAATCCATTGCGTTGACGGGCTATCGGCGTGATGGTGTTGTGCGGCACATGGTCATCACCCGAAAATGCCAAGACCTCGACTGAAGCATCACTGTATGCCCGCCAACGACGCAACACATCGTCGGCCACCGACAGCACACTCGCGGCTCGCTCTCCGACCAAACGCACCACCGACATCGGCCAATGCAAAAGGTGCATGGTCACATCAGGTTGTTGGCTGGACACTTGTGAATGCAAAGGCTGCGCATTTGCCATCGCAAATTCATAACGCCCCCCCTGAAAATGATCGTGACTCAATATCGAACCACCCACAATCGGCAAGTCAGCATTTGAACCCACAAAATAATGTGGGAACTGCTCAACAAACGACAGCAAACGGGCAAAGGTTTGACTTGAAATCGACATCGGTTCATGGGTCGCCTTCAACACAATGCAATGCTCAGTGTAGTATTCATACGGTGAATACTGCAAAAACCAAGGCTCATCGCACAAATTCAAAGGCATCAAACGCAGGTTCTGCCGCGCGGGATGATCGACTCGCCCCGCATAGCCTTCATTTTCTCGGCACAGCAAACACAATGGGTACGTGTCACTTTTACTTGAGCCCGCCGCAATGATCGCCTTGGGGTCTTTCTCTGGCTTAGACAGGTTCACAGTGACATCCAAAGCACCAAAAGGACTGTCGTACACCCATGTTAAATTTTTCGCAATCCGTGCCACACGCACATAATTGCTGGCGCGTGATTGATGATAATACGCATCCGTCGCTTGTGCGGGCGATTGAGCCAAGTCGTCTGCAAAGGCACGTTGCGCCACGGATGGTGGCGGCAACAGACAATCCATCAACGCCGTATCAAACAAATCTTTTTGTGTGATGCCATCATTTGGCAACAGTTTGCGCTCCAACGCGCACGCCAACAGCTCATCCAACACCGCTTGTACGCACCCAAATGCAGGTGCAATGGGCGCTGCACTCGGCTCAAGCCATGTGTCTTGCTTCAACAACGCCATCAAACGGTGGCGCACATAGAGCGCATCGCTGGGTAAGCACAGTTGTTGCTCAATGCCATACGCGACAAGCTGGGCAATCGCAGTACACACCATCATGCTGCCCCTAAAAAACGTGCGCCATCACCGATGCGCACATCATAAAATGTCGCCACAAAGCCTGTGGCTGCGGTGTAGTCCGCACCGACTTTGGCTTTAAATTCATTCACGTGATCGGCGGGCACAAGCATCACCGTACAACCACCAAAACCAGCACCCGTCATGCGCGCACCCACTGCACCGTGCTGCCATGCGGCATTGACCAATGCATCCAAATGCACTCCCGTCACCGCATAATCATCACGTAAAGACACGTGCGATGCATTCATCAACGCTCCAAAAGCGTTTAAATCGCCCTGTTGCAAGACACCCACTGCCTCCAAGGTGCGCTGGTTTTCGCTCACAGCATGCAACGCACGCTGGCGCTGAACAGCATTTTCGATCAGATGCGCATGAGCATGAAACTGCTCTAAACTCAACTCACACAACGCACTGATGGATAAGCTGCTTTTCAAAGCCAACAGTACAGCTTCACACTCTGCGCGACGTTCGTTGTATTTTGAATCACTGAGTTCTCGACGTTTATTGGTGTTCGCGATCAACAACACATGGTCATCGCCCAAATCCAATGGCACATGTTGATAAGCCAAACTGTTCGTGTTGAGCAGCATCGCATGCGCAGCACGACCCATGCCACTGGCAAATTGATCCATGATGCCGCAATTCATGCCATTGAATTGATTCTCTGCCTGCTGGCCTATTTTAACCAATTCAATCTGTGGCCAATTCAATGCAAACACATGATTGACCAGCACCGCCGTTGCCAACTCAATCGAAGCCGATGAAGACAACCCCGCACCATTTGGAATGTTGCCAAAAAACAAAATGTCCGCGCCGCATGCCATGCTCGCGCCTTTGTCCTGCATGATTTTAAACACACCCGCAGGGTAGTTCGCCCAATCGTTTGCCACATCATAGACAATCGCATCAAGCGACAACTCGATGATGCCTTTGTCCGCAAAATTAGTCGAGAACAAACGTAACAGCCGATCATCACGGCGACGCATCAGGGCATATGTGCCCACATCCAAAGCACAGGGAAAGACATGACCGCCATTATAATCAATGTGTTCCCCAATCAAATTGACCCGACCGGGGGCAAAAAACACGTCGGTTGCAGGCGACTTGAATTGCGTCAAAAAATCATTGTTTAATGTTTCTAAAAGTTGTTCTGAACTCACTGTAACCCCGTTGTTTTATTTATGATTCACATCATGCCGCATAAAAGAAAGGCGTTGATGCCATGTGCATCAACGCCTCATTTTAACCAAGAAACTTTAGTTTTTCTTCAAGTATTTGCGTGTATCAATCGCAACCGCAGCGATGATGATCAAACCCTTGATGATGTACTGCCAGTATGGGCTGACGCTGGAAAAATTCAAACCGTAACTGATGATTTGGAACATCAACACGCCAATGATCACACCACCAATTTTACCAATGCCCCCCGTAAACGATACACCGCCCACCACGCAGGCCGCAATCGCATCCAACTCATACATGTTACCCGTGTTGTTGGTGGCCGTACCAATACGAGCAGCCTCCAATGTGCCCGCCAAGCCATACAACACGCCAGCCAAAGTGTACACACTGATCAAGGTTCTCTTGATGTTCACACCCGACACGACCGCCGCTTCTGGGTTGCCACCAACCGCAAACATGTTTTTACCAAAACGTGTTTTGTTCCACAACACCCACATGAACACCGTGGTGATTGCAGCGTAAATCACAAGGTAAGGCAAACGGAAGCTGCCAATGTCAATGCCACCTTGAGCAAACTCAGTGAAATTGGCCGTAAAACCACCAATCGGCTGTGCCCCATTCGGCTCACGATCCACATAGGTTGAAGACAAACCATAGATGATGATCATCGAACCCAATGTCGTGATGAAAGGCGTCACTTTCAAATGTGCAATCACCACGCCGTTCAAAAAGCCCAAGAAACCGCATGCAATACACGCAATGATCAAAGCCACAATGATGAATTGACTCGACAAAATAGGCGGCAAAGCTTGATACATGCGGCTGACATTCTCAGGCGATTGCAACAATGATGCTGAAATCACAGCGGCCAAACCAACTTGGCGACCCGCTGATAAATCGGTGCCTTGGGTCACAATCAAACCCGCCACACCCAATGCAATGATGATGTTGGTCGATGCTTGCGACAGGATGTTACTGACGTTGGTCAATGACAAAAAGGCTGGATCTTTGATCACAAAACCAATCAATAAAAACAACAAAACAATGATGATGGCATTGTCCATCAACAACTGCCCCGTACTTTTTCGCGTTAAATCTTTACTCATTTTGCTCTCCTAATCTTCTTATAAGTACTTGGCTGACAGCGCCATGATTTCTTCTTGGTTGGTTTTTGCTGTTTCAACAATGCCCGCCACACGGCCATTGCTCATCACCAAAATACGATCTGTCGTGCCAATCAACTCAGGCATTTCCGATGAAATCATGATGATGCCTTTGCCCGTGCTGGCCAAATCGTTCATCAACTGATAAATTTCATATTTTGCACCGACATCAATCCCACGCGTGGGTTCGTCCAACATCAAGACCTCGGGCTTGGTCAGCAACCAACGACCCAAAATCACTTTTTGCTGATTACCACCCGACAACGAACCAATTGCTGTTTTTTGGGTTGGCGTTTTGACACGCATCGAATCAATCACCCACTTGGTGTCTTTTGTGCGTTGGGCGTCGTTCAACAAACCAAAGCCCCCACGATAGGCGCCAATATTGGCAATGGTGGCATTGAAGTTGATGTTCAAAATACTGAAAATACCCGTTTGCCGACGCTCTTCCGTCACCAGAGCAAAGCCGTGACCGATGGCTTCACGCGAACTGCGATTGCCGACGACCCGACCATGCACCTTGATTTCACCTGAAGCATAAGGGCGCAGGCCAAATAAAGTTTCAACAATCTCCGTGCGCTTCGAGCCAACCAAACCCGCAATGCCTAAGATTTCACCTTTGTGTAAATTAAATGAGACATCTTGAATTGATGGCTGATGCGTGGCGGTTAAGCCACTGACTTCCATGATGGTTTCGCCAATTTGATTGTGTTTTGGCGGATATCGGTCGGTCAAATCACGCCCCACCATCAGATTGATGATGCGATCCATGGTTAAGTCTTTGGCCGGCTCTGTGGCAACCCATCGCCCATCGCGCATGACGGTCACATCGTCAGAAATTTTTAAAATTTCTTCCATTTTGTGAGAAATATAAATCACACCCACACCGCGCGCCTTGAGCGTGTCGATGATTTTGAACAGGTGATTCACTTCCTTTTCAGTCAAGGAAGACGTTGGCTCATCCATCACAAGCACTTTTGAGTTATACGATACGGCCTTCGCAATCTCAACCATCTGCATTTCAGACACCGACAATTTTTCAACTTTGGTGCGTGGATCGATGTTGATGTCAAGTGATTCAAAAATTTTCTTTGTGTCGTTATACGCCTTCACTTCATCGGTGAAAAAGCCTTTTTTTGGAAAACGCCCCAACCAGATGTTATCCAAGATACTGGCTTGGCGCACTTGATTCAACTCTTGGTGCACCATGGCCACACCCTGTTCGAGTGCTTGTTTGGCGGTGGTGAACTTGATTGGCTGACCCTCGAGAAAAATCTCACCTTCATCGGGGTTGTACATCCCGAACAGACTTTTCATCAAAGTCGATTTTCCTGCGCCGTTTTCACCCATGAGTGCATGCACAGTGCCTGCACGAACCGTGAGACTGACCTTATCTAAAGCCTTAACACCAGGAAATGATTTTGAAATATTGCGCATTTCGAGCAAATGCGCTTTTTTATTGCCAGAGTGCTGGCTTATGGCTTGGCTCATCATACCCTCCTATCACCTGCACACATGCCTCACGTTCTGAGTGAAAATGGGGTGCACAGATTAATGACAACCACAATGCGCAGCCGAAATTGGGTGCACATTGCAATACTGAAGCAACACTGAAAAAAGAGGATGCGGCAAAACGCTCGCACCCTCTTGATTTAACAGGTATTACTTGTAAGCGTCTTCAGCTACTTTTAAGTTGTCTTTATTGATGAGGACGTAAGGCACACGAACTGATTTTTTGTCATCAAATTTCCATGTCGTGCCATCCAATGGGTCTTTGCCATTGGCTGCATTCACAGACAATTGCAATGTCGCCAAACCTTGGTTTTTAGCATCATTCAATACCGAACCAACCATCACGCCTTCTTTGATTTTAGCCAAAGCGTCTGGAATTGCATCCACACCAACCACTGGCATGAATTTTTTCGGGTCTTTGAAGTAGCCTTTGCCTTGCAATGCATTGACTGCACCCAAAGCCATGCCGTCGTTGTTGGCGATCACGTATTCAATTTTATCGCCATGTTTGGCCAACCAAGCGTCCATCAAGTTGTTGGCCTTGGCCGTGTCCCACATGCCTGTTTGCAATTCGAGCTGTTCGCTTTGCACGCCTTGTTTGGTCAATTCGTCAATGACGAATTTAGTACGCGCTTCTGCATCTGGGTGACCAGGTTCGCCTTTTAACAATACGAATTGGACTTTACCATCTTTGTTTTTGTCCCATTCTGGATGGGCTTTCCACGATTCTGCAACCAATTTACCTTGCATCACGCCTGATTCTGATGATGTTGTACCAACGTACCAGCATTTTTCACACGCCTTCAACACGTCAGCGTTTGGCTCTTTGTTAAAGAACACCACTGGAATTTTTGCTGCCGTTGCTTTGCTGACAATGGTTGATGCCGCTTGTGGGTCGACCAAGTTAATTGCCAATACTTTTGCACCTTTTGCAATCAAAGCATCGATTTGACCATTTTGTTTGCCTTGGTCATTTTGAGAGTCTTGCATAGACAATTCAGCTTTGCCACCCGCTGCGCCTTCGATCGCACGGCGAACAAAAGACATGAAGTTGTCATCGTATTTATAAACAGTCACACCGACCAAAGGCAAGCCTGCCGCTGGTGCTGCCGCTGCGGGTGCCGCGCCTGCCGCTGGTGCAGCTGGTTTTTGTTCAGGTGCTTTACCGCACGCCATGATCGCCATTGCACTTGCCACAGCCAAACCCATTGTTAATATTTTTTTCATGCTCGTCTCCAGTTTTTTACGTGGTTTTTTGTTCATTCTTAGATGAACGTTGTTAAATGTGATGGTTTGTATAACTTTGGATTGTTAGCGCAGTTAAAACAACACCAGCAACCTCAGCCATTGTAAACCTAAGTTTTTCAAAAAATCCAACAATTTATTGTTTCTTCAGCATAAAAAAACAAGTATTGCTTTCACGCTGTATGTCCACAACAAGTACAGACTCATTGACCTCAAACGGTGCCAATCAAACGAATCGCTTCGATTGGCTGTGCAATAGCCATAAAAAAACACATGCACTTGATCAAATTCAAGCTAATTAGTATTTTTAAAATACTAATTCGAGCTATTATATCTAAAAAAATAAGTTTGTATAGATTTTTTTGAAAGTCGCATAATTATTTTGTCAAACGGTGTTGTTCGCTTACAATCAACACACAATTCGATGATATTTTCACTTGAGCATTAATTATTTCCATTAAAAAAGCATTTCAAAAAAGACATTATGACCTTCACCAGCAGCCACAGCGATCTTAAACAAATCAACCGTTTAGCCGTCATAAATCTCATTAAGAAGCAACCCAGCTTGTCACGCGCAGACATCGCCAAGCACACGGGATTGACCAAATCCACCATCGGTAAAATCGTACAAGAATTGATCGATGAACACTGGCTGCAAGAGGAAGATGCCCCCACACTGCTCGAAGGTGCAGGGCGGCGACCGACAGGCTTGACTTTAGACAACCGCACGTTAACGTTACTGGGGGCTGAAATCGGTGTGGATTTCATCACGGTGATTGCTTGCTCCATCACCGGTGAGGTGCGCTTCCATTCCAACTTGCCTTATCAGCACAATCAACTTGAATCCTCTCTGGATCAGCTGGCCGACCTCTTGACCCATGTCTGGCACATGATGCACAGCATGAACCACCACGTTTTGGGATTGGGGATTTCAGTCCCGGGCATGGTCAATATGCCCAATGAACATGTGGCTGTTTTGCCCAATCTGGGTTGGCAAAATTTTAATCTGATTGAGCTGATGCGCTCACGTTTCACGATGCAACAATTACCCCTTTTCCCAATCACGATTGTCAATGATGCCAACGCCGCGGCGTTATCTGAATTTGTGTTTGGTCGCAGCCAGTTCAACCGCAATCCTTTGGTTCACATCACCGTGGGCGTGGGTGTGGGTGCTGGCATCACCAGTGAAAATGGTTTGTACCGGGGCACCAATGGTTGGGCGGGTGAGATTGGACACTCGGTGCTGCAACCGATCAACGGTTTGCCTTGTGCCTGCGGCCAGTACGGCTGTGTCGAAACATTGGTGTCGCAGCGAGCACTGAGCCGCGCCCTCACTTCAGACAGTGCATTGTTGTCGGTTGAAAGCATGCAACGTCGCTTGGCACAAGGGGATGTCGCGGTGAAAGCAGGGCTGGATGAGGTCGGTTACTACTTGGGCATTGTGCTGCGCAATGTGGCCAACTATTTGAACCCAGAAAGCATTGTCATTGGTGGCCCCATGAGTCAGTTTGAAGATGCATTGATGAAACCAGCCATTGCCAGTTTTCAAGCGCACAGCAAAGGCAATCTGATTCTGCCCAACATTCGCTTGTGTGAATTTGGTCAATGGGCCTCTTCGTTGGGAGCCGCCGCCGCTATTTTGATCAAGCATCTCGAACCCAATGGCATCCCTGTGCATTTCAGCCACCAAGGGCTCTTGCGAAAATAAACACAACGGTCACTTCATTTATCGCAATGGCCGCTGTGCCTTCACATCCCTCTCCCAAACCTCATTGAACACAAGGAAAAACCGGTTTTAAAGCTGAATACACTGACTTAAATTGTTGATAACGTGCATTTAAAATGGCACTTTCAGCTCGCGGGGCATAGGTCTGCAACACAGGGGGTTTACCACACACCTCCTCTTCACTCATGCCATACGCCAACGCACCCAAACGCGCCGCACCGAGTGCACCACCCGCTTCTGAGCCCACATGCGTACAGATGTTCACCTGCAATATGTCCGCCAACAGCTGAGCCCAATAAGGACTGCGGGAACCACCACCCACCAAAGATAAAGACAGCACTTCTGTGCCCGCTGCCTGCAAGGCACACAGACCATCTTTTAGACCAAACGTCACCCCTTCCAATACGGCATAACCCAGCTGTGCGCGCTTCACATCGTGCGTCAAACCAAAAAAAACACCCTGCGCATGCGCGTCATTGTGGGGGGTGCGCTCACCCGATAAGTAAGGTAAAAAAATAGGGGCGCTGCGTGCAGGCTCTGTCAAGGCCTCAACCTCAGCCAATAACTCAAGCTCATTCGTCGCATGTGTCAATTGACACACCCAGCGCAAACAACTCGCCGCCGACAACATCACACTCATCTGATGCCAACGATTTGGTAACGCATGGCAAAACACATGCACAGCCGCTTCAGCATTGGGGCGGTACGTGTCATTGACCACAAACATCACGCCCGATGTCCCCAACGAAATAAAACCATCACCATTGTGTACGGCACCGATGCCCACCGCACTCACCGCATTATCACCCCCACCACCCGCAACCAACACGTCATTTGAAAGCCCCAGCTGCGCCGCCACCTCAGCACGCAACACGCCCGAAACCGCACTGCCCTCAATCAAACGCGGCATGTGTGAACGATTCAAATCACACGCGGCCAACAACTCATCCGACCAATCACGTTGAGCCACATCCAACCACAAGGTACCAGATGCATCCGACATGTCGGACACCATCTCACCTGTAAGTAAAAATCGAATGTAATCTTTGGGCAACAACACCTTGCAGGTGGCTTTGAAATGTTCCGGTTCATGTTTGGCCACCCACAACAATTTGGGCGCGGTGAAACCAGGCATTGCCAGATTACCCGCCAATGCATATAAATTGGGAACTCTTGCCGTCAACTCATCGCACTCCACATGGCTGCGCATGTCATTCCACAAAATGGCGGGACGAATGACCTGATTGGCCTCATCCAACAACACCGCACCATGCATTTGCCCAGACAAACCAATGGCTTTGACTTGAGTAAACTCAGCCGCATGGTCAGCACGTAAAGTCGCCAACACCGCCAGCGTTGCACTCCACCAATCGGCGGGATCCTGTTCAGAATGCATCGGCTTAGGGCGAGAAACCGTCAAACCCGCGCCACAGCTGCCGACAATGCGGCCATCTGCTGACATCAACATCGCTTTGACCTCTGATGTGCCATAATCCAATCCTAAAAACATACCCCCTCCTTGTTAATTGATGTGATGTAAAAAACACAGTCTACCGCAGGACAGACTGTGTTTTTTATTTTTCAAGAAAAAGCATGGGCAAATGCATGATTTTTTAATAAAGGCATTAAAAAGAGCGGCTTAATGTTTATGGTATGTTTACAGTAAAGCCCACCATTCATCCGTTGATTTGGTTTTTTGATTCATCTTGGGTTTGCTGGATTTTGTGCGGGTTTTCCGCTCAAAATCTCTATATTCAAACGCAAAGTAGGATTTTACTTTGCATTTAAGTGTACATGTCCCCATGCTGCCCAAGCAGAATGCCCACATCACCCCGCCATCGCCATTAAACTGGCATTGCCACCCGCCGCTGTGGTGTTGATGCACAGTGCATGTTCAGCGACCAAACGCCACACGGGAATCAGTGCATCATCACGGGTTTCAATCACTTGCACCAAACCGCCAACCTCACTCGGGCGTGCCGCCAGCTGTGGACGCAGCGTGCGTGCGCTGTCGACATCCAACAACGCCATATCAAGGTGCGCACTGAGGATGTCCTGCTCATTCAACGGCTGAATGGCTTGACGAACCACTGCGGGCAAGCCTTTGGGCAGCACGGCCAATGCGCGAGGCAACATCACGGGTGTATTGCCCGTTGCAAAAACGGCGGCCAATTGATGCAACACGCCATCCACTGTTGTTGCGCCGCATAAAATTCGCCCTCGTGGTGAGAATGACAAGGTGTTGCGTTCGCCCGTCGGCCCAGGCAATTCAATGTTCACACCATTTAAACTGCTGTGGGCATACGCATCGCCTTTTTGCGCCAACCCATCATGACCATGCGTGCTTGCCCAATCCAAAAAGGTTGCCAACACAGGATTGGCTTGCTTCTCTTTACTCGCACTCAGCACCGCAGGCGACACATCGATTGCACTTTGCAAACGGCGCACATACAACGGCCCGCCTGCTTTCGGCCCCGTACCCGATTTGCCTTCACCACCGAAGGGTTGCACACCAACCACCGCACCGACGATGTTGCGGTTGATGTACACATTGCCTACGCGTGCATGGTCGGTCACAAAATCACGCGTTTCATCAATGCGCGTGTGCACACCCAGCGTCAAACCGTAACCTGTCGCATTCAAATCCTGAATCAATTGCGGCAACTCTTCACGCGAGTAGCGCAAAACATGCAGCACTGGGCCAAATACTTCACGCTTTAAATCAGACAATGCATTAATTTCAATGACGGTGGGCGGCACAAACGTACCATGCTCACACTCAGCAGGCAATGGCAATTGCATCACCGCATGTCCTTTGGCGCGCATGTGTTCGATGTGACGCACCAAATTACCTTGTGCCTCTGCGTCAATCACAGGCCCCACATCGGTCGCCAAGCAATCAGGTGAACCAATCCGCAGTTCTTGCAATGCGCCATGCAACATGGTCACTGTTTTATCGGCAATGTCTTTTTGCAAACACAACACCCGCAAGGCCGAGCAGCGTTGACCCGCAGAGTCAAACGCAGACACCAACACGTCCGTCACCACCTGCTCAGGCAATGCCGAGCTGTCCATGATCAAGGCATTTTGCCCGCCTGTTTCAGCAATCAAGGTGATTTCAGCACCTTCTTCTTGTGCACGCGCCGTCAAATTGCGGTGAATGATGTGTGCCACTTCCGTTGAGCCTGTGAAAATCACACCTTTCACACGTGGGTCATTGACCAAGGTGGCACCCACCACCTCGCCGCGTCCTGGCAAAAATTGCAACACATGGCGTGGCACACCCGCTTCATGCAATAATTGCACCGCACGGTGTGCGATCAGCGGTGTTTGCTCGGCTGGTTTCGCCAAAACACTGTTGCCCGCCGCCAATGATGCGGCAATTTCACCGATAAAAATCGCCAAAGGGAAATTCCACGGTGCAATGCACACCACCGCACCCAAAGTTTGGCTCTGTGCATCGGCCTGCACTTGCGTGCCGTAATAACGTAAAAAATCAACCGCTTCACGAATCTCCGCCACCGCATTCGGCAAGGATTTGCCTGCTTCTCGCACGGCAAGGGTCATGAGCTCAACATGGTGGATTTCCAGCGCATTGGCCGCACGCAGCAACGCCGCCGCACGCTCTGCGGGTGCAGTGTGGCGCCATTCAATGGCGGCAGCATCGGCGATGGCCAATGCGCTGGCCACATCGGCATGCGTCGCTTCAACCACTTGCCCCACCACATCGTTGTGATTGGCTGGATTTTTAATCGCCACGGCCTGACCCGTACTGATGCTCTCATCGCCCAACAGAGGGGTTGCTTGCCACTGCTGTTGTGGGTTCCGAGCGAAATGTTCGCTGAGTTCACGCAAAGTATTTTCATTCGAAAAATCCATGCCCCTTGAGTTGCTGCGTTCTGTCCCAAACAAATCACGCGGCAATGCAATATTGGCATTGGGCACACCACCCAATAGGCGTGCGGCGTCAATCGGATCGGCAATCAAGCTGTCAATCGACACATTCTCATCAACGATTTGATTCACAAACGATGAGTTCGCACCATTTTCCAATAGACGACGAACGAGGTAAGCGAGCAACGTCACATGCGAACCCACAGGCGCATAAATGCGGCAAATTTTATTCAAGTTATTCGCACCCACCACTTGGTCGTACAGCGTTTCGCCCATGCCATGCAAACATTGAAATTCATAGTTGCTCACATTGCGCGCCACAGCCCATGTGTGAATCGTGGCGACGGTGTGCGCATTGTGCGTGGCGAATTGTGCATAGATCACATCGGTTGCGCCCAGCAATTTTTGTGCACAGGTCAAATACGACACGTCGGTGTACACTTTGCGCGTATAAACAGGATAACCATCCATGCCATCCACTTGCGCGCGTTTGATTTCTGCATCCCAATATGCGCCTTTGACCAAACGCACCATGAATTTTCGACCTGAACGGCGAGCCAAATCGATCAAATGGTCGAGCACAAAAGGACAACGCTTCTGATAAGCCTGCACCACAAAACCAATGCCGTCAAAACCAGCCAAATCAGGGTCAAATGCCAAGGCCTCCATCAAATCCAATGACAGCTCCAAACGATCGGTTTCTTCCGCATCGATGTTCAAACCGATGTTGTAACTTTTAGCCAACATCAACAATTGCTTTAAACTCGGCAACAATTCGCTCATGACACGATCACGTTGGGCACGCGAATAACGCGGATGCAAAGCCGACAATTTCACCGAAATGCCGGGGCCATTCTTGATGCCTCGGCCATTCGAAGCTTTGCCAATCGCATGGATCGCCGCCTCATATGACGCGTAGTAATACGCCGCATCTTCCATGGTCAACGCCGCTTCACCGAGCATGTCGTATGAATATTGGTAACCTCGCTTTTCATTGTCCAAGCTATTTTGAATCGCCTCATCAATTGTTTGTCCCGTCACAAATTGCTTACCCAACATGCGCATCGCCACATCCACACCTTTGCGAATCAATGGCTCACCGCCTTTGGTGATGAGCTTGCCCAGCGCAGCACTCAAGCCTTTTTCACTCGAGGTGCTGACCAATTTGCCCGTGATCAACAGCCCCCAAGTCGCGGCATTGACAAACATCGACGGCGACTCGCCCAGATGTTTGCGCCAATCACCGCGGCTGATTTTGTCAGCAATCAATCGATCAGCCGTCGCACTGTCTGGAATACGCAACAAAGCCTCCGCCAAACACATCAAGGCCACACCTTCCTCTGATGACAATGAAAACTCATGCATCAACGCATCCACACCCGAAGCGCGCGTGCGTTGCGTGCGCACATTGGTCACCAACTTAGCCGCCAAATTTTGTGCGGTGATTTGCTCATTGGCATTGTGTTTGACTTGAGCCAACAGCCACGTCACCGCCTCCGCCTCATCGCGACGATAGGCCGCTGTAATGGCCGCTCGGGTTGCAGAAGGGCTGGGCAAAACATCATCAATAAAGGCGGCAAAAGGTGCTGTGGTCATGGGTCTCTTCTTACTAATAAATTAAAAAATACATGCTTGGCGCGGGGTTAAAGCATGGCGAAATGTGAATCGGGTTCATTCTTTTTGATCATCAATGGCGTGGGTCAACACCTCTTTTTTGACCCTATTAATTTGATTCGATTCTATGGGTTTTATTCCAACATTAAACCTGTTTGTTAATACTTGTATCAATATTTTATTTTTAGAATTACAATTTAACCAAATTAAATTTTTTTTTGTGTATACAATGCTCGACAAAATAAATAAAAAAATCTTTGCCT
>ERZ724504.532-NODE-532-length-21485-cov-5.850070_pt1 | contig 21485 bp, 15 predicted proteins | sample MGYA00376037_ERZ724504 | MGnify/ENA primary metagenome ERZ724504 (study PRJEB28724, sample SAMN07190888) | wastewater metagenome | isolation source: influent of sewage treatment plant in Hong Hong | place: USA: Christiansburg, Virginia | collected 2016-03-01 ... | reverse complement strand
GGTAAATAACGAAACCGGCCTTGTCTGGACATGAATTTCAGGCGGTGAGGGGTATAACTTGAAAATACAGCCCCCGGAGCGCCCAGCAGGATGACTAGAGAGGGGGCCGGCTTGACAAGAATGGGATTATAGACTGTGGGGTTATTGCCGTTTTTCTGGTACGTGTATTGGCGATGCGCGCCGCTTGGTGCTGAGATCTGTCAGCCAACTGCCAGTTGCCTGAAAACCTGCATGGGCAAAGGTTCTGCTGCCTCCGGCATGGTGCTCAGACCTGGATAAGTCGTGCAGAAGTCACACCTAAGACACAAAGCGCAGGCCTGCTTTGCGGTCATTGGGCGCTGGGGGGGCAGGGACGCCTAAAATCGTCGTTTCCGTCCAACACAAACCCACACCATCCATGCCCAAGGCCGCCGCTGCGAAAAAATCTGAACAGCCTGCCAGCTACGAAGCTGCGTTGCAGGAGCTGGAGCAACTGATTGCACAGATCGAATCCGGTCAGCTGCCGCTGGAGCAGATGCTCAGCGGCTATCAGCGAGCCGCTGAACTGCTGGGCTTTTGCCGTGGGCAGCTGGATGCCGTGCAGGAGCAAGTCAAGGTGCTCGATGAAGGCAAGCTGTCTGCCTGGACTCAGGATTGAGCCCTGTGCCCGAGCTAGATTCAGACCCAGAGACCACCGCCTTGAATATGCCGCCCATGAATGAATCAATGATTGCTGAACCGTCGACCTCTCTGAACGTGGGCAAGCCTGCCTTGGATTTCTCTGCCTGGATGCAGGAGCGACTGGCTCGCACCGAGTACGCGCTATCGCGCTGGGTGGGCATCAACACGCCTGCAGGTCTGGGTGAAGCCATGCGCTACGCCGTGCTTGATGGCGGCAAGCGCCTGCGGCCCTTGCTGGTCTGGGCGGCTGCCGAAGCCGTGGGCGGGCAAGCGGCTGCCATGCTGCGCGCCGGTTGTGCGGTGGAGCTGATTCACGCTTACTCGCTGGTGCACGATGACATGCCCTGCATGGACAACGACATCATGCGCCGTGGCAAGCCCACAGTGCATGTGCAGTTTGGCGAAGCCTCGGCCCTGCTGGCCGGTGATGCGCTGCAGGCGCTGGCTTTCGAGTTGCTGCTGCCCGAGGACGAAGGCATTCCCTGCACCATGCAGGCCAAGCTTTGCCGCTTGCTGGGCGCTGCCGCAGGCGGTCAGGGCATGGCTGGCGGTCAGGCCATTGATCTGGCCAGCGTGGGCAAGCAACTCGATGAAGCGCAGTTGCGCGAAATGCACCGCCTCAAGACCGGCGCGCTGCTGCTGGGCAGCGTGCTCATGGGCGCTGCCTGCAATGAAAAAACGGATGATGCGGCTCTGGCTGCGCTGACGGACTACGGCCAGGCGCTGGGCGTAGCTTTCCAGGTCGTTGATGACATTCTGGATGTGGTCGCAGATTCGGCCACGCTGGGCAAGACGGCGGGCAAGGATGCCGCCAATGACAAGCCTACCTATGTGTCCCTGCTGGGGCTGGATACTGCACGCGCGCATGCTGAAGAGCTGCGCCTGCAGGCCCATGCCGCACTGGCCCGCAGCGGTCTGGCAGATACACAGGCGCTGGTGGCTCTGGCTGATATGGTGGTGCAGCGCACACACTAAAAATCAAGAATAAAAAAGCCCTTTAATCCAGTATTGGCAAGCGCTAGCAGCTATCAAAAATATAGATCATGTCCACGAACACATACCCCTTGCTGCAGAGCATCAATGATCCCGCAGAGATGCGCCGCCTGCCGCGTGCGCAGCTCAAGACGCTGGCCGCCGAGCTGCGCGGCTATGTGATCGACAGTGTCTCCAAGACAGGCGGGCACCTCAGCTCCAATCTGGGAACAGTGGAGCTGACGGTGGCGCTGCATGCGGTGTTCAACACGCCGTATGACCGCATCGTCTGGGACGTGGGCCACCAGACCTATCCACACAAAATTCTGACGGGCCGCCGCGACCGCATGTCCACGCTGCGCCAAATGGGCGGGCTGTCGGGCTTTCCTCAGCGCACCGAGAGCGAATACGACACCTTTGGTACGGCGCACTCGTCCACCAGTATTTCTGCCGCTTTAGGCATGGCCATGGCAGCCAAGCAAAAGGGCGAAGACCGCCGTGCCATTGCTGTGATTGGCGACGGTGCGATGACGGCCGGCATGGCCTTTGAGGCACTGAACAACGGCGGCGTGACGGATGCCAATCTGCTGGTCATCCTGAATGACAACGATATGAGCATCAGCCCGCCCGTGGGTGCGCTGAACCGCTATCTGGCCCAGCTGATGAGCGGCCAGTTCTACGCCAAGGCCCGTGATGTGGGCAAGAGCGTTCTCAAACAGGTGCCTCCGCTGCTGGAGCTGGCCAAGCGCCTTGAGCAGCAGGCCAAGGGCATGGTCGTGCCTGCCACCATGTTTGAGCAGTTCGGCTTTAACTACATCGGTCCGATTGATGGTCACGATCTGGATTCGCTGATTCCTACGCTGGAAAACATCAAGGGTCTGAAAGGGCCGCAGTTCCTGCACGTGGTCACCAAAAAAGGCCAAGGCTACAAGATGGCCGAGGCTGACCCGATTGCTTATCACGGCCCCGGCAAGTTCGACCCGGCGGTTGGCTTGGTCAAGTCCGCTACACCCGCCAAGCAGACCTTTACGCAAGTCTTTGGCTCCTGGCTGTGCGATATGGCGGCCAAGGATCAGCGCCTGGTGGGTATCACGCCTGCCATGCGCGAAGGCTCGGGCATGGTGGAGTTTCACAAGCGCTTCCCGGGTCGCTACTACGACGTGGGCATTGCCGAGCAGCACGCCGTCACCTTTGCGGGTGGCATGGCCTGCGAAGGGCTCAAGCCCGTGGTCGCCATCTATTCGACCTTTTTGCAGCGCGGCTACGACCAGCTGATTCACGACGTGGCTCTGCAAAACCTGCCTGTGGTGTTTGCGCTGGACCGCGCAGGTTTGGTGGGCGCTGATGGCGCTACACACGCCGGTGCATACGATGTGGCCTTTGTGCGCTGCATTCCCAATATGAGCATGGCTTGCCCGGCCGACGAGCGCGAAACGCGCCAGTTGCTGAGCACGGCTTACGAGCAAAACCACCCCGTTTGCGTGCGCTACCCGCGCGGTGCCGGTGTGGGAGTGGCCCCGCTGGAAAGTCTGGAAGCTTTGCCCTTCGGCAAGGGCGAAGTGCGCCGCGAATCGACCTCTAAGAAGGTGGCGATTCTGGCCTTCGGCACGCTGCTCTACCCCGCACTGCAAGCCGCCGAGGCGCTGGACGCCAGCGTGGCCAATATGCGCTGGGCCAAGCCGCTGGATGAAGCACTGCTGCTCAAACTGGCTGCCGAGCATGATTTGATCGTGACGCTGGAAGACAGCTGCATCATGGGCGGTGCTGGCACGGCGGTGATGGAAGCTCTGGCCGCTCACGGCGTAGCCAAGAGCGTGCTGCAACTGGGTCTGCCCGATCAGTTCATCGAGCATGGTGACCCCGTCAAGCTGCTGGCGCTGCAAGGGCTGGATGCCGAAGGCATTGAAGCCTCGATTCGCAAACGTCTTGCTGCCTGAGTCGCAGAGCAAAAACGAGGCCCTTCATTGAAGGGCCTTTTTTCTTTGCCATATCTTGGTGATATCGCAAAGAAAACTGACGGCAGTCCTGAATCTTCACACAGTCGGCATCTGCGTTTCTAGAATGGCTGGGGCTTGAGATCAGCCTGCTATAACGGCTGAGTCACTGACAAACTTATTGCGGAGAAATATTCATGGATCGTCGCTCACTCGTCAAACATGTGGGCATGGCGGGCGTGCTGGCTGCGGGTGTCGCACCTGCCGTTCGCGCCCAGGAGGTGCTGCGCTGGCGCCTTGTGACGAGCTTTCCTAAAGCACTGGACGCCATCTCTGGCGCTGCAGAGAAATTTGCCCAGACGCTGCGCGTCATGTCTGCAGGCCAGATCGAAGTCAGCATTCACGCCGCAGGCGAGCTGATGCCTGCGTTTGGCGTGATGGACGGCGTTCAAAGCGGTACGGTAGAGATGGCGCTGACGGCACCGTACTACTTCACCGACAAAGATTACTGCTTCGCCCTGGGCTGTGCCGTTCCCTTTGGTCTGACGGCCCGGCAGATGGATGCCTGGATGGAGTACGGCGGTGGGCGAAAGCTCATGGATGATTTCTACGGGCAGTACAACATTAAGAGCCTGAGCGCGGGCAACACCGGCACGCAGATGGGCGGCTGGTACCGCAAAGAAATCAAGACCGTGCAGGACTTGCGTGGGCTGCGCATGCGCGCAGGCGGTGGCCTGCTGGGCGATGCGTTGCAAAAGCTGGGTGTGCAGGCCGTCAATATGCCGATTGGTGATGCGCAGCAGGCGCTGGAAAAAGGCAGGCTCGATGCGGTGGAGTTTGTTGGCCCCTACGACGACCAGAAGCTGGGCTTTGGCAAGATTGCGCCTTACTACTACTACCCGGGCTGGTGGGAGGGCGGGGCCGAGCTGGCCTATTTCATCAACACCAAAGCCTTTGCCGCGCTGGCACCTGAGCACCGGGCCATGGTGGAAGCCGCTGCCGCGTTGGCGGCCAAGGATTTGACGGCCAAATATCTGGCGCTAAACCCCGCAGCATTGAAGAAGCTGCTGAGTGAAAGAGTGCAATTGCGCGCTTTCCCGCGCGAGTTGATGGATGCGGGCTTCAAGGCGGTGATGGCGACCATGGCCGAGCATGAAGCCAAGTCGGCCATGTTCAAGAAAATTCACCGCAGCATGCGGGGGTTCCAGCATGACCAGCTGCTGTGGGACCGATTCTCAGAATTTCGCTATGCCAGCTATATGAGTGCTGTTCGGCTGTAAGCGCTTGCTCTTTGCTGATTGAGATTGATGAAAAACACTAGGTAGAACTTCTTAAATGAACGGTCACTTTTTAGTGAGCACTGCGCATTGGGCTCGTGTACATTTTGTGCCTGTTGCATGAGTGAAACTGGCTTAGATCAGTCATCTGTGCCGGCCTAATAACTTCCTCAAGGAGACTAAAAGTGGATCGTCGTTCTATTCTGAAAAATGCGGGTATCGCGGGCGTGCTGGCTGCTGGCGCAGCTCCAGCCGTTCACGCTCAGGCAGCAGTGCGCTGGCGTCTGGCTTCCAGCTTCCCCAAGTCGCTGGACACCATCTTTGGCAGCGCCGAAAAGCTGTCGCAAGTGGTCAAGGCCATGTCGGGCGGCAAGTTTGAAATTTCGGTGCACCCCGCTGGCGAGCTGATGCCCGCTTTTGGCGTGGTGGATGCACTGCAGGGCGACACCATCGACATGGCACAGACGGCGGCCTACTACTTCACCGGCAAGGATCCCATCTTCGCCTTCAGCTGCGCCGTGCCTTTTGGCCTGACCGCGCTGCAGATGAATGGCTGGAAGGACCATGGCAACGGCCGCAAGCTGCTGGATGCTTTCTTCGCCAAGTACAACTTCAAGACCGCATCCGCCGGTAACACCACCACCCAGATGGGCGGCTGGTACCGCAAGGAAATCAAGACCGTGGAAGACCTCAAGGGTCTGAAGATGCGTCTGGGCGGCGGTGTGTTCGGCGAGGCCATGGCCAAGCTGGGCGTAGTGGCGCAAAACATGCCTGCTGGCGATGTCTACCAGGCTCTGGAAAAGGGCACGCTGGATGCTGTGGAATTCGTCGGTCCTTACGACGATGAAAAGCTGGGCTTCAACAAGGTTGCGCCTTACTACTACTATCCCGGCTGGTGGGAAGGCTCTGCCGAGCTGGAGTTCTTCATCAACATCAAGAAGTACAACGCTCTGTCGCCCGAAAACAAGGCCATTCTGGATGCCGCGACTCGCGTGGCTGCCATGGACATGACCTCCAAGTACCAGGTGCTGAACCCCCAGGCCATCAAGCGCCTGGTGGCCAACAAGACGCAGCTGAAGATGTTCCCCAAGCCACTGATGGATGCTGGTTTCAAGGCCTCCATGGAAGTGTTTGCCGAGCACGAAGCCAAGTCGCCCGAGTTCAAGAAAATTCACCAGGACATGCGCGCCTTCCAGCGCGATCAGATCCTGTGGAACCGCTTCTCCGAGTACCCCTTCAACCAGTACATGGCTACCGCCAAGATCTGATGCTTTTCAAGGTGCAGCCTGGCTGCACCGCAAGCGCAAAAGCCGCAAGAATCTCTTGCGGCTTTTTTATTTTTGGAGCATCTAGCGCTGGTTATTCATGGGTTTCAGCTTCTTATGACCCTGAAGGCAATGCTTGGCAAGCGCTGACAGCTATTGTTTTATATGCGTAGCAGGGTGGGCGGGCATGAAAAAGCCCCGGCTCTTGCGAGGCGGGGCTGGTCGAGCAGCTGTCAGTTCTTAGCTGCCAGCACTTTCCTGCTTCTTATTTGGCAGCAGGTGCAGGCGTCAGCGAATCCTGCAGAGCTTTGGCCGGGTCGTCCGAGCCGTAACCGGTGTCAGCGCTCGGGGCCACTGGCGCAGGCTGGCTGCCGTCTTTGGGCGCGTCGGGAGAGGCAGAGCCTTCTTCGCCACCTTCAGGTGCGCCAAACGGGTTGTCTGAACCGTAGCCGCCGCCAGCGTCGTTCAACTGCTCCTGCATCTGGTCGCCGACCTTCTGCATGTCGACGACGACCGGTTTATCGAGTGCGCCCGTCACGATGCCTGGGAAAGCGATCAGCACGCCCACCATCACCAGCTGGATCAGCACAAAGGGAATGGCGCCCTTGTAGATCTGCATGGTGGTCACAGGCTCGATGACCTTGTGCGTGACCTTGTCCACATACTGTTTGTCGGGTGCCACGGAGCGCAGGAAGAACAGCGCAAAGCCGAATGGAGGGTGCATGAAGGAGGTCTGCATATTGACCGCAAGCAGCACGCCAAACCAGATCAGATCAATGCCCATCTTCTCAGCCACGGGGCCCAGCAGCGGCACCACGATGAACGACAGCTCAAAGTAGTCCAGGAAGAAGGCTAGGAAGAAGATCATGACGTTCACCACGATCAGGAAGCCTACCTGGCCGCCGGGCAGACCGGTCAGCAGGTGCTCAACCCACTTGGGGCCGTCAGCCGCCTGGAAGACCAGACTGAAGGTGGTGGCGCCAATCATGATGAACATCACAAAGCTGGCCAGCTTGGTGGTGGATGCCAGAGCCTGCTTGAGCAGGGTCATGTTCAGGCGACCGCGTGCAAAGCCCATGATGAGCGCAGCCATCGCGCCCATGGCACCGCCTTCGGTGGGGGTTGCAATGCCCAGGAAGATGGTGCCCAGCACCAGGAAGATCAGCAGCAAGGGGGGGATCAGCACAAAGGTCACGCGCTCGGCCAGCTTGGACAGCAGGCCCAGCTTGAACACGCGGTTCAGCGAAGCGATCACAAAGGCCATGAAGGTGCCGCCGCACATGGCGGAGACAATTTTCTCGTCTGTGGCAACGTCCAGTACTTCCTTGCCCTGCCACCAGGTGTGCAGGTCAGCCATGTGGTTGGCCAGGAAGATGGCAACGATGGTGGACAGACCCAGCACCACGACCAGCGAGGTATAGCCGCCGTTGCCATTGGCTTCGCGGTAGATACGGGCTTCAGGCGGCAGTGCGGGGACCAGCTTGGGCTTGAACACGGCCAGGAACATGACCCAGACCACATACAGGCCCATAAGCATGAAACCGGGGATGAAGGCACCCTTGTACATATCGCCCACGCTCTTGCCCAGCTGGTCGGCCATCAGAATCAGGACCAGTGATGGCGGAATGATCTGGGCCAGCGTGCCGGATGCGGCAATCACGCCCGCAGACAGGGGGCGGTCGTAGCCGTAGCGCAGCATGATGGGCAGCGAGATCAGGCCCATGGAGATCACCGAAGCGGCAACAACACCGGTGGTGGCAGCCAGCAGCGCGCCCACAAAGATCACGGCCAGAGCCAGACCGCCGCGGATGGGGCCGAAGACCTGACCGACGGTGTCCAGCAAATCCTCTGCCATACCTGATCGCTCAAGAATCAGGCCCATTAAGGTGAAGAAGGGGACGGCCAGCAAGGTGTCGTTGGCCATGATGCCGATCAGGCGCTGGGGCAGCCAGGCCATGACGGACGAGGGGAAGACGCCCAGCTCGATGCCCAGAAAGCCGAAGGCCAGGCCCGCAGCGCCCAGACTGAATGCCACAGGGAAGCCCAGCAGCAAGAAACAGATCAGCCCCGCAAACATGATGGGGGCGAAGTTGGTAGCGATAAATTCCATAGATGTTTCCCGCTACCTTTCAGGCCCTGGCCTGTATGGCCAGTGCTTCGTTTTGCTTGCGTTCAGCCTCGGCGCGCAGGGCTTCGGCCAGCTCTTCTTCGGCGCTCTTATCGCTGAGCTTGCCCATGGGGTCAGGGCCGTTGCCTGTCAGGAAGGCGATGCGCTTGATGAGCTCAGACCAGCCTTGCAGCATCAGCAAAGTGATGCCCACGGGAATGGCGGCCCAGACGGGCCAGCGAATCAGACCGCCAGGGTTGCCTGAAATTTCGCCGGACTGGTACATCTGAATGGCAACAGGGGTGCTAAACCACAGAATGGTGGCGCACAGCGGCGTGAGAAAGAAGGCAAAGCCAATGATGTCGATCCAGACCTGCGTTTTCTTGGACAGGCGCGAGTTGATGACGTCGATGCGCACATGCTCGCGGTGCAGCAGGGTATAGCCGGCGGCAATCAGAAAGGACCAGGCAAACAGGTACCACTGCACTTCCAGGAAGGCGTTGGAGCTGGTGTCAAAGACCTTGCGAACGATGGCGTTGGCGGCGCTGATGAAGGTTGCGGCAAATATCAGCCAGATGGAATATTTGCCGACAAAGGCATTGAGCCTGTCTATGCCCTTTGACAGGGCGAGTAAAGCCTGCATGGTGTCTCCAAAAAGTAGGCTGTGTTGTGTCGCGCGGTTTGGAGCTGGTAAGCCTCAAGGGGCGATCTGTGTGTTCTAACCAAGGAAGAGATTCTACGGACGCCGATATCAAGTTTTTTACAAATATCGTCTTGAATGTGGCGGCTGAGCGTCAGCGATTGATGACGACTGGTTTGATCCCTGATGACACATCAAATAAAACGCTAGAGCCTTGTTTTGTTTGAATATTTGATAAGTTTTTTGAACCTCTGAAACAGTGTGCGCCTGCTCTCATTCAGTGGCTTTTGGGGTAAAGAGTTAGGGGAAATCAGGAGAGGCTTGAACTGTATTAGCCTGAGCCGGGCGATGCTGATTTTCCTGACAGCCCTGGGGTTGGGCGATTTTGCGAAGAAGAGTGCCGCATCAACTTGTGATCCAACAAAAAAGGCCTCTGCCGTATGGGCAGAGGCCTTTGCGTCAAAGCCGTTTTGGCTTGCTGTTGCCCGATTACTGGGGCTGAGCGTGGAAGGCCTTGTTGGCAATTTTCCAGCCTTGCTCGGTCTTGAGCAGCAGGAAGTAGTCGGTGAAAGTCACGGCACCGTGATAGAGGGTGACCTTGGCCATGGCGGCGGTGCCCACGATGTCCAGCGAGTCGATCACGCGACGGCGCGTGGCTTCGTCCGCGGCGGGCGTATTCTTGAAACGCTGGCAGTAGAAGTCCACATCCCAGGATGTCAGCGGGCCTTCGCGCACGGACTCCAGGCGGGCCGTGGGCATGAAGGCAGCGCGCATATGCTCGGCGTTGTCTTCGGCGTGGCCGCGCATGTACAGCTCCAGAGGGGCGCGCACTGCGGCTTCTTCGGGGTGATTGGTCAGGCGTTCTGTGGTCATATCGGTTTCTCCTTGGAGCCAGATTCGTGGCTGCCGCAGTGCGGGCGCACCCGTGGCAGTGTCAGCAGTCAAGCATGAGGCCTGAAATCCAGGGCATTGGTTTGATGAAAGTCAGCACTGTTTTTTGCAGGGTGATACAGGTAAACCAATGGTAAAGCGGCGGTAAATGCAGGCAAAGCCGGTGCTGCCTGACCAAAGGTTGAATTGCAAATAGATACCATTGGCGGCAATTCAGGCTCGAACTTCCTGCGCTCACACCATGCCCAGCACACATTCTTTGACTCCAACCCCTCAATCTTCACAGCATGGCAAAGCCAGTCCTGCCATTTTGGCTGCCGTCGTTCTGGCGCTGGCTGCATCGGGTGGGGGCTACTGGTGGTACAAGCAAAAACAAGGTGCAGGGCAGGATGCATCAGCGCAAACTGCTCCTAAATCAGGACCTGGCGGGCGCGCTGGCCGCATGGGGCCGGGTGGCCCAGGCGGTGCGGGGCAGTCACAGCCTGTGTCGGTGGGTGTGGTGGAGCGGCGTGATATGCGCGTGCTCATCAGCGCCATCGGCACCATGAATGCGCGGGCCACGGCCGTGGTACGGGCCAAGGTCTCGGGCGAGCTGCTCAAACTGCACTTCAAGGAAGGTGATGAGGTCAAGGCGGGTCAGTTACTGGCCGAGATTGATCCGCGCAGCTTTACCGCAGCGCTGGCGCAGGTACAGGGCTCGCTGGCGCGCGATCAGGCGCAGCTCATGAATGCGCAGCTGGATTTGAAGCGCTATAAGGATTTGCTGGCGCAGGACTCGATTGCCCGCCAGCAGGTGGATACACAAGAGGCGCTGGTGCGCCAGCTACAAGGCACGGTGGCGGCAGACCAGGGCCAGGTCGATGCCGCCAAGCTGCAACTGAGCTATACCAAGATTACGGCGCCTATCTCGGGTCGACTGGGTTTGCGTCAGGCCGACCTGGGCAATGTGGTCAACCCCTCGGATACCAACGGGCTGGTGACGATTTCGCAGGTACGGCCGATTGATGCCGTCTTTTCCATCCCCGAAGCCCATGTCAGTACCCTGGCCCAGCAATTGAGCGCAGGCCAGCCCATGCCGGTGGAGCTGTGGGATCGCGAGCAAAAGCAGATTCTGGCCAAGGGCCTGCTCAATGCGCTGGATAACACCATTGATACGACCACCGGCACCGTCAAGGCCAAGGCCGCTTTTGACAATGCCGAGCGCAGGCTGTTTGCCAACCAGTTTGTCAACGTCAAGCTGCAGGTGCGCCAGCTCGATCAGGTGCTGGCCGTTCCGGCCAATGCTGTGCAGAACAACTATGTATATTTGGTCAAGCCCGATAACACTGTCACCCAGCGCAAGATCACCGTGGGCGTTGCTGATGGCGACTTTGTCAGCGTGCGCGGCGAGCTGGAGCCGGGCGACAAGGTGGTGACCGACGGTATTGATCGCCTGCGCGAAGGCGCTCAGGTCACTGTGGTGGATTCTGAAAAGGTCAAAAAGGTCGATCAGGCCGTGCAGGATGCCGCCGGCCAGCCGCGCGGCATGCGCAATCTGACGCCTGAGCAGCGCGAAAAACTCTCCAAGATGACACCCGACGAGCGCAAGGCCTTCTTCCAGAAGCTGCGCGCCGAGCGTGGTGCCAATGGCGGAAATGCGGGGCCAGGAGCAGCCCCCGCTGGTGAAGGCCGCAGCGGCGATCAGCCCCGCAAGCCTGAGGCACAGGACAAGACGGGGGCTGCAGAGCCAGCCAAGGTGCAACAAGCTCAGCCGGAGTCGGCAGCACCCGCGGCACAGCGTGCTGAAGGACATGGAGAGCGCGGTGGTGAAGGGAGAGTCGAGGGACGAGGGGAAGGGCGGGGCGACCGTCCCCAGCTGACGCCCGAGCAGCGCGAGAAGTTGGATGCCATGTCGCCTGAAGAGCGCAAGGCCTACTTCCAGAAAATGCGTGCCGAGCGTGAAGCCAAGGGCGAAGCCAGTGGCAACGCAAATGGTGGCGCAAACAGCGCAGGCCGCTGAGCATAGGCAGAAGCTGCGGCCATCATGAATATCTCGCGCATCTTTATTCTCAGACCCATTGCCACCAGCTTGCTGATGGTCGCGGTGCTGATTGCGGGCATTCTTGCCTACCGACTGTTGCCCATTTCGGCTCTGCCCGAGGTGGACTACCCCACCATTCAGGTCACCACGCTGTACCCGGGGGCCAGCCCCGATGTGATGACCTCCAACGTCACAGCGCCGCTTGAGCGGCAATTTGGCCAGATGCCGGGGCTGGACCAGATGTCGTCCACCAGCTCTGGTGGCGCATCGGTCATTAACCTGCGCTTCTCGCTGTCCATGTCCATGGACGTGGCCGAGCAGCAGGTGCAGGCCGCCATCAACGCCGGAAGCAATCTGTTGCCCAGCGACCTGCCCATGCCCCCGCTTTACAGCAAGGTCAACCCGGCTGATGCGCCGGTGCTGACGCTGGCCATCAGCTCGCCTTCGCAGCCCATCATCAAGATCAATGATCTGGTGGAAAACCGGCTTGCGCCCAAGCTCTCGCAGGTCAAGGGCGTGGGTCTGGTTGCCATTGCAGGTGCGCGCCGCCCGGCTGTGCGTATTCAGGCCAACCCTGCTGCGCTGGCCAGCTTTGGCATGACGCTTGATGATGTGCGCTCTGCCATCTCTGCGGCCAACGTCAAGACCGCCAAGGGCAGTTTTGATGGCCCTAACCGCGCATCCACCATCGATGCCAACGACCAGATGCAGTCTGCGGCCGAGTACCGCGACCTCATCATCGCCTTTAAAAACGGCAACCCCGTGCGCCTGTCCGATGTGGCGCAGACCGTGGATGACGCCGAAAACACCCGCCTTGCCGCCTGGTCGGGCACGCCAGACACGGGCTCCAAATCGGCAGTGATTTTGAACATTCGCCGCCAGCCCGGTGCCAACGTGATCGACACCGTTGATGCCATCAAGGCTTTGCTGCCTCAGCTCAAGGAAACGCTGCCAGCATCCATTGATGTGCAGGTGCTGACGGATCGCACCGTGACCATCCGGGCCTCGGTCGAGGACATGCAGTTTGAACTGGGCCTGGCCATTGCTCTGGTGGTGATGGTGATTTTTCTGTTCCTGCGCAGCGCTTCGGCCACGCTGATCCCTAGCGTGGCGGTGCCGCTGTCGCTGATCGGCACCTTCGGTGTCATGTATCTGGCCGGCTACTCCATCAACAACCTCACGCTGATGGCACTGACCATCTCCACCGGCTTTGTGGTGGACGATGCCATCGTCATGATCGAGAACATTGCCCGTTATGTGGAAAAGGGCGAGCCCCCCATGCAGGCTGCGCTCAAGGGGGCTAAGCAGATCGGCTTCACCATCATCTCGCTGACCATCTCTCTGGTTGCGGTGCTGATCCCATTGCTGTTCATGGGCGACGTGGTAGGGCGTCTGTTCCACGAATTCGCCATCACCATGACGGTGGCGATTCTGATCTCGGCCGTGGTCTCGCTCACGCTCACGCCCATGCTATGCGCGCGCTTGCTGCGCCACAAGCCTCGGGCCGAGCAGGCTGCAGAATCCAAAGGCATAGGCGCGGCCATTGCACGGTTCTTTGACAAAGTGATTGCCGAGTACGGTCGCATGCTGACCTGGGTGCTGGATCACAGCAAGCTGACCTGGCTGGTGTTCATCGCCACGCTGGTGGTCACGGTGCTGCTGTATTTCGTCGTGCCCAAGGGCTTTTTCCCCGAGCAGGACACGGGCACGATTGCCGCGACCACCGAAGCCGATCAGTCCATCTCTTTTGCCGCCATGGCCGAGCGCCAGCAGGCGCTGGCCGAGCAGTTGCTCAAAGACCCGGCGGTGGCTTCCATCTCGTCCTTTATCGGCGTGGATGGCACCAATACCACGCTCAACACTGGCCGCATTCAGATCGATCTCAAGCCCCATGCTCAGCGCGATACCTTGCCGGTAGTGCTCAATCGCCTGGCCGAAGATGCGCAGCATGTGCCCGGCATTCGCCTCTACGCTCAGCCTGTGCAGGACTTGACGATTGAAGACCGGCAAGCGCGCACGCAGTACCAGTTGCTTTTGTCCTCGCCCGACATGACGCAGCTGACGGCCAGCACCAAGGCGCTGGTTGAAAAGCTGCAGCAACTGCCCGAGCTGCTGGATGTGAGCAGCGATCTGCAGAACCAGGGCCGTCAGGCCTATGTGCAGATTGACCGCGCGCAGGCCAGCCGTCTGGGTGTGACGGTGGCATCGGTGGATTCGGCGCTCTACAACGCGTTTGGACAGCGGCTGATCTCCACCATCTTCACCCAGTCCAACCAGTACCGCGTGGTGCTGGAAGTGGCGCCCCAGTTCAAGGTGGGTCCCGAGGCATTGCAGACCATTTATGCAGCATCCTCCACCGGCGCGCCCGTGCCGCTGTCGTCGATTGCCACAGTGAGCGAGCGCCCCATGGCGCTGGCCGTGAACCACGTGGGCCAGTTGCCCGCAGCCACTATCTCCTTTAACACCGCGCAAGGCGTATCGCTGGGCCATGCGGTGGATGCATCCAAGCAAGTCATTCAGACCTTGCGTGATGAAGGGCAGATTCCGCTGTCGGTGGATGCGCAGTTCCAGGGCGCAGCACTGGCGTTTCAGGCTTCTCTATCTAATACGCTGCTCTTGGTGCTGGCGGCTGTGATCACCATGTACATCGTGCTGGGGGTGCTCTATGAAAGCACGATTCACCCGATCACGATTCTCTCGACTCTGCCATCGGCTGGCGTCGGTGCCCTGCTGGCTTTGCTGGTTGCGGGGCTGGATCTGGACATCATTGCCATCATCGGCATCATCTTGCTGATTGGTATCGTCAAGAAGAACGCCATCATGATGATTGACTTCGCGCTGGATGCCCAGCGTGAAGAGGGTATGAATGCGCGCGATGCCATCTATCAGGCCTGCCTGCTGCGTTTTCGCCCCATCATCATGACCACGCTGGCCGCCTTGCTGAGTGCGCTGCCCATGATGCTGGGCTCTGGGGTGGGCAGCGAGCTGCGCCAGCCACTGGGCGTAACTTTGGTGGGCGGTCTGCTGGTCAGCCAGTTGCTGACGCTGTTCACCACGCCTGTGATCTATCTGACCTTTGAGAACTGGGCCGAGAACTGGCGTACCAAACGCGGCCTGTCTGCCGTCAAGCATCTGCCGCATTCCGAAGCGGAAGTCATGGGTGAGCAGGGTGGAACAAAGCCATGAGCATTTCCACGCCTTTCATCTTCCGCCCCATCGCCACCATCTTGCTGACCATAGGCATGGCGCTGGTGGGTGGCGTGGCCTACTTTCTGCTGCCCGTGGCCCCGCTGCCGCAGGTGGACTATCCGACGATCTCTGTCACCGCCAGTTTGCCTGGTGCCGCCCCTGACACCATGGCAGCCACTGTGGCCACCCCGCTTGAGCGGGCGCTGGGCGCGATTGCAGGCGTCAACGAGATGACGTCCAGCTCCAGCATGGGCAGCACGCGCATTACGCTGCAGTTTGACCTGACGCGCACGGTCGATAGTGCGGCCCATGATGTGCAGGCCGCCATCAACGCGGCGCGCACTCTGCTGCCATCCGGCATGCCCAGCAACCCGACCTACCGCAAGGTGAACCCGGCAGATGCGCCCATCATGATTCTGGCGCTGACGTCTGAATCGCTGACCCGTGGCCAGATGTATGACGCGGCCAGCACGGTGCTGGCGCAGAAGCTGGCGCAAGTGGATGGCGTGGGGCAGGCCTCGATCAACGGCGGAGCCTTGCCCGCCGTGCGCGTGGAGCTGGACCCGGTGCGGCTGGCCGCCAAAGGTGTTTCGCTGGATTCCGTGCGCACGGCCATCACCTCCACCAACGCCAACCGCCCGCTGGGCGCGGTAGAGCGTGAAGACCAATACTGGCAGGTTGCCACCAACGACCAGGCCCGTACTGCTGCTGAATATGCCCCGCTGGTGCTGCGCTGGAACAACGGCAACGCCGTGCGTTTGTCCGATGTGGCAGACGTTACCGACTCTGTGCAGGATGTGCGCAACTACGGCGTGATGAACGGCAAGCCTGCGGTGCTGCTGCAAGTCTTCAAGCAGCCAGATGCGAATATTTTGCAGTCCGTGGACAAGGTGCGCGCCATGCTGCCGCAGCTCAGAGCCTCCATCAATCCTGCCATTGATGTGACGGTGATCTCGGACCGCACGCCCACGCTGCGAGCTTCGGTCAAAGAGGTGCAGAACGCGCTGCTGATCTCGATTGCGCTGGTCATCATGGTCGTGTTCGTCTTTTTGCGCCGCCTGCGGGCCACGCTGATTCCGGCGGTGGCCGTGCCCGCATCGCTGCTGGGCACCTTCGGCATCATGTATCTGTGCGGCTACACGCTGGACAATCTCTCGCTGATGGCGCTGACAGTGGCTGCGGGTTTTGTGGTCGATGACGCCATCGTGGTGCTTGAAAACGTCATGCGCCACATGGAGCGCGGCAAGAGCGCCATGCAGGCGGCCATTGAAGGTGCCCGTGAGATTGGCTTTACCGTGGTTTCCATGAGCCTGTCTTTGATCGCCGTGTTCGTGCCCATTTTGTTCATGGCGGGCGTGGTGGGGCGGTTCTTCCGTGAATTTGCCGTGGTCATGTCGGCAGCCATTCTGGTGTCCATGATCATTTCGCTGACCACCACTCCCATGATGTGTGCAGCTTTGCTGCGCACGCCGGCCGAAGAAGAGCGCCGCCGCGCCGAGCGAGCCAAGAGCCCGTTCTCGCGCCGCTGGGATGCCTTCTGGCTGCGTGTCTCGCAGGCCATGGATCGTTTCGAGAAAAGGCTGACTGCGCTGTACCGCAAGTCTCTGGCATGGGGTCTGCGCCACCAGCCCGTAGTGATGGCTGCCTTGGTCGCGGTCATCGGCCTCAATGTCTATCTCTACACGGCCATTGAAAAAGGCTTTATGCCCAGCGAGGACACAGGCCGCGTCATGGGCTTTATCCGTGCTGACCAGTCCACATCCTTTCAGGCCATGGAGCGCCGCATCAAGCGCTTTCTGGATGTCGTGCAGCAGGACCCGGCTGTGGAATATGTGACCGGCTTTACCGGTGGTGGTCAGGCCAACTCGGGCAATATGTTCATGTCGCTCAAGCCCATGGCTGAGCGCAAAGTATCGAGCGATGAAGTCATCAACCGCCTGCGTGAAAAGCTCAAGGATGAGCCGGGCGCGCGCCTGTTCATGGTGACCCAGAGCGATGTGCGCATTGGCGGACGCCAGAGCATGTCGGCCTATCAGTACACGCTGCAGGCCGACGACACGGCTGAGTTGCGCCTTTGGGAACCGCGCATTCGCCAGGTGCTTTCCACCTTGCCAGAACTGGCCGATGTGAACAGCGATGTTCAGGATAACGGCGTGCAGACAAAGCTGGTCATTGACCGCGACCAGGCCACGCGCCTGGGGCTGACGGTTTCGCAGATCGACAACACGCTGAACGATGCCTTTGGTCAGCGTCAGGTGGGCGTGATCTACAACCCGCTGAACCAGTACCGGGTGGTGATGACGGCATCAACCCAGTATCTGCAGACCCCGGAGGCACTGCGCGGCTTCTTCTTCGTCAACAGCGCGGGTCAGCAGATTCCGCTGACGGCGTTTGCCAAGATCACCACATCGACCACGCCGCTGTCTGTGCAGCACCAGAGTGGCACGCCTGCCAGCACGGTGAGCTACAACCTCGCACCGAATATGTCCCTGTCTCAGGCGAACGATGCGATTCGCAATGCCATGGTGGAGCTGGGTGTGCCCGTGTCCATTCGCGGCAGCTTCAGTGGCTCGGCGGGGGCCTTCCAGCAGATGCTGGCCGGGCAGCCGCTGCTCATTCTGGCGGCCATCATCACCATTTATCTGGTGCTGGGCATCCTCTATGAAAACCTGGTACACCCGTTGACGATTCTGTCCACGCTGCCATCAGCAGGTGTGGGTGCGCTGCTGGCGCTGATGTTGTTCAAGACCGAGTTTTCGTTGATCGCCTTTATCGGCGTCATCTTGCTCATCGGGCTTGTCAAGAAGAACGCCATCATGATGATCGACTTCGCGCTGGAGCGAGAAAAGGGCGGCCACGCCACCGCTGCGCAAGCCATTTACCGCGCCTGCCATCTGCGCCTTCGTCCCATCTTGATGACCACCATGGCCGCCTTGTTTGGCGCGCTGCCGCTGGCGTTGGGTCGTGGCGATGGTGCGGAACTGCGCCAGCCGCTGGGCATTGCGATTGTGGGCGGTCTGCTGCTTAGCCAGTTGCTCACGCTCTACACCACGCCCGTGGTTTATGTATTGCTGGACCGCGCGCGTAATCGCGTCATGCGCCTGTGCTCGCGTGCTCCCAAGGCACAGCAAAAAGCAGTTGTTGCCGCCGTGGCTGAGGTGAAGTGAGATGGATATGTCCACACAGTTTTTGAATCAAATCGGCCTCAAGCCCAATCAGGTAAAGCGCAAGCAGCTCACTTTTATGAAGAAATCCGCCATGGCGCTGCCTCGTTCGCTTTCCCGTCTATTGCCCGTTGTTGCAGCTGTCATGCTGGCGGCATGCTCCACCCAGCCCGTCTATGAAGTCCCCAAGCTGGATGTGCCCGCTCAGTTCAAGGAAGCCACGCCGCAGGCGGCCCAGTTTGGCGTGTGGCAACCTGCGCAGACCGTGGCAGGCAGCCCTGCAGTCACCGTGCCCGATCAGTGGTGGACGGTGTATGGCGACGCCGTGCTCAACCAGTTGCAAGATGCCGCTGCCGCAGGCAACCCCAGTGTGGAGCAGGCTGTGGCCCGCCTGCGCTCGGCGCAAGCCGCAGTCGCCAGCAGCCGGGCTGGTCAGCTGCCCACGCTCAGCACCACGGGCAGCGGCACGCGTTCGCTGACGGGTGGCGGCACCTACAGCAACACCAATGGCGATAACGTGGCCCGCAGTGGCTCCATCAACAACAACTTCTCGTTGGGCTTGAGCGCCAGCTGGGAGCTGGACTTGTGGGGCAAGCTGTCGGGCGCAGTCGATGCCAGCCGTGCCTCGGCCCAGGCCAGTGCGAATGATCTGGCGGCGGCCCGCCTGTCGGCTCAGGCATCGGTGGCGCAGACCTATTTCTCGCTGCGTGCGGCAGAGTCGCAGATGAAGTTCCTGCAAGAGAGTCTGGACGCTTATGCGCAAAGCCTGAAGCTGACGCAAAACCGTTACCAGTCGGGCGTGGTGTCGTCTGCCGATGTGGCGCAGGCCCAGTCGCAGTACAAGAGCACGCAGGCCAGCTTGCTGGATGCTCAGATCACCCGCGCGCAGTACGAGCATGCGCTGGCCGCCTTGTTGGGAAAGGCTCCTGCGCTGTTCAGCCTGCCGGTGACCGCAGTGCTGCCCACGCCGCCTGTGGTGCCTGAAATGCTGGCTTCCACCCTGCTGGAGCGCCGCCCCGACATTGCGGCGGCAGAGCGCCGTGTGGCCATGGCCAATGCACAGGTGGGCGTGGCGCGTGCGGCGTTCTTCCCTTCGCTCACCTTGTCAGCATCGAGTGGTTATCGCAACTCCATCCTGTCTGATCTGCTCAATGCGCCCAATCTGTTCTGGTCGCTGGGCCCGGCGCTGGCCATGAGTCTTTTTGATGGCGGTGCGCGTTCTGCGGCTGTTGAATCGGCACGCGCCACGCTGGACCTGAATGCCGCGACCTACAAGCAGACCGTGCTGACAGCGCTGCAAGAGGTGGAAGACAACCTGGTCGCGGCCGTCAATCTGGCACAAGAAGAGCAGGTGCAGACCGAGGCCCTGGTGGCGGCACAGAAGTCGCTCACGGTGGCCAACAACCAGTACAAGGCCGGCATCGTGGCCTATCTGAATGTGCTCTCGGCCCAGACTTCGGTGCTGAGTGCGCAAAACACGCTCAACAACGTCAAAAACCGCAGGCTGACGGCAGTGAATACCTTGCTCAAGAATGTGGCCGGTCGCTGGGAGCCGGTGAACGCCCCAGTACGTAAAGACTGAGAAAGAGTGAGTTCGCTGTGCAGGCTTGCGCTCTGGGTTACAACTGGCACTGTTTTGTTGTGAAGATCACGTCATGAGCATTGCTGTTTTTTACCTGCGTAATTCCGAGCCCGAGGGCCAGACGCCTGCCTGGCAGTCGCAATGCCAGGCCTTTTCTGATACCCAGATGGGCGAGGCGCTGGCGCTGTGCCAGCTGCTGCGCAAAGACCAGAGTAACGCCCATGTCGTCATCTCGTCAGAGCTGCGGGACATGGTCGGCCTGGTGGGCGTTTCTGCCGTGGAAGACGGAAAGACGCCCGATGGTTTTGACTATCAGTGGAGCAAGGCAGGCCGTGCCGGTGCCAGTCGCAAGAACGCTACGGCCGCACCCAAGCGCAAGCAGGACATGGATAACTGAAGGGCGAAGGGTTGCGACCCGTCCAATGTCACTGCGTCACCAAGAGCGACTAATGCAAGCCATTAAACCGCAGGTTGACGGTTGAGACGAGGCAAGGCAAGGCAAGGCGCGAAGCCGTTGGCAGTACAAAAGTACGACAAGACGAAGCAATGACGTATCAAGGCTTGCGTTAGTGGCTCTAAGTCAAACGGTCTGAATCAAGCGGCCTGAATTTTGCTCAGATAGCTGTCCAGCAGTTGCATGCTGCTGCTCCAGCCGACTGTCATACCGGCGTGCGAACTGTTGAAGACCGCTTCTTCCATTGCCTCGGCATTGAGGGCGCGCCATTCGAGATGAATGCGTGTGCCTTCAGACTCTTGAAGCAATGTGGTGGTTGACAAGGTGTAGAGCGGCCATTGCGCCGCCATGGGGTGACGCGTGACGCCGCCAGCGGCATCGCTGAACTGCACGACGGCGACGATGCGCTCAGGCGCTTTCAGTTCTCTGAATGTCCATTTTCCCCACATGACCGGTGCCAGTGGCATGGCCTCGGCGCGCAGGGCGTAGTGAAAGCTGCCGCCCTCGCGTGCATCCACCTCGCATTGCGTCATCACCATGCCGGGCGGGCGCATCCAGTGGCTCAGGTGCTCTGCCTCGGTAAAGGCTGCGTACACCAGCTCGCGTGGAGCCTTCACGAATTTCTCGAAGACAAATGGCGCAGAGAGTCGATCAGTCATGGGGAACCCCTTTGAAAAGTCACTTCAAGCGGCCTCATTTTGCATGGGGTCGTCATGACTTTCCAGTGGGTTTTAGCCCCCCGCTATCAATCCTTATTTCTCAATCCTCAATGTCGAACTTCTCACGCAGTGCATCACCAAAATGTGTAGAACCGGACAGCGAGAGATTGACTGTAGTGCGGCCTGTGGCTGAGGCCTGCAGCGTCAGCTTGCTTTCGGCCTTGTCAAAGCGGGCACCCAAAGGTTCGCCATCATCGTCCTGGGCCTGCAGGTCGTAGTCCCAGTCAAAACCTTCTTCCACAGCGCCTTGGCGGCCTGAAAACTTCTGGCTGGCCCAGCGCAGCACGGTTTCGATTTCGGCGGCCAGCGCAGGCACGCGCTCGGCTTTGACGCTGGCCATGGCATCCCATGTGCCGGTGCCTTCTTCATCTTCGCTGTAGTCGAATTCCAAATAGTCCAGAGCCATGGCATATTGCGCGCTGTTGAGGGGACGCCATTGTGCCTGCGCCTTGTCTGCAGCAAGTGCGTAGGTGTTTTGGATGAAATCAGCCGTAAACCCATACTTATAAAGCGTTGTTAGCTATGAATTCTGAGATGGATGACTGCCGCGAGATTCGTTGCATGGTGCAGGCCCTGCAAGTCAGTTTCGGCTATCCCGGCCGCGCGGTGGC
>ERZ724504.529-NODE-529-length-21559-cov-5.668248_pt1 | contig 21559 bp, 19 predicted proteins | sample MGYA00376037_ERZ724504 | MGnify/ENA primary metagenome ERZ724504 (study PRJEB28724, sample SAMN07190888) | wastewater metagenome | isolation source: influent of sewage treatment plant in Hong Hong | place: USA: Christiansburg, Virginia | collected 2016-03-01 ... | reverse complement strand
CATCAGGCTCTCAATGCGTGCCTCGTGCCGATGCTGCAGGCGGTCTGCCACATGGATATACAGGTTTTGCACGGGGTGTCGCAGGGTGTAGACGCGCCATTCATTTGTCTGCGCAAAACCGGGGGTGCGCGGCACATCAAGCGGTAGTTCTGGTGCGTCAATAGAGCGCATCTGCATGCGTCCGTCGCCGTCCACCACTTGGTACATCAAATAGTCGCCGCCAAGCACTTCTGGCACCGCGCCACCAGGCATCACAGGGGCGCTGGCTGGCGCAGCTGGCAGGGCACTGGGCTGACGGGTATTGGGTTGATGGGAATTGGCTTCATCAATTTCATGTGCAGCCAGCTCCAGCAAACGATTTGCACTCTCGACCAATGAACTGTCAACGCTCTCAGAAATTTCACGGTTCACGTACCAAGACACGGCTGCAGTGCCCAGCAGCCAGAAGGTGCACACCAAGATCAGCAAGGATCTGTTCAGCTGACCACTGAGGCTGTAGGTCGCGTCAAGCTTGGTCGTCACGCGCGGCTCCCGGTAAATCGGTATCCAATGCCGCGCAAGGTTTGAATGGCGTCTTTGCCCAGTTTGCGTCGAAGGTTGCTGACAAACACCTCTAGCGTGTTGCTGTCGGCCTCTTCATCAAAACCGTAAAGCGCACTGAGCAACGACTCCTTGGAATGCACGCGATCAGCTCGGGTGACCAGCACTTGAAGCAATGTCCACTCTTTGGCCGTCAAGTCGATGGGCATTTTGTCCACTGTCACCCGGTTGCGTGACAGGTCAATGTCGATACGACCAAAACTCAAAACCGAACTGCCGCTACCGCTGCTGCGCCGTTGAATAGCACGCAATCGTGCCAACAATTCGTCAGTGTCAAAGGGTTTGACGAGGTAATCGTCTGCGCCAGCATCTAGGCCGCGAATTCGGTCTGACACCTGATCTTTTGCGGTCAGTATCAAGGTGGAGGCCTCGGGCGCATGGCGCTGGATCGCAGGCAGTAAATCCAGGCCGTCGCCGTCGGGCAAATGCAAATCCAACAGCACCACAGCCCACACCGACAGTGGCAGCAGTTTGCGAGCCTCTCCAAGGCTTGCGGCTGTGCTGACCACAAAGCCTCGCGCCCCTAGAAATGACTTCATTGCAGAAGCCAGTTCGCCATCATCTTCAACAAGCAGTACGTGCAAAACGAATCCCTTCACAGCCGGAGTCAACAGCGTCAATTGAAGCTTACAAAGATGAAGTCAATCTGAAGCGCGAACTCAAGCTCTGTTCAGCTTCAGTGTCTAAAGTTGCCTTCATTGAGTTTCAACAGAAAGCTTAACCATCATGTCAAGCACAACAGGAGAAAAGCATGAGCCAAGCATCACAGCAACCACTTCACCATTCTCGTCGCACCTTGTCGGCCACTCTGCGCCAATGGCCTTTTGGCTTGGCGTTGGCGTTGGCGGTACAGGTCTGCGCTGTTAACACGGCCCTTGCAGCGGATACGCCAGCAGGCCAAATGGCTGCCTGGGCAACCGCAGCCAAAGCTGCAGATCCAGGCTTTGCGCCTTCGGCAGACCGGGGAAAGGCCTTCTTCAATAAGCAGGTTGGCCACAGCACTGACATGCCAAGCTGCGCAGCTTGCCACACCAGCAACCCGGCAGCCAGTGGAAAACACGCGATCTCTGGCAAAGTGATTGCCCCCTTGTCGCCATCTGCCAACGTTGAGCGATTTGCAGACGCCGCCAAAACCGAAAAGTGGTTCAAACGCAATTGCAATGACGTGCTGGGTCGCCTTTGTACGCCAGCAGAAAAAGCAGACTTTGTCTCCTTCCTCATCACACAGAAATAAATCATGAGCAACTTACCCCGCGTTCGCATCTTGGCGCTTCTACTTCTCTGCTTGGCATGGCGCACGCCAGCGCTGGCTGACAGCTACCAAACCTCAACGCCTGCGCCCAAGGCGTATGCCACAGAGTGCGCAAGCTGCCACATCGCCTTCCCGCCAGGGCTGATGACGGCCCGCGACTGGACCACCACATTGAACGAGCTGCCCAAGCACTTTGGAACAGACGCCAGCGTAACGCCGGCCGAGCTGGCCGAGATTGCCTCGTACGTGCGGAACAACGCCGCAAGCAACGACAGCAAGTACAGCTCGTCTTCAGCTTCGCCCCGGTTAACCAAATCCGCCTGGTTTGAGCGCAAACACATCCGCAAGCTCCCCGCCGATGTCTGGACTAACCCAAAAGTGAAGACCGCTTCTAACTGCATGGCCTGCCATCTGGGCGCAGACAAAGGGAACTATTCGGAACGCGATATTTCGGTGCCTGGCTACCCTGGCCGCCATTGGTAGGAGATGAGCAACATGGAGCATGACCCCCATTACGCCTCCAGCGCAGCTCTCGCACCCATCCGGGTATGGGACTGGACCGTGCGGGCAAGCCACTGGACGCTGGCAGCCGCATTCCTCACCGCCTACGCCACATCAGAGTCCGAAAGCCTGCGCCTGATTCACAATACCGCCGGTTTGATCTCTATGGCAGCTGTGCTTTACCGCGTGGTCTGGGGCTTTGTGGGATCAAGGCATGCACGATTTGCCGGGTTCTTGAAATCCCCTCTGCGCGCACTGCAATATTTGAGGTCTCTCGCTAGCGACAAGCCGGAACACTTTACCGGCCACAACCCTGCGGGTGGCTGGGCGGTTTTGGGGCTGTTGGGACTGGCGTTGCTGACAGCCGGGACAGGCTTGGCGAATGACCGCGAACTTGGCGGTAGCTTGGTGGAAAAGGCACATGATCTGTTCGCCAACTTGGCGATTGCGCTGGTCGTACTGCATCTGGTGGCAGTCGCGCTCAGCTCATTCCTGCACAAGGAAAACTTGGTCAAACCCATGATTTGGGCACGCAAGCTGGGCTTCAAAGCAGAAGAAATCCCAGCTCGTGCGGGGCTTGTTGGCGCGCTGATTTTTGTGGTGTGGGTGGCGGGGTTTGTGGCGTGGCTTCGATAGCAAATTCAACAATGAAGCAACCTTCTCTAATCTGCCTTTTGGTAAGCATCTTCTTATTGGCTGGCTGTGGCGGCGGCGGACATGACAACGAAAGCGACGAAGGCGGTGAAGGTGGTCGCAACGCCTTGATGAGCCCCGGTGAAGATTGCACCGCCTGCCACAGCAACTTCAGCGTTGCGGGTACAGTCTTCCCCGCAGCGGGTTCAGCAACAGGCGCAGGGGTAGTCAACGCCACTGTAGTCGTTATTGACGCCAACAACCAGAGCACCAGTCTGACAACCAATGCAGCAGGTAATTTTTATACGACTAACCGACTGGCCATGCCACTGAAACAAACCTTTGTGATTTACAACGGTGTCAAAACAAACATGCTTAGTACGCCTATGGGGGCATGCTCTTCCTGTCACACTTTGCCCCCTAAAGGTAATGCTCCAGGGCGCTTACATGCCAATTGAAGGACTACAGAATCTTGAGTGCATGAAAAGGGCATCTCAGCGCCACTAAAAAGATAACATTCAGTTGCCCTAGACTGGAAATGTAAGCCCGCAGACAAAGCATTTTCTAGATGACCGTCCAAACCCACAATGAACTCGACACATCCAGTTGACAGCCGCTCAAAGGTTTACCCGCTCCAGGCAAGGTTTCAAAAACGGGTTTTGCCCTGGCTCTTGCTTTGCACAGTGATTTTGGTGACCGCCATTGCCTGGGGAGGTCGACATCTGATCATTGGGGTGTATCTTGACCGCGCAGGACGCGACGCCCACGCGCTGATCGATTCACTGATCCGTGAAGGAGAAGACTCCACTCAGTCATGGTTTGCCATCTTTGACAAACCCGTTGGCAGCGCGGAAAGTACCAACCTCCGCCCGGAAGACTGGGCACGGGTCAAGGCGAGTTTGGCCGCGATGGTGCAGGACCGCGCGCTGCCCAAACTCAAGATCTACGACATGCAAGGCGTCGTGCGCTACTCCAGCGATCCCGCAGGCATAGGTCTGGTCGAGCGAACGGAGGGTTTGGATCAGATTTTGCGCACCCGTCGACCCGCCGCTTTTCGGGTTGTCGCGGCCGATGGGCCTCAGTTTGAGTTGTATACCTTCTTGCCAGGCGATGCCACGGAGCCTCCCATGATCGTGGAGGTGTATGAACCGAGCGACTTTCTTGACCATGCTCTGCTGAAGACACTGCTGCCCGCCGCTCTGCTGCCCGCCATTGTTCTCATTGCCATCATGTTGGTCCTTCAGCGCATGGTGCGCACCGCACAAGGGCAACTGGACACCCAACGCGAGAACGTTGAAGCCTTGCAATTCAGGCTGGAAAAGCTTGTGTCCAACCGCGCCGCCAGCGCCGCCCGGGACGGCTCCCCCGCCTTGACCAGTGGCCATGTGACGGACGTCACGCTGTACTTCTCGGATGTGCGTGACTTCACCAGCTACGCCGAAACCCATCGCCCCGAACAGGTGGTGGAACTGTTGAACCACTTGATCAGCATTCAGGTGGAAGTGATTGACCGCATGGGTGGCGATGTGGACAAAATCATTGGCGACGCTGTATTGGCGGTGTTTACCGGATCAGACCGTGCGGCCAAAGCCATTGCGTGCGCCCAGGAGGTCCTCTCGCGCTGCAGCGCGCAGCAAGAGCTTCCTCGAAAACTGGCAATCGGTGTGCACGACGGCGTGGTGGTGGCAGGCGCCATTGGCGCTGCTGATCGGCAGGACTACACCGTCATCGGCGACGCTGTTAACGTGTCGCAACGCTTATGCACGCTGGCGAAAGTAAACCAACTGGTCAGCGATATCCACACGCTTCAAAGGGCCGGCCACCCCGATGCCTTTGGAGAGGTAGAGGAACAAACCGTGAAAGGACGGCAAGAGGCCATACGAGTGCGGCGCTGGGAGGCATCAATCAGTTAATGCCTTTGCCGAGAGTTCTCAGCCCGCCGACAGGCAAAGAAACAAACCAAGCAAAGGATGTCTCAAGTCAGTTTGCAGGAAACGCTGGCAGTGGCGGTGCCAACGTATTGGTTCGTTCACGGCGGCGCTTGTCCAGGTCGGCTCGGTGGTCCTGGGCCTCCTGCTGCTTTTTATTGAACTCTGACAGCTTTTTTTCAGCCTCCGTCTTTTTTGAAATTGGAGGATCTCGAGGAGGTGCGCTTCCTTGACGAACAGAATCGGACAATCTTGTTTCAGATTGTCCACGTGCCGCAGCCTGGGGTTTCCCCACCGTCTTACCCACAGACCGTTCTTGCCTATTCATTTGCTCATTCGCACGCCTTGATTTTTCCAGTTCAGCAGCTTCGTGATTTGCCAAGCTGCTTCGTTCTTCGATCTTTTGAACTTGCGCATATGCTTTGCGCTTACGCTCATCAGCATTGAGAAGACGATCTTGTCGCTTGAGTTCTGCCAACGCCTCGCGTTGCTGACGCTTGGCTTCCGACAGGCATTGATTCACTTCAAATTTTTGGTAACAAGCTGCACGAGCCTCAGCGTGTGCACTTCCAATGACAGCTTGTTCTCGATCGATTCGCGCGCGCTCTTGCTCTGCATTTGGAATAGAACTAGCCGCAGAACCTATGCCAACATCTGATACACAAAACCAAAGTACCAGCTGACGCAGCATTCTTGTCATGTGATACCTGTATCAACTGTCCGCCGCTCCAGGGCCAGAAATTCTGCCGACTGCATTTCGTTCAAACGTGAGACTGTGCGAGGGAATTCATGCGCCAGAGGACCTTCTATATACAGTGCTTCCGGCTCAACTTCCGCAGACATGATGAGCTTGGCCCGCCGGTCGTAGAGCACGTCCACCAGCCAAGTGAATCGTCGCGCCTCAGAGGCATGACGCACAGCCATTTGAGGCACATCGGACAACAAAACCGTATGAAACTGCGTTGCAATTTCAAGGTAATCGTTTTGGCTGCGCGGGCCACCACACAATGTTTTGAAGTCAAACCAAACGACACCGCCAGCGCGTCGGCGTGCCCGAATCTCCCGTGCCTCAATGTGCAGGACCGTGTCTTCATCGTGGGCTTCGGCCAATCGGTTGAACGCATCTTCCATTTGTGCGTCAGCGTCAGCGCCCAGAGGGGAATGGTAAAGCTTGACCTGCTCCATGGTACGGCGGCGGTAGTCGGTACCGTTGTCCACATTGATCACTTCAAGCTTGGCATTGAGCAAATCAATGGCGGGCAAAATTCGATCACGGTGAAGTCCGCCGGGGTACAAATCGTCCGGCTTGAAATTAGATGTCGTGACAAACCCTACGCCGTTATTGAACAGCGCTGCCAACAAACGATGCAGGATCATGGCGTCAGTAATGTCTGACACATGAAACTCGTCAAAGCAGATCAGCTTGAAGCGCTTAGCCATGCGCGCGCCCAACTCATCGAGCGGGTTTACCGTGCCCTGCAAGTCGGCCAATTCACGATGCACCTCACGCATGAATTCATGAAAATGCAAGCGCGTCTTTCGGCGAATGGGTACTGCGTTGAAAAAGCAATCCATCAGAAAGCTTTTTCCGCGTCCAACCCCGCCAAACATGTAAACCCCTTTGGGGATCTCAGGGCGATTCAAGAACTTTTTGATCGCGTTAGATCTTTTCTCTTTGTACTCAGCCCACTCGCGCGCGCAGCGCTCTAAAGCGGCCACGGCACGCAACTGTGCCGGGTCGCTTTCAAAGCCGCGCTGAATCAGTTCGGCTTCGTAGGCTTGCGTGACTGACTTCAAAAGTTCAACGTGCGCTTGTCTACCGCCAAAGCCGCTTCTTTGGTGGATTCACTCAATGAGGGGTGAGCGTGGCAAATACGGGCAATGTCTTCTGCGCTAGCGCGGAATTCCATGGCCATCACCCCTTCAGAGATCAGCTCAGAGGCCATCGGCCCAATGATGTGCATACCCAATACTTCATCGGTCTGAGCATCTGCCAAGATTTTGACGAAGCCGGTGGTGTCGCCCAGCGCGCGCGCACGGCCATTGGCCAGGAACGGGAACTGACCTGCCTTATAGGCTACGCCATCGGCTTTCAGTTGTTGCTCGGTGCGCCCCACCCAAGCGATCTCTGGGCTCGTGTAGATCACCCAGGGAATGGTCTTGAAATTGACATGCCCGTGCTGACCGGCAATGCGTTCAGCGACAGCAACGCCCTCTTCTTCCGCCTTATGAGCCAGCATGGGGCCACGCACCACGTCACCGACTGCCCAGACACCGGGTAGATTTGTCTTGCAGTCATCGTCCACAACGATTGCACCGCGCTCGTCGAGCTTCAAGCCAACTGCCGCCGTATTCAGGCCAATGGTGTTGGCGACACGGCCAATCGACACAATCAGCTTGTCCACAGCCAGTTCCTGAGCTTCGCCCTTGGCGTTGGCATAAGCGACCGTCACACCTTTCTTGCTGGACTTGACGTCGGAGATCTTGACGCCGAGCTCGATCTTCAGGCCCTGCTTGGTGAAGGCCTTCAGCGCCTCTTTGGCAACACCTTCGTCTGCAGCACCTAGGAAGGTTGGCAGAGCCTCCAAGATCACGACTTCGGCCCCAAGACGGCGCCAAACTGAGCCCATTTCCAGGCCAATCACGCCAGAGCCAATCACCCCGAGCTTCTTGGGGACAGCGCCGAGACGCAATGCACCATCGTTCGAAAGGATGTTTTCCTCGTCAAATGCTGCACCAGGCAAAGCGCGCGCATTGGAACCTGTGGCGATGATCACGTTTTTGGCAACCAAGGTTTCATCGCCAACCTTGATTTCATACGCGCCATCTTTGGCTGCCGCAAAGGCACCACGGCCATGGAAGAAGGAGACCTTATTCTTCTTGAGCAGATACAGGATGCCGTCGTTGTTTTGCTTGACCACGCCGTCTTTGCGGGCGACCATTTTGGCAACGTCCATCTTCACGTCCTTGGCAGTAATGCCGTGGTCCGCGAAATGATGGCTGGCATGGTCGAAATGCTCAGACGATTGCAACAAAGCCTTGGAGGGGATGCACCCAACATTGGTACATGTGCCGCCAGGGGCTGGGCCACCTGCGGCGTTTTTCCACTCGTCGATACAAGCGGTGTTAAAGCCCAGTTGGGCCGCACGGATTGCGGCGATATAGCCGCCAGGGCCACCGCCAATGACGATGACGTCGAATTGTTTGCTCATGGTTTTCTTTATGAAAAATGGCGCTTCACTGGGAAGCGCCATTGGATCAAATGTCTTAGATATCGAACAGCAGGCGGGCTGGATCTTCCAGCGCTTCCTTCATGGCGACCAAGCCCAGAACAGCTTCTCGGCCGTCAATGATGCGGTGGTCGTAGGACATGGCGAAGTAGTTCATCGGGCGAACCACCACCTGGCCGTTTTCGACCATGGCGCGGTCCTTGGTGGCGTGTACGCCCAAGATCGCGCTTTGAGGTGGGTTGATGATGGGGGTGGACATCATCGAGCCAAAAGTACCGCCATTGCTGATGGAGAAGGTGCCGCCAGTCATTTCTTCAATGCCCAGCTTGCCGTCTTTGGCTTTTTGTCCAAATTCTGCAATCTTCTTTTCAATGTCAGCAAAGCTCATCTGGTCTGCATTGCGCAGGATGGGCACGACCAAACCGCGTGGGCTGCCGACAGCGATACCGATGTCAAAGTAGCCGTGGTAGACGATGTCATTGCCATCGACCGAGGCATTCAACACGGGGAACTTCTTCAAAGCGTGCACTGCTGCTTTCACAAAGAAGCTCATGAAGCCAAGCTTCACGCCATGCTCCTTCTCGAAACGCTCTTGCATGCGTTTGCGCATGTCCATGACCGGGGCCATGTTGATCTCGTTGAAGGTGGTCAGGATCGCATTGCTGGACTGAGATTGAAGCAAGCGCTCGGCCACGCGGGCACGCAAACGCGTCATGGGCACGCGTTGCTCAGGGCGGTCGCCCAGGTCAACCTTGGGGCCAGCCACTTGCGGCAATGCCTTGGTAGGCACACCTGTCGGGATGGCCACAGGCGCTGCCGCAGCTTTGGCACCGCCAGCCACGGCGCCGATCACATCGCCCTTCGTCACGCGTCCGTCTTTACCGGTGCCTGCCACCGAGCCAGCGGCCAAGCCATTGTCGGCCATCAGCTTAGCGGCTGCTGGCATGGCAACGCCTGCCATCGACGCGGGCGCAGATGCTACAGATTGTGTAGCAGCCACAGCAGGCGCAGCTTGCGGTGACACCGTTCCAGCCTTGCCTTCGGTGTCGATGCGAGCGATCAGCTGCTCAGCGGTGACGGTGGAGCCGTCAGCCATGACGATCTCAGCCAGCACGCCAGCTGCTGGAGCCGGCACTTCCAACACTACTTTATCGGTTTCGACTTCGATCAAGATCTCGTCGATGGCGACGGCCTCACCGGGCTTTTTCTTCCAAGTCAGCAAAGTGGCTTCGGCCACGGATTCGGACAATTGGGGAACTTTGACTTCTACGATAGACATTTTCTGCAATCCAATGGATGTTGATTACTTCGTGAGCACGAAACCTTTGAGCTTGGCGAAGGCGCCTTCGACCAGGGCTTTTTGTTGGTCCTGGTGCAAATGGGCATAGCCAGCGGCGGGAGACGCTGAGGCTGCTCGGCCGGAGTAACCCAGCTTTTGGCCTTCCAGCATGTTCTCGTGGATGTAGTGCTGCACGAAGAACCAGGCACCCTGGTTTTGCGGTTCGTCCTGGCACCAGACCACCTCAGTGGCGTTGGGGTACTTCTTGAGTTCAGCAGCAAACACCTTGTGCGGAAAAGGATAGAGCTGCTCGACGCGCAGGATCGCCACGTCGTCTACGCCCTTCTCTTCACGCTTCTTGGCCAGGTCGTAGTAAACCTTGCCAGAGCAGGCAATCACGCGCTTGACCTTGTCCGAATTCTTAATGACTTCGGCCTTGTTCTCAGGAATGACTGTCTGGAAGCCACCCTTGGTAAATTCGCTCAGTGGCGAAGTCGCATCCTTGGCGCGCAAGAGGGACTTGGGCGTCATGATGATCAGCGGCTTGCGCAGATTGCGAATTTGCTGGCGGCGCAGCACGTGGAAGATCTGGCTGGCGGTGGTGGGTTGCACCACTTGCATGTTCATGTCAGCGCTGAGCTGCATGAAACGCTCCAGACGGGCTGAGCTGTGCTCAGGGCCTTGACCTTCGTAGCCGTGTGGCAGCATCAAGGTGATGCCATTGACACGGCCCCATTTGACTTCACCGCTGGCAATGAACTGGTCGATCACCACTTGTGCGCCATTGGCAAAGTCACCGAACTGGGCTTCCCAGATCACGAGAGTGTTCGGGTCGTTCGATGCATAGCCGTATTCAAAAGCCAACACAGCCTCTTCCGACAGGATGGAATCAATCACCACAAACGGTGCTTGACCATCGGCCACGTTTTCGAGCGGCACATAGATGCCTTCGTCAAACTTCTCGCGCTTTTGATCGTGCAAAACAGCGTGGCGGTGGGTGAAGGTGCCGCGGCCGCAATCTTCACCAGACAGGCGAATGGGGTAACCACTGGCAACCAACGAGGCAAATGCCATGTGCTCGCCCATGACCCAGTCCACATTGACGTCGCCACGGCCCATGGCTGCGCGATCGTCCAACACCTTCTTGACGAGGGTATGCGGCGTGAAAGTGTCAGGTACCTTGGTAATTTTTTCCGCCAGACGCTTCCATTCAGCCATGGGAATAGCTGTATCAGCGCTGTCGGTCCATTTCTTGTTGAGGTAAGGGCTCCAGTCGACCGCAAACTTGCTCTTGAAGTTGGTCAGCACGGGGTCAAAGGTGTTCTTGCCTTCGTCCAGCGCAGCGCGCATGGCCTTGACCATGTCGTCACCCAGAGTCGCTCCGAAACCTTGAGCTGACAGTTTGTCAGCATACAGACGGCGTGTACCGGGGTGAGCCGCAATCTTCTTGTACATCAGCGGCTGGGTCAGCATCGGCGTGTCTTGCTCGTTGTGACCAAGCTTGCGGAAGCAGATGATGTCCACAACCACGTCTTTGCTGAACTCAGCGCGGTAGTCCAGGGCGAGTTGAGTTGCCAGCACCACGGCTTCAGGGTCATCACCGTTAACGTGCAACACAGGGGCTTCGATCATCTTGACGACGTCAGAGCAATACAGCGTGGAACGGCTGTCGCGTGGGTCGCTGGTCGTGAAACCAATTTGGTTGTTGATTACGATGTGCACCGTGCCGCCCGTGTGATAACCACGGGTTTCAGCGAGTGCCAAGGTTTCCATCACAACGCCTTGGCCTGCGAAGGCGGCGTCGCCGTGCACCAGCACGGGCAACACTTGCTTGCCCTTGGGGTCGCCACGGCGGTCCATACGGGCACGGACGGAACCTTCCACCACTGGGTTGACGATTTCCAGGTGCGATGGGTTAAACGCCAACGTCAGGTGAACCGGGCCGCCAGGCGTGGTCACATCAGAGCTGAAGCCTTGGTGGTACTTGACGTCACCGGAAGGCAAGTCTTCTGGAGCCGTATGTTCAAACTCAGCAAACAGGCCGGATGGCAGTTTGCCCAAGGTGTTAACCAATACATTCAGGCGGCCACGGTGGGCCATACCGATCACGATTTCCTGCACGCCTTGGGTACCGGCCTTTTGCACGACTTCGTCCATGGAGGCGATGAAGCTTTCACCACCTTCGAGCGAAAAGCGCTTTTGACCGACATACTTGGTGTGCAAAAAGCGCTCTAGGCCTTCGGCAGCCGTCAGACGGTCAAGAATGTGCAGATTCTTCTCTTTGGACAGCGTAGGCTTGGAGCGGATGCTTTCCAGTTTTTGCTGCCACCAGCGCTTTTGCACTTGATCGGTGCTGTACATGTACTCGGCACCAATCGTGCCACAGTAAGTTTCACGCAGCGCGTTCATCAATTCGCGCAGGGACATGGTGTCCTTGCCGAAGTAGGTATTGCTGGTGTTAAAGACGGCTTCTTGGTCAGCATCGCTGAAGCCGTAGAACGATGGCTCTAGATCAGGAATGTTTTCGCGCTCGGTGCGCTTCAAAGGATCCAGATCCGCCCAGCGTGCACCAACATTGCGATAGGCCGCGATCAATTGCTGCACAGCAGTGCGCTTGCGCCCCATTTCGGCGTCTGCACTGGCCACCACGACACGGGTACCACCTGATTTGGCACGCTCAGCAAAAGCATTGATCACCGGCAGGTGTGGCACGTCTTTTGCATTACTACCGTCTACGGCAGGCACATGCTGAAGCGCATCGAAATAGTCGCGCCAAGAATCGGGCACGCTGCCAGGGTTTTGGAGGTAGTTCTCGTACATCTCTTCGACATAGGGCGCATTGCCGCCAAAGAGATAAGAATTGCCGTTAAAGGCTGAATAGATGGACGAACTGGTCGTCTGGGAATCACTCATATTGCGCTGACCTCCGTTTCCCTCGGGGAAACATTAGCTGGTTACAAAACCTTCCGCGACACGGCTGAACCGGTTGGCGGATTGCACTGACAGTTTGGACTGTGGCTGGAAGGGGCCTGGATGCAGGCGGCATTGTGCCACCAAAAAGCAAACAATACTCATCAAGGCGCATAACAGTGTTGCCTTAAGTAGTATTGCTTGCCAATATTTCTTATGTTTTTCGTTCTAACTTGATGCCTTTAAGGCATCAGATCTTTGATATTTGCCAGCGCAGATGGGTCATCCATGGTGGTCAAATCTCCCGCGTCACGGCCTTCGCATACCGCCTGAATTGCTCGGCGCAGTAGCTTGCCACTGCGTGTCTTCGGCAGAAGATTGACAAAGCGAACGCGCGCGGGTCGAGCCACTGCCCCCAAAGAGCCGTCTACCAGCTTCATGATTTCGCCCTCCAGCTTGAGCTTGGCGTCATCTGACTCAGCAAGTGTCGGGTCCTTCAGCACGGCAAATGCCATGGCGACTTGCCCTTTAAGCTGATCCGCAACCCCCACCACGGCCACTTCAGCGACATTAGGGTGCGCGGATATCGCCTCTTCGATTTCCCGGGTACCTAAGCGGTGTCCGGCCACGTTGATCACGTCGTCCGTGCGCCCCAGAATGAAGAAATAGCCATCAGCATCGCGTATTCCCCAATCAAAGGTGGAGTACATCAGCTTGCCAGGAATGCTCTTCCAGTAGGTGTTAACAAAGCGAGCGTCGTCTTGCCAAACCGTTTGCATGCATCCGGGAGGAAGGGGGCCGTCGATAGCAACCACGCCTTTTTGATTAGGCTCGGTCAATTCCTCGCCAGTGTTTTCGTCAATCAGCTTGACGTTATAGCCGTACATCGGCATGCCTGGGCTACCGAACTTGGAGGGTAGTTTTTGGACACCGTTGGCAATGGTCAAAATGGGCCAACCTGATTCTGTCTGCCAATAGTTATCAATGATCGGCTTCTTAAGGCCTTCAGAAATCCATTGAGCTGTGGACTCATCAAGCGGTTCGCCCGCCAGATAGAGCGCACGCAGTGATGAAAGATCGTATTTGGAGAGCAACGCAGGATCTTGCTTTTTGAGCACCCGAACAGCCGTTGGCGCGCTGAACATCACGGTAACTTTGTATTTTTCGACCAAATGCCACCAGATGCCACCATCTGGACGGGTTGGCAAACCTTCGTACATGATGGTTGCCATGCCAGCCAGCAAGGGGCCATAAACGATGTAGCTGTGCCCCACCACCCAGCCGATGTCACTGGTCGAAAAATAAGCTTCGCCCGGGTTGCCGCAGAAGATATGCTTCATTGAAGCGGCAAGTGCCACGGCGTAGCCCCCGGTGTCGCGCTGCACACCTTTGGGTTTACCAGTGGTCCCGCTGGTGTACAGCGTGTAGCTTGGATGCGCGGAATCCAACCACTCACAAGGTACTTGTGCATTCAAATGCTTTTTACGCAAATTCTCCCAGAGGTGCACGTTTTTGGCGTCCATTGCGATGGGGGACAGGCCGCGATCCACAATCAAAACAGCATCGGGCTTGTGCGCTGACAACTTCAAGGCTTCGTCCAACAATGGCGTGTAGGGAACAACCTTGCCGCCGCGAGAACCTGCATCAGAGCTCACCACCACCTTGGGAGAGGCGTCCTCAATTCGGCTGGCCAAGCTACCACTTGCAAATCCGCCGAACACAACGCAATGGATCGCGCCAATGCGCGCGCAGGCCAGCATGGCAAAAGCAGCCTCGGCCACCATGGGCATGTAAATCAATACCCGGTCGCCCTTTTGCACACCCAACTCTTTCAGGCTGGCAGCCATGCGTTGAACTTCAGCCTTTAATTCAGCAAAAGAGTAAACCTTTTCTGTATTGGTCTCTGTCGAGACCGCAATCAGAGCAGCAGCGCTTGGTGTCTTGGTGGCGTGACGATCAACGGCGTTGTGACATAGGTTGGTACGGCCACCCACAAACCAGTTGGCAAAGGGCGGCTTGCTGTAATCGCAAACTTGGGTAAATGGGGTCTCCCACTCGATCAATTCTGCCTGCTCGGACCAGAAACCGTCGCGGTCCGTCAATGAACGTTGATAAAAATCTGCGTACGATGCATTGCCTGTTGTCATACCCATCTCCTGTCATTTTTTGCACTGAATTTGTCAGCGCAGAACACCATGAATTGAATTCATAATTATTCATGATGAGCTTTCTAGGGCCTGACAGGAAATCGCCCGAAAGCTACAGCTGGCGCGCTTTCGCGTGTCTTGCACGCGCGACATCAATCGGTCAAACTGCTGATTGCCCCGTCGTGTCAGCTTGCATTTCGAAGCTGAAAAATCGATTGCGACCCAGCGCTTTGGCCGCATAAAGCGCTTCGTCAGCACGAAGAATCAAGCTCTCACAAGTTGCAGCCGCATCGGGGACGCAGGTAGTGATGCCACCGGAAAGCGTCACCTTTGCATCAAATGGCGAACCAGGATGGTGAATTGCCGCTTGCCGCAGCACAGCTTGCAATCCTCGCGCATAGGTCATGGCCCCAGACTTAGGCGTGTGAGGCAAAACGAGCGTGAATTCCTCACCCCCATACCGTGCAGCCTGATCACGGGGCCGCAAACACACGCTGCGCAATATTGCGCCAATACGCTGCAAACACGCATCGCCTTGGACATGACCCAGGCTGTCATTGAAAGCTTTGAAATAGTCGATGTCGCACAGGATCAGCGTCAAAGGCGTTTGATCGCGCTGCGCACTGCGCAGTTCTTGCAATAGACATTCATCGAAACCACGGCGGTTGTGCAGTCCGGTCAGCTCATCCGTTTGCGAGAGATGCCGCAATTGCGCATTGGCGACGCGCAATTCCTCGCTGATCTCCTGATTTCGCCTCCCCATCGCACGCAGGCGTTGCATTGCGCGCAACTTGGCACTCAGGACCACCTTAGAAACAGGTTTCGTTAAATAGTCATCACCCCCGGCTTCGATCCCCTGCCAAAGGTCAGCATCCCCATCTTTGGCCGACAGAAAAATAATGGGCGTCCACTGACCCGCTTCCAGCTCACGGATCTGTCTGGCCACAAAATAGCCGTCAGCCCCTGGCATCACGACATCCAGCAAAATCAAATCTGGACGAAATTTGGTAAATGCCAGCAACGCTTCTTCGGCATTTATTGCCTCAACAACCTGATGCCCTTGTTCGATCAGTTGACTGCTCAGCGCCTTGCGCAGCGTCAGAGAATCATCAACCAGCAAGATTTTGAGTGGATCGGCTTGGTAATGCATTTCAACGATCAGCGCTGTACTTCATAGTCACACGAGCATTCATTCAAGCAATCAGTGATTGAACCAGCTTGTGGTTGGGATGCTGCGATGTTTTGAGCCATTCAAATAGCACCATTTCTGTGGTGACCAATTCTGCGCCATTGCCAGCCAAACGGTCAAACGCAGCATCCCGGTTGCGCTCCGTCCGTGACGTGCAAGCATCCGTGACAACCCAAACCTCCATCTCTTGCTCTAGCAGATCCAGCGCTGTTTGCAGCAGGCAAATGTGAGCCTCACAACCTGCCAAGACCATGCTGCAACGCTCAGGTGCCGCAACCTGTGGCTTCTGCAAGTGCTTGGGCAAACTACGCGCGTTTCCCTGCGGCGCCCGGACAACGGGCATCAACACAGGTGCCAGAATCTCAGCGGCACTGAAGTCATGCTTAACCAGCATTTGATCTATCAATGACGCCAATTCTGGTGCGGTGGCGCCAAGCTTTTCAGGCGCATGCTCAGTCCCCCATACCGGAATTTGAAACGCTTTCGCACATTTTGCCAAACGCACCGCGTTGTTGACCGCGTCAGATCCTTGGTGCATGGCGGGCATCAATAAGGCCTGGAAATCGATTAATACCAGTTGGGAATCTTCGTGACTAAGTAACATCGGTAGCTAGCTGTTAAAGGGGGTTCACGCAACCATCAGGGTAAACCCTTTTGATAGAATGGAAATATAAATATTATTATTTATCAATGACTTGCGCTTCACATCGCAATTCAACTTCAAATTGACAGTTCTTGCAACACTTGGGTATCCTACGCCAATGCGGTTTTCGTTTTTTCTGCGGTGTTTTTTGCTGTGCAATTTGTTTCTGACCAGCTTGGTGTACGCGGCACCAACCCCACCCACCGATGATCTTGATCGGCTTTTGACTGACAAAGGTTTGTTGGTCCAATTGGATCAGGTTCGCCAGACAGTCGGCGAGAAAGCGTCAGATCTGGTGCTCAATGCGATGGGCTTTTTAGGTGTCCCCTATAAGCGCGGCGGTAACACGGCAGAAACTGGCTTTGATTGCAGTGGCTTTGTTCGCGCCATGTACGAACAGACGGTTGGCCTCTTGCTCCCCAGACGCGCGGCCGAGCAAGCCGCAGCAACCCAGGTCATTGACCGTAAAGAGCTTAAGCCCGGCGACTTGGTTTTCTTTAACACGATGCGTCGTGCCTTCAGCCATGTCGGGATCTACGTTGGCGACAACAAATTCATTCATTCCCCCAAACCTGGCTCTGAAGTTCGAGTCGAAGACATGCGTCAAGCCTATTGGGAGCGCCGGTTTACGGGTGCACGACGCGTTCCAGCATCGGGAAATCAAAAGTCAGACTGAAATTCACCCAAAGCGCGCTATTTCAAATACGCTTTGCACAATTTTTGTGATTTTGATCGCCAATGGCGGGGCATGGCATTGATAGCACCCTCTTGGCCTTATGCTAGTAGGATTGAAGCCGTTAATCGGCGTATTTAACATGCAAAAGCCCAATCGAAAAAATACCCGCCAGGAAACTCTTCTGCGCACCTTCTGGGTGCTGCTCACCTTTGTGATGCTCGGCGTTGCCGTGGCGCTGTTTGAGGCAAGAGAAGACAGCCGCGCGTTGGTCTTCACCAAGAAATCTGCTGATGTCCTGACCAGCACCATCAAAGACCACCCCGCTTCCCGTGAAGCCCTGGAAGCCGTGATGTTTTGCATTGGCAAGGGTTACCTGAAGATTGACAAAAACATGGATGAAGAAGACATCAACCGTCCTCGCCAAGTCTGTCCCAAGTACGCCAAAATTCTCGAGGCAACACACCCCTCCCCCATGGGTATGCACAATCTGGGCGAGGCCTACGCTCAATTGATTTCTGGCCTCAAAGGCACGCTCTAAACGCGCCGCGAGATGTGCCGGGCACTTCTCTATTTAGGCCAACCCGTCCTTCTGGACCATCTGCTCTTCCAGCCTGACTCCGCCCTGATCCGGCAGAGCTACATGCCAAAGATGTTGCACATGCTGAACCTTGCAGGTTTTGGCATGCGTGCATGGTCGCAAAATTCATTTGATGCGGCAAAACCGTTTTCTTATGGCGTCACCACCTTGCCTGTCTTTGACCGCAACCTCAAAAATCTAGCCGAAAAAGTACAAGCCGAATGCTTGCTTGCGCATGTCAGAGGCGTGGCATACAACACGTCCGTAGACATCTCACTGCAAAACGTGCACCCTTTTCAGTTTGATGGCGTCCCCATTGCCATGGCGCACAACGGCGACCTTGCCCGCATGAGCGAGATGAAATCCCCGTTGTCCAAGCAAATCCGCCCAGCCTATTTGCCACGCATACGCGGGACCACAGACAGCGAATGGATATACGCGCTCTTCCTGACGCAGTTCGAAGGCGAGATGACCGCAACCCGTCGCTTTGAAACCAGTGAACTCATCGATGCCGTAAAGCGTACCTTAAGAATACTGAAGGACATCCGTACGCAACTTGGTATTGCAACATCCTCATCGGTCAATTTGTTCATTGCTAACGGGCACCAGATTGCCGCCGTCCGGTATTGCCTTGATTTTGGTTGCTATCCTGTAGAAGACCCAGTCCGGATACACGAGGCCAACCTCAATTACCTTAGCCTTTGGTACACCGTCGGCCAGACTTATGGGCTGCACGACGGCGAATGGGGCATGCAGGGCGGATCAAGTGGCGACTCCGTCATCATTGCATCGGAGCCCCTCACCCGCGATACCAGCGCGTGGGTCGAAGTGCCGGAGTACGGCATGATTGTGGCGGATTCGAGCAGCGGCAACACCACCTTGCAAACCTGTCTGCTCAACTGACATAGACGGCTCGCTGTGCAAGTGCCGCCTCCAGCGCTTGCCGTTTGGCGGCATCCAATTTAGACATGTTCACCAGTCGAGTTAGCAAAATATTGGTCTGCGCCATGGAACGAAGCAAGGAACCATGAACAACGCTTTGCAGACGATACGACAGCGAGTTCGTCCCACGGTAAAGCGCTAGGAACTCCTCCGCACTCAAGCCCAAGAGAAGGCTGTTTTCGCAAGCCCGCGCACGTGAGACGTGAGGTTTACCCTCAATCAAACTTCTGTAACCTACCAGCCGACCAGGGCCAAGTACCGCCATGCGACGAAGGTGGCTGGGGCCTTGCCCAACAGGTGCGGCAATATCCACTGCGCCGCGCACCGTGACATAGCAAAAATCGGCGGCATCGTCTTCGTAGAACAAGACTTGATCACGCTCAACCGACAGCACGCGAGCCATGGCCGAAAACTCATCGATCTCTTCCGCGTCCCATCCCTGAAAAAATGGCAGGACAGGCAAGAAACGTCGATAGTCAAATGACACCGCTGGCTTGATGGATGGTTCAAGACCTGGCAAAACAGCACCTGAGTTTGGCGGCGAATACAAAGCATCTTCCGCGGTGGGCCACAACAAGGCCTGGGCATTCAGAGCGCCCAACTTGGCGCACAGGTTTAGCGTAACGGCTTGCTGCACCACCAATGCGGCTGGACTGCGCCGGGCCACCAGAACCCGAAAATCATCCCGGCCAATGAAAAACCCATCCACGTCCGACAGTGCCGTGACGGTTGCTGAACAAATGCCGTGCTCAAGCAATGCCATTTCGCCAATAACACCCCCTTCGTCAATTTGGGCGACGATCAGCGACTCACCGCCCGGCAGTCTCACCGAGGCCTGCGCCCTTCCGATGCGCAGAAAAAATGCACCCCTCGTATGGCCACCTTGGCGCAGCAAAACAGCTCCTTTCAAAAAAGACACCGGCTGCGCAATGGCCATCAACTCATCTCGAGCGTCCCCGTTTAAGCCATTCAACATGCAATTTCCTTTTGCGCTTGTGCCAAACGCATAAACCCAATTCCCCAACAGGTGCAGGATATAGCCCGCGCACGTATGATGCTACTGCTTGAACCCCTCAAGCAATGGATAAGCTTGTACAGGTTTTATGGCCACTGTCGTCTTTGCAGATCTCGTAGGCAGTACCAGTCTATTTGAACGACTGGGGGATGAGACCGCCTCTCGATTTGTCACCCAATTGACCGGCGCACTAAGCCAAGTGTTTGAACAGCATCAAGGTCGTGTTGTTAAGTTGCTGGGTGATGGCCTGTTTGTTGTTTTCCCGTTTGAAAACGATGCTCTGGCGGCCTGCGTGGCCATTCAAAAACGCCTATTGGACAAACCCATTCGTCCGGGTGGGACCGGGGCGCCAGTGCAAATGCAGATGGGAATTGAATCTGGAGAAGTGATCGAAATTGCTGGAGACTGCTTTGGTGACACGGTCAATTCGGCCGCAAGACTGGCTGATTTGGCGGGTGCAGACCAAATTCTGACCACCAAAACGGTTTTTGACCAACTTACGCCAACTCAACAGCAGTCAATGAGAAGTTTAGGCCCCATGTACCTGCGCGGCAAAGCCGGTTCAACTCACCTTTACAGAGTGGAATGGCGTACCGGGCAAGACGATGAGGCCACCATGATGGGCGTTTCCATGGCTGCTCGCCACTCTGCATTCTGGCTAGAGATTTCGGCCCAGGGCAAAACGGTTCGCCTCGATCCCAATGGCAGCAAGATTTCTATTGGCCGCGCCTCAGACGCAGCCCTGACGCTCAATGACAAACGCGTGTCGCGCACCCACGCCACCATTGAATGGAGCGCGGGTCAATTTGTACTGTCAGACAACTCCAGTTTTGGAACCTGGGTTTACTTAGGAGCACAGTCAGAAGCCATGGTGCTGCGCCGCACCCAGTGCTTTTTGGTCGGCAATGGTCAGTTTGTCTTGGGCTGTGATCGCTCTGAGACCGAAGCGCCCTTGATTGATTTCTCCGTTAAATCCTGATGGCAACCGCCCTTCGCGTCGTTGGCCCTGATTTTTCGGCGCATTGTCTGATTGACCCAGCCGGCTCGGAAACCATTGTCGGGCGCGACCCCAGCTGCCACATTGTTCTTCCGGACCCTAAGCGAAATGTTTCCCGCCGTCACTTGGCAATATGGACGCAGGGAAGCCGCATATTCTTTCGAGTCATTTCAACGGTTGCTGGTATCACGACGTCGCTGCGCAAGTATGGGCCCGGGGAAAGCGGTGAGTTGCAGTTTGGCCATTTTTTGAAATTCAGCGACTACACCCTAAACACGGAAGAGGCCACGGCGGAGGCTGTCGTCTCAAAGGCAGCACCCGCAAAATCCGGCATCGGTAGCGCCCTTACCCCTGACCCTTGGGCAGAGTTAGACAGCCAATGGGCAGGACAAGGCCCACAGACGTTGGCCGAGTATCCGTCGTCCGTTCTTGAACCAGACCCCTTCGGCGAATGGGAGCTTGATTCCCCACCAGTGCTTGCCAACGCCAACCAGCAACAGCGAAGTGCCGTGGCATCAGAAACAGCACTCGTTGCGCTTTTGCAAGGCATGGGCGTAGGGGCCGAAAAGCTCCGTACCATGCGAGCGAAAGAACTGGAAGCCTTGGGGCGGCGCATTCGCACCGCGGTGCAAGGCATCATCACGCTGGAAGCCAACATGGAAGCGACCCAATCCAAACTGGGCTTCAAACACAACGAGCCGAGCAATCCGCTAATTGGCCAACGCTCACCCAGCGCCAAGATTGAGTTTTTGCTCGGCACAGGCCCTGCCCCTGGTGGAAAACTCAGCCCAGACGACGCCTTGAACGACCTCATCATGCGCCTGCACGCCCATGAAGCGGCCATGATGGCCGCCAGCCGGGCCACCGCGATGGGCGTATTGACCGATCTCGATCCCGCCACCGTCAAAGCCAGCTTTGACAAGACTGGGCCACATTTGCCCTTGCTGGCCAGCGGCAAACTGTGGGAATTCTTTGCTAAACATTACGAAGGCATAGGTGCCAACCTGCCGCGTTGGCTGGCGGATGTCATGGCGCGCCAT
>ERZ724504.528-NODE-528-length-21561-cov-14.116014_pt1 | contig 21561 bp, 20 predicted proteins | sample MGYA00376037_ERZ724504 | MGnify/ENA primary metagenome ERZ724504 (study PRJEB28724, sample SAMN07190888) | wastewater metagenome | isolation source: influent of sewage treatment plant in Hong Hong | place: USA: Christiansburg, Virginia | collected 2016-03-01 ... | reverse complement strand
GCCAGGGCGTCGAGCCCAGTCGAGCCAGTGCCAAGGCCAGCGCTGAGCGCGACTCGCAGCAACTCTTCCGCCAAGCAGACGATGCGCTCTATGCAGCCAAAGCAGCCGGGCGCGACAGCGTCATGGCCTGTGCCGCTGCGGTGTCCGTGGAGGCGCCTACAGACCTCAAGCCTTCGCCACTCGCACCGCGCAATCCTTGAATTCGGGAATTTTTTCCAAGCGGGTCGAGCGCGGAGATCGTCAACCATTGGAAGGCGCATCTCCTTCGCCTCGATCAAAAAACCTGGCCTCTCGGGCAGCTATGGGCCGGACCAGGGCGTTTCAGAGCCGGATATTGAGACAACCCGCGCTCTTGCACTCACGCAGGCGATCCTGAAGAAATTGCGAACGGGCAATGGTGATGTCGGTCGCGCATTGCAGATCCACGAGAAAGCTGCTGGCGTCCCGGCGCGAGCAGCTGGCGTTTCGATCTTTCATCCAGACCAGCTGGCCTGTCTTCAACTGGGCCTTGTCGTCTGTATCCAGCCAAGGCGCCAGGGCCTTGTAGTTCGCATTCAACTCCTTGTCGGCTTCCTGGTAAATTTTGTTCAGACAATACAGAGCGTCAAAATCGTTGCGAGGTTTGTCGCAGGCCGCAGCAGCCAGCACGGGCCCGGAAACGGCCAGGGTCAGCGCAAAGATCCAGCGCTTCATGAAAACCTCCGGGAATCAACAAGATGCACTCAGGCAGAGTGCAGACAGTCTATTTCGCAGGAGTCTCAGGTGTCCTTGGACACCGAGATCGTCGGAATCCTGGCGGAAAAATCTTTGCTCTGTTGGGCTATTTTTGCCGCCACGCTGCGAGCCACGCGCTTGTAGATTTGCGCCACTTCGCCTTCGGGGTCGGCCACCACGGTGGGTTTTCCGCTGTCGGCCTGCAGGCGGATTTGCATGTCGAGCGGCAGTGCGCCAAGGTACTCCATGCCGTATTCTGCCGCCATTTTTTTGCCGCCGTCAGCACCGAAGATGTGCTCCACGTGGCCACAGTTGCTGCAGACATGCACGGCCATGTTCTCGACGATACCCAGAATGGGTACGCCCACCTTTTCAAACATCTTGATGCCCTTCCTCGCGTCCAGCAGCGCAATGTCCTGCGGCGTGGTGACGATGACCGCGCCGGTGATGGGGACACGCTGAGACAAGCTCAGCTGAATGTCGCCCGTACCCGGCGGCATGTCGACGATCAAGTAGTCGATGTTGCGCCAGTTGGTCTGGCGCAACAACTGGTCCAGTGCCTGCGTAGCCATGGGACCGCGCCAGATCATGGCTTCGTCTTGGCTGACCAGGAAGCCGATGGACATCACTTGCACGCCATAGTTTTCCAGCGGCTCCATGCTCTTGCCGTCCAGGCTGTCGGGGCGCCGGTCGATGCCCAGCATCATGGGCTGGCTGGGACCATAGATGTCGGCATCCAGCACGCCCACGCGCGCGCCTTCCGCAGCCAGTGCCAGGGCCAGGTTGGCAGCGGTGGTGCTCTTGCCGACGCCGCCCTTGCCCGACGCCACGGCAATGATATTTTTCACCTGCGGCAGGAGCTGCACACCGCGCTGCACCGCGTGCGTCCCAATCTTGCTCGTGATATTGACCGACACATTGCCCACGCCCGCTACGCCGCGCGCAGCAGCCACCAACTGGGTGCGCAGCGCCGGTACCAGGCTCTTGGCAGGGTAGCCCAGCTCCACATCGAAGGCCACGTCTCCCCCGCTGATTGCAAGGTTGCACAATGCCTTCGTGCTGACAAAGTCCTTGCCCATGTGGGGGTCCTGCACGGTGGCCAGCGCAGCCAGCAGGTCATTTTCGGAAACAGCCATTCAAACTCTCCAAGTAACTGTCACAAGTCTATTGCGTGAAGCAATGACAATGTCGGCAGTGGGGCAGCCGCCCCCGTGAATTGGCAGAAAAGGACCCCTGTGAAACTGAAAATGGCCGACAACTCGCTGTTCGCGATCTTGCTGCGCTCACCCTGGTGGGTGAGCTTTTTGGTGGCTGGTGCCCTCACGGCGGTGGTAGCCGCATTTGCGCCCGATCGCTTCAAGGCCTTTGGCGCCGTGGCCTCGCTGCCGCTCTTTGGCGTGGGCTGTGTGGCGGCCTGGCGACAGTGGCGGGCGCCTGCTGCAGCCCAGGTGGCGGCCCAAGCGGCAGCGCTGCGCGCCATGAATTGGCGCGAATTCTCTGCGGCCCTGGAGAGCGCCTGGCGCGCCCAGGGCGCCAACGTGCAGGCGGTGACCGGGCTGGAAGCCGATTTTTGCGTGGAACAAGGGGGCCGCACGGTGCTGGTCAGCGCACGCCGCTGGAAGGCGGCCAGCCACGGCGCCGAGCCCATGGCCCAACTGGTGGCCGCCATGCGCAAGCGCGAGCTGTCTGCGGGGCAGTATCTGGTGGCGCAAGGCACGGTCAGCGACTCCGCCCGCGCGCTGGCCCGCAGCGAAGGTGTGGCCTTGATTGAAGGCGACGCACTGGCACGCATGCTGCTGGAACAAGGGCGATAGCCTGGGTTTTCCCGTGGCGCAGGGGCGGCGCGGCTGCCGCACACTGCAAGATCGTCTGCGCACTCGGTGCAAGCATTTCTGATTCGCAGCAAGACCACAATGGAAAAAACCCTCAACTCTTTGCCGCCCGGAGACGTGCCTGCTCCTGCGGCAGCCGATGCGGCGAGCACGGTGGGCCGCACGGGCTTGTTGCTCACCGGCGGGGGGGCTCGGGCCGCCTACCAGGTGGGCGTGCTCGAAGCCATTGCCGATCTGCGTCTGGCCTGCGGCGCGGGCAAGCAGCCCAACCCTTTTCGCATCATCACGGGCACCTCGGCCGGCGCCATCAACGCCGCCGCCTTGGCCTGCGGCGCCGATCAGTTCGATCGGGCGGTGCGGCGCATTGCCCGCGCCTGGAGCCACATGCAAGCCCGGCAGGTCTATCGCGCCGACTCGTTCAGCGTGGCGCAAAGCGGTGCGCGCTGGCTGACGCTGCTCTCGCTGGGCTGGGTGCTGGCGCGCTGGCGGCGGCTTCGGCCCAAATCCTTGCTGGACAACGCGCCGCTGGCCCATCTGCTGCGTCAAATGGTGCCTCTGGTGCGGTTGCCTATGGTCATTCGCAAGGGCCATCTCGACGCGCTGGCGGTGACGGCGTCGAGCTACACCTCGGGCGACCACGTCACCTTTTTTGAGGCCGGCGAGCGCCACGACCCCTGGGTGCGCTCGCAGCGCCGCGCCGTGCGCGACCGCATCACGCACGAGCACTTGCTGGCCTCGTCTGCCATTCCCTTCGTATTTCCGGCCACGGCCATCGACGTCGAAGAGCGAACCGAATACTTTGGTGACGGCTCCATGCGCCAGTCGGCCCCGATTGCTGCCGCCATCCACCTGGGGGCCGAGCGCATTCTGGTGGTGGGTGCCGGGCGCATGCACGAGCCCAAAGATTCCACTCCACAGACCGACATTCCGGCCTACCCCTCGCTGGCGCAGATTGCGGGGCACGCGCTATCGAACATCTTTCTGGATGCACTCGCGGTGGACATCGAACGCATGGAGCGCATTAACAAGACGATCTCGCTCATTCCCCAGGCCTCCCGCAGCGGCAGCCTTCTGCGGCCCATCGAACTGCTGGTGATTGCCCCCTCGCAGCGGCTCGACGCCATGGCTGCGCGCCACGTGGGCGACCTGCCGCCGTCGGTACGCACCATGCTCGGCGCGCTGGGCGTCACCTCCAACATGCAGGACGTGCGCGGCGCGGCGCTGGCCAGCTACCTGCTGTTTGAAGCCGCCTACACGCGCGATCTAATGGCGCTTGGACGGGCCGACACCCTGGCCAAGCGCGACGAGGTCTGCCGGTTTTTTGGCTGGCAAGACACGGGGGTTCCGGTTTCGGCAGAGGCGCAAAGAGTGGAGTCGGCTCTCCACCCGAAAGCCTCCTAGATCGATCTTGGGGCACCCTCGCCCTCCCAAGAGTAGGCAGCACAGGGGCAGGTCCTAAAATTGCCGCTTGCGCCGCGCACCGATTGGAGCGGCGTCCCTGAAAAAGCCCCCGCCCATGCCCCGCAAACTCTTTGTCACCACCGCCCTGCCCTACGCCAACGGCAAGTTCCACATTGGCCACATCATGGAATACATCCAGGCCGACATCTGGGTGCGCACGCAGCGCATGTTGGGCAACGAAGTCAACTTTGTCGGCGCCGACGACACGCATGGCGCGCCCATCATGATTGCCGCTGAGAAGGCGGGCTTGACGCCGCAGGAGTTCGTGGCGCGCATCGCTGCGGGCCGCAAGCAGTACCTCGACGGTTTTCACATCGCTTTCGACAACTGGCACAGCACCGACGCACCCGAGAACCACCAGCTGGCCCAGGACATCTACCGCGACCTCAAAGCCAATGATCTAATCGAGACGCGCACCATCGATCAGTTCTTCGACCCCGAAAAATCGATGTTCCTGCCCGACCGGTACATCAAGGGCGAATGCCCGCGCTGCCACGCCAAGGACCAGTATGGCGACAACTGCGAGGTCTGCGGTTCGGTCTATGCGCCTACCGACCTCATTGAGCCCTATTCCACACTGTCCGGCGCCAAACCCGTTTTGAAGTCATCGGAGCATTTCTTCTTCAAACTCTCTGACCCGCGCTGCGTCGCCTTTCTGGAAGACTGGACGCAAGACGGCCGCCTGCAGCCCGAGGTGGCCAACAAGGTGCGCGAGTGGTTCAGCGTGCGCACCAACCCAGACGGCAGCACCAGCGAAGGCCTGGGCGATTGGGACATCTCACGCGACGCGCCCTATTTCGGCATCGAAATTCCCGACGCACCGGGCAAATATTTCTATGTGTGGCTCGACGCGCCTATCGGCTATCTGGCGTCACTCAAAAACCTGCTTAACAAGCGAGGCGAAGACTACGGCGCCTACATGGCCGACCCGGCGCTGGAGCAGGTGCACTTCATCGGCAAGGACATCGTCACCTTCCACACCCTGTTCTGGCCGGCCACGCTCAAATTCAGCGGCCGCAAGGTGCCCGACCGCGTCTTTGTGCACGGTTTTCTCACCGTCAACAACGGCGAGAAGATGAGCAAGAGCCGGGGCACGGGCCTGGACCCGCTCAAATACCTGGAACTCGGCATGAACCCCGAGTGGCTGCGCTACTACCTGGCGGCCAAGCTCAGCAGCCGCAACGAGGACATCGACTTCAACGCGGCCGACTTCCTGGCGCGCGTGAACAGCGATCTGGTTGGCAAATACATCAACATTGCGTCCCGCGCCGCAGGGTTCCTCACCAAGCGCTTTGGCGGCCAGCTGGCCGCTGTTTCCGCTGACGGCGATGCGCTGCTGGAACATTTGAAAGGTGTGGCGCCCAGCATCATCGAATTGCTGGCCGAGCGCGAATACGGCAAGGCGCTGCGCGAAACCATGCTGCTGGCCGACCGCGTGAACGCCTACGTGGACCAGAACAAGCCCTGGGAACTGGCCAAGCAGGAAGGCATGGACAGCCGCCTGCAAGACGTATGCAGCACCTGCATCGAGGCCTTCCGCCTGCTGACCATTGTGATGAAGCCCGTCATGCCGCACCTCGCCGCGCAGGTGGAGCGGTTCCTGAACGTCGCGCCGTTCAGCTTCGAGAGCGCGCAATCGCTGCTCGGCGCCGGCCATCGGATTGGCGAATACAAGCACCTGCTGCAGCGCGTGGATGCCAAGCAACTTGAAGCCCTTTTTGAGCCTCCAGCGCAGGACCAGAAAGCGCTGGGAGCTATTGAAAATCTAGCAAATGACGCTGCTGCCCTGCCAGGCGGCGAAGCCATCGCGCCCACCATCAGCATCGACGATTTCGCCAAAATCGATTTGCGCATTGCTCGCATCGAGCAGTGCGAACGCGTCGAAGGCTCGACCAAGCTGCTGCGCCTGACGCTGGACGCGGGCGAGGGCAAGACCCGCAACGTCTTTTCCGGCATTGCCAGCGCCTACGCACCCGAGCAACTCACCGGCAAGCTCACCGTGCTGGTGGCCAACCTCGCGCCACGCAAAATGAAATTTGGTGTGTCCGAAGGCATGGTGCTGGCCGCCAGCCACGGCGATGAGAAGGCGCAGCCGGGCATCTACGTGTTGGAGCCCAATGAAGGCGCACGGCCCGGCATGCGGGTGCGGTAACGCAAACCCCCATGGCGCTGCATACCTTCCGGCCCCGCGCGATCGATGCGCTGCAGGGTTACAGCAAGAGCCGGCTGCTCGCTGACTTGGGCGCGGGCGTCACAGTGGGCGTGGTGGCCTTGCCGCTGGCCATGGCCTTTGCCATTGCGAGTGGCTTGCCGCCGCAAGCGGGGCTGTGGACTGCCATCATCGGCGGTTTTCTGGTGGCGCTGCTGGGCGGCACCAGCGTGCAGATTGGCGGGCCGGCCGGCGCTTTCATCGTCATCGTCTACGGCATCGTCGAGCGCTATGGCGTCGCCAACCTGCTGATCTCTACCGCCTGTGCAGGCGTGCTGCTGTTTGCTTTGGGGTTGCTGCGCCTGGGCAGCCTGGTGCGCTTTGTGCCGGTAAGCATCGTCATCGGTTTTACCAATGGCATTGCAGTGCTGATTGCCGTCTCGCAGCTCAAGGATTTTCTGGGCCTCGCCATCGACAAGATGCCGGGCAATTTCTTCTCGCAAGTGCACGTGATGGCGCAGCATGCGGGCACCGTGAATCCCTATGCCCTGGGGCTGGGCGCCGCCTGCCTGTTCGGCCTGCTCCTGTGGCCGCGTCTGTTCATGCACGGCTCACCCGTGCTGCGCATGGCCGAGGGGCACACAGTCCGCTCCTTCGCGCGCATTCCCGCACCGGTGGTGGCGCTCATCACCCTCACCGCCCTTTCGCATTTCATGGGCTACCCGGTGGAAACGCTGGGCACGCGCTTTGGAGGGATTCCCCAAAGCCTGCCGGCGTTTGCCTTGCCCGAGTTTTCGTGGGAAACCGTGCGCCTGCTGGTGGCGCCCACCATCACCATCGCGCTGTTGGGCGCCATCGAGTCGCTGCTGTGCGCGCGCGTCGCCGATCAGCTGAACACCGACCCTCACGTTCGCAAGCACGACCCGAATCAAGAACTGATGGCGCAGGGCGTGGCCAACTTTGTCGTCCCGTTCTTTGGCGGCATGCCAGTGACCGGCACGATTGCCCGCACCGTGACCAACCTGCGCGCAGGCGCCACCTCACCAGTAGCCGGCATCGTGCATTCGGTGACGCTTGCCGTCATTGTGCTGGCCGCCGCCCCGCTGGCGCTGCACATTCCGCTGGCGGTGCTGGCGGGCATCCTGCTACACGTGGCGTGGAACATGGGCGAGTGGCACGAATTTGCACGTCTGCGTCATTTTTCAAACCACTACCGCCTGCTGTTGCTGGGCACCTTCTTTCTCACCGTGGTGTTCGACCTGACGGTGGCCGTGCAAGTGGGACTGGTGTTGGCCTGCGCGCTGTTTGTGCGGCGCATGAGCGAGCTGTTTCGCGCCGAGCCCGAAGCTCCGCCAAAGAACGCTGCGCCCACCTTGGCCTGGCGCCTGCACGGCGTGCTGTTCTTTGGCGCAGCGAGCAAGATAGACCCACTGGCGCAAGCCATCGAGGCCGCGCCGCAAGGCGTGCAGGTGCACCTGGATATCCACGACCTGTTTGCCCTCGATACCACGGGCCTCGAAGGTCTGGAGCAAATCCTCAAAGCGGTAGCAGAGCGCGGCGGACGGCTGACCCTCTCGGGCGCACAGGCCCAACCCGCATCGCTCATGGAGCGCTCGGGCTTCAACGTCCGGCTTGCGGCGCAGTCTGCGGCGCCGCAAGGCCCTGCTGCTGCCAGTGCCCCGGGGCACGGCCCGTCCAGCGGCGAAACGCCCGGTTGAAGGCACTGGCCTCCGAAAACCCCAGCCGCCGCGCAATACGCACAAACGGCTCGGCTCCACCGGCCACGGCCTGACAGGCCAGTGCATGGCGCACGCCATCGACCAGGTCGGCGTAGCACACGCCCTCGGCCTGCAAGCGGCGCGCGAATGCCCGTTCCCCCAGCCCAAACTGGCGCGCCGCCTGCGCGCGGCCCGGCACGCTGCCGTCGAGTGCGCCGGTCAGCCATTGCTCGACCCGGGTGCTCAGCAGCACAGGCGCCGACAAGGCAGCCAACTGCACCGCAGCATGGGCGCGGTGCAGTTGCGCCAGTTCGGCATCGGCCTGGGGCAAGGGGGCATCCAGCACGGCGTTCTCCAGCAGCAGTCCATTGAAGGCCTGCTCGAACTGCACCTCGGCCCCCAGGGCCTGCGCATAGGCCGACAAAGGCCCGATCTGCCCGTGGCTGAACTGCACGCGCACGGGCTTTAGCGGCTGGCCGGTCACCCAGCGGCTAAAGCAGACGGCCGCAGCCAGCACGGATTCCACCTGGTGCGGGCTGAACGCAAGGCTGCCCTGCTGCGGGTGATAAATGAGCCAGCTGCGCTGCACCCCAGCCACGGTCTGGAAGCGCCCCCCATCGCTGATGAGGCGCTGGTACTCCTGCAACTGGCCAATGGCGCTGCGCAGCGTGGCCGAAGACAGCAGGATGAAGCTGACCACATTGAAGCTGCCTGGCCCCACCTGGCGCCCGGTGTGGAGGCCAAAGGCGGCGTCCCCCGTGAGTTCGGCGGCGGCACGCCAGAGGCGGGTGATGTCGTCCACCGGCCAGCGCGGCCCGTCCAGGCGGTCGTACACCACCCCGGCGCGCGCCAGCAGGTCGGCGCAGGGCACGCCCTGGCGCTCGGCGGCGGCAATGACGGTGTTGACCCAACTCAGGGAGACGCTGGGCGCTGAAGTCAACATAGGAAGGCTCCAAGGTCAAGAGAGTTTCCATGATAAGGCGCTATGGTTCAGCCATAAATAAGGAGACGAGCGATGCAGTCACAGCACGATGTGGTGGTGGTCGGCGGTGGCCTGGCCGGTATCGTCACCGCACTGGAGTGCTTGCGCGCCGGCCAAACGGTGGCACTGGTGGACCGCGACACGCCCGAACGTTTTGGCGGTCTGGCGCTGTGGGCCTTCGGCGGCATGGCGCTGGTGGGCACGCCGCTGCAGGCGCGCATGAAAATCCCCGACACGCCCGAGCGGGCGCTGGCCGACTGGCTGCGTTTTGCCGAACTGGACGAGGGCGACGTGTTGCCGCGGCAATGGGCTGAGCACTATGTGCAGCATTCACGCAGCGAGGTGCACGACTGGTTGCTGTCAAAAGAGGTCAAGTTCATGCCCGCCGTGAATTGGGTGGAACGCGGCATGAACGGCGACGGCAACAGCGTGCCGCGCTACCACATCGTCTGGGGAACGTCTCGCGAACTGACGCGGCGCATGATTGCCGCACTGCGCGAAGCCGCTATCAACGGCCGTCTCACCCTGCTGCACCAGCACCGCGTGGTTGCGCTGGAGCACAGCGCCGGCCAGGTCTCGGGCGCCGTGGCAGTGGATGAAGCGACGGGCGCAGAAGTGCGCATCTCTGCCCCCGCCGTCGTGCTGGCCATGGGCGGCATCAACGGCAGCCACGAAGAGGCGCGCGCCAACTGGCCCAAGCACCGCCCCTGCCCCAGCAGCATGCTCAACGGCGCGCATCCTTTTGCCGACGGCAAAATGCACCACTGGGTGGCCGACGCGATGAAAGGGAAAATCACCCACGCGGGCGAGATGTGGAACTACGCGGCGGGCTTTCCGCACCCGTTTCCACATTTCGAGGGCCATGGCCTCTCGACCATTCCCTGCAAGTCGGCGCTGTGGCTCGACCACCGGGGCGAGCGCATCGGCCCCGCGCCGCTGGTGACGGGCTTTGACACCCACTGGCTGTGCCAGCGCGTGGCGGCGCAGGAAAAGCCCTGGACCTGGCACCTGCTCAACTGGCGCATCGCCATCAAAGAATTCGCCATTTCGGGGGCCGAGCACAACCAGCGCATTCGCGACATGCAGTTTCCGGCATTCCTGAAGGAAACCCTGCTCGGCAACCACCGTCTGGTGCGCCAGATGCAAAGTGAGAGCCGCTACTTTTTGGTGGACGACACGCTCGCCGGGTTAACCGCAAAAATGAATGCGCTCACCTGCTCAAACGACATTGACCCCGCGGTGCTGCAAGCAACGGCAGACCGCTTTGATGCCAATTTTTCGAACGGCAATAAGCTGCACAACGACGACCAGATTCGCCGCATCCTGCATACGCGCCAGTGGGGACCCGACAAGCTGCGCACCTGCGAGCCCGCTCCACTGCAAAAGCCAGGTGCGGGGCCGTTCATCGCCATCCAGATGCAGCTCATCACACGCAAAAGCCTGGGCGGCCTGCAGACCGATTTGCAAAGCCGCGTGCTGGACGCTGCGGGCCAGCCCATTGGCGGCTTGTACTGCGTGGGCGAGGCTGCCGGCTTTGGCGGCGGCGGTGCCAGCGGCAAGCGCTCGCTCGAAGGCACCTTCCTGCCCGGCTGCATTCTCACGGGGCGGGCTGCGGCGCGCTCCATCACCACCGGCCACGGCCTTTGACTTTCCCCCAGGAGACATTCCATGCCTAACGGCGCACAAGCCCTGATGAAAACGCTGGTCGATGCCGGCATCGAAGTTTGCTTCTCCAACCCCGGCACCAGCGAGATGCACTTTGTCGCGGCGCTGGACAGCGAGCCGCGCATGCGCGCCGTGCTGGCGCTTTTTGAGGGCGTGGCCACCGGTGCGGCCGATGGCTATGCCCGCATGGCCGGCAAACCCGCGGCCACGCTCTTGCACCTCGGCTGCGGTCTGGGCAATGGCCTGGCCAACCTGCACAACGCGCGCAAGGGCAAGGTCCCCATCGTCAACATCGTGGGCGACCACGCTACCTACCACACGCGACTAGACGCCCAGCTGCAGTCGGACATTGAAACCGTGGCGCGCAATGTGTCGCCCGGCTTTGTGCGCACCTCTGCCAGCACCGCCGAGTTGTGCCAAGACGCTACCGATGCCATCACCGCTGCGCGCGGCCTGCCGGGGCAGGTCGCCACGCTGATCCTGCCGGCCGATGTGTCGTGGGGCGAGGGCGCCGTGCCCTGCCCGCCGCCCGCGCAACCCGCGCCCCAAGCTGCAGACGCAGCGGTGGTGCAAGCCATTGCCGAAGTGCTGCGCTCGGGCAAAAAAACTGCCTTGCTGCTGGGTGGACACGCCCTGCGCGAGCCCGCGCTGCTGGCGGCCGCGCGCATTGCCGCACACAGCGGCGTGCAGCTGCTGGCCGAAGTGTTCCCCACCCGCATGGAGCGGGGCGCCGGGCTGCCGTCCGTGGAACGCATTGCCTACCTGGCGGAAATGGCGGGCGTGCAACTGGCCGAGATCGAACACCTGGTGCTGGTCGACGCCAAGGCGCCCGTGTCTTTCTTCGCCTACCCCGGCAAAAAGAGCGAACTGGTGCCGGACACCTGCACGGTGCACACGCTCTCAACTCCGGCCCAAGATGCGGCCGCGAGCCTGGTGCAGCTCGCCACCGCGCTGGGCGCCATGCAGACCGCGCCCGCCCTGCAAGCCGCGCAGCGCCCAGGCCGCCCGCGCGGCAAGCTCACCGCGCCCAAGGTGTGCAAGGCCGTGGGCCATTTGCTGCCCGACAACGCCATCCTGATCGACGAAGCCATTACCTCGGGGCTAATGCTCTCCGCCATGACGGCAGGCGCGCCGCGCCACGACCTCATCACGCTCACGGGCGGCGCGATCGGCCAAGGGCTGCCCAATGCTGTCGGCGCGGCCATTGCCTGCCCCGACCGCCCCGTGATTGCGCTGATTGGCGACGGCACCGCCATGTACACCTTTCAGGCGCTGTGGACCATGGCGCGGGAGAAGCTGCATGTGGTGTCCATCATCTTCAACAATGCCTCGTACTCGGTGCTGAACGTGGAGCTGGAGCGCGTGGGCGCCGACGAAGTGGGCCCCAAGGCCCAGTCGCAACTCGACCTGAGCGGACCCACGCTGAACTTCGCGCTGCTCGCGCAGGGCATGGGTGTGCATGCGGTGCGCACCGACACGGCCGAAGGCTTCAACAAGGCGCTGGAATACGCCCTGGCCACGCCGGGGCCACACCTGATCGAGGCGCTGGTGCCCGAGTCGCTCAGCGGCGCCAAACGCAAGGTGCTTCCGTGGCTGCTGCGCTCGCTGCCGCACCTGCCGCCGGCCGTTGCGCGGGCGCTGAAGAGAAAGATTGCGCCGTAGCAGTAACTCTCCCTGAGACGCGGCGTTGCGGGCATAGGCCCTTGCGCGGTGCCCCTGGCTTGTGGGGGCCCCCGTTCAGCGGACGGAGGTATCCCGACCTTACCGCCCGCCTCCCAAGTTCTCGCTGGCCATCGGATCCAGCCCAAACTGCGTACGCAGCACTTTGCCGTCGCCCTTGGTAATCACCGTAAACACCTTGCGCGTGTTGGCGTCTTGCATGAAGCGCCAATCCACGTGCGTCTCGCCGGTCAAGTCAAAGCGCGTGGTTTTCGCGGGTTTGCCGAGCAGGCGGCGCACTTCGTCCATGCCCATGCCGGGCTGCACGCGGGCGAAATTTTCTTGCGTAAGCACCTGGCGCACGGCGACCAGCTTGCCATCCGCGCCGATCGTGATCATGAAGTTTTCGGTGCCCGTAGGCTGGCGGTTGTATTCCAGCGTGTGGCCGCCGCCGGGCTCGGGCCAGGTGTTCTCGGGAACGCCAAAGCGGTCGCGCACGTCGGCCTCGGTGGACTGACCACTCTGCAATTCGCTGATGCGCTGGGCGTCGCAGCCGGTCAGCAGGGCGAGCCCCAAAAGCGTGGCGCCAAGCAGTTTGGCAATGGTCATGGTGGTCCCCGGTAAAATCATGCGAACTAGCGTAACCCAAAGCCATGTCCATCTTCGCCCGCCCCCACTACACCTCCGACGCCACCCAGTTCATAGAGAAGCTCAAGCAGGAACGCCCCGAGCTCGATGCCCAGCAGCGCGCCGGCCGCGCCTTGCTGTGGGACAAGCCCGTGGACCGCGGCCTGTGGAAGCAATACCGCGCCGCCCGCGTGCCGCAAAAATCTTACGTCTACCAGACGGACACCGATAAGAATTTGTAGTCAAATATGCCTCTAGCGCTTACTCAATAAGCCTTAGCAGCTATTTTTTCAATAGCAATTCATGGGTCAGACGATTGCCCCGGCGCCCACGTCCCTGCCGGGCGACGCCGCTCCGGGCGCCATGCCCGAGGTCGTTGACCAAGTAGCGCTTGCACGCCTGTATGGCGAGCCGCTGTTTGCGCTGCCCACCGACCTGTACATCCCGCCCGACGCGCTGGAAGTCTTCCTGGAGGCCTTTGAAGGCCCGCTGGACCTGCTGCTGTACCTGATCCGCAAGCAGAACTTCAATATCCTGGACATCCCCATGGCGGGGCTGACGCGCCAGTATCTGGTGTATGTCGAAGAAATCCGCAGCCGCAACCTTGAATTGGCCGCCGAATACCTGCTGATGGCCGCCATGCTCATCGAGATCAAGTCGCGCATGCTGCTGCCACAGCGCAAGCAAGAAGGCGCCGACGAGGCCGAGGACCCGCGCGCCGCGCTGGTTCGGCGCCTGCTCGAATACGAACAAATGAAGATGGCCGCCGCGCGGCTTTCGGCCCTGCCGCAGCAGGGACGCGATTTTCTGTGTGCCCAGGTGTTTATCGAACAAAGCCTGCAGCCGCGCTTTCCGGATGTGCAACTGGTCGATCTGCAGGAAGCCTGGCAGGACATCATGAAGCGCGCGCGCCTGGTGCAGCACCACAAGATCACGCGCGAAGAGCTGAGCGTGCGCGAACACATGGGCCAGGTGCTCAAGGCGCTGCAGGGCCGGCGTTTCGTCGAGTTCGAAGCCCTGTTTGACCCTTCGCGCGGCAGCACGGTGCTGGTGGTCACCTTCATCGCGCTGCTCGAACTGGCCAAGGAAACCCTGATCGAGATCACCCAGGCCGAAGCCTTTTCCCCGATTTATGTCAGGCTGGCCTATACGCCTGCTTGACATGGCCCGCCCCGCGCCCGCAGCACCTGCGGGCCACCGCACCGGCCGGATGCCGTGCATTGCACCGAGTGAATAGACCCCATGGCTTCACACGATTTCGACGTTCTCATTGTGGGCAGCGGCTTGGCTGGCCTTTCTGCAGCGCTGCACCTGGCGCCCACACACCGCGTAGCCGTCATCACCAAGCGCCAGATGCAGGACGGCTCCAGCGCCTGGGCGCAAGGCGGCATCGCGGCCGTGCTGGCCAATGACGACAGCTTTGAGGCGCATATCCATGACACCCTGGTGGCCGGCGCCGGCCTGTGCGATCTGGCGGCCACCCGCTTTGTGGTGGAAAACGCGCCCGCCGCCATTGGCTGGCTGCGCGCGCTGGGCGTACCCTTTACGCAGGAGGGCGAGGAACTGCACCTCACGCGCGAGGGCGGCCACAGCGCACGGCGCATTGCCCACGTGACGGACGCCACCGGCGCCGCCGTGCAACGCACCCTGATCGACGTGGTGCGCGGTACGCCCGGCATTACCGTGTTTGAGCAGCACACGCTGGTGGACGTGATCACCAGCGCCAAGCTGGGCCTTGCGGGCCAGCAGTGCCTGGGGCTCTACGCACTGGACGAAGCCACCGACGAAGTCGTTACCTTTCGCGCGCCCAACACCATTCTGGCCACCGGCGGCGCCGGCAAGGTGTACCTGTACACCACCAACCCCGACACCGCCACCGGCGACGGCATTGCCGCAGCCTGGCGCGCCGGTTGCCGCGTCGGCAACATGGAATTCATCCAGTTCCACCCCACGGGCCTGTACCACGCGCGCGCCAAGTCCTTTCTGATCAGCGAAGCGGTGCGCGGCGAAGGCGGGCGACTGCTGCTGCCCGACGGCACGCGCTTCATGCCGGACCACGACCCGCGCGCCGAACTGGCCCCGCGCGACGTGGTGGCCCGCGCCATCGACTTCGAAATGAAAAAGCACGGCCTGGACTGCGTGCTGCTCGACATCTCGCACCAGAGCCCCGAGTTTCTGCACGAGCATTTCCCCAACATCCTGGCCTACTGCGCCGAGCTGGGCATCGACATCACCAAGGAACCCATCCCGGTGGTGCCCACGGCGCACTTCACCTGCGGCGGCGTGCTCACCGACCTCTCGGGCCGCACCGACCTGCCGGGCCTGTACGCCGTGGGCGAAGTGGCCTGCACCGGTTTGCATGGCGCCAACCGGCTGGCCAGCAACTCGCTACTCGAATGCATGGTGTTTGCGCGCGCAGCCGCGCAGCACATTGCCAGCGCGCCGCGCGTGCAGATTCCGGCCCTGCCGCGCTGGGACGACAGCCGCGTGACCGATGCCGACGAATGCGTGGTCATCTCGCACAACTGGGACGAGCTGCGCCGCTTTATGTGGGACTACGTGGGCATCGTGCGCACCAACAAGCGCCTGGAGCGCGCCACGCACCGCATCACGCTGCTGCTCGCCGAAATCGACGAGTTCTACGCCAACTTTCACGTCACGCGCGACCTGCTGGAGCTGCGCAACCTGGTGCAGGTCGCCGCGCTGATCGTGCGTTCGGCGCAATTGCGCCGCGAAAGCCGGGGCCTGCACTACAGCCGCGACTACCCGAACCTCGCCGCGCCCGCAGCTTCCACCATTCTCGTGCCACCCGTCAGCCAGTAATTCACAGCCAAAACACCATGCTCCGCACCCTGCTTCGATCCAAAATTCACCGCGTCCGCGCTACCCACTGTGAACTGCACTACGAGGGGTCTTGTGCCATCGACGAAGACCTGCTGGATGCAGCCGGCATCGTGCCGAACGAACAGGTGCACATCTGGAACATCGACAACGGCGAGCGTTTCGTCACCTACGCCATCAAGGGCCAGCGCGGCAGCGGCATGGTCTCCGTGAATGGCTCGGCGGCGCGGCGCGCCAGCGTCGGCGACCTGCTCATCATTGCGGCCTTTGCGCAGGTCAGCGAAGCCGAACTGGCCGCGCACCGCCCGCAACTGGTCTTCGTCGACGCGCAAAACCGCCAGTGCGCGCTGCGCGACCATGTCCCGACCCAGGCACTCTAAAACCCGTTTTTGAGGACCGATGCCATGCCGCACCTTACTGTCGAATACTCTGCCAACCTGGCGCCCTTCCCCGAACGCAAGACCCTGGTGGAACTCAACGAAGCCGTTTGCGCCAGCCCCGAAGTGCAGACAGAAGCCGACCTGAAAACCCGTTTCATCTCGCAGACCAGTTTTGCCGTGGGCACCGAGTTCGCCCCGCGCGGCTTTGTGCACGCCCAGTTGCGCCTGCTGGCCGGGCGCACGCCCGAAGCCAAGGCCGACCTGGCCGAACGCGTGGCCGCCGTCCTGCGCCGCCGCACGCCGCAGCCCGAAGGCATGCTGGTTCAGCTCAGCGTGGAAATCGTGGACATGGACCGGCCGTCGTATGTGAAAGAGCGGCTGTAAAACCTGGCGATTCGCGCGTCGACCTGCTTGGCCTGTGTCCGCCGAGCGGTTGGATGCAGCGTCGTGTGCTGTAGGGTGCCCCGACCGCTGCAATGGCTTTCCAAGGGGCCTACAGTTCCCGCTTCATGCCTTTGCAACCGCCCCTGCCTCGCTCTGAGGTTTTTGCGTCTCCCGCGCCCAGCAACGAGACGCCCATCACCTCCCACGCGCCCACGCAGCTTCAACGCAAGCAGTCGGTGCTGCTCGGTCTGTCTCTGCTGCTGATTGCCTTCAACCTGCGTCCGGTGTTTGGCAGCTTGTCGGTGGTGCTGCCGGACATCATGCGCGACACCGGTCTGGGTCCCACGGGCGCCAGTCTCCTGACCACCCTTCCGATTCTTTGCCTGGGCATTTTCTCGGCGCCGGCGCCGGCCCTGGCGCGGCGCTTTGGTGTCGAGCGCACGCTGCTCGGTGCCATGCTGCTGATCTGCGTCGGCACCCTGCTGCGCGGCTGGGTGCATTTGCCGCTGCTGTTTGCTGCTTCGGTGCTCGCAGGGGCGGGCATTGCCATCGGAAATGTGCTGGTGCTGGGCCTGATCAAGCGCGACTTCCCCCGCCGCGCCGCAATGATGACCGGGCTCTACACCCTGGCCATCTGCGCTGGAGCCTCCATTGCCACGGCCTTCACTGTGCCGCTGGAAGAGCATCTGTTTGGCGGCGCGTGGGCGCCTGCACTGGCCGTTTGGGCGCTGCCCGCCGGTTTGGTGATGCTGCTCTGGGCGCCGCTGGCGCTGTCGACTCCGCACACGGTGGATTCAGATGCACGGCCCCCCGAACTGCGCAGGGGCTTGGGGAGCTTGGGACGGGACCGCCTTGCCTGGCAGGTCACCATCTTCATGGGCTCGCAATCGGCCATGGCCTATATCGTGATGGGCTGGCTCGCTCCGATCCTGCGCGAGCGCGGCCTGGACAGCGCGGAGGCGGGTTATGTCGTGGCTGCTGCCATCCTGACGCAGTTGGTCACCAGCCTGCTGACGCCGTCCATTGCGGCGCGCTGCAGGGACCAACGGGCCTTCGCTGTCGGCCTGGCGCTGCTGGTGCTGGGTTCCTTGCTGGCTCTGATCTTTGCCCCGCTTGGCGGCCGATGGGTCTGGGCCGTGCTGCTGGGCTGTGGTTTGGGGAGCGCCTTTGCGCTGGCACTGAGTTTGATCGTGATGCGCAGCGCCAACGCCCAGGTGACTGCGCAGCTCTCGGCCATGGCGCAGGGCTGGGGCTATACCTTCGCGGCCTTTGGCCCGCTGCTGGTGGGCCTGCTGCGCGGCTGGACGGGCGGCTATGCATCGGCAGCGACTTTGCTGGTGCTGCTCGCAGCGGTCATGGCGTGGAGCGGCTGGGGAGCCGGGCGCAACCTGCTCGTGCAGCCGCATTCATCTGCGCCCAAGGCATGACAGCCTATTTTTCCAGTTTACTATTAAAAATATAGCTGTAAATACTTACCCAATAAGCGCTAGAGCCTAAAAATACTCTATTTTTAGCTGTCGATCCGTCTACCCACAAGCCCTTCCTCCTGAGCCAAGCGGACCGCGCTCGTGCGGGCCCAAAACAAAAGCCGCCCGAAGGCGGCCTTTGTGAGGGATGCGCAGCGCGCTGCGTGATCAGACGGTTTCGCCGTACACAGAAACGGTGACTTCCACAGCCACGTCGTGGTGCAGGTTCACGCTCACGGTGCTGTCGCCGATGGTCTTGATGGGACCGGCGGGCATACGCACTTGCGACTTCAGCACCTTGAAACCCAGCTTGCCCAGCTCTTCGGCGATGTCGCCGTTGGTGACCGAACCAAACAAACGGCCGTCCACGCCGGCCTTTTGGGTCAGCTTGATGACCTTGCCTTCGAGCTTGGCGCCTTCGGCTTGCGAAGCGGCGAACTTTTCAGCTGCGGCCTTTTCCAGTTCGGCGCGCTTGGCTTCGAACTCGGCCTTGGCGGTAGCCGTGGCACGGCGGGCACGGCCCGAGGGAATCAGAAAGTTGCGGGCGTAGCCGTCTTTGACCTTGACCAGGTCACCCAAGACGCCGAGGTTCACAACCTTGTCGAGCAGAATGATTTGCATGACGGGTGCTCCTTAGATTTTGTGCTGGTCGCTGTAAGGCACCAGGGCCAGGAAGCGCGCGCGCTTGATGGCGGTGTTGAGCTGGCGCTGGAAGATCGCACGCGTGCCGGTCAGGCGCGCGGGGATGATCTTGCCGTTTTCAGCGATGAAGTCGCGGAGCGTGTCCACATCCTTGTAGTCGATTTCTTCGACGCCAGTGACGGTGAAACGGCAGAAGCGCTTGCGCTTGAACAGCAGCGACTGGGTGTTGCGCTTGGGGCGCTTGTCTTTGTTGAATTTCTTGAACGTGGCCATTGACGGACCTCTTGAAAATTAATCGGGTTGAATATCCTGAACGTGCAGCACAGCGTGCTTGCCATTGCGCGGCGTGGCCAGAAAACCGGTGAAGCGCCAGAGGCTGCCTATGGGTTGCTTGGCCAATCGCTCAGCCATCGCACCAAAAGCCACCGCTTTCATCGCTGCCTTGACGTCGCGGTTTTGTCCTGCCTCTTGCTGCTGCGAGCTGTGCTCAAGCCGCAATTCGATGGCAGGAAGACCGGCGGGCGTGAATCGCAAAGGCTGGGCCTCGGCGATGCAGGCGGTCAAGGCAACATGGTTCTCCACTGCCTGGGCCAAGCGCTGTGCGCAGCGTTATGCGCGCTCGGTACGCTCGGGCCGCTCGCTGCGCTCACCACGGTCCGGGCGATCGCCACGATCACCACGGTCAGGGCGCTCACCGCGCTCGCCGGAAGCGGCGTATTCGGCCTGACTCGCCTTGCGGGCTTCTTCGCGTTCAACGGTCTTCATCATCGACGAAGGGCCGGTATCGGCCTTCTTCTTCAGCACGGTGAGGTGGCGCAGCACGGCGTCATTGAACTTGAAGGCATGCTCCAGTTCGGCCATGACCGCCTGATCGGCTTCGATGTTGATGCACAGGTAGTGCGCCTTGGCGAGCTTGTTGATCAGGTACGCCAGTTGGCGGCGGCCCCAGTCTTCCACGCGGTGCACCTGGCCACCGCCGGCGGTGATCATGCCCTTGTAGCGCTCGAGCATGGCAGGAACCTGCTCGCTTTGATCCGGATGGATCAACAAAATGATTTCGTAATGACGCATGCATACTCCTTGTGGTTAAAAGCCACCCGCTGCGTCCGTAGCAGTGTGGCAAGGCAAAGCCGGCAATTATAGTACGCAGCCGGCGCCTGTTGCTGAAACGCGCGGCCGCGCATCGCGCCATGCAAAATGCTTGAATTTAGGCAGGCCGCCCCCATGTGCGCCGGCATACCTACCTTTCATCCGCTCTTTCGCCTCTGAGACGACCGACATGCAAGACAACCACCACCACCCTGCCATGCCAGCCCCGAATCTGCCTCCCGAAGAGCTTGAAGCCGCAATGGCAGCCAATGCCAACGACGAAATGCTGCGCCTGCAGACCGAATTGGCCGAGCTCAAGGCCAAAAGCGCCGATCTGGCCGACCAGTTTCTGCGCGCCAAGGCCGAAGCCGAAAACGCCCGGCGCCGTGCCGAAGAGGAAATTTCCAAGGCACGCAAGTTCGGCATCGAAAACTTTGCCGAGGGCCTGCTGCCCGTGGCCGACAGCCTGGACGCGGCGCTCGCCATTCAAAACGCCACCGCTGCGCAGTTGCGCGAGGGGTCCGAAGCCACCCTGCGCCAATTGCTCTCGGCGCTGGAGCGCAACCGGGTGCTGGCGATCACGCCCCCGGCGGGCGAAAAGTTCGACCCCCATCGCCACCAAGCCATCAGCATGGTGCCTGCCAACCAGGAAGCCAACACCATCGTCTCGGTGCTGCAAAAGGGCTATTTGATTGCTGATCGTGTGCTGCGCCCCGCTCTGGTGACAGTCACTGCGCCCAAGTAAGCACAAAAATGCGCCGGCCCGCTTGAAGCTGGCCACGCAGGCCACAAATAGCATCCATTCAGACCAACTAACTGCCTCGCGGAGAAAAAAATGGGAAAAATCATCGGTATTGACCTCGGCACGACCAATAGCTGCGTTTCCATCATGGAGGGCAACACCACCCGCGTGATCGAAAACAGCGAAGGCGCGCGCACCACGCCTTCCATCGTTGCCTATCTGGAAAACGGCGAAGTGCTGGTGGGCGCATCGGCCAAGCGCCAGGCCGTGACCAACCCCAAGAACACGCTCTACGCCGTCAAGCGCCTGATCGGGCGCAAGTTCACCGAAAAAGAAGTGCAAAAGGACATCGACCTGATGCCCTACTCCATCGTGGCCGCCGACAACGGCGATGCCTGGGTGGAAGTGCATGGCAAGAAGCTCTCGGCGCAACAAGTCAGCGCCGACATTCTGCGCAAGATGAAGAAGACGGCAGAAGACTTCCTCGGCGAGCCCGTGACGGAAGCCGTCATTACGGTCCCGGCCTATTTCAACGATGCCCAGCGCCAAGCCACCAAGGACGCCGGCCGCATTGCCGGCCTGGATGTCAAGCGCATCATCAACGAGCCCACGGCAGCAGCCCTGGCCTTTGGCCTCGACAAACAGGACAAGCGCGATCGCAAAATTGCGGTGTACGACTTGGGTGGCGGCACGTTCGACGTGTCCATCATTGAAATTGCCGATGTCGATGGCGAAAAGCAATTTGAAGTGCTCTCCACCAACGGCGACACCTTCCTCGGCGGCGAGGACTTCGACCAGCGCATCATCGACTACATCATTGCCGAGTTCAAAAAGGACCAAGGCGTTGACCTGTCCAAAGATGTACTGGCCCTGCAACGTCTGAAGGAAGCCGCCGAAAAGGCCAAGATCGAACTGTCGAACTCGGCCGCGACCGACATCAACCTGCCCTACGTGACGGCCGATGCCTCGGGCCCCAAGCACCTGAACATCAAGCTCACCCGCGCCAAGTTGGAGAGTCTGGTGGACGAGCTGATCGAACGCACCATCGCCCCTTGCCGCACGGCCATCAAGGACGCTGGGATCAGCGTGTCGGACATCAACGACGTGATCCTGGTGGGCGGCATGAGCCGCATGCCCAAGGTGCAGGAGAAGGTCAAGGAATTCTTCGGCAAGGAACCCCGCAAGGACGTGAACCCCGACGAAGCCGTGG
>ERZ724504.526-NODE-526-length-21622-cov-5.813326_pt1 | contig 21622 bp, 18 predicted proteins | sample MGYA00376037_ERZ724504 | MGnify/ENA primary metagenome ERZ724504 (study PRJEB28724, sample SAMN07190888) | wastewater metagenome | isolation source: influent of sewage treatment plant in Hong Hong | place: USA: Christiansburg, Virginia | collected 2016-03-01 ... | reverse complement strand
GCTCTGGCTCTGGCTCTGGCTCTGGCTCTGGCTCTGGCTCTGGCTCTGGCTCTGCTTCCGGCGTGTAATGTTGCGCTACTGGTTCAATGACCGGTTCAGGAAAATCATCAAACGAATGGGACTCCTCAGGTGATTTGTCAGCATCTTCCGTTATCAGTGCATCAAAAGCATTGAATACAAACTGACACTGCCCGCAACGCACCTTGCCCATCTTCGCTCTCAACTGCTCGGACGTAACACGGAATACCGTGTTACAGCCCGGGCAGCGGGTGCGCATCAGGGTTTTATACCGCTCAGACATACCCAGTCCTCGCGCGTATCAGCTACCGTCAAGGGCAGCCAGGCCGAATAAATGCCAATAATTTCCTCAGCCTGTTCACGCAGGATGCCGGAAAGCGCAAGTTGCCCACCGCTACGGACATGGGCACAAATAGCAGGAGCAAGAACGCGCAATGGGTTGGAAAGAATATTAGCCACGACAAGATCATACTCGCCGGCAACCGGTTGCGCCGAGTCGGCAAATAAAGCGCTAACCCCGTTACGTTCAGCATTGGCATAAGCGGCTTCTACAGCCTGCGGGTCGATATCGACCCCGGCTACTCGCCCAGCACCAAGTCGTGCTGCGGCGATGGCCAAAATTCCTGAACCACATCCGTAATCCAGCAGGGAGCACTGCGCGCTAACCTTGCCCTCCAACCACTCCAGGCAAAGCCGGGTCGTCGGATGAGAGCCAGTTCCAAAAGCCATGCCTGGATCAAGAATCAGATTGACCGCCGCCGGATCTGGTATTTGATGCCATGAAGGAACGATCCACAAACGTTCTGAGATTCGAATTGGGTCGAATTGCGACTGTGTCAGCTGAACCCAATTTTGTTCTTCAATCTCATCAATGGAAAATGACGGCGCTTTGCTCAAACCGACTTCGAGGGCAGCAACAGCCAGCATCATAGCGACGTCAGCATCCGGCTCGAACAAGGCCAACACTTTGGAGTGCGTCCATCCCGGTGAATTGACCGAGCCAGGCTCACCAAACTGCGGTTGCTCGTCCGGCGTCCCCGCATCCGCATCTTCAATACTGGCGGACAACGCCCCTGCCTCAAGAAGGGCGTCGCACAAAGGCTCTGCGTGCGACGCATCGGTCAGAAAACTGACATTTTGCCAGCCCATCGCCTACTTCTTCACTTCGCCCTTGTCGGCAAGCTTTTGTTCCAGATAGTGAATGCTGGTACCGCCTTCGACAAACCGGGCATCCTGCATCAGTTCCTGGTGCAGGGGAATATTGGTCTTAATGCCTTCGATGCTCATTTCAGAGAGTGCAATCCGCATCCGGCGAATGGCCTGCTCACGGGTATCGCCATAAGCAATCACCTTGGCAACCATGGAGTCGTAATGTGACGGTACGGTATAGCCTTGATAAATGTGTGAATCAACCCGGATACCGGGGCCGCCCGGCGGATGATAAAAGCTGATCTTGCCGGGACATGGCACGAACGTAAAGGGATCTTCGGCGTTAATGCGACATTCAACGGCATGACCACGGAAAACAATATCCTTTTGGCGATAGCGTAGCTTCTCACCTGCCGCCACACGTATCTGCTCTTGAACAATATCAACGCCGGTGATCATTTCAGTCACCGGGTGCTCAACCTGAACCCGAGTATTCATTTCGATGAAATAAAACTCGTTGTTTTCGTAGAGGAACTCAAAGGTACCAGCACCACGATAACCAATCTTGCGACAGGCATCTGCACACCGCTCACCAATGCGGCTAATCAGACGCGCAGGAATGTGGGGCGCCGGCGCTTCTTCAATAACTTTTTGATGGCGGCGCTGCATCGAGCAGTCTCGCTCACCAAGATAGATGGCGTTTTTGTATTCGTCAGCCAAAACCTGAATTTCCACATGGCGTGGATTTTCCAAGTATTTTTCCATGTAGACCGCAGGATTATTGAAGAAACTTCCCGCTTCCTGACGAGTCATCTGTACCGCATTGAGCAGCGCGGCTTCAGTATGCACAACGCGCATGCCGCGACCACCGCCACCACCTGCCGCCTTGATGATTACCGGATAACCCACGGCGCGGGCAACTCGAATAATCTCCTTGGGATCTTCCGGCAATTCGCCTTCAGAACCTGGCACGCAAGGCACACCCGTGGCCTTCATGGCAGCTTTGGCCGAAACCTTGTCGCCCATCAGGCGGATGGTTTCAGCGCGTGGGCCAATGAAAACAAAACCGGATGTCTCCACGCGCTCAGCAAAATCGGCATTCTCGGAAAGAAAACCGTAGCCAGGGTGAATCGCCTCGGCATCGGTTACTTCGGCTGCCGAAATAATTGCTGGTACGTTCAGATAACTGGCACTCGATGCTGCCGGGCCGATACAAACCGACTCATCAGCCAATTTGACATATTTCGCGTCGCGATCAGCTTCGGAATGGACAACAACGGTTTTGACACCGAGTTCCCGGCAAGCGCGTTGAATGCGCAGGGCAATTTCCCCACGATTCGCGATCAGGATTTTCCCGAACATGGCGCGATCAACCAATAATGAAGAGGGGTTCGCCGAATTCGACCGGTTCGCCGTTGTCTAACAATATTGCCTTGACCACGCCCGATGCATCAGACTCAATTTCGTTGAGCAACTTCATGGCTTCAATAATGCACAAGGTTTCGCCTTCCTTGACTGTTTGGCCAACTTGCACAAATGCATCAGCACCCGGCGATGGCGAACGATAGAAGGTACCGACCATAGGCGACTTGACAGCATGACCTTCCGGCAAATCATCATCGAGATCAACCGAACTAACAACAGGAGCACTTCCCACAGCCTGCATCACTGGCGCATATTGCTGCATCGGCATTTGACCAACCGGACCGTAATTTTTGGCGATACGAACTTTTTCCTCACCCTCGGTGACTTCCAGTTCGGTAATGCCTGATTCCTGAACCAGATCGATGAGTTTTTTGAGTTTACGTAGATCCATGTCGATTCCCCTATTGAAGGCGCTGTGGCAGCAAGGCCACCAAAGCGCTATTCGACGTTAAGTTTATTAAGCAGGTATTCGAGAGCCAGCAAGTAGCCCTCATGACCCAGACCGCTGATGACGCCAATGGCCAGATCAGAAAAATAGGAGTGATGCCGGAATGACTCACGGGCATGCACATTAGAAAGATGCACTTCAACAAAAGGAATGCTCACCGCCGCCAGCGCATCACGCAAACCAACGCTGGTGTGCGTGTAAGCGGCCGGGTTGATGATGATTGCACGAACGCCCTGTTCGCGGGCGGCATGTATGCGCTCAATCAGCGCGCCTTCGTGGTTGCTCTGAAAGCTTTCGAGTTCGACACCGACGTTTTCAGCCATGCGTGCCAGAGCCAGATTGATATCTGACAGTGTCACTCGACCATAATGCTCAGGCTCTCGAGTGCCTAGCAGGTTGAGATTTGGCCCATGCATCACCAGAATGATGGGTTTATCGACCGCTTTTGAAGTGGATTTTTGCTTCTTCATAGCTGCAAGTTTGCCGCAAATAGCAACAACTTGTCCAGTCTACTCGGCAAGCATGGCACGTAGGGCATCGGCTCGTATCCTTTCTCGCGCTCGCCCATCACGATACTTCAGACTGACTCGCTCAAGACGCGGCGGATAAATCACCAGATTGGCATCGGCTGTATCGGTTTCCAGCACAAGCACAGCCTCAGCCTTGTCATTTCGCGGCTCCACATGCTCGAAAACCATCTCGCGATTCAACAAAAATATTTCGACCTCTTTCGCACTGTCAGCAAAGAGTTGGATGTCGATATTTGAATGCTCACCGGCCGTACCATCCAGCACCGAGCCTGTCAGATAGGGATGGAAATCGGCTAACAAATCGAGCAACTCAAGTGCCGTATGACGCATTTCCTGCAGCAACTCAAGATGCTCTGAGTCCTGATAAATGCTGCGATAGACACGCAACTCAGCTTCAACCTCGGCATTATCCGGGTAGTTGGCATGCTCGTCGGAAATGCCCAACTGTCGGGCCGCCTTGCGTTTGGCCTGCTGATAATCGGTGATGCCATCTTCGGCCATCAAACGGGCGGCAGCTGTGGCGATGCTGGCCCGGACGCCGGTCATCTGGCGTGTTCTTTCGTGACGGGGCATGTCGGCTCGATCAGGGTAAAATCGCCCCCATTCTAACGGGTCTATGTGACATGCACATTCATATTCTGGGTATTTGCGGCACCTTCATGGGCGGCGTCGCTCAACTGGCAGTTGCTTCCGGCCACAAGGTTACGGGCTGCGATGCCAACGTTTATCCGCCAATGAGCGACCAGTTACGTGGCGCCGGCGTTGATTTGATTGAAGGATTTGGACTTGAGCAACTGGCGCTCAAACCCGACGTCTTCGTTGTCGGCAACGCCATCTCACGCGGCAACCCGTTGCTCGAAGCCATACTCGACCAAGGCTTGAACTATGTTTCCGGCCCGCAATGGCTGGCTGAAAATGTACTTCAGGGTCGCTGGGTACTCGGAGTTGCCGGCACGCACGGCAAAACGACAACCAGTTCGATGCTGGCCTGGATACTCGAAGATGCCAACATGTCCCCCGGCTTCCTGATTGGTGGCGTGCCGCTTAATTTTGGCGTTTCCGCCCGACTCGGCGAGACACCTTTCTTTGTCATCGAAGCGGATGAATACGACACGGCCTTCTGTGACAAGCGCTCCAAGTTTGTTCATTACCGCCCGCGAACAGCTGTTTTGAACAATCTTGAATTTGATCATGCAGACATTTTCGCCGATCTTGCTGCGATCGAAACACATTTTCACCACCTTGTGCGCACCCTGCCCGCCACCGGACTGATCGTCAGCAATGCAGACGAGGCGAGCCTTGAACGTGTATTGCAGCGCGGTTGCTGGACACCAGTCGAGCGTTTTAATGGCCAAACAGGCTACCGGGTCAGCGGTGACGACGCTAGTGGCGAACTGATTTTGACCGGGCCGGCAGGAGAAATTGGCCGCAGCCAGTGGCAGCTTTCAGGTGAACACAATCGCGCCAACGCCTGCGCTGCGCTGCTGGCTGCCCGTCATGTTGGCGTCCCGTTCGACAAGGGACTGGAAGCGCTGTCACGCTTCGTCAATGTAAAACGGCGCATGGAAATCCGTGGCGAAGTGCGTGGCATTACGGTTTACGACGATTTTGCCCATCACCCGACGGCCATCGCTACAACGGTTGCCGGTCTACGCCGCAAAGTGGGCAGTGCACGCATTCTTGCCGTGCTTGAGCCACGCTCCAACACCATGAAGCTGGGCACGATGAAGAGTCAATTGCCGGCCAGCCTGAGTGAAACCGATGCCGCATTCTGTTATGCCGGCAACTTGGGATGGGATGCCCGTGAGGCATTGGCACCCATGGGTGAGCGTGCCGTGATTGAAGATGACCTTGAACAGCTGACGCGAAAAATTGTCGCCGCAGCCCACCCAGGTGACCATATTCTGGTCATGAGCAACGGGGGGTTTGGTGGGATTCACGGCAAGCTTCTGGAAGCACTAGCCAACTAACTGTTACGGTCAACTGAAAAAATGGCCGAAAAAATTGCGGGAAGGTTTCCCTTCCCGCAATTTCATTAAAACAACTTCAGCTTAACGAACCATTGATTCAAGCACAGCCAGCGCGGTCATATTGACCAGACGGCGAACCGTTGCAGTCGATGTCAGCACATGCACCGGACGAGCAGCGCCAAGCAGGATGGGGCCGATTGTCACGCCCTCACCGGCCGTCATCTTCAGCAGGTTGTAACAGATATTTGCCGCATCAATATTCGGCATGATCAGCAGATTGGCTTCGCCTTTGAGCGGTGATTCAGGATTGGCTGCAAAGCGAACTTCTTCGGAAAGAGCAGAATCTCCATGCATCTCGCCGTCAATTTCCAATTCGCCATGAGTCATCGCAGAAACAATTGCTGCCGCACGACTCATTTTTCTTGATGATTCGGAATTGCCGGAACCAAAATTGGAATGCGATAACAGGGCAACTTTCGGGTGTATGCCGAAGTGCTTGACCTGCTCTGCGGCCATCAACGTCATTTCAGCAATTTCTTCAGCGCTAGGCGTCTCATTGATGTGCGTGTCACAGATGAATATCGAACGACCTGGCAACATCAGGTAGTTCATGGCGGCCAGCGTATTAACGCCTTGCCGCTTGCCGATAACCTCCTTGATCACACCCATGTGGTGGCTGTACTGGCCGGTCATGCCGCAAATCAGGCCATCCGCGTAGCCCAGTTTAAGTAACATTGAGCCGATCAGAGTTGGTTTACGGCGCATCGCCTCTTTGGCAATCGCTGGCGTAATCCCGCGCCGAGCCATCATCTTGTGATATGTGGTCCAGCATTCACGATAACGCTCATCTGATTCGGGATTGACGATATCAAAATCAACCCCGGACTTGATGCGCAGATTGGCTTTTTCGAGACGATGTTCGATGACTTCTGGACGACCAATCAGAATGGGGCGCGCAAATTTTTCTTCGATAACAACTTGAACGGCACGCAAAACACGCTCATCTTCGCCTTCGGCAAAAATAATTCGCTTACCTTGTGCCTGACGTGCGGCCTGGAAGATGGCACGCATGCCAACGCCGGTGTGATAAACAAACTCGGAGAGCTTGGCGCGATAAGCGACCCAATCAGTGATCGGGCGTGTTGCAACACCTGAATCCATCGCCGCCTGAGCAACCGCCGGGGCAATCTTGACGATTAAACGCGGATCAAACGGTTTGGGAATCAGATATTCCGGGCCAAAGGACAGGGTATGGCCGGGATATGCCATCGCCACTTCATCAGTCACTTCGGCTTCAGCCAGCTCGGCAATGGCGCGCACCGAAGCCATCTTCATCTCTTCAGTAATACGGGTAGCGCCTACGTCGAGCGCACCACGGAAGATGAAGGGGAAGCAGAGTACGTTATTAACCTGGTTCACATAGTCGGAACGGCCTGTAGCGATAATCGCATCCGGGCGAACTTCCTGAACCAGTTCCGGCATGATTTCCGGAGTCGGGTTGGCCAGCGCGAAGACCATCGGCTTTTCCGCCATGCTGACAACCATGTCCTGCTTGACGACGCCAGCGGCAGAGAGGCCGAGGAAAATATCGGCGCCAACCATGGCATCAGCCAGTGTTCGTTTTTCTGTATTCTGGGCGTAACGGGCCTTGGTTTCGTCCATGCCGCCTGGGCGACCGACATAGATGACACCCTTGGAGTCACAAATGGTGATGTTCTCGCGCTTGACGCCGAGATCGCACCACAGGTTTACACAGGAGATGGCGGCTGCACCGGCACCGGAAACAACGACCTTGACCTCGTCGATTTTCTTGCCGACGACCTTCAGGCCATTCAGCATGGCCGCGCCGGAAATGATCGCGGTGCCGTGCTGGTCATCGTGGAAGACCGGAATATTCATTCGTGCCTTGAGCTTCTCTTCAATATAGAAGCATTCCGGCGCCTTGATGTCTTCAAGATTGATGCCGCCGAGCGTCGGCTCCATGGCGGCGATCATGTCAATCAACTTATCCGGGTCGTTCTCTGCCAGTTCGATGTCGAAGACGTCAATTCCAGCGAATTTCTTGAACAAACAGCCCTTGCCTTCCATCACCGGCTTGGCGGCCAATGGGCCAATATTGCCAAGACCAAGCACGGCAGTACCGTTGGTGATGACGCCAACCAAATTGGCTCGCTATGTGTACCAGGCGGCAGTTGACGGATCTTCAACGATGGCATCACACGCGGCCGCGACACCCGGCGAGTAAGCAAGCGCGAGGTCGCGCTGGTTGGTCAGGCCCTTGGTCGGGCGTACAGAAATTTTGCCTGGCGTAGGCCAGCGATGGTATTCAAGTGCGGCTTCGCGCAAGTCCTTTTCCACAGGGTCTCCTTGGAATTCGTCGGTAAAGGGAAACCCCGTAGGGTACTCCAAAGGTTTACGGGCGGCAAACCATAATTATGAATTACTGAGATCAGAATCGATGCGAAATTGTTAGGCGCAGCGTTCGTGGTTCGCTCGGGTGTATGTGTCGATCAGCCTGTGGAAACGTTTCATTGCTTAACTGTGATTCGTACCAGTATTCGACATCGTTCACCCTGCGGTCGAACAGGTTATACACATCCATCGCCACCTGCGTACGCTTGTCGAACTTGTACCCCAACCGCAGATTGGTCAGGGCCGAGCCGGATGAACGTACCGAGTTATCTTCGATCAAGTGGCGCGGACCAAAGTAGCGGAACCGCAATGTGCCGAACCATGGCCCAAGCTGATCTAAGGTCAATCCCAGATTGACCGTGCATGAAACGGCACCGGGAATGTAGTTTCCGGCAACATCGGAATCACGAAAACGGGCATGCGAGACGGCCAGGTCGGCATCGATAGCCAGCCAGTCGGTCGGCACATATAGATTGGTCCACTCGACACCATAACGTCGTGAGGGACGCGAGGCTTCGGTTGTTCCTGCATCGCCAACAAAGAGCAACTCGGAGGCTTCTTCCAGTTGCCACAAGGCGACAGTCGATTGCCAACCCTGAACAATTTCCGTACGCAGGCCAATCTCGCTGCCTTTGGTACGCACCAGCGGCTTGACTCGACCCACCGGGTTACCGCTGCCCGGATCCTGTGTGATGGTGGTGCCACGCGCATCGTTGGAGTGGAAACCGTGGCCATAGTTGAAATAAAGCTCAGTCTTTTGCCAAGGGCCAAAAACCAGGGAGAATTTTGGCGTCAACATCTGATCGCTGGCCTTGCCGGAATTGGCACTCAAATTCGAGTCGACCGTAAAATCGTAGGCATCGCCGCGCAAACCTGAAATCGAGCGCAACCAGGACGTCCAGCGCAACTCGTTTTGCGCCCACAGCGCGAGACTGCGTTGGGCGACATTGTCTTCGCGCACGGTATTCCAGGTATTACGCTGACTGGTGTTATAGAGGCCGACCGGGCGGAGACGGTCCATACGCCCCTGCACACCGAAGGCATTGCTCACATCAAAATTGCTCCAGCGATCATACAGTGTGTGTGATGCAGCGAAACCACCAACCTGTCGACGTTCACCCTGCTTGAACTGATCACCCATATCGCAATTACCGTTAGCTGCAAAATCATTCAGGCAATATTGGAAATTGGACCAGAGATCGAGGCCGGAGCGTAACCACCAGACGTTGGCCTTGCTTTGGCTATTGTCACCGCGTTTTGCCCACTCACCGGACAAACTGTAGCGATAGGTTTCACCGCCCGTCGTCGAGTCGAGCGTGCCGTAGCGGCTAACCAAACCGCTGTCGATAGCTCGCTTGGCGACCTGATCGGTTGATGTCCAGTTTCCCCTGTAGGCCATTCCGGTCAGCGAAAAGCCATCGTAGCGCGTGCCTTCGCTGTAACGCAGAAGACCATTTAATTTGCGGTAATTTTCCGCTGCCTGCCATGGGCCGTCGTTGTGAAATAGCTCAAGCCCGTAGAGCAGATTTCCGTTGCCAACCACAGGGGAACCCGCCAACAGGCTGCGCGCATAGCCATGCTGGCCAAGCGTCACTTGCGCCAAAGTACCGTCAATTTTGCGGAAATAGTCGATATGTGCGGCGCCAGCAGAGGAAAAATCGCCTTCTTCGGCGTAATACGGGCCTTTACGATAACTGATACGGTCAACCAGTTCCGGGATCAAAAAATTGAGATCGCTGTAACCCTGCCCGTGAGCGTGGGTCGGCATATTGACCGGAACACCACCTACATAAGTGGCGAAATCCGTTCCGTGATCAAGATTGAATCCACGCAAAAAATACTGGTTGGCTTTGCCGTCGCCGGCATGTTGCGTGACGATCAGACCCGGCACCATTTCCAGCGCCTCACCGGGGCGCAAAATCGGCACCGTCGCCAGTCGCTGGCTGGAAACCACACCCTGGCTACCGGCAGCAGCGATGCCTTCAAGATTTTCAGCCTTGGCACGAACTTCAACCACCGATAACTCGGCTGTTTCGCCGGCAAGAGCGGGCGAGGTAGCCAGCCCGATATATGAATAAATAAATAATTTTCTTATTCTCATCGCTTAAAAAAGCCGGTTTCCCGGCCAGCCCCCTTATTTTGCTTAAACCATCGCTGGCCGGCGAGTCAGCCTGACGGCGGCAAGAAAACTGACAACGATGATCGCCACCAGCATAAAGCCGAAAACCAGCTCTTTGCCTTCGCTCCAGGCATCAATTGCCGGCGACCACAGTTTGGCGGCACCAAAGGCGGCGACCAATAAGCTGACCCCGGAAACAACCAAACCCATGACCCGCGAAGCAACCAGCGCTACCTGATCGGCTCGTGCAATGAGACGAGCAATCCACAGACCGTTGATACCATCGGTGAGCAACATGCCAAGCATGAAAAGTAAGGCCAGCATCAATGCGTGCTGCCAACCACCGTATTGCGTGGCGGTTAGCGCAAAGAATGCGGCCTGAGAAAGGGTGTCGAAAGAGAGTGCGAACAATGCACCAACCAGAGCGATCAGAACCGGATGCGAGGCATGGCGCAGATTGCCTAGCAGTTTGCCCTTGAGGCCGACCGGTTGCACCAGTTGATCCGGCTCGGCGCGCAGCACGGCAGCCAGATTGAGGCTGCCGAGGGCAACCAGAAAAATAATCGAAATCAGCGAACCGAGGGTGCCAAACCAGGGCGGGACTTCCCACTGGCCGGCAATAGCCGACACACCCAGCGCAATGGCCATCACCACCGCCCCATGGCCCAATGAAAAGAGGGTGCCGCAATAGCGCGCCAGCCGGGGTTTGCTGCGGATGTTGTAGCGTGTCAGGCCATCGATGGTTGCCAGATGGTCGGCATCAAACCCATGCTTCATGCCGAGCACGAAGGTCAGGATCAGCAGCGAAAGCCAGTCGGTGGGAAGATTTTCCATGGCGCCAGTATGAAGTTGTTAATAATCTTCATACAAATAGCGTGCCAATGCAATAAGTCATTGTTCGTATTGCAATCAGCTTTTCCAAGGCCAGGCTAACTGATCAGCAACTTTCCACTGGAAGTGCAAGGACAAATTCCGCTCCGCCACTCGCCGAGTTACTGGCACTCAGCTTTCCACCATGCCGATCAACGATGCCATAGCTAATCGATAGCCCCAAGCCCGTGCCCTGGCCGACGGGCTTGGTGGTGAAAAATGGCTCGAAGAGCCGGTTTATATGCTCATCGGCAATCCCCGGCCCGTTGTCGATAAAGCGCAGGCTGACCCTGCCATTCTCTGTGGTACCTACTATTTTCAAGGTGGCATCCGGCTGGCTGGCGGTGGCATCGCAGGCATTCTGGATGAGGTTCATCACCACTTGCTGCAATTGGCCCGAGGAACCGGTACAGCATAAATTCGGCGGCAAATCGACGTCGACCGTAAACTTTGCCGAAGCGCTCTGCACCACCCAGCGCACCGAGCGCTCGATAACTTCATTGAGATTGACTTGCTCAGGCGCCATTTTATCGACGGCAGAAAAGCGCTTCAGGGCGTCAACAATGTCGCGAGTGCGCTCAGCCCCTTCGATCATGCCGTCGATCAAATGTGGCATGTCGGCCAGAATGCGGTCAATGCGCAACTCGCCACGCAAGGTTTTCAGCGCATCACCTTCTGCCGCATCACTGGCATGGACGGCTGCGAGATAACCTTCAAGCCGTTGACTGTAGCGCTGCAGTGAAAGCACGTTGCCCAGCACGAAACTGATCGGATTATTTAGCTCATGCGCAACGCCGGCCACCAGCCGGCCCAGCGAAACCATTTTTTCTGCATGCAGCAACTGACCTTGCGTACGCTTGAGATCATCATGCGCCTGGCGCAATGCCTGATAAGCACGACGCAATTCGCCGACCGGGCGGCCGGTGACGACAACGCCCATCAATTTACCGGTTTGCGAGACGCGTGGCGTGCAGTTGATTGAAACCGGTACGGTCGACCCATCGCCAGCACGCAAAAATAGCTCGCAATCATGCACACCTTCGCGCGCGAAACGACTGAACAACTCGCGCGCCTTGGCACGTTCGGCTTCATCAGCAAAGAGATCGAATAGCGGCTGATGCAGCAATTCTTCAGAAGTTTTGCCGGCAAAATGGCAGAGCGACGAGTTGACCTCTTCAATACTGCCGTGCCGATCACAAACGATCAGGATGTCCGACATCGAGGTCAGCACGCTCTCGATGAACTGGTGCGATTCCTCCAGCGCGGCGTTTTTCTCTTCGAGGGCGACTTCGTACTGGAGGAGGTCGTTATAGACCTCGTCCATTTTCTGGATCACTTCGATCCAGGCCTGCTCACCGAGCTGTTCGGTGGAATCAGGCAGCGGCGATCTAGCGGGCGGGGCGGTAGTGGACATGGGCGGTGCCGTGTTCATCATGGGCGTGATGGTTTTCAGGCTCAAGGGCAATCAGGTTGAGCTTGCCATGACGAACACCGCTTTCTGCCATTAATACATCGGCAAATTGCCTGACCTCGGCCGTGGCGCCTTTCAAAATCACCGATTCAAGGCAATTATCGTGATCAAGATGGCTGTGCATGGCCGCTACCGTCAAATCATGATGATCATGCTGCAAACCGGTCAAACGTTCGGCCAGTTCACGCTCGTGATGGTTATAAACGTAGGAAAGATTGGCCACGCAATGCCCGGCCGGCGGGTCGCGTTGGCGGTCGCTTTCAATCGCCCCACGAATCAGGTCACGCACGGCTTCCGAGCGGTTGCTGTAGCCGCGCGCTGCAATCAATTGGTCAAATTGGCTGGCCAATGCTTCATCCAGAGAAATTGTGAAGCGATCCATTTGTATATCTACTCCCTATCAAAACAAGGATGAAAGCAAGGTTTGTAAGCCATTGCCTTGTTCAGTTTGAAAGAACTTCAACCAATGGAAAATCAGGGACGGTCAACAGAACCGGCGTCACAGGTGTTTGCAAACCATCCGTCAGATCGCTGACACGATCAGATACGTAGGCATCGAGTTGCTTGTAGCTGATTCGACCACGTTTCATGAAATCAGCCCTGCCCTGCAAACCTTCGAGCAAAGCCTTGGTAAAAGCGCCGTTGCCCCAGTCATCCTTTTCAATGGCCGCCTGATCACCCGATGAGGAGGCAAAAACAATGATGTTATTTTCCGGGCTGGCCAGTTCGTTGATTGCCGAACTGTTGTTCTGGGACAAACCAGTTGCGCCACTGCCAATGACATTCCCGGCGTGGCAGGTATCAACAAACAGCAGATTACGCCCGGGAAGCTCTGCCAGCGTTCGCCGGATATCGCGGAACGATACTCCCGTATCGCTCAGGCGCTTGATGTCAGCCTCCCTGGGCATGAAGTAATACCCCTGCTTGAAATCATTTACGCCATGTCCGGCCAGAAAAACGAAGGTTGTATCCTCTGCGCGAACCTGTTTTTTGAGATTGGTGAAAGCTTTCTCGATGGCTGACTTGTCAGCCGCCTTATCGGTCAGCATTGCGATTTCGACTTTATCGTAGAGTTTTCCTCGCTGGCCGGAAAGCAACCGACCAAAATCGCTGGCATCCTTGGCCGCTAGGAAAAGACGATAACTTGGATTGTCATAATCCGACACCCCTATCGCCAGAATGCGCAGTGTTCTCTGCTTGATAATCGGAGCGGCGACGGGCCCGGCATAGCGAACCCGAATCACTTTCGGGAGCGAACTTCCCCAGCGATTTTCTGCGACAAGATGCACCTCAACATCTTCCGGCGGCAATTTGAGATTTAAGGTTTGTTCAACCGAGGTAAGCCCGGGATGCAATCCCCGCGTCACCTGCCCGGATGAAACTATCCGCGAAAAGACGCCTTTCAATGGTGCATCTTTTGGGGTCAACACTCGCACATTGATGGAAAGCTGGTTGCCCGTGAGGGTTGTTTCAAAACCAGGGCTGACAATTTCGATTGATGGCGGCACCTGATCAATTTTCGGCGACTCAATCTCAACCAACTCCGATGCTGGCGTGATCTTTTGCGGAACAATTAGCGGTTCCTGTTTGGCAACCTGTTCAACCACCACCGCACCCATAGGCGACGGTTGCCATTCAGCCAAGGCACGCTGAACCCCCTGGTTGGGATCATTACTCGCCAGAACATGCCTGGTCATGCCTGGCAATAAAAATTGATCACGAAACCGCGACAAGGGGAAAAACTCGGCTGTCTGCTGTGAGTCCTGACGTAGCACCCAGCCACCAAGATTGTCGCCGCCAACACTTGCCTCGTAGTGCCCCGTATCGGCAATGCTCAACCATTTTCGTTCACCCGGTTGAATGTAATAGGTCAGGATGACGGCACCATCGCGCATGCGTAACAGACGCAGCATACCGTCGGATGTCGCGACAACAATCAGCCCCCTCTCCTCAATCAGATTCAGCGCCACCACATCGGAACCCAGCAGACGAACCCACATCATCAAACTCTGGCTTGTTGTGTATCGCCAGTTTCTGACGTAGCTGGGTGTTGCCTTGTAAAGCCTGCCTGCATCAGTTCCGTAGAAAAAACTTTGGTCGCTGGAATGCACGGTAGCCGCCAAGGAGCGTTCGCCATCCTTGCGGAACGGAAGATACGTTCCATTAGCAGTACCTACAGAAGTTCCCTGCCAGGCATGAAGCGCCAACCCACTACGACTTACCAGAGGTTCACGCCAATCCTTGATGCTCGAAATCGCTGCGAAGCGGCCGCTTTCGAGATGAAAAGCAAGCTCTTGAAATCCATCTGCCGATTGATAGCGCAATCCAACCCATTGCCCATCCCCTGAAACACGAAGACGATCAGGCTTTTCCTGAAAACTGATGCCCCCGGATGTTTTGCGCCAGAGCATCTGACCATCAGCACCGAGCATGGCGAGTGTTCCGTTGTCCGTCACATAAGCAATTTGACCGCCCGAAAGAAAACGCATGTCTTCAAGATTGCTATCGGGAATCTGAATTACAGACTTGGAAGAGTGCCACTTGGCATCTGTCAGCGCCTTGATTTCACCCTGTCCATTATGTTTCGTACCAAATGCCGCAATGGGTGTTCCATCAGACAGAAAACGAACGGCACTGATATCCTCTCTCGAGGCATGGAAGGCTGGCGCCACTTCGTTGATTGTATCGGCACCAAATTCTCCATCCTGCCCAAGCAAAATCGTTTTATTGTCGTTTCGCCACACCAGCCCTGATCCAGCATGCCGAACGACATCGGCCTTGGCCTGGCGCTCGTAGTTACCACCCGGTTTTCGATAGATGGCGAGACGTCCGTACCCCTTTGCCTCATGCGTAGCAACCGCGAGATTCCCCGCGTTATTGAAAACCATGGACACAACGGCCCCAATGCTGAGCGGGTCGCTGTAGATAAGACGTAAATCGGCAACACCATAAATTGCCACGCCATTTTCAATGGCATTACTTCCCTCTTGCGCACTCGTAATCAGATTCGCCAGATCACCGACCTGACTCCGCGAAATATCGCGCGCGCCACCAAAACCTACTGCCAGATTTTTGCCATCCAGCGAGAAAGCCAGCGAACTGACTCGCGCCCGAATGCCCGTCAATGTTTTAACAATCCGCCCCGTCTGCAACGACAGCAACAAGACCGCCCCATCCGAACCTGAACCAACAAGATCGCCACCAACGGCAAGCAACTTGTTATCGGGCGAGATGGCCAGCGCATGAATGCGGTCATCTTCATTCGGCAAGATCCAGCGCTGCACTTGCTGTCCGGTCTTGCTGTCCCAGACTCGAATTGTGCGATCCACCCCGCCTGTCAGCAGAAAACGCTCATCGCCGGTAACAAGGATTTGCCTGACCATCCCGGCATGAGCCGGCGTATCAATATGAAATTTCGGGCCGGCATCTTGCGCAAAAAGGGGAAAAACCACCAACACACAGAGAATCACAAGCAAACCGAATTGCCGGCAAGCAAAACCTGAAAACAGATTCAGGCGCAATTGAAATCGGCAGTCATGAACCTGATTGTTCATCTTTTCATCCTGTGTTGTTGCTCAGCCCAACATCTGAACTTCTAAATTGTCAGCCCAATACCTCGTTTCAAGATATCGCAAAACCAGCCAATTATTTGTTCCCTGCTAAATACCGGCACCGGCATCACTGCTACGATGCCCTTCATCACATTCTAACGTCTAGCCACCATGAGCGCTTTCCCCGACACCGAACAGATTCGCAATGCCCTGCGCCGTGTGGCTGACCCTGAAGTAGGTGCCAACATCGTCGACCTCGGTCTGGTTTATCGCATCGAATTCACCGGCTCCGATCTGTTGATCGAAATGACCATGACCTCGCCGGCCTGCCCGATGGGGGAAATGATCGTCGACGACGCCTACGCCGAACTCGACCGCATTTTGCCTGACGAATGCCAGCCGGAAATCCGCATCGTCTGGGAACCGTCCTGGAACCCAACCATGATGAGCGAGCAATGTCGTTTGCGCCTAGGCTGGAGCGAGCCGCCAGCAGACCTGCAATGAGCGATCTCAAACCCGCCGGTCGGCTGCCGCTGCTGTTTTTTGGCATGCTCTCGCTGCTTGGCGGTGTTCTCGCCGGCCTTGCCCGGCTTGGCTGGGAAGTGCCCGCCCCCGCAGCACAGGCCGCCGGCTTGCATGGCCCGTTGATGATTGCTGCATTCTTCGGCACCGTGATCAGCCTCGAACGGGCGGTTGCCATCGGCCACGGCTGGGCCTATCTGGTTCCGCTGGCTGCCAGCGCTGGCGGACTGGCGCTACTTGCTGGCGCTCCGCTGATCGTCGGCCAAACTCTGGGTAGTTTGGCGGCCTTGGGCCTGGTGGCGGCAAGCGGAGTGGCCATGCGCCGCCAGTTCGCCATTTATACCGGAATACTGACGCTGGCCGCCGGATGCTGGTTGATCGGCAACCTGATCTGGATCAGCTCCGGCGAGATCAGCGCCGCCGTACCCTGGTGGCTACTTTTTCTGGTCCTGACCATCGCCGGCGAACGCCTTGAGCTGACCCGCTTTTTGCCAACACCACCCGCTGCCCAGAAAATATTCATCGCCATCGTGGGCCTGTTGCTGGTCAGTGCAACGATTACGGTCAACCCGCTCTTTGCCGCCGGTTTTTTTGCACTGGCGCTCTGGCTGCTGCGTTACGACATTGCCCGGCGCAATGTCGCCAGCGACAGACTGACCCGTTTCATCGCCATCTGCCTGCTCTCCGGCTACGTCTGGCTAGTCATCGCCGGGCTGCTCGGCATGGCTGGCGCCTTCACGCCCGGTCATATCTGGCGCGATGCCGCCTTGCACTCGATTGGCCTCGGCTTTGTCTTTGCCATGGTTTTTGGTCACGCCCCCATCATCTTCCCCGCCGTCACTCGCATCAAAATCCCGTACCACCCGGTGCTCTACCTGCCACTCGTGCTGCTCCACCTGACGCTGGCGCTGCGGGTATTCGGCGGACTGTTCGACAACTTCGCCCTGCGTCAGCACGCCAGCCTGTTCAATGGGCTGGTGCTGGTTGTCTTCATCGCGACGATGGTATTACTGGTGCGCAGCAACACCAAACGAGGTACCCGATGAAACGCCATGCCAACCTGTTGCAACTCTCCCGCGAACATCACACGGCCCTCAAGCTGGCGCGACTTGCCCGCTTTGCCAGTGATGCCGGCAATCCGGAAGCCATTGCTCAAGCAGCACGGACGATCACCAGCAAGTTTGCTGAAGAAATCGAAGCTCATTTTCTGGCAGAAGAACAGGTTGTGCTTCCCGCACTGCTTGCCCATGGAGCAAACGAACTGGTCAATCGCACGCTGGAAGAACACAAAATCTTGCGTGCCCTCAATCAGCAATTGCAACAAGCAGACGGCCCCATCCTCGCCCACTTTGGCCAGATGCTTTATGACCATGTCCGATTTGAAGAACGGGAGTTGTTCGAGCGCGCCCAGGAGTTGCTTTACTCCGAGCACTAATTGTTACGGTCAACTACCGAAAAACGCCGATTTTTTCTAATGCACGGTACAGACCATGCACGGGTCAAACGATCTGACCACGTGCTGAACTGTCGGCAAAGCCCCATCACCCGCTGGCAAACCGACCAGCGCCTGTTCGAGTGGGCCGGGCTGTCCCTCGCTATCGCGTGGAGAAAAGTTCCAGGTCGTCGGGGCGATGATCTGGTAACGCTCAATACGGCCGCGCTTGATCGACAGCCAGTGGCCGAGGCTGCCACGGGCGGCTTCGACGATACCGACGCCTTGCGCCTCGTCAGGCAGATCCGTGGGGTTGCAGAAGGCTTCGCCGAGAACAATCTCGCATACCCAGCGCTCCATGGCTGGTAGCACCGTGGCCAGCTCGATCATGCGCGCCGTGACGCGCGCCGTCACACTACCGCCGTGGCGCAATACCAGATCGCGCAGCAGGGGGTGGCCGGCAACCACTTGACGCGCCAGTGCACCAGTCTCGACGACCTGCCCGGCATAGCGCGGTGCCTTGCACCAGGTGTAGGCGCCCGTTTTTTCGGCATCGACGATGGTCTGCCCGATGGCTGGCGGCAAGGGGCTGCTGTCCGTCATCCAGGCATGGCGGGGGTCTTCGGTAATTTTTGCCAGACTCAGGCTGTCGACAGCAAGACTTGGCTGCCAGAGGCCCGCTGCGAATAAATCATAGGCGCCGTAAGACATGTAGCGGTCGCTGGCCCGCCCAATCTGTTCCAGCCGTAAATCATATGCTGCCTTCAGGAATGCAGGAAAATCACCAGAATGGCTGGCGCTCCAAGCGCGTAGGGCATCTTCCGAATCCAGTGCGGCGAAATTTTCCAGCGTATCGCCGAGCAAGCCGCTTTCGAGAAAAGAGCGAAAATCACGCAGAACGGCGAGGATGCGGATGCGTTCGGCAGGCGTCATCGCCTTGGTGCTGCCGCCTGGCTGGATGGCCAGCGTGTGCGGCCAGCGTCCGGCAAGGAAACCGATCAGCTTGAAGAAATTGGCGCGGGCAACCAGTACCCCGGGGTTGGCACTGCCCTTGACTGCGGCAAAACGTCCGGCGACGCTGGCATACCAGTTGCGGTCAACATAGCTGGCGCGGGCAAAATCCGGCATGAAGAAAAGGTAAAAATGGGTCAGATGGTCGGCCAGATTTTCAGTGGCCTGAATCAAATGCTGCGCCAGTCGACCATTCGGCACCGGCTCAAGGCCGGCGGCAGCGGCCAGTGCGCCAGCAGCAGCGGCTGACTGGGCAACCGAGCAGATGCCGCAAATGCGTGGCACGACGGCGAGCGCATCTTCCGGAGCTCGACCGACGAGAATCTGCTCAAAACCGCGAAAGAGCGGCGAGTTGACGCGCGCCTCGACAATCTGCCCACCTTCAACATCCAGGCTGACTTCCAGATCACCTTCAACGCGATTGAATGGGCCGACCAGAATCCGCTTCATTTGCCAGCCTTTTTGACTGATGGACGAATCACTTGATGATCGACCACCGCATTGTCGCGCACCCGTTTCGGGGTCGCTGATTTCGAGAGTGCCGCCAGGGCAACGAACCAGGCCTTGGGCATGTCAGTGGGCAAACCAATGGGGATGCCTGCAACCTTGGGGGTTTCCTGAAAGGGATGGCCTGGTGCTTCAAAGCCCGGTTCGGTACAGGCGGTACAGGCAAATCCGCCGCGCAGGCAGGAGCCGCTGCCGTTCCAGGTGCGCACATTGCAATCGGCGTGCGCCTGGGTACCTTTGCAACCGAGATTTTCCATCAGGCAGCCGAGGTCGGATTGCTTGATGGCGCTGGCCTTGAATTCGTAATACTCATTGCGCGGGCAGCCGTGGTGGACCAGTTGGTCAGCATAGAGCAGCGGCCGACCAAATTCATCCAGATCACTGGCCGACAAACCTTCCAGCGCAAGCTTTTCCAGCGTATCGACAATCCAGCCAGGATGTGTCGGACATCCGGCAATATTGACGACCGGCATGCCGCCGCCGGAAACAAAGGACTTGCCGAGCAGGCCACCCATTTCGTTGGTATCGTATTGCAGACCGCAGGCTTCCAGCGGATTGCCCGGTGTGCTGGCCGAAAAGCCACCGTAAGCCGTACACGAACCGATAGCAAAAACCCATTTGGCGCGGGCAGCAAGGCGCTCGACCCATTCGGTCAGCGGTCGTCCACTGCCGGCCATCAGATGAAATTTTCCAGTGCCGTTGGGGCCGCGCAACATCGCCCCTTCAACGCAGAGTACGTCAAAACCCACTTTTCCGTCAGCGCAATCACTCAACACCTGCAGCGCCTCATCGCCACTTTCCAGTGACAAGGCCGGATGCCAGACAAATTCGATGCCGGCATCGCGCAACTCGTCGAACAATGGCCGCGGCTCGGCGCAGAGCAAGGACTGCGTGCAACCGCCACAACCGCCGCTTTGCAACCAGAGAACGCGCATCACACCGGCTCCAGCCCATAGCGGTTGAGCTTGCTGCGCAGCCCGACGCGTGACAAACCAAGCTCCTTGGCGGCGCGTGACTTGTTACCGCGATGGCGCAGCATCGCCTCTTTGAGCACCTGAGCCTCTAGCTGCTCCATGCGCTCCTTGAGCCCGCCATTCAGGCTGCCCAGCCAGGCCAGTTCCTTCTCCAACCCCTTGCTGACCGGCACTTGCCTGACTCGTAGCGAGAGCAAATCGGCAACCAGCTTTGGTGTATCGGCCAAGGCCAGCATGCGCAGGATTTCATTCTGCAATTCACGCACATTGCCCGGCCAGCGATAGGCGGTCAGGCCGGCCAGCGCCTCCGGCGAAAACCCGGAACTCGGCTTGCCCAGCACGGTGCAGCTGCTTTCCAGCAGGCCTTGGGCGAGCAGCGGTAGATCCATCTTTCGCTCGCGCAAGGGCGGCACATGCAGGGCGATAGTTGCCAGCCGATAGTAAAGATCTTCGCGGAAACGCCCGGATTGCACATCCTCTTCAAGATCGCGATTGGTCGCCGCAATAACCCGCACATCAACCGTCAGCGAGCGATTGCTGCCCAGCGGGCGGAACTCGCCTTCCTGCAGGACGCGCAGCAGTTTGACCTGAAACGCCGGGCTGGTTTCGCCGATTTCATCGAGAAACAAGGTGCCGCCATCAGCTTGCTGAAAGAGGCCAACTCTATCCTCGACGGCGCCGGTGAAGGCACCACGCTTGTAGCCGAAGAGTTCGGACTCCAGCAAAGTGTCGGGCAGCGCAGCGCAATTTTCGGTGACAAAGGCTTTGCTGGCGCGCCGGCTTTCGTAGTGGATGGCGCGAGCAACCATTTCCTTGCCGGTACCCGATTCACCGGTGACCAGCACCGAGAGATCGTAAGGAGCGATGCGCGCGATCATGTCGCACACCCCATTGAGCGGGCTATCCGGGGCACGGATCAGACCGGCCAGCCCGAAGGCGTGTTTGGCTTTCTCGAATTTGGACTCGACCCGTCGCTTCAAGACCGGTTCGGCGGTACGCAGATCAAGCGAAAGGCGCTGGTTTTCCTGCTGCAAACGCCAGACTTCGGCAGCGCGCTGCAAGGTCAACAGCAACTGATCCGGCTGCCATGGCTTGAGCAGGTATTGCCAGATGCCGGCCTCATTAACACCGGTAATGATGTCTTCGGCGTCGGTGTAGCCGGAGAGAATGATGCGCACGATGTCCGGCCAGCGGTGACGCACTTCTTTCAGAA
>ERZ724504.524-NODE-524-length-21703-cov-6.453483_pt1 | contig 21703 bp, 20 predicted proteins | sample MGYA00376037_ERZ724504 | MGnify/ENA primary metagenome ERZ724504 (study PRJEB28724, sample SAMN07190888) | wastewater metagenome | isolation source: influent of sewage treatment plant in Hong Hong | place: USA: Christiansburg, Virginia | collected 2016-03-01 ... | reverse complement strand
GGCCTCAAATCGCGTTGAATGCTGTCCTGAGCGGTTTCAAATGCAAGCCGCTACATCTAGCATCTTATACAGATGCAAAAAAATATCCCTGCTTGAATTTTTTTCGCTTTCATTTAAGCCGCGATATTTTTTATTCAAAACATGAACCATCTTCACACGCTGGTGAAAGCCTTCATTTGTATCTCTATGGAAGTATTGCTGTCTAGCACTAATTGCTAAAAGCAATACCTGCTCCCAAACGAGCTTATATGTACTGGTAGTTAAATCAACAAGCTCTTTTTGGTTTAGATCAAGCAAGCCATATATCTCTTGTTTCATTGGTTACACTTCTTTACAAATTGACCTTTGGAAGACAATGCAGAGCTTTGCTCCGATTACAACTAGGAGCAAATAATTTGCATCACTAATACAGAACAAAATAAATAAATCAAGCAATTAAATCAATATAAATAATGTAAATAGTGACGTAATTTATAAAAAAAATAGCTAGTCCATCACTTTTTATTCCATTATATACAAAAAACAACCAACTGAAATTATCTCTTCATCACTTGATATAACAAAAAAGCAATACTAACATGCATCAAGGCGGAGAGGCACTGGGTTTCAATATTTTGCAAAAAAGGTCAAACGAAAATGAACTTAAAGATGACACGTCATTTTCAGCGGAGAATGGCACAAAGGGGAAATACTAAACAAATGATTGATTTGGTATTTCAAATCGGGGAGATCAAAGGCGACAAACTCATCAGTAACAAGAAGATAATTAAAAAATATCTTCTTGATTTAGATAGAAAAATTTTAAGTCTTTCTATCTTGCAGAAGAAATTTAAACACCTGAATGTTGTTGGCTTAATAAATAAAGCAATCGAAGCTTTATTTGTGATTAGGCGTACAGCTTTAAAAATTTTAGACAAAGGGGGAATAACAGTCGTGTGTCATAACGATGCTCTCATCACAACGTACAACACAAACAGTTTTGTTCGCTACTAACGCATGTATAACAGGAAAATCTTATGAAAAATTTAGTCACAGGCATGCACATTGCCGTATCTCGTGGTCTCTATACCCATCATGGTATTTATGTTGGTAGTGGTAGGGTTGTTCACTATTCTGGTTTTGCAAGAGCCTTCAATAAAGGGGCTATTGAAGAAACCAGTATTGTAGGTTTTTTAGATGGCAAAGATGAGTTTAAGATCATCAATTACCCACAATATCAAGTTGCTTATAGCTCTAGTGAAGTAGCTGCCAGAGCTATTGATCGCATTGGTGAAGATGATTACAATTTAGTCTTCAACAATTGTGAACACTTTGCTTGTTGGTGTGTTACAGGTTGCGCTCGTAGCGATCAGGTAAGAAGCGTAATGGAGAATGTAACAACCGTTGCCTCTCATTACAGTTTGATAAAAGACCTACTTCTCACAAATATACCAAAGCACGCACTCACAACAGTCGCCACACAAACAACGCAAAGGGCATTAGTTAGTGGATTAATTAGTGGTAGTGGGGCAGTAGCCACAACCAGCCTTATTGGTGGTGGAGCTATGGCTACAGGGTTAGCTGGTGCAAGCATTGCAGCCGCACCCGTAGTCGTACCTGCAATTGTTATTGGTGCATTAGTTGGCGGTCTGTTTAGTTTATTTGACGACTAGCAACATTTATATGAAAACTAGCCGATTCTATAATCGGCTAATCACATATAAAAGCAAGGAGTTTTCAAATGCAAGCCCCTACAATTAGGGGGTCATTTTTACATGGGCAGTGACAGATAGTGTCCAGAAGCTCGTTTCTATGCTGAAAATCGGTTAGATTAAAGGCTCGATCCAGTGTGTCTATGTCTCAAGGCATAATACAGCCCCATCCGCGCCATCCATTGACTATAGGATCCTTTGGGGGGCGTTGGCCACCGTATCCCAACATTTTAGTCAGTGCATCGGCAGCGTTACAGCAATAAAAAAGGTTTTCCCAGTACCTCATCGGCCCTATTGTTTCAAGCGAAATTAACTTCACGATATAACGCGATGAAAAACGTGATACAAAGATGCGGCATATTTCTTCAAGACCTGGTTGCTGGATGACCAAAAATATAGCATTGTTTAATCTAACGGACGCTAAATGGTCTCCATGTGTGTAATCTTTAATATCGAGGAGGATTGGTGTGGTGATTCCAGCCTCTGCAAATATTGACTGCCATGGTAAAGCCAACTCTGATTCTAGTCCTTGGCCTAAGACAATAAGCTGTTTATTTTGCCAATCCTCAATAGTAATACCTTCAGTAATCGCGTGGCTCGCCTCTGCAACTTTATAGAATGACAGAGTTAATTGCTCTTCGCTGATGCTCTCGAAAAATTCTTTCCCTAAAGCCTGTTTTACAACTTGGTAGGCCAATGCCGATAGCATAAAGATTGAACTACAATTTACAAATCTTCGATCCCTTTCTGGGAAACTCGCTGTCACGATACTGCACGATAAGCTGCTTGATTTGAGCGCCATAGCAGCCAGCCCCTCTGGGTCGCCCGTAATTAAAATAGAATTATCTATTGATCGCTTGACGATCACCTCAGCTACACTCACCGCATCCTCGTGATGTCCCTTGAGAGACAAAAGCACTGGAAGTGTTTGTAAAAAAGGCTTATGACAATAATCGAGTGCTGTCATCATTCGGCTTGGATGCCCAGAGTAACGCTCACATAGAGCTGCACCATAAGCTGCGGATATCTTAGCAAGTCCAGAGGCCACCCAGACGGATGTATGGGCAGACTCTAGTGGCCTCACTCCTTGGAGGACTGTTGTTTCCAAAATCCTTGCCTTGATCATCTCTAAATCATCAAGGGTTAAAGCCATTATCGCATCTCCATTACAAGTGGTTGTAATTCTTTCCAATTTCCCACCGCAATTCCAAAGTCCCTTTCTTCTGGCTGTCCTGCGTTGTTACGCACAGCGTCTACTAAATACAGCGCAGAAAGTTGGTAATAAACCAAGCACGCACGCACCTTGAGTACTCGGCAGCCTTGGTGCATTTGATAGTCTCTTTCAGTAATTTTTCGATGATTTTCTGACAGTTTTCGAGATGGAATGAGAACGATGTCGACCATCTTGTTCCACTCTACATCCTGCTCTTGAGGCACCCAACGTACAGATGAATCTGGTGTAGCATTGATAATGCGTGATGGCACTAGGTCAAGGAAGGTCTGAAATATCTCGTCCCAGGCACGAATATGCCATCGAACCTCGGTTGCAACAATTGAATGCGGGCTAATGATTCGCTCCATCGGCTCTACCATTTTCATAGACTGATAGATGATACGCAAAGGAGTCTTATTACGAGAGGCTCTTGCGATGAGTTGTACTAGAGTGGGGTCAATACCGCGTTTAAGCGATGTTACGCCAACCAACTGGATAGTTTGCAAATCCGCAGCTTCCAAATTGCTCTCTTGAAGCCAAAGTTCATGATCCTTAGCGAATAATGGGACAAATTTGTCACCGCATATATACAGCTTTTTTTGAGAGTCGTACTTGATATTAGCTGGAGCCAGCCTTTGGTATAGCGAAAAATCATTAGTGGCTTGGGGCGGTGAAATTCCGAAACGAAGTACCAGATCGGAACGGTTAAGCCCTCCAACCCACCAAAGACGATCTTCTATCCATTGCAAGCGTTGACGCACAACAGCGCCGTTTCGCATGGCATTCAAGATAGCTAAAGAGTTGTTTGACATATTCTCATTCATGGCTATATTATACTCATAGTGACTATGACCATGCAATCTAGTAGGAGATAAATAATCATGGGTACTGCTACTTTATCCTCTCCCTCCTTAAGTATAGAACCTGTCAACCTTTTCGGAGTCGATAGCCATAATAGTTTAGTTCGATTAGCAGCTCTTGAAAGTGAAGGCTCATTGCAAGCCGTTTCCATGGAGGATCAACAACGCCGTGAGCAGTTGGTAAAGCAAATAAGAATGCTCCCCAGAGATGCTTTACAGACCATGCGTCACTTCCAAACACAGGTTGGCTGCCTAAATCGTTGTAGTTTTTGCAGTCAAAGTGCTGGCACGACTCTCTGGAATATGAGTCAGAAAGATCTAGCTAATCTAGTCGCAGCTTTGAAAACCGTAGGTCTTGAATGGGCTCGCGAAGATAATGCGGTTTGTGCAGAGCCACTGAGTACCACGGGTGTTTTCTCCCGCAATTTTGTAATGCCAATTCATGGACTGATTGGCAACAAACGAAAAGATCGCCCTGGTGTTATCTATTGCTATTTGGATAACGACCCTGCTGCATATCCGCATCTCGACGATATGGTGCGATGGTTGCATGATGACCTAGGCGTAAAAATTCGCATTGCCACTGTGGGGTATAGTAGACATAACTCAGCGATTCAGGCGATGCATGAGCGCATCAGTAATACATTAATGACAGGTATTGCTGGGCTACGTTTGTCATTTTCCCCTTATACCTACGGATGGACAAGAGCTGCTGAGCGTGTTGGTGTAGCAACTAGGGATGATTTCGAGCGGGATTCTGCGAATCTTCTGAATACCTATAGGAATACCTTCTTATCGGCTCAAAAAGGACGCAAGGGTACTTGTGTTGAACTACGCTTCCGCCCTCTCGTAGTAGCTAATGAAGTCAATAAATATGAGGTTGACGGACATTTTGTAATCCGCTCAGGCCTCTATCTGGTTATACAAAAGGCAGCTAATCGCAAATTGCCGACCTCTACAATTACCGATGCGAAAAGCCATAGCACTGAGCTTAGTCACCAAGGTGAGCCGTGCTGGCTGATTTATGGGGTTAACCACGAAGATGACTCATTGATAACCTCCTTACTGCGAGGTGATATATTGCCAGTTGGTCTGAAATGCAAAGACTCTTTACTGCATCAGCTTCAGAACGAGGATGGTGAATACTTTGCTGTGGATGCGACACGCCAATCCAATGGCATCACAGCTAAGTACTTTTATCCAAAAACCACAAAACGGCCTGGTTCTGGGTTCATTGACGGAGAACGATATCTGCTTAATTTGTTAATCCAAGCAAAGACAAGTGGCAAAAATCAAACATGGGGCGATGTTGAAGCCGTTATGAATGCTCTACACCAACAGGCTGTCTCGCTTGATGTCCAAGACCCGATGACAGCAACCTACATACGTGAACAAGTTATTGAGTTAGTAAAGAGTTATGTGCGAGTACTGCATTTGGCAGATTTCCCCGCCTCGGCTTTTTTTGACAAAAATATTTCCGTAGAGACTGGACATATCTGCAACTTGGGTCGAGCTTTCCACGAGTACAAATCCATTGCATCAAGGCCTGACCTGCCGCTTACTCCACATCACGAGCGTGCTTTTGGCTTGACTGGTGAGTTGGCAGAGGAGGGTCAAGCTTGGCGTCTTGCTGTTTCTCCAGTGCATGGTACATCATTATCTATGAGTGCCCGTGGAGGAAGAAACATTTACAGGGAATCGCCTTCAATCCTTATGGAACGACTGGATCTTACGATGACAGCTACGCCAGAAGGACAATCAATAGAAAGATACTTCCTAGACATTGAAAATGTTGAGCGAATTACCATCAGAGATGCCAAAAATTTTCCAGTAATACCAGGCCATTTGAAAGGAGAATGAATATGACAGGCAAGCTTATTGTAATAACTGGACTAGACGGGTCTGGAACTTCTAGCTTAGCGGAAGCACTCTGCAAGTGCGATCCTAATGGAATGTTGTTCAAGACACCAGGTGGTGTCTTCGGTGAGGCTCGTGAGTTGTTTGATGGCGATGTTCGAACCATTTCACAATCAGCTCACTTTTTGTACTACCTAGCTTCGGTTGCTTATGCCTCTGACCAAATTAAAAGTCATCTGAAAACACATAACGTGTACTGCGTACGTTATCTCATTGACACTGTTATCTCACACCGAGTCGCTGGTTTGGATGTCGAACTGAATTATGAGGGCATGGGGTATTCAATCCATAAGCCTGACACGACTATTTTCGTCAATATTGATGAATCTGTCCGTCAAAATCGAATTACTGTCCGTGGCAAGAGTGGGCTGGATAAAGTGCTTGATGATGAAGATACTCGCAATCGGTTCTTGATGGAATTTAATCGTTATGAAGATCAGTTTCATCTGGTCAACAACAGTACCAACAATCTGCAAGATGCCGTTCTAAAGGCTATGTCTATACTCGATTGGTTAAACTGAATATGTCAAAAATTTACTATGTAACCCGTAAAGGACTAAGCAGCCTTGCCCAGAAGCAAAAAGAACTTATCCAAGATATAGAAAAGTCCACACGCGCAATGGGGCAGTCTGCCAGCCTAGATAATGATCTTCGGGAGAATCCAGAGTTTATGCAATTACGTACTAGGGTGACTTATGAACTACCGAAAAGAATTGCTAATCTCAATGATGTTATCCGTTCCGCCAAGGTAATTAATGATATGGATTATATTCAGAATCAAGACTTTCATGAAGTCATGCCTGGCATGGAGGTTGAATTGAAATCAGATGATGGAGAAACTCGCATTCACTCCATCTTGGGCTATGAAGAAGGTGACCCTCAAAAAGGGATAGTATCTTACCTCTCTCCAGTTGGAGAACGGTTGCTGCACAAGATCCTTGGTGATGAGGTTGACCTCCCCAGACAGGGTAAACTGATCCATTACGAGGTTATCAACATCAAACGCAGCCCTTATTTAGAATAGCGTGGTGTAATAACCTACCGTAGAAGGACTCCCAATGAACAAGTTTGATAAAATTAAAAAACGTCTCGGCTATCGGTTGACCGCATTGGAAATTGCCAATTTCCGCTTGGCTAAACACGAAGCAGCCTGTCGTGCATTCACAAAAATGGTTAAAATCACAAATATAGACTCCCAAGATTTGTTTAACCATATCTATGTTTGTTTTGAGGAGAATGGTCGCTCTCGGCCTTACCATGACTGGTATCACACTTGCTGTGTAGTGGAAGGAACAGTTCAAGGGCTGTGCTACCACCTTCAAGCCAATCTTGATAACCTCTCCGAAACACAGCAAAAAGAAGTCAATTCAACAATTTTGGCCGCAGCATTTCATGATATTGGCCATTCTGGGGTTAAGCTCCCTGACATTGTCAACATTTCGAGATCCATCAACATTGCTCACCACTTCTTGACAAGTACTGATACATACATCAAGGCTATCTACTCAGGCACATTGGACTTGTCGTTTGTCCTTGAGACCTTACAAAGTACGCAGTACCCATTTCGTCGCGAGCCATTAAATGAGTACCAAGCTATCCTACGAGATGCCGACCTGCTACAAATATTAGAGCCAACTTGGTTCGACGATATTTACTATAATATGTATCAAGAGTTTCTTGAAGGTAACCCTACACTGGACTTTGTGGATTTCTGTGAAGGAGAAGTGAGATTTATGAGAGACATTAAATTCTACTCAATCTGGTTTCGAGAACAAATGCATAATGCGTTTTCTGAAATTGCACTATTGAGGGTCAAACAGGCTATTTTGGCCACTAGAGAATGTCTATTCTGACTTTATATGCGGGGGGATTGTAAACTCTGTCGGGATTTTTTAGCGATTGAGCCTATTTCAACTAGGAGAGTGAATCAAAACGAGGGCTGGCGTTTGACACCGATACTTCGCCCGTCACCCGCATAATCGTCGCTCTATACGACTCCACCAATAACTTTTTTAAGCCATTGTGACAGAATCTCTTACTTTTTGATCCTCTAATTGAAACACGCTCCAACTGTTTCCCTGTAACAATGCTGGCTTGTTCTCACAATCACCCACGCGCTGCGCCAATACAGGGTGCATTTAAACAAAAAATGCAGAAAAGTAGCGTAAGATTTTACGCAAAGCCAATAATACCAAGGCTTAGCCTCGCTTTTAGACCTCCCATTTTCACTCTGGGGTTGTAAGCCCGAAACCGCGCAATCTTATTGTCACACAGACGTTCGTTTGTGTGACATCAAAAATATGGTCAGAAATCGCAGAAAAACAGTCACATTACCCGTCACCCAGACAATGTAACGTAAACGGTTTCCATTAGTTACTCTTTTCAAGACTTTGGCAGTTCAATCTTTAAAATGAAAAAGTCTAATGAATACAAAAAGTTAAAGTTTTCGCGGTTTAGGGATTAGAACCCCTGTTCGTCAAAGCAATAAGGCTCGCGCTCTTTCATTAATTTCACAAGCACAACGGTTAGCACGCTCAACAGACTGGCGATCCGCAGGTGAGGAATTCAAAACTCTTCAACAAGAGTGGAAATCTGTTAACCCTTTACCCAAAGAAGACTCGGATAAATTATGGGAACAATTCAATAGTGCTTGCCAAAGCTTTTTTACAGCTCGGGAATGGGCTTACAACGAGAGACAAAATGACTTTTTACGAAGTTTAGAAAATAACATACAAAAGGCTGAATCTGCGAAAGCGAATATTATTGAATCTATTGTTCATGATGAAGGTCTTATTAGTGATTGGCAAGATAAAATCTATAATTTAAAATCAGGAGGACGTGCAGAAGAAATTAGGTACGCGTTACAGCAAAAAATAGATGCTGTTTCCGAAAAAATACACTCAAAACGAAATAAAGTTTCAGATATTACACAATCAATTATGGATATGAGGCAGAAACTTTGATAATTATAGGCAGAGACCAAACTGCTCCAATATATTTTCAAAGAAACAAGCCTCTATGACTTATTTCTTATTTTAATTCAGAAACTGGGAAAGAGTGGATGAGTAAGAGAGTTTTATAAACGCTATCAAATAGCTCAGCTCACAAAAACACTGCCGCCCTATCATCAAGCTCTTTTTTAACAACCTGCCAATTAGGCATCACTTGCGCAATTAACCGATAAAAATGCTCGCTATGATTATGTTCGGCAAGATGACAAAGCTCATGGAGAATAACGTAGTCAACACAATCGCGTCGTGCTTTGACTAAATTAGGATTGAGCGTGATTCGCCCCTCTGGTGAGCAACTACCCCACTGTTTTTGCATCGTTTGTATTCTGATCGTAGGAGGTGCTACAACCCACAATGCTTGTGGCAATAACGCTTCTAAACGCCGTTGAAAAACATCTTTGGCGCGTTTTTTATACCACTCTTTTAATAGTCCCTTAACAACATCAGCATTTTTTTGATGAACATAAACTTGTATTTTCCCCCGTAACAGTTTGACCTGCTGAGGCAGTAATGAGTCTTCTGTCACTTTTAAAACATACTGTTTACCCAAATAATGATGACTTTCACCGCTGACATAACAACGAGGGGTGACATAGGTTAATTGGGCTTCAAACTCCGCCAATTGCTGAGCAATCCAACGCGCTCTTTGTTTTACCGCATGGTGTATTGCTTCAAGCGTTGCATTCTCTGGCGCGTGAACCTCGACACGACAATCAGGATGAACCTTAATAAGAACTCGTCGTGTGACACGCTCGCGGTTGGCGACTTGATAATTAATTTCAATATCGCCATACCATAAACGGCCTAGAGGCTCATTGCTCAATACGTTCATGCAACAACCCTACTCGCGTAATTTGGACAATCATTTCGACAATCGCTTTGGCTTGATCCATACCTGCACCAATGTCTTTGCAGGTTTTAAAAATCAGCGGCAATAACGCTTTTCGTATTTCTGACTCAATACTTTGTGGACTGATTGAGTTTTCTAACACCGCTTGATTCACCAGCTCATCAATTTTAAATGCCAACTGAATCCAGATTTCCAAACCTTCCTTATTTTCATCTTGGGATAAACGGCTGATCACATCAGGCAACACTGTTTTGAACACGCCAAAATAGGCTTGAGGGTAACGATTGCCGATAAATCGACTGGGTAACTCATCCAGCTTCCGATCTTTTACCTTTTCTTCAAACTCAGAAAATAACAAATACTGTTTAAGTGGATGGTCAAATAGGCTTTCTGCTTCTTCTATCGCTTGACGCAATAACTTAGAAAAAGACTCCTGAGCATAGGGGTCATCGCGTAACTCCTGCTCAATCATTTTGGTGACGCGTGTTTTAATGATGTCAGTCTCATTGCGCGTTTTGTCGGCGTTCCATTCTTCGGGTTTGAGTTGGCGACCCATTTTACCGACCTCATAAACGCCTTCGGACTCTTTTACTCCGACACCAACAACGTGCTTGTCCAATAGCTTTTTGACTTGTTCGGCATACTGGTCATAGTCCACAGTTTCCCCTGCATCACGTCTGACTAATTGTCGTAAGCTGCTGAGTTGTTTTACCGTGTCTTTATAGTGCTGACGGTCGGCATCGCTAAAGCTTTTATCATCAAAAAAGCTCATCGACTGCAAGGCAATTTGTAGGCAACTCGCAAACTCCGTTAACGCTTCGTAAAAGTCATCTCTGACTTTCAAATGAACATCAACCAACTCGCCATTCACTTCTTGAACGTGAGGAATTAATACTTGTCGCAACTGCTCAATGTCGTTTTTGTTTTTGACATCTTTAAATATTGCCCAAAGGTTCTGATAAAGACGAGGCAAGCGTTTATATTCACTACTCATTTGGCTATATAAGCCAAGTAAATCATCTATCTCAAAACCGCCCTGTGTACGGTTGGCTAAGTCTTGATAGTTGGCAATTGTGGTGTCTAATTCGGCTAAAATGCCACGATAATCTATTAATAAGCCAAATTTCTTTTTGTCGTGCAGACGATTAACACGGGCAATGGCTTGGATAAGATTGTGCGACTTTAATGGTTTATCAATATACAACACGGCGTTTTGTGGCTCATCAAAACCCGTTAACAGTTTATCGACAACGATCAACAACTTGAGTTTTGGGTCATCTTCAAAACGGCTGATTACCTGTTTGGTATAAACGGACTCATCTTGTGAACCAACATTATCTTTCCACCATTTACTGACTAGCGGCATAGACTTTTCATCAACATCGGTATTGCCTTCACGCGTATCGGGTGCGGAAATCACGACTGCCGTTTCAAACTGTTGTTCAGGCTCTAAAATAGCCATTGCTTCATCTAAAAACTGTTTGTATTTGATAGCCGAAATCTTGCTATCACAGGCAATTTGGCCTTTTAGTCCTTCCTCTATGTTCTGGGTGAAGTGTTCTGCTATATCGAGTGCAATTAAACGAATACGGTCTTCGGACTGATAGATTTGGCCTTTTTGGGCAAACTTACGTTTAAGGTCGGTACGTTGTTCTTCACTTAAATTAGCAGTGATACGATCAAACCATATATCAATGGCACGTTCGTTGACATCTAAATCAGGAATACGCTCTTCATATAATAATGGCGTAACGGTTTTATCTTCGACCGCACGTTGCATGGTGTAAGCATGAACAATTGCGCCAAATTTATTGGTGGTTTTATCTTCTTTGAGTAAAGGCGTACCCGTAAACGCAACAAAAGCCGCTTTCGGTAAGGCTTGTTTCATACGGATATGATTTTCACCGCCTTGACTACGATGACCTTCATCAATCAGCACAATAATATCGGGGCTGTCGTTATAGCATTCTGGCAATTTAGCGGCGGTATTGAATTTTTGCACTAAAGAAAAAACGATACGCTCCTGACCTTTGCCAATTTTTTCGGCCAAGCCTCTGCCCGATGTGGCGAGTGCTTCTTCGCGGTCTTTTTTACTGGCTAACTCTCCACCAGAGGCAAATGTTTTACTTAATTGACTTTCTAGGTCAATACGGTCAGTGACAACAATAATGCGGCACTTTTTAAGACTGTCATGCAAAATTAAGGCTTTCGATAAAAATACCATCGTGAACGATTTACCTGACCCTGTAGTGTGCCAAATCACACCGCCTTCTCGTCCACCATCGGGTCGTTGCTGATTGATACGCTCAATAAGCCGCTTAATGCCAAATACTTGCTGATAACGAGCAACAATTTTGCCGACTTTTTTATCAAACAACACAAAATAGCGCACCATCTCTAATAAGCGAGATGGTTGCAGTAAGCTAATGAGTAGGCGGTCTTGCTCCGTCACCATTAACTCACCACCAGCCACAAGCTGCTCATACCACTTTCTATCGGCTACGTGGCGATAAGAAAATAGCGTATTAAGTTGATTGATATTGAGCTTGGTATTTTTAATGGCATACATAGCGGCATCGCTAATGTCTTCTTCACGCCATGCTGCCCAAAACTTTTCTTTGGTTAAGGTTGTACCGTAACGCCCTTCTATGCCGTTAATAGATAACAACAGTTGCGTATAAGCGAACAAGGAAGGAATCTCATCATGACGCTGATTACGCAATGACTGCGAAATACCTTCGGCAATGGTGGGGGCTTTACCTGCATGACCATCTGGCCGCTTGGCTTCTATCACCACTAAAGGTAAGCCATTCACAAAACAGACAATATCAGGACGGCGCGAATCCAGTCCGTTCTCGCGTAAAACGCTAAATTCTTCGGTAAAATCAAAGCGATTATTAGCGAAGTTAGACCAATCTATTAAAGGAATCGTGACGCTGGCTTTTTTGCCATCTACAAACTCAGTGACGGTAATACCGTACAGCATGTGATTATAAATACGCTCGTTAGCCACGCCTAAACCTTCATTTAGGGCTGGATTGCAAACTTCTGACAACAAGGTATCAATGGCTTTTTCGCTGAGGGGATAGTCTTTACCTGCATAGTGAAAATGACGTTTTTTTAACTCTGCGCGTAAGATATTTTTTAATACGACTTCACTGGTTTTATGTTCTCGTGCGGCAAGTGCTTGCGATGGCGATAAGAAATTCCAGCCAAGTGATACCAACAAGGTCAATGCAGGGATTTTGGCACTGTATTCTTCTTGGAATTTTGGGACAGGTTGATTCATATTAACCTAACCCGTTGATGGTATTGTTGTAAGTCACTATCCAATGACCAAATAAATACCTCGCTCATCGAGAACAACTTCAAACATTTTTCGTATTCTTTAATAATACTCAAATCTCCAAAACTGGTGCCTTCGGTCGTTTTTGTTGGCGACTTATTACGTCCTGCATGATCTGGAAACTCATCAATCCATGTTAAAATTTCCTGAGAGTCAGGTAGTTCACTTAAACGGAACGGTGCTTTATTGGTGAACGCCAATTTAATATAAGCTACAAATCGGCTTGCTGTTTGACGACGAATATTACCATCGCCATTTTGAGCAATATGATTACCTGTCTCGATAATCGTGGCCATTGGTAAAATAAAAGTACACCCTTCCAGTGCGTAAGTTTTGAAGTCATCCTGTACTTGTGCTTTATCATTGTTACGGTTAGGAACATCCATTAAATTTAAGAAAACACTGGTATCAATAAGGCAAATACTACTCATCATCTGCCTCCTCTTGTTGTAACTGTGCTAACCAATCCAGTGCATTTTGTTTTTTCTGCTCCGCACTAACAGGGTTTTTAACAAAGCGATCAACAACACCCTGTGTCACTAGCTCACCTAATGGTCCTTGAGTCACCAGTCCTGCGTAATCATCTAAATCGGATAAACGAACAAGACGGCTATCACCTTGTTGAGCATCACGATAGCAAAATACGACATCGCCCAAAGCTTCATCAGGCAAGGCATCCATTAAGGCAGGGTTATGTGTGGTGAGCAGCAGATTTATATTTCGTTGTTGAGCTTGTTGGCGCATGGTTTGTAAAAGCTGTTTGGCGCGTGATGGATGCACACCATTATCAACTTCCTCAATAACAACAGTTGAGCCTTCTGGTGCAGATAGCAATGCAGCGGCAATAGCTAACACGCGCAATGTGCCATCCGATAACAGCTCAACCGACCATTTTCTATCGTTACCACCAAAACTTTCAACTAACTCAAGCGCAACCTTTTTTCGTCTATCTTCATAAAACTCTATGTTTAATACATCTTGCTCAGGCAAGCTTTTAATAAATGTCACAATAATTGGCCGAATTTTTTCTTCTTGCCAAAGCGTATATAAAACGCCAGATAAATTAGAACAGTCACCCATTAATTTCTTTTCAGGGAAACTATCACCTCGCATTAATGAGGGTACAGGGTCTAAAAACAGTGTGTTTTCAAGCAGCTTTTGAAATCGTTTTACAGTTTTAGGAATAACATCGCGTGATTTTGCATGAGAAAATACTGCTGGAGTTTCTAACTGGGTAAGAATAGCTATTTGATCTGTACAAGTAATTGTTGGCTTATGCTGTCCACTTAAAAAATTATTATATGCAACCAGTACATCACTATTCAGCCCTGTAGCCGCCTGTTTAATTTGATACAAAGGAACAGTCTTTGTCTTACCTAAAATCTGCTCCTGACAAATATGCAATTCTTGCTCACGGATACAGATAGAGACCTGATAGTCATTCCAATCTTCATCGTCAGTTTGGCAGCCTAAAGTAAACTCGGTGCTATCAAGATAACCCAAGTCTTTCAATTGGCCGCGTAACACTTGCTCCGAATCATCAACACGATGCTTTAATACGGTCAGTTTTTGACCTTGACTCAGCCAACTCAAAAACCTAAACGCCTCCAACGCATTACTTTTTCCCGACGCATTCGCACCAATCATTAATGTTAATGGGGCAAGCGGTAAAGTTTGTTTTTTATAGCTTTTAAAGTTTTCAATTAAGATACTTTTTAACACGTTATTTGCTCCTTATTGCAAACGACTGTTGTAGTTGATTGCTGAGGTTCATGCGGCCTCCTCAACCTTTACGCGCCGTTTACCTGTTAAAAGCTGCTGCATGAGGGCTTTTTTCTCTTGTTTGAGGTGGTTGAGTTGGGCGCGTAAGTTGTCGATTTCTTGGTCGGCAGTGGTAAGAACGGCTGCTATTTTTTGCTGTTCTGCTAAAGATGGTGCCTTGATTTTTATTCGTTCTATTTCCTTATTACTAATATTAGGCTGCGCTCCACCAACCGCATCAATAAGAATTTCATGCTGGATGTATGGAAGTTTCAATATTTGAAAAATAAAATCAGGACTAGCCAATTCCTTTTTCAAATCGAAACGGCCAACACGCTGATTTAAATAGCATAATCGCTCACCAAAGTATCGACCAACTTTTCCCGTCGTAGCACCAGACATAGCGATTAAAATATCCCCATACTGCACATTAAATTTAGCAAACTCTTGCTCGTACGGGTGAAATACACATGAATCAACTGAAACCGAGAAATCTGTCTTAATATTAGAAATTTTTATCAGCGGAACTCCTGTATCTGCAAAACTTTCACTTTTGAAAGCATTTCCACCTGTCACCTTTAATAATCGGCTTAACCTCTTTTCCTCCCACTCACCTTCAAACTCAGCAAACCGTTTTTTACCTGTCAGCACTTGCTGCATAAGTGCTTTTTTTTGCTGTTGGCTATTGGAGAGTAGTTTTTGCACCGTGTTTATGGCGTTGTCCCATGTTGATAAAATTTCGGCAATTTTTATTTGTTCGGGGAGTGGAGGGATAGAAACAGGGTAACCTTTCACCATTTGAACATTGAGGTTTTGTACTCCACCACCTGCAAATTGGTCACGATTAGCTAAATATTGATAGTAATTAGTATTTAATAGGAATGTAAGGAAGTTACCATCTAACATACCTTTACATTGAATCAGCGTCAGGCTTACATACACACTAAATTCAAAATCTATATCTACAAAAGCCGCCTTACCAATACCAGCACCAACTCGTGTTAAAAGCACATCACCTTTTTTGGGTTTTGTATTTTTAGTCAGTTTTTTATGTAACTCTTTGGGAATATACATAAATTTGGATAAATCCAACTTCCCATCTTGCACATTTCTAGCAGATAAGAATGGAACGCCAACAGACTCATCAACATATTCAGGAGTTGCGGCTATTCCACAAGTAATCTTGGCTATATCACCCAATTTTGTATGTAACCAATCTTTATTCATAATCTTGCCCTTGCTGCAACAAAAACGCCTTTAGTCATTATTCAATTTAAGACGCACTGCGTCCTGAATTAGAGATTTACGAATTTGGAACGCAGTGCGTTCCAAATTCAAGCTTAATACCCCAACTCCTTCAAATATCCCGCCATCTTCTCCTCAAGTGCCAGTAACTCCGCCTTTAAAGCCACACGCTCCGCCTGTACTGCCAATAAATCAATCTCTTCCTCTTCTTCAAAGGTATCAACATAACGCGGAATATTCAGGTTGTAATCGTTGTCTTTAATTTCTTGAACAGTGGCTAAATAAGCATATTTATCAACCGATTGCCTTGCCTTATAAGTCGCCACAATGTTGTCAATATTTTCAGGCGCAAGCACATTCTGGTTTTTACCTGCCTTAAAGTCACGGCTGGCATCAATAAACAATACCTTATCGTCCGCTTTAGACTTCTTAAAAATCAAAATTGCCGCAGGAATACCCGTGCCATAAAACAACTTTTCGGGTAAACCAATCACCGTATCTAACAAATTTTCTTCAATCAGTTTTTGCCGAATAGCTCCCTCGGTAGAACCTCTAAACAACACACCATGCGGCACAACCACGCCCATACGACCCGTCTTCGGACGCAAAGTTTCTATCATATGCAAAATAAACGCATAATCACCCTTCGTTTTTGGCGGAATACCACGTCTAAAACGGCCAAACGAGTCATGCTCTGCTTCCTCATGTCCCCATTTTTCTAAACTAAATGGCGGATTCGCGGTAACAATATCAAATAGCTCTAAATCACCATTCTTATCCAATAACTTCGGGTTACGAATGGTGTCGCCCCACTCTATTTTGTGGTTGTCTTCGCCATGCAAAAACATATTCATTTTTGCTAATGCCCATGTTGAGCCAATCGCTTCTTGACCATACAAGGCGTACTCTTTTTTACCCGTGCTTTCCCGAATTTTACGGCCACACTTCATCAACAACGAACCAGAACCACAGGCAGGATCACAAATACGGTCACCCGATTGTGGCTCTAATACCGTTGCTATTAAGTCGGAGACTTCGGGTGGGGTATAAAACTCCCCTGCTTTTTGTCCACCACTGGCGGCAAAGTTTTTAATTAAGTATTCATAGGCATTGCCAATCACATCTAAAGAACCGACGCGGCTAGGGCGTAAATTCATCTCAGGCTTGGCAAAGTCCTCTAAAATATGGCGCAAGATGGTATTTTTTTGCTTTTCTTCGCCCAGCTTATCGGTGTTAAAACTAATATCTTGGAATACGTTTTTGAGCTTAGTACCATTGGTTTCTTCAATAGCGTGTAAGGCTTTATCAATACGCTCACCGTTTCCTGCTTCGTGACGTTGCTCGTACAACGCGTAAAAGCTGGCGTGTGCTGGCAACACAAAACGCTCGTTTTTCATCATCTCAGCAATCAGCTCAGGCTCATCACCGTATTCTTTTTGGTATTGCTCGTAATGGTCTAACCACACATCGGACACATACTTTAAAAACAACATCGTCAAAATAAAGTCTTTGTAAGTGTCCGCACTGATTGTTCCACGAAAAGTGTCACAGGCTGACCACAGGGTTTTGTTAATATCGTCTTGGCTAATTACGTCAGTCATTTTCATTTCTCTAATAGTGTTTTAAACAGTGCTTTTAGCATCTGTTGACGGTTTGTTTTAAGTTGGTCGAGTACGTTAATTTCTTGGTCGGCTACGTCTTGTATCGCTAATATCTGCTGTTGCAAGGCCAATGGCACAACATGGATAGGCCATGAAGACACCGTTGCTTTGTTTAATGCAGACATACTTGAGCCTGTCGAATTAGCTTCAAAGTGTCTGCGTGATGCTTCTGCATTATTTAAAAACCAACACAAATAGGCAGGTAAAATATCAGCTCGTTTAAGACGAATAATAAATAACTGACTAGAGGCAATCACAGGCTCATCGCAATCAAGCCAAGCCGCACGGGTATTTTCACCACGAGCAGTTAGCACAACATCACCGCGTTGTAGGATTGGCGGCTCACCTCTGCCCTCCCATACCGTTTTTGGCAACTTTAAAATATCTGACTGAATCAATGTATGGCCGCGCATATCCTTAATTTGCAATATGCGTATGTTACCGTCTGCTTGGTCTTCAATACTGGTTCTAAAGGTAAAGCCGCTTTTAATATCAGCAATTTCATTTAGTGTTATTTTCATTTTTAGAAACAATCCAAATAATGCCATCCTTGGCGCGTAAAAGTTATACCGTACAATTCTCAATCTGAGTTTTAAGCCAGCTTGATGTTTTGTCATCTAACCCAAACCAAGCCGCTTCACGCTGTAGCCTTGTGACTAGCAAGCCATCGTCACTATCCATAACTGCTCGCAAATAATCACGAACCTGTGCGGCTGTCTGATTGGTTGCAATAAGCCAAGACGACTTCAAGGGATTGCAATATCTTCCATATGAACGAATACGCTCATGAAGAGCTTCATAGTTTTTTTGCTTACGCAGGTCGTAGTCAATCTGATAGACTTTCATTGTGTGTTTTCCTCAAGCTAATGTTAAAAACATGCATGCGACAGGGTGCAACCTGTCGCAACTCATGCCCATTCAAGAATTAAATTTAATGCTGTAGCAGCACTACTGCCAATTAATGAATAAGACATATAATAGTGTTTTTTTCAGCTATGTCAAATACTTTTTATGCAGTAGGTCATCTATTGTTTTGCATTAATTGTGAGATAGTGGCTTTAGGTGTGGCGGAACGGGAAATCAATTTAAGTAGTTAATGGCTTAATAAAGCCATCTAACTATATTGGTATATTTAAAACTTAATCATTTATTTTTCAATAATTTAAAAATCCAAACAGATATATACACCATATGTATAGTATATATATCTGATATTTAGCATATATTTTTACTGTTTAATTTTTGCACTCTAAAAACAAAGCCAAAGCTTCAACAATGACCGAAGTTTCACTTACCCGAACATAACTTGACGCATTTTTTTGCTCAACATAATCACTTAGCTTTTCGGCAAGCCCCAAAGGAATAGCCACGCTTTTCATTTTAACCCCCTTTGTTTTTATAACATTCGGAGCAGAGACTTCTATCGCAGTAGCTCCTGCAATAAAGTCATCAGGCGTTTGGCGTTTTTTTGCCTTATCGCTGGTTTTAATCATTATCATATCTCGTTAAAAAATTGATTCATTTCGTTGATAGCTTGCTGATCCTTTCCGTATTCAGCGACCGTTGCTCCCTCACTGGTTGCTCGACGATAAGCAACACGTTCATAAATCTGCGACTTAAAGACTGAAAGCCCCTGTGTTTCTAAATAAGAAATCATGTCTGCGGTTTCTTTTGTGCGTGGATCAAGCCGAGTCAGCAATATCCGAACATTCAGATTCTCGTTATGATCTTTTGCTAAATCGACAATTTCGAGTAAGTCAGTGAGAGCCTCTGCATCAAAACTCGATGCGCCCACTGGTACAATCAAATGGTCAGCAATCAACAAAGCAGAACGAAGGCTTGCGGAGTCACGCCCACCAACATCAATGACAGTATTGACGTAATTTTGTGCAAGTCTCCGACCTTCTGTAGCAATTGCTTTACCATTCAATTGAACGGTTACAGGTGATGGAGTTTTTTCAGATTCGTTGCGCCAATTTGCCCAGCTTGTAGCTGTGGCTTGCACATCTCCATCAATCAATAGTGTTGGAGAGGTACGAGCGAACATAACCGCAAGATGTACGGCAGTTGTTGTTTTGGCGACTCCACCCTTGGTATTACCGATTGCATAAATCATAATAAGCCAGCATGTATGTTTAATATATATACATATAATATATATGTTTTATATATATTCAATACACATATACAAAACAATCGAAGCGTTTGGCTGACTAGGCTTAACCAATCTGAAAAATAACACTCAAGAAAAACGCAACACCGCAAACCCATCAAAAACGCGCTAAAACAGCCAAAAAACACCAAACCCACACCAACCTATATAAAATTATTTTTAACGTCTCTAATACGCCTTAAAACGCGTTTAAATTGATTTAAGGCGAGGACTAATTATTTCGTTTTTCTTTTTTATCGTAAATTTGGCAAAAAATACGATTTTTTGCCAAATTGCTTGTGTTTCGCATTAAGAAACAGTGTTTGATTTAGTAGCCTAGCTCAAAACCTCATTTAAACCGACGTTATACGAATGGAGTTATGTTTTTTTATTATCGTCTCAATCGGTGAACGCTAAGAGCCTAGTGTGGCGATTAAACCTAAAACACTCTCATATCAGCGATTGTTCTATGAGGCGAGAAAGCCTACAAAAAAACTCAACAAGGGATTCGCCCCCTAATTACCGCTTTTAAAAAATTGTGTTGTTGATGTGCTGTTTGGTTCTTGCACTGCCTGAGCGTCCCCCCACTGGGGGGATTGAGGGGGAAATATAGCCGCCCAATAGGGCGACATAGCATTTGCTTTTTACCTATTTTTGCCTTTTCAAAACTATCACTTATCCACAGAATTTTTTTGACGTTGTGCTTTTAAAGCTTTTAATAGCTTTTAAATACAATAAGGAAGAAAATCGCATTAAAGGACGTTTATCGACCCATTAAAGGACGTTTATCGACCCATTAAAGGACGTTTATCGACCCATTAAAGGACGTTTATTTATATTGACCTTATAATGTCATCAGCTTACAATGTCTTTATGTTTTAGCAAATTTGAATTGGATTGATAAATGTCAAAATTAGTAGTGAAGGATAACGTTCTAATTGATGCTAGTTATAATTTGGATATGGTCGAGCAGCGATTAATTTTGCTAGCTATCGTTGAAGCACGAGAAACAGGCAAAGGCATAAGCCATGACACTTTATTAGAGGTTCATGCCAGTAGTTACATTACTCAATTCCATGTTGAAAAGCATACTGCATACAAAGTACTACGTGAGGCGGCAAAAACTATTTTTAGTCGCTATGTTACTTATCATGATATCAACTCTGAAACAGGCAAAGAGCGAACCTTTCATGTAAGGTGGGTAGACAAAATAGGTTATGAGCAAGATAGCGGCTTAGTACTTTTACGATTCTCTCAAGATATTGTTCCATTAATCACACGATTAGAAGCCAACTTCACCAGTTATGAAATAGAACAGATCTCTAACCTCACCAGTGCTTACGCTATTCGACTGTATGAACTACTTATCAAATGGCGTAGTACAGGTAAAACACCAATGATGACGCTATCCGATTTTAGAGGAAAGCTCGGTATTGAGAACGACGAATATGAAATGATGAGTGATTTTAAAAAACGGGTTTTAGACATCGCACAAAGCCAAATCAACGAACACACCGACATCACCGTTAGCTACGAACAACACAAAGCAGGGCGAGTCATCACAGGTTTTACCTTTAGCCTAAAACAAAAGAAGCAACCCAAAGATGTAACGCCTAAACCCAAAAAAGCCAAACTAAACCCCATAGAAGACCTAAATACCTTACTCAAGGATAAGAAGTTTTTAGAGAAACATGCCAAAGCTGGCGAAAGTTGGGATGACGTACGTTCTCGATTAAAGAACGAAGCCGAAACAGGTAAATTCACCCTAACCTGACCTGCCCCTAAGAAACGCCTTGCCACGGGTTAATCACCGTCACTTTAGCCGCTTCATAAGGGCTAATTACCACATAGCTGCTAAAAGCGACATCTGCGCGAATCAAAGCCACCTCAGAAAGGGATCATCGGAGAAAACGGAAAAAATCGTACGCTAAGCCTTGACCACCTCAGCCCCTTTCTTGACTCTCTTTTTTGGCACAGGATTGGGCAATCGGCGCAC
>ERZ724504.522-NODE-522-length-21715-cov-11.482641_pt1 | contig 21715 bp, 19 predicted proteins | sample MGYA00376037_ERZ724504 | MGnify/ENA primary metagenome ERZ724504 (study PRJEB28724, sample SAMN07190888) | wastewater metagenome | isolation source: influent of sewage treatment plant in Hong Hong | place: USA: Christiansburg, Virginia | collected 2016-03-01 ... | reverse complement strand
CGATACGCCAGCTTGACGATGATCGCCTTGCCACTGAAGGCCACGGCGCCCAACAAGGCCAGTGTGAGGCCAATTGCTCTGTTTTTTGCAGCTGCTTGTGCAGTATGGATAAGCGCTAGAGGCACTTTTTTATTCAATTCTTCAAGCGCGCAAGAAAGGCAGCGGGAATACAGGCGACGGTGCGGCTGGCAGCATCCACAAACACCACGCCCACCTTGCCACGCGCCACCTCACGGCCGCTGCTGCGCTCCGTCATGCAAAAGACGAGATCGAAGCCGTATTTGTTGAAATCGCTAGGCAGCATTTGCACGCGCAGGGTCTCGCCGTGAAAGCCCTCGGACTTGTACTGCGCCACGATGTCTCCCACCACGATTGCCAGGCCTTCCACGCCCGATTCACGGTAACCGAGCGACTTGAAAAAGCGCACGCGCGCCTCGGAGACCAAGGTCAGCAGTTGCGCGTTGTCCAGATGGCCGCCCTGGTTGACGTGGCTGATGTAAATCTGCATATCAGTTTCAAAACTGAAATGCGCGGGAAGCTCAAAAACAATGCGTGGCATGGCAATACAAATCAGTGCTTGGGGTGGAACACGCGCTGGTGCAGTTGGCGCAGAGAACACCACACCGACAGCGCCACCACGGGAATCGCAAGCGCCGCCGTGGTCTCCGGAGCCAGCGGCCAGCCCAGCTTTTGCCCGCCCTTGGCGAGGTAGCTCACCAGGCCGACGATGTAGTAGGTGATGGCGGCCACGGACAGGCCTTCCACTGTGGACTGCATTTGCAACTGCATGTCCTGGCGTCGGTTCATGCTGGCCAGGAGCTGCTGGCTGCTTTGCTGCTGCTCGATCTCGACGCGGGTGCGCAGCAAGTTGCTGATGCGCGAGACGCGCTGGGAAAGCGACTCTTGCCGCCGCGAGGCCCAGGCGCAGGTGCTGCGCGCCGGGCTCAAGCGCCGCTCCATGAATTCGGCGATGGTCTGCATGCCGGCCAGGCGGGACTCGTGCAGATCGGCAATGCGCCGATCCACCAGCTCAAAGTAGGCGCTGCTGGCGGAAAAGCGCGAATGCGTGGCGGCGAACTGGCTCTCCACCTTGCCCGCCAGCCGGGTCAGGCGGTCGAGCAGCTCGGCTTCGGCGTTGCGGTCTGCGGTCCGAATGGCGTCGGCCAGGGAGGCGAGTTCGCGCTCGGCGCTGCCCAGCACGGTGGATGCATCGCGCGCCGCCGGCAGGCCCAGCAGAGCGGCCATGCGGTAGGTCTCGATCTCCAGCAACTGCTGCACCAGCCGGCCCAGCCGCCGGGGCGTCATGCCGCCGACGAGCAACACCATGCGCGCACAGCCGTCGGCATGCAGCGCAAAGTCGGTATAGACCTCGCCGTGGCCGCCCGCGACGGTGGAGGCCACCAGCGTGTCTTCATTGAGCACAAGGCCCACCAGGCTGGCATCGCCGAAATCGCTGTTTTCCAGTGCCCACAGGTTCAGGCTGCACAGGCATTCGCCCGGCAGCGCAGCCAGCCAATCGCGTGGAATGACCGTGGCCACGCCCGTGGGCTCGCGCGCCCCAAAGCCCTCCGTACGCAGCGCTGTGGTGAACGTCCAAGCGACAAATTCGGTGTGCAGCTCCCAGCGCACGCGAAATGCGCCCAGATCCATGCGCAGATGCGTGGTCTGCGCGTCGGGCAGCGGCGCATGGTGGTCGCGCAACAGGCTGGCAAGGTGTGCCCGGCTGGCCTCGCGCATGTCGGCGTCGGCCAGCATCACGATGTGCAGGCAGGCCAGCGGGGCCTTGATGGCCTCGGGTGGCCGGGCATGGATTTCGTTGTGCAGCGCGGCACGCTGCGGGTGGTTCACAAGCTTTGTCACGGGCGCGGTGCGGGTGGAGAGGTTCATAGGGCTGAAAAAAGCAGGTGGAGTGGGCCGGCCGGGTCACGGTGCGGGCGCGCGCTGCGCGCATTGTGCCGTTGCTCAGCCAGGCGCAGTGTGGGCACAGGCGCCATGCGCAGCGTGGTCCAGGTGTTCGGCCAGCAGCGCGCGGGTGACGCCGTTGGTCCAGCCAAAACCGTCCTGCAGCGGGTATTCGCCGCCGCCACCGCCGTGCGAGGTATCCGCGTGCACTTCGCGCAGCGCGTACTTCTCCACCAGCTTGCCCTCGGCCTGGTAGACCTCGGCCACGGTGCTGAGCCAGCGCTGGGCAATGTCGCGGGCGAGCTCGGCATGGCCGTAGTTCTGCAGACCGCGAATGCCCATCCACTGCAGCGGCGCCCAGCCGTTGGGTCGGTCCCATTGCTGGTCGCTGCCGCATTCGGTGGTGGCCAGCCCGCCGGGCGCCAGCAGGCGCGCGCGCACCGTGTCCGCCATGGCGGCGGCCTGGTAAGACTCGGCCAAACCGACAAAGAGCGGCACCAGACTGGCGGCGGTCAGGCAGCTGCGGCGCGCGCCCTTTCGCCAGTGGTAGTCAAAAAAAGCGCCTTGCTCGGCGTCCCAGCACAGCGCCAGCAAAGCCTGGCGGCGGGCGTCGGCCTGGGCGGCGTACCCGCTCGCCGCTGCGGCATCGCCCGCATCGTGGCACAGGCGGGCGAGCGTGGTTTCGAGCTTGTAGAGAAAGGCGTTGAGGTCAATGGGCAAAATTTCGGTGGTGCAGATGGCGGTGAGCGAGCGCGCCGACGCTGCGCGGCGCGGCTGCTGAGCGTTTTCGGCGCCCGCTTGCACGGGCGACTGGCTGAGCCAGCGGCTGCTGAAATCCCAGCCCGACTCGGCGGCGGCGCGCAGGTTGCGGTACACGTCTTGCGGCTCGCGTTGGCAGGCCCGCGCGGTGGCCACGTCTTCCAGCCAGGACTCTTCGCGCGGCGTGTCGCGATCGTCCCAGTAGCGGTTGAGCATCGCACCGCCGGGCAGACGGACCACACGGCGCGAGGCCTGGGCCGGTTCGTTCGCGTCGACCAGCGCATGCGCACCGGCCATCCACCAGGCGTGCTCCTGCTGCAACTGGCTGCGGTGATCTGCTGCCAGCGCCGCACCGTGCTGCTCGGCGAGTTCGAGCATCAGCACAAACACCGGGGGCTGCGAGCGGCCCAGGTAATAGCTGCGCGTGCCGTTGGGCTCGTGGCCATAGGTGTCGATCAGGTAGGCAAAATTGGTGACCATGTCGGCCAGCAGATCGACACGGCCACTGGCGGCAAGGCCCAGCATGGTGAAGTAGGAATCCCAGTAATACAGCTCGCCAAAGCGTCCACCTGGCACTACGTAGGGCCGGGGCAATGGCAGGATCGACGCCTTGGCTGGGTGCGTGCTTGGGTGGCGCGTGAGCACCGGCCACAGCGCATCGATGTGCGCGCACAGGGGCTGGCCGGGCACCGATACATACACGGATTTTGGCGGTTTGGCGGCGCGAAAATGCTGGTGCACAAAGGCGTCCAGATCGAAGTTCGGCAGCCGGTGCGCCTGCCGGTAGGCTTCCAGAATCGCGGCCGGGTCCGTGAGCGGCACACAGTCGACAAAGGTCTTGCTGTCGCCAAACACGCCCCCGCTTTGCACCGCAACGAACAACTCCTGGTAGCGGTCGGCGGGCGAGAGCGGGTCGGGGCGCGCCACAAGCGCTGCCTGCTGGTTGCGCTGCGTGCGCGAAGTCGGCGGATGCCGTGGCAAAACCTTCGTCACCAGGCAAAGCGCCTCAGCGCAGTTCCAGCGGCGGCGTAGCGCTCAGCACCTCTTCCAGGGTGGTCAGGCCTTCGGCCACGCGCAGCGCGCCGGCCAGGCGCAAAGGGCGCATGCCGTCCACCACCGCCTGTCGGCGCATGCCGGACAAGGACGGCTCTTTGGTCAGTTCGTGCTTGAACTTTTCGCTCACCGTGAGCAGTTCGTACAGCCCCATGCGGCCCCTAAAACCGGTCATGCGGCAATCGACACAGCCCACCGGTTTGAAGGGGCGGTAGTCGCCCGAAAGCTTCCAGGGTTTGACGGCATCGGCCAAGGCTTCGTGCGAGGCGGCTTCGTCGGGCTCTTTGCACTGCTTGCACAGCGTGCGCACCAGGCGCTGGGCCAGCACGCCCAGCAGCGTGGCGTGAATCAGGTAGCTGGGAATGCCCAGTTCGATCAGGCGTGTGATGGCGCTGGGCGCATCGTTGGTGTGCAGGGTGGAGAACACCAGATGCCCGGTGAGCGCCGCCTGCACCGCCATGTCGGCCGTGGGCAGGTCGCGGATTTCGCCCACCATGATGATGTCCGGGTCCTGACGCATCAGGGCGCGGACCCCTTCCGAGAAACTGAAATCAAGCTGCGGCTGCACCTGCGTCTGGTTGAAGCTGGGCTCGATCATTTCGATCGGGTCTTCCACCGTGCTGACGTTGACCGCCTCGGTGGCCACGCGCTTGAGCGTGGAATACAGCGTGGTCGTCTTGCCCGAACCCGTGGGCCCCGTCACCAGAATCACACCGTGCGGGCGTTTGATGAGCTCTTCCCAGCGCTTGGCGTCGTGGGGGGTAAAGCCCAGGGCGTCGAGGTCTTTCACCGCTGTATCGGGGTCGAAGATGCGCATCACCATCTTCTCGCCAAAGGCCGTGGGCAGCGTCGCCAGGCGCATTTCGACTTCATCGCCGCGCTGGTTGCGGGTTTTGATGCGGCCGTCCTGCGGGCGGCGCTTTTCCACCACGTCCATGCGTCCGAGCAGCTTGATCCGCGCCACCATGGCGCTCATCACTCCGAGCGGCATCTGGTAGACCGGGTGCAATACGCCGTCGATGCGAAAGCGGATCACGCCCTGCTCGCGCCGGGGTTCCAGGTGGATGTCGCTGGCGCGCTGATCAAAGGCGTACTGCCAGAGCCAGTCGACCACCTTGACCACGCCCTGGTCGTTGGCGTCGAGCTGCTTGTTGCTTTTGCCCAGCTCGACCAGTTGCTCGAAGTTGCTGGTGGCAGACTGCCCGCCCGACTTTTGCGCTGCGCGCACCGACTTGGCCAGGGCAAAAAACTCGACCGTGTAGCGGTGGATGTCCAGCGGATTGGTCAGCACGCGGCGCACCGGGCGGCGCGCCTGGCGCTCGACTTCGCCCACCCAGTCGGTGATGAAGGGCTCGGCCGTGGCCACAACCACTTCCTTGAGGGTCACCTGCACCGGCAGCACCTTGTGCCGCTCGGCGTAGCTGGCGCTCATGGTGTCGGCCACCTTGCCCACATCCACCTTGAGCGGATCGATGCGCAGATAGTCGAGCCCCACGCGCTGCGCCAGGTACTGCGTGAGCATTTCGATATCGAGCGGCTTGCCGTCGCTGGCGCGCGACATGGCGACGCTGTCGAGCCGCACCAGCGGGTGCTGGCTGCTCTCGCCCTGCGAGCAGCGCGCAACGGTTCGCGCGGCCTCCTCTTCGCTGATGACGCCGTCCATGCGCAGCCACTCGACGATGCGGCGCCATTGCAGCGGACCCACAGGTCGATCCGCTTTCGGGGCGTGGGGCGCTGCGTGAATAGGTGCGTGCGTGGTGCTCATGGGCGTATTCTGCGGCAGGTCGGGCGGGGGTTTGCTACAACCGCACCGGCCGCAGCCCGCGTACCCAGCGCGCCGTAGGCAGGCCCCAGCGCTCCTGTACGTCGGCGCAGCGCTCGGCCTGCTCGCCGCGCTTGAAGCGCGTCGGGGTGCGCTGGGCCAGCACCACGGTATTGCCTTCGCGCGTGGGCTTGAACGCCCAGAGCGCGTCTTCGCCAAAGACCGCGGCCATCTTCTCCAGGCTCTGCACGAAACTCGATGTGCGACCGAACAGGTTGACCGTCATGATGCCGTCTTCGGTCAGCAGCGCACGGCAATCGGCGTAGGCGGCTTCGCTGTCGAGCACCGGGGCAGAGGCGTCGTCGTCGTACAAATCAACCGCCAGCGCATCCACCGTGCCCTGCCACATCGCGTTTTTGATCTCTTCGCCCGCATCGGCCAGCACCACGCGCAGCTTGGGGCCGTCGGGCGGCAGCTTGAACCAGGCGCGGCACACGGATAGCACCTGCGGATTGAGCTCGATGGCCGTGGTGCACAGGCGCAATTTCTTGTGGCAGAACTTGGTGATGGCCCCGGCCCCCAGGCCGAGCTGCATGGCGTGGCGCTCGCGCACGCTGGCCGGATCCACAAACAGCAGCCAGGCCATCATGCGCTGGATGTATTCGAGCTCCAGATCAAACGGCGCGGCGATGCGCATGGAGCCCTGAATCCAGGGCGTCCCCAGGTGCAGGTGGCGCACTTCGCCATCGTCGGAGACGCTGACTTCGGGCAGTTCGGCAGGGACGGTCGAGCGGGATCGGGTGGAAGCCATGGCGGGACAAGCAGTGAAAAGTCAGATCAGGCCAAGGGCGGCAACTACAGCGCCCCAGGCCGCGCATTTGCGCTCAAAGCTCCAGGCGGCGTGGGCCGGGCTGGTGGAAGGAAGGCGGTAGCTGGCCATTGTCGGCTTCTCGCGGCCCAGCCCGGCAAGCGCCGATTGCACCGCCACCGCATGCCGCGCACTCTCGCCGCCATTGTGGGCGATGGCGGCCAGCCGCGGGCACTGCTGCGCAATGCGCGAGAAATCGTTGCGCTGGCCGTGGCGGATGGCGGCGTCCAGGCTGCCGCTGCGTTCGCAGGCGGCGTACACATCCCACAGGCCCAGGCCCCGGTCCAGCAGCCAGGCGCAGCGCCCGGCGTAATCGTGCGCGCCGGGCTGCGGGTACCGCGGCCACAGGGCGGCCATCAGGGGCCAGAACTGGTTGCGCGGGTGGGCGTAATACTGCTGCGCGTGCAGCGACGCGGCGCTGGGAAAACTGCCCAGCACCAGCAGCAAGGTGTCTGGCCCGACGACCGGCGCCAGGCCGGTGTGCGACATGGCGTCTGGCGCAAAATCTGCTATTTTATTCATAGCTATTAACGCTTTTTGGATAAGCGCTAGAGGCCATTTTTCATCAAACTTTCGAGTTTGGGCAAGGCCTGCTGGGCGTTGCGGCAGGTTTGCTCGGCCAGCGCCTCGGGCGTCTCGCCGCACAGTGCAGCCAGCAGCGCGGCGATGCGCGGCAGCTCGCCCGGCTCGTTGCGCGCCTGGCGCTGGCCTTCGCCCCGCTCAGCGGCGGTGCGGTAGAGCCAGTGCGGCGGGATGTCGGGCGCGTCGGTCTCCATCACGATGGCTTCGGACGGCAGCGCCTGGGCCAGCCGGCGCACCTGCAGCGCACGGTCAAAAGTGAGCGTGCCGCCAAAACCAAGCTTGAACCCCCTGTCAACAAAGCCTCGCGCCTGCTGCGCACTGCCATTGAAAGCGTGGGCAATGCCGCCCGGCACCGGAACCTCGCGCAGCGCCTTGAGCACGCGGTCCACCGAGCGGCGCACATGCAGCAGCACCGGCAAATCAAAGCGCCGCGCCAGGCGCAGTTGCGCGCGCAGCAGCGCCTCTTGGTGGTCGGCATCGAGTTCAGTAACGAAATAGTCGAGCCCGATTTCGCCCACCGCCACCAGCGCCGGGTCGCTCCGGCCCGCATCCAGGGCGCATTCGAGCGCCTGCAGATCGGCCGCTCCCGCACCGGGTGAGCACAGCGGGTGGATGCCCAGCGCGTAGCTGTCGCCGTGGCGGTGCGCCAAGTCGCGTACCGCAGCGAAGTTGTGCACATCCACCGCCGGAATCACGATCTGGCCAACGCCGCGCTCGCGGGCACGCTGGCGCACGGCGTCCACATCGTGCGCAAACTCGCGCGCGTCCAGGTGGCAGTGGGTGTCAATCCAGAGGGGCATGGCTGGGATGATCCTACAGGGCTCTGCGGTTGCAGACGATTCTTGTCTCGCTGAGGGCGGAGGCCGGGATGTGCGCCCGGCGGCGCAGTAACGTTCTCTTGCTTCGCACAAGAAAGGAGGTAGCCCGCCGAGGCGAGTCCCGGCCTCCGGCCTCATTGCAGGCAGACAAACGAAGCACACCACCATCCCAAGGCGCGGAGTAGCGCTCAAGCAAGCCAAAATACTTGATCACAAAATCCAACATTCCTTACTGCAATTTCTTTACGCAACAATAAATGCGGAAAATACTTTGCTAAATCAACACACACCACGGAACAACAGCAATGGCGACAGAACAGGATCGAGGACTGACCAAGCTCACAGCAAAGGTCTACAGCCCCATGTACATGGCCTTTGATAGACAACTCTCAAACGCCCTCCTACGCAGGGACGCATTCCTAGACAGGATGATCTCGCAGGAGATCCAACATCTACGAAATGACTTGGAAGGCAAGCGACTCTCAAAAGAGGCCCAAAGTTGCCGCAGAAGAAGCCCAGCACTTCAGCCTGCCGCGCGAGCACCTGCGCAGTCAGGGCTACGACTACGGCGACTTCCCCGCCCACCAGGGACTGTGGACCATGTGCGAGAAGACGCGTGGCGACGTGCTGGCCCGTATGGCGCTGGTGCCCCGCACCCTGGAGGCGCGCGGCCTGGACGCGACACCGCTGATTCAGGGCAAGCTCCGCCAGACCGGCGCCGCCGATGCGCTGGCGGCGGCCGACATTCTCGAGACCATCCTGCGCGAAGAAGTCGGCCACGTCGCCATTGGTAACCACTGGTATCGCTGGCTGTGTGAACGCGCCAAACTCGATGCCGAGGCCCACTACACTGTGCTGGTGCAGCGCCATGAAGCGCCGCAGCCCAAGCCGCCACTCAATCTCGACGCCCGGCGCCGCGCGGGCTTTACCGAAACCGAGCTGGCATGGCTCGCGTATGGAGAAAATGCTCCCAACGAGCCCAATGCTTTCTAGAATCAGCATCGCAAGCCTGGAGCGCGCCGCGGCAAGCCGTTGCAATCCGTTTTAAGCTTGCCACGGCAGCCACTCACCATCCATGTCCAGTTTGCCTTCTCCTGTCCCTCCCGCACCGCCACCCACCCACGATTCGTCCGTGGCCATGATCGCGCGACAGGCCATCGTCAATTCGCAGCAAGCCGTGGTGGGCTACGAGCTGTTCAACCGCTCGCGGACTGGCCCCGGCCACACTGCGGCCACCGATGTGGCCCTGGTGTTCACCGCGCTCTCGCATGCCGGCACCGAAGACCTGGTAGGCAGCACGCTGATCTTCGTGAACTGTACCCACGAAAGCCTGTCCGGAGGCCACCTTGAATTGATCGACCCGGACAAGGTGGTGCTGGAAATCCCGCCGCTCGGCCATGCCGCTACCGAAGAAGTCAGCGCGCGCTACCCGATGCTGGCCGCGCTGCGCGAGCGCGGCTTTCACCTGGCCTTCAACCACACCATATTGCAGTCGGCCTATGCCGCCTGGCTGCCCTTGGCGGACTACATCAAGCTCGACCTATCGGTGTTGGCGCCCGACCAGTTGGCGGTGCTGATCAGCTACGCCGGCCGCCATACGAAGGCCGAACTGGTGGCAGAAAAGGTGGAGACGGTGCAGCAGTACGACATGGCGTTCAGCCAGGGCATCGGCCTGTTCCAAGGGTACTGGTTTTCCAAACCCACTTTGGTGCAGACGCGGCTGGTTTCGCCCTCACAGGCCGCCATCCTGGAACTGATCCGACTGGTGCGCAAACAGGCCAGCACCGAAGACATTGAAGAAGTCCTGAAAAAAGACTCAGGTTTGGCCTTCAACCTGATGCGGCTCATCAACTCTTCCGGCTTTGACCCCACGCGCGAAATCACCTCGTTTCGCCAGGCCGTCATGCTCCTGGGCCTGAAAAAGCTGTTCCGCTGGGGCGCGCTGCTGCTGACGCTCGCCCGCAATGCCGGGCCACCACCTTCGGTAGGTAGCACCGCCGTGGTGCGCGGACGGCTGATGGAACTGTTGGCGCTCGATATTTTTGACCAGAAGATGGCGGACGAAGCCTTCATAGTGGGCATTTTTTCGCTGCTCGATGCCATGCTGGGCCTGCCCATGGAGTCGGCGCTGCATCTTATTACCGTGACCGAACCGGTCTCGAACGCCCTGCTACGCCGCGAAGGCCCCCTGGGTGCCTTGTTGCACCTGGCCCAAGCCTGCGAAAATAGCGACGAGGCCACTTTCGATACCGCAGCGGCGGCCCTGAGCCTGACCAGCGCGCAGATCAATGGCGCCCACCTCATGGCCTTGACCTGGGCGGACCGTATCAGCGAGCAAGCGCCGTAGATGCCCTCCTAAAATCAAAGCTGGCACACAACGGTGTATTCCCATTCTCTTTTCATCGCGCCCATGTCTTCACCTAGCGACACTCCTGCGTCCACTTCCGAACCTACGGCAGTGGGCGACATTGCAGTGATTGCTCGTCAGGCGATCGTCGATGCCCAGCGCGCCGTCTTTGGTTACGAGCTGTTTGACCGCTCGACGGCACGCGGCACCCACACCGCTGCCAGCGACGCCGCATTGCTTTTCAACGCCCTTTCATATGGGGGCACCGAGGCGCTGGTGGGCAAGCTCACGGTGTTCATCAACTGCACACACGAAAGCCTGGCCGGTGGCCACCTGGAACTGATTCACCCCGACAAGGTGGTGCTCGAAGTGCCCACGCTGCCCGACGGTGCTACGCCGGAAGCCATTGCCGCCTGCCTGGACATCTTTAGCGAGCTCAAAACGCGCGGTTTTCGGCTGGCATTTGACCAGCAGGTGCTGCGCCGGCCCTACGCCAGCTGGGTGCCGATGGCGGCGTACATCAAGCTCGACATGTCGGCCTTCAAGCCCGAGCTCGCTGGACCGCTGGTGCAGTTTGCCCGCACCTACAGCCAGGCAGACATCGTGGCCGAAAAGGTGGAAACCGCCGAGCAGTTCCAGCGCATGGCGGCCTTGGGCGTCAAGCTGTTCCAGGGCTATTGGTTCGCCAAGCCCTCGCTGGTGCAGGCCAAAACCCTCAGGCCTTCGCAGGCCACCATCATTCAGCTGATCAACCTGGTGCGCCGCCAGGGCAGCACGGCGGAAATTGAAGAGCTGCTCAAGCGCGATCCGACGCTGTCGTTCAACCTGCTGCGTTTCATCAATTCGTCGGGCTTTGGCCTGGAGTGCGAGATCACCTCGTTTCGCCACGCGGTAATGATCCTGGGCCTGAAAAAGCTATTCCGCTGGGCCGCCCTGCTGCTGACCACCTCGCGCGCGGGCGGCTCGCCGCCCGCAGTGGGCACCATGGCGGTGGTGCGTGGCCGCCTGATGGAGCTGCTGGCGCTGGAATTGCTGCCCGCAGATGAATGCGACAACGCCTTTGTCGTCGGCGTTTTTTCCATGCTCGACACCATGCTGGGCATGCCGCTCGACAAAGCGCTCAATTCGGTGGCGCTGCCCGAATCGGTGGTCGATGCCTTGCTGCACGATCGCGGCATTTTTGCACCCTTCCTGGCCTTGGCCAAAGCCTGCGAGAGCGGCGATGAAGCCGCCTTTGCCCACAATTCCGAGCAGTTGCAGCTTTCCAACCACCAAGTCAACTGGGCGCACTTGCAGGCCCTGGCGTGGGCCGATAGCCTGGGCGGCGAATAAACAGGCTTTAGCCGCGCGGGTGGTGCCGCGCGTGCAGTTCGCGCAGGCGCTCGCGCGCGACGTGCGTGTAGATCGTGGTGGTTGAAATATCCGCATGGCCCAGCAACAATTGCACCACGCGCAGGTCGGCGCCGTGGTTGAGCAAATGCGTCGCGAAGGCGTGGCGCAGGGTATGCGGCGACAGCGGCGCCGTAATGCCGGCACGCAGCGCGTGCTCGCGCACGATGCCCCAGAAGCGCACCCGCGTCATGCCGCTGCCGCGCGCAGTCACAAACAAATCTTCGCTCTGCTGCCCGGCAAGAATGGCGGCGCGCGCCTCGCGCTGGTAGCGATCCAGCCAGCTTCCCGCTTCTTCGCCAAAGGGCACCATGCGCTCCTTGCCGCCCTTGCCCATGACACGCAGCACGCCGGCGCCCAGGTCCAGATTCCAGGTTTTGAGCTGCACCAGTTCGGAGACCCGCAGGCCGCTCGCGTACATGAGTTCGAGCATGCTGCGGTCGCGCAGGCCCAGTGCGGCGCGCACGTCGGGCGCCGCCAGCAGCGCTTCCACCTGCGCCATCGAGAGGGTCTTGGGCACGCGCAGCGCCTGGCGCGCCGCCTGCAGGCGCGCGGTGGGGTCGGCAGCGATGCGGCGCTCGCGCAGTGCCCAATGAAAGTAGCGGCGCAGCACCGTGAGGCGCCTGTTGGCTGTGGTGGCGCGGGTGCCGTGGTGGCGCGCCGAAAAATACGCCTGGATGTGGTGCTCGGCCGCAGCGTCCAGCGCCAGCGGCGGCGCCTGTGCTGCCAGCCAATGGGCAAAATGCCGCAGATCGCTGCGGTAGGCCGAGAGCGTGTTGCGCGACAAACCGTCTTCGAGCCACAGCGCGTCGGCAAACTGGTCTATGGCGCTCTGGCTGGCTTCAAAAAATGGCATGCGAAACGATAGCAGAGCGGCGAGCCCGGCAGCACCTGGCAGAGCAGCGCAACCAGCCCAGGTATCCTGCGCGCCGTGGTCTACGCACAAATTCTCTTTCCCGATTTCTCGCTCATTCTTCTGGGCTACCTCGTGTGCCGCTTCACGCCCCTGAACCGCAGCGTCTGGCAGCCGGTAGAGGCGCTGGTCTACTACCTGCTGTTCCCGGTGCTGCTGTTCCAGTCCATTGTCAAAACCCCCATCGAACTCGGCCCGGCCTCGGCGCTGATTGCGGCGGGGCTGCTCAGCGGGCTGGCTGGCATCGCGCTGGCCTATGCCCTGCCCTATCTGCCCGGGCTGCGCCGGCACATTGATGCGCGCGAGCACGCGGGCGCGGCGCAGGTGGCGTTTCGCTTCAACTCCTTCATTGGCCTGGCGCTGGCCGACCGCCTGGCCGGGCCGCAAGGTCTGCAGCTGATTGCCGTGCTGATCGGGGTGTCGGTGCCGCTGTTCAACGTGGCGGCGGTTTGGCCCATGGCACGCCACGGCGAGCACCACTTTGCGCGCGAACTGCTGCGCAACCCCTTGATTCTGGCCACCGTCGCTGGCCTGTGCGCCAATTTGCTGGGTCTGCACATTCCTGAGATTTTGGTGCCCAGCGTCACCCGCGTGGGCGCGGCAGCCATTGCTCTGGGCCTGATGGCGGCCGGCGCCGGACTGCAGTTTGGCTCGCTCCGGGACAACCGGCCGCTGAGCGTCGCCGTGTTGTCCATCCGCCACCTGGCCCAACCCCTGGTGGCCTGGGGCGTCGCGCGGCTCCTTGCGCTCGATGCCGTGCAAACCACGGTGCTGCTGGCGTTTGCGGCCTTGCCCACGTCCTCCAGCTGCTACGTGCTCGCAGCGCGCATGGGCTACAACGGGCCGTATGTGGCGGGGCTGGTCACGCTCTCCACTGTGCTCGGGCCAGCCAGTCTGTCGCTGGCACTGGGCGTGCTGCGCTGAAGTCAATACTATTTAATTGATAGCTGCTTACGCCTACAGAATAAGCGCTAGAGGCCCATTTCATTCGGACTTACGCAAAATTGTTCCAGCAAGGCGCTCTGACGCATACAGTGCAAGCGCACGGCAAGGAAGAGCAACGCCGCTGGGGCGATTTTGCGTAAGTCCTGTTCAATCAATATTTTCATTCTCCAGCGCCCATTGCACATGCTCGCGCACCAGCGCGCTCTCGTGCGCGGCGCGGGTGTGCAGGGCGGCGCGCACATTCGCGCTGTGCGTCTTGGCCAGGGCATTGCCCAAGGACACCGCCACATTGCGCAGCCAGCGCTCGTGGCCGATGCGGCGGATCGGGCCGCCTTCGGTCATGCGCAAAAACGTGGCTTCGTCCCAGGCAAACAGATCCACCAGTTGCTCGCCGCTGAGCCCGGCGCGGGCATCAAAGTCGGCCAAGGGGCTGGCCTGCGCGTATTTGTTCCAGGGGCAGATGAGTTGGCAGTCGTCGCAGCCGTAAATGCGGTTGCCGATCGGGCGCCGCAGCTCTACAGGAATGGGGCCCGCGTGCTCAATGGTCAGGTAGGAAATGCAGCGCCGGGCATCCAACCGGTACGGCGCAATGATGGCCTGCGTGGGACAAACGTCGATGCAGGCCTGGCAGGTTCCGCAGTGCGCGCTGACCGGTTCGCTCTCGGGCAGCTGCATGTCGATGTAGATTTCTCCCAGAAACGACATGGAGCCGGCCTCGCGGTTGAGCACCAGCGTGTGTTTGCCGCGCCAGCCCTGGCCACTGCGCGCCGCCAACTCGGCTTCAAGCACCGGCGCCGAATCGGCAAACACACGGTATCCCGTCGGCCCGACGGCCTCGGCAATGCGGTCACAGAGCTTTTGCAGGCGTGCGCGCAGCACCTTGTGGTAGTCGCGCCCTCGGGCATAGACTGAGACTGCGCCCTGATGCGGATCGCTCAGCCTTGCAAACTCGATCGCCTGCCAGCCCTCGGGCGTGTCTCTTGGCAGGTAGTCCATGCGCGCGGTGATCACACTCACCGTGCCCGGCACCAGCTCGGCCGGGCGCGCGCGCCGCATGCCGTGCGCCTCCATGTAGTGCATCTCGCCATGAAAACCCTGCGCCAGCCAGGCCTGCAAGCCCGGCTCGGCGGACGACAGATCCACACCGGCCACGCCAATTTGGGAAAATCCCAGCTCGCGCGCCCATTGCGTAATTTGAGGAACCCATTGACTGCTGCTGACCACCATCGCCCGATTGTAGAAAGACCCCCTGCGCACAAGACCCGCTCGCTGGTGTGGGAGAGTGAGGACGATACCGCGGCCTTCGCGCAACAGCTCGCCGCCTTACCGGGTATCGCCAACGCCTTTCTCAGCCTGCAGGGCGAGCTGGGTGCAGGCAAGACCACCCTGGTGCGCCATCTGCTGCGCGCGCTCGGGGTGCAGGGCCGCATCAAGAGCCCGACCTATGCCGTGGTGGAGCCGCACGAGGCCCAAAACCTCGCCATCTGGCACTTTGATTTCTACCGCTTCAGCGACCCACGCGAATGGGAAGACGCGGGTTTTCGCGAGCTATTTACCAGCACTGGCCTGAAACTGGCAGAATGGCCGGAAAAGGCTGCCGGCCTGATCCCGCCTGCGGACCTTGCTATCCACATTGAAGCATTGAACGAAACCGCGCGGCGCGCCACCTTGCAAGCAGGCACGCCGCATGGCGAAGACCTGCTGCAAGGACTGCACCCATGAAGCCCACTGCCCCCCCCCTGAGCACCGCGAACCCAGCCAGCGACCGAGCTGCGCTGCCGTCGCGGCGCACGCTGTTGCAGGCTGGCAGCCTGGTGCTGCTGCTCGGGCGCCAGCAGATTGCGCGCGGCGCCAGCATTCTGGCAGTGCGCATCTGGCCCGCGCCCGAATATTCGCGCGTCACACTGGAATCGGACGGGCTGCTCAAGGCGCGCCAGTTTTTCGTCACCACGCCTCCGCGCCTCGCCGTGGACATTGAGGGCATCGATCTCAGCCCCCAATTGCGCGAACTCGTGGCCAAAGTGGGGCGCGACGACCCCAACATTGCAGGCATTCGCGTCGGCCAGAACGCACCGAACGTGGTCCGTCTGGTGGTGGACCTCAAGCGCGCTGCCAAGCCCCAGGTGTTTTCGCTCGCTCCGGTGGCGGCCTACGGCCACCGGCTGGTGTTTGACCTCTACCCCGAAGTGCCCGTCGACCCGCTGGAGTCGCTGATTGCCGAGCGCCTGCAAGCCTCGCCGGGCAACCTGGCCACCTCCGCGCCCGGCGAAGCGGCGCCCGAGCCCACGCTGGCGCTGTCGGCCACGCCGCGCTCCGAGCCTGCCCCGGACCCTCTGGGCGACCTGATTGCCCGTGCCGGCGGAGCACGCGAGGCAGCAGCACCGGGCGCCAGGCTCAATGTCCCAGACGCTGTGGCATCTGCTGCGCCCACCCCGCCCGCCGAAGCCCAGCCAGGCAAGCGCCCCGCTGGCCCCCAAGCCCCCGCGCTGGCACTGGCGCGCAAAACCGACCGCTTGATCATTGTGGCGCTGGACCCTGGTCACGGTGGCGAAGACCCAGGCGCCACTGGCCCGGCAGGAACACGCGAGAAAGACGTGGTGCTCAAGGTGGCCCACCTGCTGCGCGAACGCATCAACACCACCACCGTGGGCGGCAACCCCATGCGCGCCTACCTGACGCGCGACGCCGACTACTTCGTGCCCCTGGGCGTGCGCGTGCAAAAGGCGCAGCGGGTGCAGGCCGACCTGTTCGTCAGCATCCATGCCGACGCCTTCACCGACCCCGACGCGCGCGGCGCCAGTGTGTTTGCCTTGAGCGAGAGCGGCGCGTCCAGCTCTGCCGCACGCTGGCTCGCCAACAAGGAAAACCAGGCCGATCTGGTGGGCGGGCTCAACGTGAGCGCCATAGACCAGCATGTGCGCCGCGCCCTGATCGACATGAGCACCACGGCGCAGATCAACGACAGCCTGAAACTTGGCAGCGTCTTGCTGGGCGAGATCGGCGGCATGGCCAAACTGCACAAGGCGCGTGTCGAACAGGCCGGTTTTGCGGTCCTCAAGGCGCCGGACATCCCCAGCGTGCTGGTGGAAACCGCCTTCATCAGCAACCCCGAAGAAGAAAAGCGCCTGCGCAGCAGCGCCTACCAGGAACAATTGGCCGATGCGCTGATGCGCGGCATCACACGCTACTTCGCCAGGAACCCGCCGCTTGCGCGGAGCCGCTCGGTGTAATCCCACTTGCTGACTGCCCCGCGGCAGAAGTACAGTGCCATGGCAAGAGGCGCAAGCAGCAAGGAGACAAACCATGGCACAACCCCACGCACAATCCGGCCAGATCGTCAGCGTGCGCCCGCTGGGAGCGCAGCTCGCACAGGCCAGCAGCACCGCCATCCTCAAGGCCGGCCAGCTCGAAGTCATGCGCATCGTGCTGCCTACGGGCAAAAGCCTGCCCGAACATATGACACGCGGTGAAGCCACCGTGCAGTGCATCGAAGGTGAGGTCGAATTCCAAGGTGGCGACGGCGCCCAGCGCATGCACCCCGGCGACTTCGTGCACCTGGAACCAGGAGCACTGCGCGCCCTCAGGGCGGTGCAGGATGCGTCGTTGTTGATGACGCTGTGTCTGCTGGCGGGGTAACGCTCCACACGTCGGTTTCCTCCCTGGTCCCGGTGGCCTCCAACGATGTCGAGGCAGGTCGGGCGAAAAACAGGCGGGTGGAATGGGTCAAACAGTGACCCCGACAAGAACAGAGTGCTACTGAGCGCGCCTGCCGACGCCTGCTGCGCTGCATGTCCTACAGCTTGGCGAGGGACGCTGCACGATAGTGACTCATCGGCCTCACGCACGCGATTTTGCGGCGCGGCCTTTGTTCCACTTCCTGAAAGGGACCCCGCCATGCAAACCCGACATCTTGTAATCGCCATCGCCTTTGTTGCCTCGCTGGGCCTGGGCGCCTGCTCCTCCAACCCCACCAACGCCCAGATCGGCACCGGCGCCGGAGCCGTCGTTGGCGGCGTAGCTGGCAATGCCTTGTTTGGCACGGCCGGTGCCATCGCCGGTGCTGCGGGTGGTGCCTTGGTGGGACACGAACTGGGCGAAGACCGGGACCAGCGCCGCCGCTGATCCTTTTGCTACCGCCTAGCCTGAAAAATCAGGCCAAAAGAGCTTCCAGCGCAATATCCATAAGCGCTGGAAGCTCTTTTTTTAGGAGCGATCAACCGCCTTGCGACTCCCGCGCCAAGCGCCGAACAGCGCAATCAAGCCCGGCACCAGAATCAAGCCCCAGATGAACTTGTCCAAATGCTGGCGCACAAAGGCCAGGGTGCCAAAGAACAGGCCGGCACTGGTCACGCCCAGCACCCACAATACGGCGCCGCCGATGTTGTAGGCGCTGAACTTGGCGCGCGACATCTCGGCCACACCCGCCACAAAGGGGGCAAAAGTGCGAATAAACGGCATGAAGCGCGCCAGCACGATGGTGATGCCGCCGTAGCGCTCATAGAACGCATGCGCCTGGTCAAACGCGCGGCGGTTGAACCAGCGCGACGATTCCCACTGGAACACGCGCGGCCCGAACCAGCGGCCAATCGAGTAGTTGCACTGGTCGCCCAGCACCGCGGCCGCCAGCAGCACGGCCACAGCGGGGGCAAATTCCATCATGCCTGCGCCGCAGAGCGCGCCCACGATGAACAGCAGCGAATCGCCCGGCAGAAAGGGCATGACCACCAGGCCGGTTTCGACAAATATGATCAGAAACAGCAGCGCGTACACCCACAGGCCGTACGTGACGACAAAGGCTTCGAGGTGCTTGTCGACGTGCAGGATGAAGTCGATCAGAAAGGCGATGGCGTCCATGGGCAGGCTTTGACGGGCTTTGACAAGCTTTGATTGAGGCGGGCCATTATGGCCAGCGTCGCCAGCCATCACGGCGATCTCTAGAATCTTCGCGTGCAACACGTTTCTCCCCCAGCTCCCACAGCTTCCAAAGCCGCCCGCCGCCCCATCTGCGACCTGCCCGACGAACTCGTCAGCCAGATTGCGGCCGGCGAAGTTGTCGAGCGCCCCGCCTCCGTGGTGCGCGAACTGGTGGACAACGCGCTCGACGCCGGCGCCACGCAAATCACGCTGCGCCTGCTGGCGGGCGGCGTGCGCTTGATCAGCGTCGAAGACGACGGCAGCGGGATTCCCCAGGCCGAACTGGCGGTGGCACTGCGCCGCCATGCCACGAGCAAAATCCGCACGCTGGACGACCTGGAGAGCGTCGCCACCATGGGCTTTCGCGGCGAGGCACTGGCCGCTATTGCTTCTGTCTCCGAACTTGCGCTGCTCTCGCGCCCTGCCGGGCAGGAGAGCGCCTTTTTGCTCGATGCACGCAGCGGCGAGCTGCGCCCCGTGGCGCGGGCCGTAGGCACTACGGTGGAAGTGAAAGAGCTGTTTTTCAGCACGCCAGCGCGGCGCAAGTTCCTCAAAACCGACGCCACCGAATTGGCCCACTGCGTCGAGGCGGTGCGCCGCCACGCCCTGGCACGGCCCGATGTGGGCTTTGCCATCTGGCACGAAGGCAAGCTGGTGCAGCAGTGGCGCACGACCTTGACGCATGGCGCGGGAGCGGGAGCGCTGGAGCGGCGCCTGGCGGACGTGCTCAGTGAAGATTTTCTGCAGCAATCGGTGGTACTGACCCACCAGGAAGGCCGCATCACGGTGACCGGCCGGGCCGGCCTGCCAGACACGGCACGTGCACGCGCCGACCAGCAGTATTGCTATGTGAACGGCCGCTTCGTGCGCGACAAGGTGGTGGCCCACGCTGCCCGCAGCGCCTATGAAGACGTGCTGCACGGGCAGCGCCAGCCGGTGTATGCGCTGTACATCGACATCGACCCGGCGCGCGTGGACGTGAACGTGCACCCCACCAAGATCGAGGTGCGCTTTCGCGACAGCCGCGAGGTGCACCAGGCGGTACGCCACGCCATCGAGAACGCCCTGGCCGCGCCGCGCGCCGGGGCTGTGCTGGCCACGCCCCCAGCCGCGACGGCCAACGCAACCGATACCGCGGGAACTTCCGCAAATTTTGAACAAAATCGGCCTCTAGCGCTTATTCCACGGGCACAAGCTGCTATGCAATTTGATACTCCCATCGGGCACCGCGTCGCCGATCTGGGTGCGCTGTGGGGCAGCCCCTGCCTACCGGAACCTGAGCGCACGAACGAAAACAGCGCGTCCGGGGGGCCCGCTCCACTTGCGTGGGAAAGCCCGGAACCTGTCACGCCCCGTACGCCAAGTGCATCCGGCATGCCAGACATGCCGCAGGCCGAGGTCTGGCCGCTGGGCCGCGCGCTGGCGCAGTTGCAAGGCATTTACATCCTGGCGGAAAACGCCCACGGGCTCATCATTGTCGACATGCACGCGGCCCACGAGCGCATCGTCTACGAGCGCCTCAAATCGCAATGGGACAGCGGCGCACGCATCGCCAGCCAGCCGCTGCTGATCCCTGCGACTTTTGCTGCCACACCGCAGGAACTGGCCACCGCCGAGCAGAACGTGGACACACTGGCGGCGCTGGGCCTGGAGATCACGCCCTTTTCTGCCCGCACCCTGGCGGTGCGCGCCGTGCCCGCCACGCTGGCGCAGGGCGATGCGCTGGAGCTGGCGCGCAGCGTGCTGGCCGAGCTGGCCGCGCACGACGCGAGCGGCGTGGTGCAGCGTGCCCAGAACGAAATACTGGGCACCATGGCCTGCCATGGCGCTGTGCGTGCCAACCGCCAACTGACCTTGCCGGAAATGAACGGCCTGCTGCGCCAGATGGAATCAACCGAGCGCTCGGACCAGTGCAACCACGGCCGCCCCACCTGGCGCCAGCTCAGCCTGCGCGAGCTTGACGCGCTGTTCCTGCGCGGGCGTTAAGCCGCTACGTCGCGTTTTCACCACGTCACCACGCTAGGGCGCCCTGGCGGAGCGCGGCGCTGGCTCCCGCCGCAAGCTTTTGCACCGTTTTGTGACACACCCCCGCCGTTCGCGCACCTAAGTTGGGCGTTGCTGCACCAGCGCCATGCAACGACGCCCCATTTTGTTGCATCAACCCATACCGGTTTGGCATAATGTCATGCTGCACCGCCGCAACCTATTTTTTCCCGAAAGACAAGTGCCATGAAATTCGCGTCCGTCGAGGCTTTTCTTACTGAGGTAGCCACCCGCAATCCGCACCAGCCGGAGTTTCTCCAGGCCGTCACCGAGGTGATGGAAAGCCTGTGGCCGTTCATTGAGAAACACCCCAGGTATGCCGAGCAAAGCCTGCTCGAACGCCTGGTGGAGCCCGAACGCGTGATCATGTTCCGCGTCTCCTGGACCGACGACCATGGCACCGTTCAGGTCAATCGCGGCTACCGCATCCAGCACAGCATGGCCATTGGCCCGTACAAAGGCGGCCTGCGCTTTCACCCCTCGGTCACGCTCTCGGTGCTCAAGTTCCTGGCGTTCGAGCAAACCTTCAAGAACGCACTGACCACCCTGCCCATGGGCGGCGGCAAGGGCGGCTCCGACTTTGACCCCAAGGGCAAGAGCCCCGGCGAAGTCATGCGCTTTTGCCAGTCGTTTGCCAGCGAATTGTTCCGTCATGTGGGCGCCGACACCGACGTACCGGCTGGCGACATTGGCGTGGGCGGGCGTGAGGTCGGCTTCATTGCGGGGATGTACAAAAAGCTCAGCAACCGCGCTGACTGCGTGTTCACAGGCAAGGGCATGTCGTTTGGCGGCTCGCTGATTCGCCCCGAAGCCACGGGCTATGGCACGGTGTATTTCGCCCAGGAGATGCTCAAGACCCGTGGCAAGTCATTCGACGGCCTGCGCGTGTCGGTGTCGGGCTCAGGCAACGTGGCCCAGTACGCGGTCGAGAAGGCGATGGCCCTGGGCGCCAAGGTGGTCACGGTATCGGATTCGAGCGGCACCATCGTCGATGAAGAGGGCTTCACCACCGAAAAGCTCGCCATCTTGATGGACGTAAAAAACCACCACTACGGCCGCGTGAGCGACTACGCCGAACGCACCGGCGTGCACTTTGAAGCCGGCAAGACGCCCTGGCACGTGCCGGTGGACATCGCCCTGCCCTGCGCCACGCAGAACGAACTGGATGCCCACGACGCCGCCACCCTTATCAAGAACGGCGTGCTGTGCGTGGCCGAAGGCGCCAACATGCCTTCGACCAACGAAGCGGCCAAGGCGTTCGAAGCCGCGGGCGTGCTGTACGCACCGGGCAAGGCCAGCAATGCCGGTGGCGTGGCCACCTCGGGCCTGGAAATGAGCCAGAACGCCATGCGTCTGAACTGGACGGCCGAAGAAGTGGACGCCCGCCTGTTGATGATCATGCAAGGCATCCACGCCGCCT
>ERZ724504.521-NODE-521-length-21759-cov-7.189735_pt1 | contig 21759 bp, 17 predicted proteins | sample MGYA00376037_ERZ724504 | MGnify/ENA primary metagenome ERZ724504 (study PRJEB28724, sample SAMN07190888) | wastewater metagenome | isolation source: influent of sewage treatment plant in Hong Hong | place: USA: Christiansburg, Virginia | collected 2016-03-01 ... | reverse complement strand
GCAGCCCAGGAGCTGCGTTTTGTTTGACGAATGAGACGCCTCAGAGAGTCATCTTGCTATCGATAATCACCTTGCGCCAGCGTGCCAGGTCCTTGTTGATCAGGTCGGCAAACACTTTCGGCGTGCTGGGCATGGGCTGAGCGCCTTCGTTTTGCAGGCGCTCCAGAATGGCCGGACTTTTAAGTGAAGCATTAATCTGCTGATTGATCTTGGCCACCACATCGGTCGGCATGTTGGCGGGGCCGACGACTCCATACCACTGGTCTGCTTCAAAGCCGGGCAGACCCGCTTCAGCCACCGTGGATACATTCGGCAGAGCCGCTATACGCTGTGGCGATGACACGGCAATCGCTTTGATCTGCCCGGCACGAATTTGCGCCAGCACTGCCGGTATGCCCGTGAACAAAGCCTGTACCTGGCCCGCAACCAGATCATTGACGGCAGGGGCTGTGCCTTTATAGGGCACATGCTGCATCTTGAGCCCTGCTTGCAGGCTCAGATAGGCCATGGTCATGTGCGCGGCACTGCCGTTGCCGCCCGAGCTGAAATTCACCGCTCCGGGGTTGGCTTTGACGTAGCTGATGAACGATGCCAGATCAGTGACCGGCAGCGAGGGGTGAACCACCAGCACATTGGGCACGCGCGCCACCCAGGCCAGCGGCGTGAAGCTCTTGATGGGGTCGTAGGGCAGCTTGGGGTACAGCGTGGGGGTGATGGCCAGCGTGCCCACATGCCCCATCAGCAGGGTGTAGCCATCTGCGCTGGCCTTGGCCACGCGATCGGCGCCAATGCTGCCACCTGCGCCAGCCACATTCTCTGGCACCACGCTCTGACTCCATGCCGTGGTGAGCTCATGGCCGATGGCGCGCCCCAGAATGTCTGCCGATCCTCCGGGCGTGAACGGGATGACCATGCGTATGGCCTTGCTGGGGTATTTCGTCTCTTGCGCAAGTGCGGAGCCAGCGAATCCGCTCAATGCGGTGGCTGCGGCCCATTGACTCCATTGGCGGCGGCTCAGAGTGAGTTGAATTGGTGCTTGAGAATCAGGCATGTTGTCTCCTTATTGTGTTTTCAGGTATTTTTCAATCAGTCTATGGGAACAGCTGCACACATGGTTCTGGCCTGGGCGGCATAGCAGCTATGCAGACCTTGCCGGAGCACAAGCTCATGCGCAGGCTCGCTAAACTGCAGCCATGACAACAAGCACTGAAACCCCCGTGAATCGCCCCGATATCACCATCTTTCACAACAACCGCTGCAGCAATTCGCGCGGTGCGCTGGCGCTGCTGCGCGAGCATGGCATTGAGCCCAATGTCGTGGATTACATTGCCACACCGCTCACGGCGCCTGAACTGTCCGAGCTGGTGGCGCATCTGGGTGTGCCGGTGCGAGATTTGCTGCGCAGCAAAGAAGCGCAGTTCAAAGAGCTGGGGCTGGACAACGCTGCCGTCAGCGATGTGCAACTGATCCAGGCCGTGGCTGCGCACCCGGTGTTGCTCAACCGCCCGATTGTGGTGACGCCCAAGGGGGCCAAGCTTTGCCGCCCGTCAGAACTGGTGCTGGAGTTGATCTGAGATTGGCAAGGTTCAGTTGAAAATAAGCTGAAGCCCTTTGCAGATATGTGCAAGCGGCTTCTGATTTGGTAGCATTTTGCAAATATCGACGGCCTAAGAGCCGCTAACACCACCCTTGATACGTCGTTATTTCGCCTTGTCGTACGCTTGTACTGCCTGCGGCTTCATGCCTCGTCTCAACCGCAAATCTGCGATTTGCTGAGTGGTGTTCGCACCTCTAAGTCTGGCCTAAGTCTTGACGTTCAAACTTCCCTTCAACAGGCACCGATACGGTGTTTACTTGAAAGGATTGCCATGAATACGATTTTGTCTACTCCCCGTCGATTGGTAATGGCTCTGGTCGCTGCCGGTGCGATTGGTGCACTGGGTGCGACTGGTGCCGGTCTGGTGGGTACGCGCAGCGCAGCACAGGCGCAAGCGACTCAGGCTGCAGTGTCTGGACAGCCTGCAGCGCTTAATCTGCCTGCGGTCAATGCTCCTAATTTTGCAGATATCACGGCGCGCAATGGTGCGGCCGTGGTCAACATCAGCGTGGTCGGCTCTTCGCGTTCCATGCGTGAGGAAGAGGGCGATCAAACCAGCGAGCGTCAGCAGCAGGGTCAGGGCATCAGCCCCGATGATCCCTTCTTTGAATTCTTCCGCCAGTTCGGCATGCCCGGCGGCCCCGGCTCTCGCGGCATGGGTCCACGAGCTCAGCAGCCTGATACACCCATGCGCGGCGAAGGCTCAGGCTTTATCGTCTCCAGCGATGGGGTGATTTTGACCAATGCACACGTGGTGCATGGCGCCAAAGAGGTGACGGTGAAGCTCAACGACCGGCGCGAATTCAATGCCAAGGTGCTGGGTGCTGATCCCAAGACCGACGTGGCAGTGCTCAAGATCGATGCCAAGAACCTGCCCACGGTCAAACTGGGGCAGACCAGCCAGTTGCGCGTGGGTGACTGGGTGCTGGCCATCGGCTCGCCATTCGGCTTTGAAAACAGCGTGACCGCTGGCGTGGTCAGCGCCAAGGGCCGTTCGCTGCCTGATGATTCTTTTGTGCCTTTCCTGCAGACCGACGTGGCCATCAACCCCGGTAACTCGGGTGGCCCTCTGTTCAATGCGCAGGGCGAGGTGGTCGGTATCAACAGCCAGATCTACACCCGCTCGGGCGGCTATCAGGGCGTGTCGTTTGCCATCCCGATCGAGGTGGCAACCCGCGTGCAGCAGCAGATTCAGGCTACGGGCAAGGCACAGCATGCCAAGCTGGGCGTGAGCGTCCAAGAGGTCAATCAGGCCTTTGCCGATTCCTTCAAGCTGGACAAGCCTGAAGGTGCACTGGTCGCCAGTGTTGAAAAGAACGGCCCGGCCGCCAAAGCGGGGCTTGAGCCCGGCGATGTGGTGCGCAAGGTGGATGGCAAACCCATTGTCGGGTCGGGCGATTTGCCCGCTGTGATCGGTCAGTCCATGCCCGGCCAGAAGGTGACGCTGGAGGTCTGGCGCAAGGGGGAAGCCAAAACCCTTAACGCGACCTTGGGCGATGCCAGCGAGAAGGCCGTCAAGACCGCCAAGGCCGCCGCAGATGAAGGCCACGGCAAGCTGGGTCTGGCTTTGCGCCCACTGCAGCCTGAAGAGAAAAAGCAGATCGGTGTCGATGCCGGTTTGCTGGTAGCTCAGGCCAGCGGCCCGGCTGCAGCGGCAGGCATTACCGAAGGGGATGTGTTGCTGTCCATCAACGGCGTGGCGGCTGGCGATGTCGATGCGGTGCGTGCGGCAGTGGCCAAGGCCGACAAGTCCGTTGCAGTGCTTATCTGGCGTGATGGCAACAAGATTTTTGTGCCGGTACGACTGGGTTAATTCATCAGCTTGCATCGATAAAACAGCACCTGTTTTCAGGTGCTGTTTTCTTTTTTGTGTTTTATTGATTTAAAACAAAAGCAATTTGAATTGGTGGCGAATCAATGGATTTCCCCATCACATTGACTTGTTTTGAGAGATGGCGAATCTTCAAGCATGTAATGTCAGAGGCTGTCGGTCCGACGCATCTATTTGCCTGATGCAAGGCCTTTGATGACGATTCGTGACCGCAATCAATCATGACGGCCCTCGGTGCAGGCGCTGCGGGGAGACTTCTTTGGAACAGCAACACAGTCTGCAGGTGCAAGGCCTGGGAGTGTCATATGGCCCGCGCGTCATTCTGGCGGAGGTGGATTTCGCGCTGCCAGCGCATGGCGTGACCGCGCTGCTGGGTCCTGCAGGCACGGGTAAATCCACACTGCTGCGCACACTTGCTGGGTTGAATACGCCCAATCCGCGTTTTCGCTGCTGGGGACAGGTGTGTTACGCCCAGCAGCCACTGAACATGCCTTTGACGGCCGATGGCGCGCAAGCCCTGCCGCGACTGGTGCAGCAGCATGCCCGCCTGATGCGTGCCAACACGCTGGATGCGTTGATTGAAATGGCGCGCCAGACCGAGCAGCGATCGCCGCTGGAGTGGCGCAACTGGGTCACCGCACAGCTGCAAAACTACGGCTTTGCCGAGCTGGCGCAGGCGCTGGACAACCCCACCATGCTGCTGAGCAGTGTGCAGCAACGGGTGGTGGCCATCTTGCGCGAGGCATGGGCCAAACCGGCGGTGCTGATGGTGGACGAACCCACGGCGGATCTGGATGGCTACGAAGCCTTTTTGCTGCTCGACGTGCTCAAGCAAATTGGCCAGCAAAGCAGCGTGCTGCTCGTCACCCATCAGCAGCAACACGCGCAGGCTGCCGCGCAAAAGATGCTGCTTCTAGCAGGCGGAAGCATTCAAGAAGCGGCCAGCATGGCCGACTTTATGCATCGCCCCATTAGCGCTGCGGGCCAGCAATTTTTGCGCAGTGGCAGTTGCGCTATGCCCATGCCCGGCACGCCGTTGCAAGAGCTGGCCGACGATGTACTGCCCCCGCCCCCTTTGCCGGCGGCGGCGCTGGCTGCCATTGCTGAATTTGCGCAGCAGCCGGTTGCAATGATGGAGTCTGTGGCGCAGGTTGAGGCAGTGCCTGAATTCGAGTTCGAACCCGTGGTGGCTCAAGCTGAATTACCGGATGCGAAGGATGCAGCAGTTGCACCGCCTCCACCGGCTCCCGCCTATCAGCCGCGCCCGATCAATGCAGCCGTGCTGATGGAAATGCAGCCCTTAGTGGCTGCTGAAAATGCCGTCGCTGCCAGTCGCGGCCCCAATGGCTTTGCCTGGCTGGTACCGGGTCGCCTTGCGGGAACACCCTGGCCGGGTGTGGTGCATGACATGTATATGGACCTCAAGGCGCTAAGCCGCTGCGGTGTGACCATGCTCATTACGCTGACGGAAAAAGACTTTCCGCAAGATGCTCTTGCCCGCCATGGGCTCAAGAATTTTCACCTGCCGGTCTACGACCATGAACCGCCGACTGTTGCGCAAATCCAGATGCTGCTGGCGCGTATGTCGTCGGCCATGCGCCGTGGCGAGGTATTGGCCGTGCATTGCCTGGCGGGACTGGGGCGTACTGGTACCGTGCTTGCCGCATGGCTGGTGCGTGAAGGTTTGACCGCCGAAGAGGCTCTGCGCCGTGTGCGTTTGATTGACGCGCAATACGTGCAGTCCGAAGCGCAGGAAGCCCTGCTCTATGAATACGAAAACGCGCTGCTGCTGAAGATGGGCTGATGCCCGAAGTGCCGCGCGCCGCTGAATTGAAATTAAAGAAGTGAGAAAACAATGAGTTTGGATTCTGTATTGACACAGGCTGCGGCCTCTGTGCCTGAATGTCTGGCTGCTGGTTATGTGGATGCGGCCTCGGGCATGCTGCTGTCGATTCGCACCGTGGATTCGCATCCACGTGAAGTGATTGATCTGGTGGCTGCAGCCACGGCTGATTTGTTTAACGGCCCCAATGTGTCCATGATCGAGACGCTGTTCAAGCGCTCGCGCGGTATCAGCGATGACGGCCACCATTACTTTCAGGAAATCATCATCAACAGTGACAACCTGATCCACGTCTTTTTGCGCAGCAAGAACGTGACGGACTACGTGGCCGTCTTTGTCTGCCGCCGCACAGCCAATCTGGGCATGGCGCTGACCAAGGCGCGTATGGCGATGCCGGGGATTGAAGCGGCGGTTTAAATGACGCCCCCCTGAGCGGCTAGGCCGCTTCCCTCGGGGGGCGCTATCCTTGCACCATGCGTTTACTGCTTGTTGAAGATGACACCATGATTGGTCAAGCTGTGCTTAGCTTGCTGCGCGGCGATGGCTATGTGGTGGACTGGGTACAGGATGGCGCTCAGGCCGATACGGCCTTGCACGGCCATCAGTACGATCTGGTGCTGCTCGATCTGGGTTTGCCCAAGCTCGATGGCTTGCAGGTGCTGCGGCAGTTACGGGCGCGCAAGGATGCGACGCCGGTGCTGGTGGCTACGGCGCGCGATGCCGTGCGTGACCGCATTGCCGGCTTGGATGCCGGTGCGGATGATTACGTCATCAAGCCATATGACATGGATGAGCTGCAGGCTCGCATTCGCGCGCTGACGAGGCGTGCTGCCGGGCATCTGGATGAGGTGTATGAACACAACGGAATCATGCTCAACCCCAACACCCGCGAGGCCAGTGTGAACGGCCAGCCTGTCATGCTTTCTGGGCGTGAATGGGCGGTGTTGCAGGCGTTGCTTGCAAGACCGGGCAGCACGCTGTCGCGCCAGCAGCTGGAGGACAAACTCTACGGCTGGGGCGATGAAGTCAGTAGCAACGCGGTAGAGGTCTATATTCACGGTCTGCGTAAAAAGCTAGGCGCGGCAGCCGTACTCAATGTGCGCGGCCTTGGCTATATGGTGCCCAAACCATGAGTACGCGCGGCACCCCATCCATGCTCAGATTGCCCGGCTCGCTGGGGGCACGTTTGCTGCTGTTTATTGGTGCTGCCATTGTGCTGGTAGCGGTACTGCAGGGCGCATTGGCCTATCGCAATGCACTGGAGCAGACCGATGCGCTGTTTGACTATCAGATGCAGCAAACCGCCCTTGCCTTGCGCGCAGGGCTGCCGGTTGATGCCAGAGGGCGTCCACAAGGCACGTCCCCTGAAGATGAAAACAACGAATTCATTGTTCAAGTCTGGACCAATGAGGGCTTGAGAATTTTTGAATCTGCGCTGGGCGATGCGCTGCCGCAAATGGCGGTGCTGGGCTTTGCCGATGTGCCAGCGCGCGGCACCATTTATCGCGTGTTCTCGCTCCAGACCCGATCGCAAGTGATTCAGGTTGCGCAGGACATGCGCGTGCGCCAGTTGCTGGCGCGTGAGGCCGCCTGGCGCAGTCTGTTGCCCGTGGTACTGCTCTTGCCGCTGCTGGCGCTGGCGGTGTGGTGGGTGATTCACCAGTCGCTGGCCCCTGTGCAGCGCGTGCGCCATGAATTGGCGGCGCGCAAGCCGCAGGATCTGGCTCCTGTCTCCATGGATGGCCTGCCCGATGAAATACGCCCGCTATTGCAAGAACTCAACAGTCTGCTGCAGCGCGTGCAGCAAGCGTTTGAAGCTCAGCAGAACTTTGTTGCTGATGCCGCGCACGAGCTGCGCTCACCACTTGCTGCTTTGCAGCTGCAATTGCAGGCCTTGCGCAAAGCGCCTGATGAGAGCGCGCAAGAGGCGGCGCAAGAACAACTGGCCGCAGGCATTGAGCGGGCCAAGCGCCTGGTTGAGCAATTGCTGGCGCTGGCCAGGCAGGAGGCCGAGCAGACCGCCATCGGTGAAGGCAGGCAACAAGCGGATTTGCGAGCACTGGTGGAGCAGGCATTGGTCAATGCGGCGCAAGCGGCTCAGGCCAAGGGGCTGGATATGGGCTTGAGCGAAGACCCGCAGATGCAAATGGCATTCAGCGTACCTGCGGATGCACAGGCGCTGGCTGTGCTGCTGCGCAACCTGCTGGATAACGCCATCAAATACGTGCCCGCAGGCGGCAGGGTCGATGTGGGCTGGCTGCAAGACAACCATGGCCGCGCATTGGTGGTTGAAGACTCTGGCCCAGGCATTCCTGTAGCCGATCGTCAGCGTGTGTTGCTGCGATTTGTGCGCGGGGCGGATGCCGGTGGTATGGCAGGCGGCAGTGGTCTGGGGCTGGCCATTGCTCAAAGTATTGCGCAGGGCTGCGGCGCGCAGCTCTTGCTCGATGAGTCCCCAGCGCTGGGTGGGCTGCGTGTCAGAGTCTTGTGGCCTAAGGCGTAGTCCGACAAACGATTACATCAAAACGGGGCTTTTACATCTTGAGGCTCGTTGCATGATGGCGCTTCTGACGTTTCTGCGATGCTCGGCTTGTACAGTACGTGGTTGTCCCTATTTTTTGATTTCGTTTGTATTAGAGGTCGCACGATGATATCGATTGTTCAGCGTCTTTCCCAAACCGTGACGGCTGCACAGACGCTTTCTGCGTTCACGCGGCCCCTGCTGAAAATCATGATCGAAGTCACTGAGTTGGAATCAGCTTACCTCACCACCGTGGATGAAGCCCGCGGCGTGCAGAACGTGCTGTACTCCCTTAATACCAGCCAGATGAACATTCCCGAAGGGCTGGAAGTCCCTTGGTCTGACACCCTGTGCAAGCGTGCTTTGGAAGAAGGCCAAACCTTTACCAACAATGTGCAGGAATGCTGGGGCGACTCAGATGCGGCACGGGCTCTGGATATTCAGACCTATGTCAGCACGCCCGTGCGCTTTGGCAGTGGACAGCTCTACGGCACACTCTGTGCCACCAGCAGAACGTCCCAGTCCATCAGCGGCGAGGCGGAAGATGTGCTGCGTCTTTTCTCCAAAATCATTGCCGGCTTTGTTGAGCGCGAGCAACTGGTGCGATCTCTGCAGCGCGCCAATGAAGAGCTTGCTTCGCTGGCCATGCTCGACGCCTTGACAGGCTTGCCCAACCGGCGCTGCGTTACGGAAGAGCTCAACCGCGTCATCGCCCATTGCTGTCGTTCGCGTGAATGGGTGCTGGTCGGCTTTATCGATCTGGACGACTTCAAGCAGATCAACGATCAGTTTGGTCATGAGGCCGGTGACTCTTTGATGCGCATTTTGGCCGAACAGCTGAGAGTATCCATGCGCGGCTGCGACATGCTGGCCCGCTTTGGCGGCGATGAATTTGTCATGGTCGGCATTGGTCCGCAACTTCAAGAAGACGGTGATGCCGTGCTGGAAGATTTGAAGAGCCGCCTATTCAGCGCATCAATCGCCTGCGTGGAACTGTCCGACGGCAGCAAGATTGACTATGCTGGTGCCAGCGTCGGCATGGTTTGCCTGATGCCTGACAGCACCGATGTGGATGACGCCCTGCAAAAAGCCGATGCCGCCATGTACAAGGTCAAGGCCTCACGCAAACAGCTGGAAGTGGTCGCTACTTGAGATGAGCCTGGACCATGTGAATGGCCTGACGTTTTCCAGATAATAAAAAAGCACCTCGGTGAGGTGCTTTTTTATTGGTATCCCGGAGTGGAATCGAACCACTATTTATTTCTTAGGAGGAAATTGTTCTATCCATTGAACTACCGGGACAACTGTTTGGGTTGCAAATAGATTTGCAATCTGGCTTGAATTCTACCCGCGTTGCAGCGCTCCCAAAGGCTTGGCTGGACTGAGCCTTGTCAAGCCACCAACCCAGCGGCAGTCGCAAGGGGTGGCGCGCTGGACTGATTATCAATTCTCATGGCTGTAAGCGCTTATTGGATAAGCGCTACAGGCCTTTTTTATGCTCAATCCTTGCGCACGGTATAGACGATATCCAGCGCGCTGGTCATGCCAGTCTGGGCGCGCAGTGTGACGTTGCGGGACAGGTCATAGAAGATGTAGATGATGCCCATGGCCCCCGACAGGCTCTGCTCATAGGTCAGGTACAGCTTGTCTGACAGGCGCTTGCCCATGGTCAGCGCTGCGCCTGATGCATCGCTGCCATCGCCACCGCTTTTGAAGCCAACCTCATCCAGCCCCAGGCTGCCTGCAATCTTGCCGCTACTGCTGTTGCCGCCCGCCAGCAAAGCCATGGCGGCCTGCTGCAACAGGGCGCTGCTGGCACCGCCAGAAGCCGGGTCGCGGCCCATGACGACCCAGGAGAGCTTTTCTGCATCGGGCAGGTCAGGGTCTGAATACAGCAGCACGCGGGGCGCGCTGGCCGTGCCCAGCACCTGTACACCGGCCTTGACGGCGATATTGGGGCGCAGGGCCAGAATGTCCAGCGATGGGTTGTTGTAGGGGCCGTTGAAGCGGATCAGACCGGTTTCTACATTGAGCGACTGTCCCCATGCACGGTAACGGCCTTGCTCGGTGCTGATTTCTCCGGTAACGCTGGGCGGGCCACCCACATAGCTGGCGCCTTTGACCTCCAACTGGCCGAGCAGACGGGTGGTGATGCCAAAACCTTGCAGCGCAAAGTCGCGGCCCATATTGAGCTTGACGAGAATGTCTGGCACTTTTCGTGGTGTGGCGCGTGCCTGGTCTTTGCGGATTTCGCGCTCGGCGCGCAGGCGTTCTTCCTCCTCGGCCTTGCGTGATGCGGCGGAGCGCACGACCACGTCTTTGTCCAGTGATGGCGCAGATTCCTCGGGCAGGATGATGGATGCACGGTCAACGGTGAGATCACCGCGCAGCGTGAACTGGCCTTGTTCAAGTTTGGCCTGTAGATCGCCGGAAACGCTGACTTGGCGGTCTGCGCGCACCAGCACCTGCAGCTTGCTGGCCTTGGCCTGCAAATTCATGCTCATGCCAGACTCGGTGCCTTTGCCAGGTGGTGTGAACTGGGCGTAGCCGGTACCGGTCAGCAGGCCGCCATCTTCAGGGGCGCTGGTCAGGTTGCCGCTGTAGCCCAGAATGCGCGAGTTGCTGCCTTTGCCGCCCTTGAAGCGCAGCTCGGTAATGTCCAGCCGCGTGCCTTGCAGCTTGGCGTGCAGAATGCCGTCGCGCAGATCCACCCCGTCGAGCAGAGACAGAATGTTCAGCGCATCGGCCTTGATATTGCCTTGCCACTGCGGGTCTTGCAGATTGCCGCTGATGGTGGCATCGGCGGCCAGAGTTCCCTGAATGCGCCAGCCCGGCGGGGCAAACAAGGCCCAGATGCCCATGTCAGGCATGTTGGCGCGCAACCGGCCTGAAAGAGGGGCTGTGGCGGGCAGCGTCCAGCCGCTTTGCTGGTAGCTGAGCTGGGTGCGCAGGTCGGCGTTGATGGTGCCTGCGCGCTCGCTGTCCCACAGTAGTTTGGCGTTGACCTGGCTGCCTTGCGCCTGCACGGTGAGGCGAATGTCTTTGATGCGCGCGCGCATGCCCGCGCCGCTGATTTTGCGGGTGCGTGTGCTGCTGGCACGGTTGGCAGTGGGGCCGTTGCTTTGAACGACGGTGGTGCTGGAGCCATCGTCCACCGCCAGCCGTAAATCGCCTGCTGCGCGCTCGACCGTCAGGTCGGCCTTGAGGTCTTTACCCAGCGTGTCCAGGTTCCAGCTGCCGTTAAAGCTCAGGTCGCCAGACAGGCCTGCGGCTTCCAGCGGCGGGTCATCATCGCCCAGGCTGAAGGCATCTACCCATGCCAGCGGAATGCCCAGCGCCTTACCGGCACTGCGCACGCCCCAAGTGCCGCTGCCGGTGCGGGTGACAGAGCTCTCGTCCCACGCCAGCTGCACGGGCGCCAATGGCTCGGCGCTGGTGCGGCGCATGCTTAGCTTGGGCGGTGTGATTTGCAGCTTGCCCGCGCTGAACTGGTAGACGGTGCTGAGCACGGTATTGCCGCTGGTGCGCTGCGTAATCTTGACGGGTGCACCGGGTTGCAGCTGCACGGCCCACGGGCCGGGTTTGTCGTTGCCGGGTTTCAACTGGGCTTGCAGCTTTTCAAGGCTGGCTTGCCAGTCCAGCGGTGCCGTGCCTTTGCCGCCCGTCAGGCCGGCTTGCAGGGCGGTGTCGATCTGCACGCTTTTGCCGGCTTGTTGTGCCTGCGCACTCAGCTCGATTTTGGTGCTTTCGGGGCTGCCGTTCAGGGTCAGTCTCAGGGTCGGGATAACGATGGCTTGATCGGCCATCGAACTCGCTGGCAGATAGCGAATTTTGTCGCCTCGCAGCTGGGCTTGCATTTGCAAACCGCTGGCTGGGATGGGTGCGCCATGGGCCGCGCTCAGGCGTTTAAGCAGGTTTTGCCAGCCGCCTTGCACCGCCAGTTGCAGATCGGCAGAGCCATCGAGCTGGGCACCGGCCAGCGGATCTTTGATGCCCGGCAGCTTGCGCAGCCACTGCGTGAGGCTGGACATGGATGCCAGCTGCAACTGGCTTTGCACCTTGCCGCTGTCAGGGCTCATGTGTCCATCTAGATTGAGCTGAGCGCCGGGCACGGCGGCTTTGAGCTGGGCCTTGGCCTGCTGGGTTTCGGTGTTGAACTCCACAGTCTTGGCATTGATGCTGGCCTGCAGCGCTTCGAGCTGCAGTTTTTCCAGCTGCAGCAGCGGTGCCTGCCACTGGCCGTTGGCGGCCAGCGTTTGAATGCGCAGCGCCTTGCCAGCAGGCTTGCCTGCGGCATGCAGGTCGACGGAGAAGGCTACGGCGGGCGCGGGCTCAGGATCCCCTTGCTCGGCCGGGTTGACAGGAACGGGTGGTGTCAGTGTCTCGGCCTGCAGCGAGCCTTCCAGCGGCGCGGCTTCCAGGCTGCTGAGTATGTCTGCGGGGTTGAGCTGCGAGACTTGCAGCTTGCCGTCAAACATCTGGCCCATGGGCACGTAGCGGCCTGTCAGCTTGATCTGGCCTTTGCCAATATCGAGCTGACCGTCATCCACCCGCCACTGGCTACCGTCGAAGAGGATCCTGGCCTGCAGCTGTTGCAGCGGCAGGCGTTGCTTGTCCCAGGGGCCGGGCAGGGTGTTGGTGAATGCGGTGCTCAGCATCCAGATCTGCTGGGTGTCGCTATGGGACTGAGATGGCTGACCAACGGTCGTGGCCGAGTCTGTCGAGACTTGTGCCTGACCGGGGCCAGCGCTTAGCTCACCAGACAAAGCCGTGCGCGGGCCCTGAGGCCAGAAGGCAGCAACGTCCAGATTTTTGAGTAGCGCCTTGGCAGACAGCAGCGGCTGCGATTGCCATGGTGAGACGCTGGCTTCAATATCGGCCAGCATGGGCTGGGCATCCAGCGGTTTTTGCTCTGATTTTTCTAGCTGCTTGCGCTTGTCATTGGCTGGTTTTGATGCATTTTTATCGTCAGATGCTTTTGCATCAGCCGCTGCAAGCTCTTGTTTTTGTATCTCTGCCTCAGCGTGAGCCGTGATCTTGAGTTGCGCTGCTTCAGTCGCCAGCGTGCCTTCAATCTGCGCATTGGCCAGCACGTCGATCAACGACGGTGCGGCGTCGCCCTGTTTAGCCTCCAATGGATTGGGGGTCTGGAGCTTGCCTTGCAGCTCGATTTTGGTCTGCATGGGCGCAGCGCCCTGAATGCGCGCCAGCATCTGGTAGTTGCCATCTGCGACCTGCAGGCTGCGAATCTGCAGATCGTGGTGGCTGCCGGTGTATTCATAGATGCCGTTCAGGTTTTGCACCACGGCTTCTGGCGGACCTTGCCAGATGATTTGATCGATCTTGAACGGCAGCTCGATCTTGATGGGCAGCATCAGCGACTGCAGTGGCTCGCTGGGCTTTTTCTCGGGGTCGGGGGTGCTGGCAATGCGTACTTCGGCGATATGAACTTCACCGAGCTTGAGCGTGCGCGCCAAAATCAGTGGCCTGAATTGCCAGCCGATCTTGGCGTCCTTGACTTCAACCTTCATGGTCGGGCTTTGCCACTGCAGCCAGCCAATATGGCCGCCATTCTTGAGGCTGCCTGAAACCTCTTTGGCCACCAGCGTCTGATTGGCGGGCAGCCAGCCAGCTACGCGCTGCAGGGTCTGGTTCAGAGAATCGTCTTTGCCAATCCACCACAGCAGGCCGCCCACGGCCAACACGATGGCCAAAAATGCTGCGGCGAAAGTCCAGCCCAGTGCGCGCAGCCAGCGACGACGCTTGAGGGGCACCGATCGGGCGGGTGCTTGGGTGGGGGTTGAGTTGTCTTGTTCTGCCATGCTTAAAACGTGAAGCCAAGGCGCAGGTGCAGGCGCAGTTTTTGTGCCTGCGCACCCCAGGCGATATCTGCTTGAATCGGGCCGACCGGGCTTTTCCAGCGCATTCCAGTGCCTATGCCTACGCGCGTGTAGAGATTGTTGATTTCATCGCCCACGGTACCTGCATCGATGAACAGCGTGTGTTCAAAATCTTGCGTGTTGCCCTTGATGGTGATGGGGCGCTGCCACTCCACACTGCCCATGGCTAGGTAGCGGCCTGCAATCACTCGCCCGTTGTCGGTGCGTGCGCCAATCGATTGATAGCCGTAGCCGCGCACCGTGTTGTCGCCACCGGTCAGAAACATGACCGTGGTGGGCAGGTCCACATCTTTCTTGGCCAGCGCGGCGCCCACGCCTACCTTGAGCTGCAGGCGGCTGCGGCGGCGGGTTTCTTCATCGCGATCGCCCATCGGTATCAGGCTGAGCCAGCGGCCCGTGATGCGGCCAAAAGGCGAGCGTTGTGGGGTCAGTGTGGTACCGATACCGGCTTCTGCGGCCAGTCCAAAGCCGGATGTGGGCAGCAGGTTGTTGTCGAAGTAGCGAGCCGTCCAGCCATAGTTTGCCAGCAGCGATGAGGCACCGGGCGGCGCACCGTCGCCCTGAGTTTTGGCGTAGTCGTATTGCAGATAGAGATTGCGCTCGATACGGTCTTCTGCCTTGCTGCGGCCAAAGCGCATTTGCGCGCTGTTGGTGTAGAAGTCGCCTGCAGGCGCACGCTCCAGCTTGCCACCGGCAAACCAGCGCCACAGGTCTTCACCCGGCAGGCCCACCAATTGGGTGGAGATCAACGGGTTCTTCTTGTCGATCTGCAGCTTGCTCACGGCACGCCAGTCCAGACCGGGCACTTTGTTATAGGTGTGATCGATGGACAGGCGTGGCCCGGTGTCGGTGCTCAGACCCACACCGAATACCCATTTCTGCAGCTTTGCCTCGCGCACCTTGGCAATCACCGGCGAGGTGACGGCTGCACCTTGATTCTTGCGCTGCTCGTCGCGCTGCGCTTCGGTATCGGTCTGCAACGGGGAGTCCGCCAGCGAGAGAAACACCGAGTCATAGTAGCCGCTGCTGACCAAGCGCTGCTGCGCATCGAGCATGCTTTGCTGGTCGTACTCCTGCCCCTCTGGCAGACGCCCAATGCGGGCGATGCGAATGGGGTCGTAGCGCTCGGCGCCTTCAATCTGCAGCGGGCCAAAGGTGTAGGCTGGGCCCGGATCGTAGGTGACGTTGACCTGCGCCTTGTTTGTGTCGGCATCCACATCGGCCAGGCTGGTGTCTATGCGTGCCAGCGGGTAGCGGCGTTTTTGCAGTTCTTTGAGGCCACCGCTCTTGGCACTGCTCCACGCCGATTGCGAGAACTGCTCGCCCGCTTGCAGCGGCCAGTTCTCTTCAATCTGCAGGCGCTGCGAGGTGCCCAGCTCATCTCTGGCGTTGACACCCGTAAAGCGCACTTCAGATTTTTCAATCACCGTGGGCGGGCCGGGGTCAACCTTGACCACTACCTTGCGGGGCGTGTCTTCATCGGGTGTATCGGTCAGCTCTACGGTCATGCTGGGGCTGAAGTAGCCCATCGTTCCAATCAGCTCGCGCACATTGGCATCGGTTGCGCCCAGCAGGCGCGTCAGCTCGCGGCGCTGCAGATCAGGCTGGTGGCGAAAGCGTTTGAGTTCGAGGTGCTGCTCCAGCAACGCACGCACTTCTTTAGGCGCATCAACCTCAAGAGTGAAAGCCGCAGGGCCGCTGGTGTCTATGCCCATGGCCTCTGCTTCTTTGTCTTTAGGGGACAGTAGGCTGCAACCGCTGAGAATCAAAGCGGCTCCCAAAAGCAAAGTCGGCTTCAAGGCCGACTTTTTTACAAGCAATGTCTGGAGCATTACTTATTTTGACAGCATACGCATGGCGTCTTCTAGACCCTTGAGTGTCAACGGGTACATACGGTCACCCATCAGTTGCTGAATGACGCTGATGCTCTGGCGATATTGCCATACGCCTTGCGGCTCGGGGTTGATCCAGGCGAAGCGCGGGAATGCGTTGGTCAGGCGTTGCAGCCACTCGGCACCGGGCTCTTCGTTCATATATTCGACCGAGCCACCGGGCTGCAGAATCTCGTACGGGCTCATGGTTGCATCGCCTACAAAGATCAGCTTGTAGTCCTTGCTGTACTTGCGGATGATGTCCCACGTAGGGAACTTCTCTGCGAAGCGGCGGCGATTGTTCTTCCACATGAAGTCGTAGACGCAGTTGTGGAAGTAATAGAACTCCAGGTGCTTGAGCTCGCCTTTGACGGCAGAAAACAGCTCTTCCACTTTCTGCACATGCTCGTCCATGGTGCCGCCCACATCCATGAGCAGCAGCACTTTGACGTTGTTGTGCCGCTCGGGAATCATCTTGATATCGAGATAGCCCGCATTGGCTGCCGTGGCGCGAATGGTGTCCGGCAGGTCCAGCTCCAGCTCGCTGCCTTGACGGGCAAACTTGCGCAGGCGGCGTAGTGCCACCTTGATGTTGCGCGTGCCCAGCTCCTGCGTATCGTCATAGTCGCGGTAAGCGCGCTGCTCCCACACTTTGACGGCGCTCTTGTTGCGGCCCGGTCCGCCAATGCGAATGCCTGCGGGGTTGTAGCCGCCATGGCCAAACGGGCTGGTGCCGCCCGTGCCAATCCATTTGTTGCCGCCTTCGTGCCGCTCTTTCTGCTCTTCAAGGCGTTTCTTGAGCGTCTCCATCAGCTCGTCCCAGCCCATGGCTTCAATCTTGGCCTTGTCCTCGGGGCTGAGTTCGCGCTCCAGCAGCTTTTGCAGCCAGTCTTGCGGAATCTCTTTGGTTAGATCGGCCAGCATTTCTACGCCTTTGAAGTAGGCGGAAAAAGCTCGGTCGTATTTATCGAAATGCTTTTCATCCTTGACCAGAATGGTGCGGCCAAGGTGGTAGAAATCATCGAGACTCCAGCAGTCTTCGCTCTTGGGGCCGATGATGCCTGCGTCCAGCGCTTCGAGCAGAGCCAGAAACTCTTTGACCGAGACCGGCAGCTTGGCTGCACGCAGTGTGTAGAAAAAGTCGATCAGCATTAAATTGGGCTCCAGCGCTTATTTGGCGGGCGCATGCTGCTCTAACAGATAGAGCAACTGTGCACGGACCTCAGGCCACTCGCCGCTGCGCATGCTGTACATCACGGTGTCGCGGATCGTGCCGTCGCGGCGCAGCGCGTGGCCGCGAATCACACCATCTTTTTTAGCCCCCAGCCGCTCAATAGCGCGCTGGCTGGCAAAGTTGAAATTGTCGGTACGCCAGCCTACGACATGGCAGGCCAGCGTGCCGAAGGCGTGGGCCAGCAGCAGTAGCTTGGCCGAGGTGTTGACATGGGTGCGCTGCATGCTTTTGGCATACCAGGTGTAGCCAATTTCCACGCGGCGAATGGCGGGAACAATGTCGTGATAACTGCTCGTTCCCAGCACCTTGTCCGTCGCATCGTCGACTACTGCAAACGCAAAGCGGTGGCCTTGATCGCGCCCCAGCAAAGCGGTTTCTATATAGCTGCGCACCTCTTGCGGCGCAGGCACGGAGGTGACGCGAATCTTCCACAGCTCGCCGTCTGTTGCTGCGGCGATAAGGCCGGCTTCATGGCTCAATGCCAGTGGCTCCAGCCGCACGCCACGGTCACGCAGGGTAACGGGTTCTACAAAGGCCATGATGTGCTCACTCAAACGGTTTTGCGTTTGCGCCAGAGTCGGGCCAGCTTCAGGCCTAGCCCGCCACCCAGACCCACCAGTGCAATGGCTGCAATGCTGCCTGCGCCGTAGCCCTGGGCAAACAGATCAAGGCCCAGCACATGCGCAATGCCCCAGCCCAGAAGGGCGCCGCCGACAAAGCCGACGGCATCAGAGCAGCCTTCTATTAGCAGTTGTTGGGCGTTGCTCATGGTCTGTCTCCTTGGACTGTTTTTTGGCTATTTCTATGGTTTAACGGTTGCGCTGGTTCATGAAGACCAGTTTCTCGAACAGGCTCATGTCCTGTTCGTTCTTCAGCAGTGCGCCCACCATGGGCGGCACGCTCACCTTACCGTCTTCTGCCTGCAAAGCGGAGGCGGGAATCTCCTCGGCCACCAGCAGCTTGAGCCAGTCGATCAGCTCAGATGTAGAGGGCTTTTTCTTCAGTCCCGGCAGATTGCGCACGTCATAGAAGACCTTCATGGCGGCGCTCAGCAATTCGCCCTGAAGCTTGGGGAAGTGCACGGCCACGATCTGGCGCATGGTGTCCGCATCGGGGAACTTGATGTAGTGGAAAAAGCAGCGGCGCAAGAAGGCGTCGGGCAGTTCTTTCTCGTTGTTCGAGGTGATGAATACCAGGGGTCTGTGCTTGGCGCGAATCATCTCGCGCGTTTCGTAGCAGTAGAACTCCATGCGGTCGATTTCGCGCAGCAAGTCGTTAGGAAACTCGATGTCGGCCTTGTCGATTTCGTCGATTAGCAGCACCACCGGCTCATTGGCTGTGAAGGCTTGCCAGAGCACGCCCTTGATGATGTAGTTGTGGATGTTTTTGACGCGTTCGCTGCCTTCGATATCAGCCAGCTGGCTGTCGCGCAGACGGCTCACGGCGTCGTATTCATACAGACCTTGCTGGGCTTTGGTCGTGGACTTGATGTGCCACTGCAGCAGCGGCATCTTCAGTGCTTCGGCCACTTCTTCGGCCAGCATGGTCTTGCCCGTGCCGGGCTCGCCCTTGATGAGCAGCGGGCGCTGCAGGGTAGCAGCAGCGTTGACGGCCAGCATCAGATCTTGCGTGGCAACGTATTTGTCGGAACCTTGAAACTTCATGGGCGGTATCAGCGTAAGTATTGATAAGCGTGCCAAATTCTCACTGCCATAATCGTTTGCACTGCAGCAAGGCTTTTGAGCACCCGTCTGAACTCTTGAAGGATTGTGCGCGAAAAATGATAAAAACTTGGACCACGGTAATGGCGGTAGTTGTCGCCTCAGTGACCGGCGTGGCACATGCCCAGGCCGTCAAGGGCAACGCGAAAGCAGGCGAAGGCAAGATCGCCATGTGCATAGGCTGTCACGGTATCACCGGCTATCAGGCCAGTTTCCCTGAGGTTTACAAGGTGCCTATGATCGGCGGGCAGAACGAGGCCTATATCGTCTCGGCCCTGAACGCCTACAAAAAAGGCGAACGCAAACACCCCACCATGCGCGGCATTGCGGATCCTCTGAGCGATCAGGATATTGCCGATGTGGCCGCTTTTTACGCCGGTCATGGCAAGGCCAAGGAAGGCAAGGCTAAGGAAGCCAATGCTGCAGTTACCGCGCTGCTGCAAAAGGGTGCCTGCTTCTCCTGCCACGGCGATGGCTTTGCCAAACCGATTGACCCCAGCTACCCGAAGGTGGCGGGTCAGTATTCGGACTATGTCTTCCGCGCCCTGCAGTCATACAAGACCGAAAACAACCCGCTCATCGGCCGCAGCAATGGCGTGATGGCCGGCATTGCCAAGCAGTTCAAGAACGACGAGTTGCAGCAACTGGCCAAATACATCGGCAGTCTGGACAGCGAGATGCAAGTGGTGGCGCAGCCGCACTTCCGTATGGGCCAGAAGTAATTTGCTCCTTTGCAAAACAAAAGCCCTTGAAAGCGGGCTTTTGTTTTTTTGTGGAAGCGCCGACTGCTTAACTGGCGCTTTTGAAGTTGCCGTCCGTGGTGGCCAGGCGCTGCACGCCAGCGACGTAGGCTTCGCCATCCGGCGCGCGGCCCGAGCGCTGGCTTTCCCAGAGCATCTGACCCAGACACTCCATGGCGGCGTGGTGCGCGTCATGCAGATCACGCTTGCGGGTCAGCAGCTCTACGGCCTGGCGAATGCCACGCGGAGAATCCACGCTGCACTGCTCGCTGATTGACAGGTGCATGGACAGGTGCAGGAACGGGTTGGTGCGTTCGGTCTCGGCGTCATAGTTGCGCGCAAGGGCGGCATCTACGTCGGAGAGCTCGTCAAAATACTCGGGGTGTTCGGCGATCCACAGGCTGGCCAGCGTCTCGATGGCCTCCATGGGCCCGCCGCTGATCATCTTGGCGCGCACACCGCAAAAAAATCGCCGTACGTCGGCTTGACTGGGGTTGAACATGATGGCGCGCAGCGTATCACGGCTGCTTTGAGTCAGCTGAGCTGTGGTTTTGCTCGCTGACGGTGGGTTTATCAGGTGCATCGGACTCATCAGGCATTTCTGTACTGTTCTCCAGCAGGTCGGCGCGCTCTTTGGCCATTTGCTCCACCAGTTGCTGGCGGCCTTGTTTGGAGACGGCGATCAGCTTGTTCTTGTCCTTGTAGTGCGGGTACATGCGCTCGGCCAGTGCCAGATTGTGTTCTCTGAAGCGAGCTGTCATGTGGCGTGCATCTGCCGGGCTTTGGCCGATCAACTCCAGCACCGACTGGGCAGACACAAGGCTGGATTCAAACACTTCACGCTGGGCGTGCTCAACACCCAAGTCGCGTAGGCGGAACCAGTGATTCAGATCGCGGCTGCGGGCCACAATTTGCAGGTTGGGGAAATGCTTGCGCACCTGGCTGGCAATCTTGATGGATTGCTCGGGCGAATCCACAGCAATCACCAGTACGCGGGCCTTGGCGGCACCGGCAATGCGCAGCAGGTCCATGCGCGTGGCATCGCCATAAAAGACGCTATGGCCGTAGATTTGGGCGGCCTCCAGCATTTCCACGTTGTGGTCGAGGATGGTGGGGCGTATGTCTTGCGCCAGCAGCACGCGGGCGACGATCTGACCATAGCGGCCAAAGCCGGCAATGATGATGGGCGCTTCTTGCTGCTCTGAGATTTCCTTGGCTTTGCTGGATTCAGCGTTGTCGTCCTTGATGGTGGAGAAGCGGCGCAGCAGCAACTTGTCCAGCGCGACCAGCAGCAGAGGGCCCAGCAGCATGGATAGGGCGACGGCCGCCACCAACATGGATGAGACGTTGTGGTGAAACACCTTGTACTGGGCGGCAGTCTGGAACACCACAAAGGCAAATTCCCCCCCCTGCGCCAGCATCAGCGTAAAGACGGGGCGCTCGCGCCAGGGGATTTGCATGAAGCGCGCCAGACCAAAAATCATCAGCGCCTTGAGGGTGATGAAGCCCGTCACCATGGCGGCCATAGCCCAGGGAGACTGGAGAATGACGCCAAAATCAATGCTCATGCCCACGGCCATAAAAAACAGGCCCAGCAGCAGACCCTTGAAGGGTTCGATATTGGTTTCCAGCTCGCTGCGGTACTCGCTGTCTGCCAGCAGCACACCGGCCAGAAACGCACCCAGCGCCATGGACAGGCCCACTTGCGTCATCAGCATGGCAATGCCAACGACCAGAAGTAGCGAGGTGGCGGTAAAAATCTCGGGCGTCTTGCTGCGCGCAATCCATCGCAGCAGGGGTTGCAGCAGCAGGCGGCCGCCAATGATGACGGCGGCAATCGTGCCCACGGTCTTGAAGATGGTCAGCCAGAGATGGCTGTCGGTGTGAGTGGCGTTGGCCGCCTTGTAGGCCCCCAGAATGGGAATCAGCGCCAGAATGGGGATGGCGGCAACATCCTGGAACAGCAGGATGGAGAAGGCCGCTTGCCCGCTGGGTGTGCGCATGAGGTTGCGCTCTGCCATCACCTGCAGGCAGACGGCGGTGGACGACAGGGCCAGGCCCATGCCTGCAATCAGGCTGACACGCCATGTAAAGCCAAAGCCCCAGGCTGCCAGAAACAGAATGCCGGTGCAGACCATCATCTGAGCCAGACCCCAGCCAAAAATGGGCCGTCGCAGCTCCCACAGCCGCTTGGGCTGCAGCTCAAGGCCGATCACGAACAGCATGAGCACCACGCCAAACTCGGCAAAGTGCAGGATGTCTTCGACATTGCTCACCAGCCCAAAGCCCCAGGGGCCCATGGCAATACCCGCGCCAAGGTAGCCAATGATGGAGCCTAGCCCCAGTGCTCTGGCAATAGGGACGGCGAGCACTGCCGCCGTCAGGTAGATGAAGCCGTAAGTCAGCCAGATGGGGGAGCCGTGTTCCATGGGGAGTGTTGTTTGGTGGGTAGATTCAACCGGTCGTCGCAACACCTTTAATCAGGAGGTGTTTATGGGACG
>ERZ724504.516-NODE-516-length-21873-cov-11.628839_pt1 | contig 21873 bp, 22 predicted proteins | sample MGYA00376037_ERZ724504 | MGnify/ENA primary metagenome ERZ724504 (study PRJEB28724, sample SAMN07190888) | wastewater metagenome | isolation source: influent of sewage treatment plant in Hong Hong | place: USA: Christiansburg, Virginia | collected 2016-03-01 ... | reverse complement strand
CGCTGCCCGCGCCAAAATCGATTGGATCGTCAATCGACAGCGTGGCAGCCTGGTTGCCCAGCACCAGCGGCTGGCTGCCGGCCACGAACACGCTGACCGTGCCGTCGTCGGCGGCCACCTGCGAGGTCTGGATGTGCTGGTTGAGCTCGCGGATGAGCTGGTCGCGCTGGTCGAGCAGGTCGTTGGCGGGCTGGCCGTTGCCCTTGGCACGGGCAATCTGCTCGTTGATGCCGGCGATGTTCTTGGCCAGGCTGTTGACCGCGACCATGCTGCCCTTGAGCTGCTCGGCCACGGTGTAGCCGATTTCGTCCAGGCGTTGCGAGGCGTCGCGCATGCGCGCGGCGGTTTCGTCCATGCGCGTGAGGGCCACGCTGCGCGCAGTGAGATCGGTGGGGGCGCTCACGACATCCGAGAGCGCGTTCATCATGTCGTTGATGGATGCGCCAATGCCGCTGGCGCCGCCGCTGAAAACCTCTTGCAACTGGCGCAGGCGGTCCATGCGCACGGTGTCGCCCGCATCCACCGCCGATGCGGCCGTGGACTGGCGCGTGAGCAGCTCGCTGTGGTTGCGCTGGATGGTCTGCACATCCACGCCCTTGCCAATGTAGCCACCGCCGGTGAACTGGCCCTGCACGGTCTGCAGCACCACGGTCTGGCGCGAATAGCCGGGCGTGCTGACGTTGGCAATGTTGTGGCCTGCGGTCTGCAGGGCCGCCTGGTTGGCCAGAAGGGCGCGGGATCCGACGTTGAGCAGGCTCATGGCTTACCTTGTGTGCTCAGGCCTGTGCGCGCTGCACGCGCAGGGCACTGTTGATGGCGCCGCTGAGCTTTTTGGCGTACTCGGGGTCGGTGGCGTAACCGGCTTTCTGCAGCTCGGCGGCATAGGCCACGGCCGAGCCGGTCCTGGCGGTGGCCTGGGCTTTTTCGTAGCGCGGGCTGTCGTTGATCAGCCGGGCGTAGTCGCGGAAAGAATCCTCGTACGAGTCGTAGGCGCGGAACTTGGCCGTTACCTTCTGGGCCTTGCCGTTGATGTATTCGGTGGTGGTGATCTCGGCCACCTTGCCGGTCCAGCCCTTGCCTGCCTTGATGCCAAACAGGTTGAACGAAGTGGAGCCGTCGGCGTTCTTGATCTCGCTCTTGCCCCAGCCGGTTTCATGGCCTGCCTGGCCCAGCATGAAGCTGGCCGGAATGCCGCTGTCTTGCGCCACGCGCTCGGCGGTGGCGCTGAGCGACTGCACAAAACCGTCCCGCCCCTTGGGCACGGGGCCGGTGGCAACAGGGGTGGTGCTGGCCGCGCTGCGTGAGGTCACGCCGGGCAGGCTGAGCGTGGACGGTGCCGAGATGGTGGTGTCGGCCCCACCCATCTGGCGCGAAAGCTGGCGCGCAATGGCTTCTGACAAACCGCCGGGCGCGCCCGACATGCTGACCGACAGTTGCTGGTCCAGCAGGTCGGTTCCCAGGTCACCCTGGGCACCGTCCATCAGGCCGGATTTCATGGTGGCTTCGCGCATGCTCTTGATCAGCTCGCGCATGAAAAGCGATTCAAACTGCTTGGCGGCCTCTTTGGCGGCCTGGGCGCTGTTTTGCCCGGCTTCGTATTTCAGGGCGTTGAGCGAGCGTGCATCGGCCGCCAGCGCATTGGTGGTGCTGGAGGTCGCGGAAGAGGGCAGGGTCAAAGCCATGGTGACTCCTGGTGCGTGGCCGACAGGGCGCTGGTGGGGCAGGGCATGGTCAGATCACTTCGAGCTCGGCGTTCAGGGCGCCGGCCGCCTTGATGGCCTGCAAAATGGCCAGCAGATCCTGGGGCGTGGCGCCCAGGGAGTTGAGTGCGCGTACCACGTCGGCCAGCTGCGGCGACGGCGGCATCTGGATGACGTTGCCCGCTTCCTGCTGGATGGCGATGTCGCTTTTTTGCGCCACCACGGTCACTCCCTGCGACAGGGGATTGGGCTGGCTGATGACGGGCGTGCTGCTGATGGTGATGGACAGATTGCCGTGCGCGATGGCGCAGGGCCCCAGCGTCACCGCCTGGTTCAGCACAATGGAGCCGGTGCGGGCGTTGATCACCACCTTGGCAGCGGGCGTGGAGTTGGGCAATTGCAGCTCTTCCAGCTCTGCGATGAAATTCACCCGTTTGCCTGGGTCTTGCGGCGCCGTCACCTGCACGCTGCGCCCGTCCAGCGCGGTGGCGGTGCCCTCGCCCTGGCGGGCATTGATGGCCTGCGCCACCTTGCGCGCGGTCTGAAAGTCCACCGCATCAAGGCCCAGGGTGATGGTGCTGCCCACGTGCAGCGGCGTGGGGACCGAGCGCTCCACCTGCGCGCCACCGGGAATGCGGCCCGCGCTCAGGTGGTTGATCTGCACCTTGCTGCCGCCGGCCGAGGCGCCGGCGCCGCCCACCACCACGTTGCCTTGCGCCAGGGCATAAATCTCGCCGTCTGCACCGCGCAGCGGTGCGGCGATGAGTGTGCCGCCCCGCAGGGACTTGGCATTGCCGATGGAGGACACGGCCACGTCAATGTTCTGCCCCGGCTGCGCAAAGGCGGGCAACTGGGCCGTGATCACCACGGTGGCTACGTTCTTGAGCTGCGGAGCGCTGGTGCCCGGGGGCAGGCTGATGCCCATTTGCTGCAGGTAGTTGGCCATCGCCTGCGCTGTAAAGGGCATCTGCGTGGACTGGTCACCCGTGCCGTCCAGCCCCACCACCAGGCCGTAGCCCGACAGCTGATTGCTGCGCACGCCCTGCACGGACGCCACTTCCTTGATGCGCAAGGCATGGGCAGGCGCCACGAGTCCCGTGACGGACAGGGCCAGCACCAGCCACAGCGCGCGTGTCTGCAGCCATGCAAAGCGAGGGAGGGGCAAGGTCTTCATGGCACCCATTGTGGCGTGCCACCCGGCCGGCAAAGAGGGGAAAAGAGCGTGCTTCTGCCGCCTTATTGCCGGTGTTCGCCCCCGGTTTGTGCGGGGAGGCGGGGGCAATGAAAATTTGAGTCAAATATGGCTCTAGCCCTTTACAGTAAAGCGCTAGTAGCTATTATTTTTGACGAACTACCGGCGTGCTCGCCTTACCTGCGCACCCTGGCCGCCCTGGTGTCCACCGGGTTGCGTATGCAGTAGTAGTGGCCATTGGGCACGCTGGCAATGTGGTTGGCGCGCACCTTGTCTGCCAGCGCCTGTGCCGTGTCGTACAGACCCGACTGGATGTGGTAGACGCCGGTGGGCCGCAGCGCCACGCCGCCGCCATAAAAACCCGATGCCTCGGCCGTCTCCAGCTCCCCTGCCGTGGGCAGGGCCGCGTTCTGCGACTGGCAGTAGCGCTGCGCCGCCTCGCGCGAGACCAGCTGATCGGCGTGTCCCGGCGCGGCCATCAGCCATTCCCGTGCGGCCAGCGGGTTCTGGTGCTGAGAAAAGCGCGTGCCCTGAAAGTAATCAAAGATGTCGCGCGCCAGCGCATCCGCCAGCGTGGGCGCGGGCACCGTCACGGTGAAGCTTTGCGATTCGCCACTGCCCAGCTTGACCAGCGTGGCGGTGGCCTGCACCAGCGAACCCTCCAGCCGTGTGTAGGTGATGTAGGCCACCAGCGCCACCCGGCCCGCCTTGGCCTTGAGGGTATCCAGCGCCCGGGCATCGGCCGCAGAGGCGCGCTGCAACTCTTCGGGTGTGATGCCGGCAAACTCGAAGCGCAGCTTGGGCGAACGGGTGTTGATGCGCCGTGCCTGGCGGTCCAGCTCGCCAATCAGCTGGGTGTTGAGCGTGCGCCCCAGCTGGGCCAGCGCCGTGCGCTCGTGGTGGGCCTGCAGGCTGTCCACGGCCTGCAGTGCGGCAAGCACCGTGGCCGGATCACCCTTGCCGGTGTGCAGGTCTGCAAACAGCTTGCGATCGTGCTCGTATTCGCCCAGATCGGTGGCGCGCACGACCGGAATATTGGGCCAGACCAGAAAGGGTTGCCCCACCGGGTCGCGAAAATCGGCTGCGCCAGCAAGGCCGCAGCACATCGCCAGGACCACGGCCGCCGAGCGTTGAAGCAGTGTGCGCAGGGTGTGCATGGGCGCGGTGCAAACCTGTGTCAGAACGGCGTGACCGTGTTGAACGCCCGTGCCAGCCAGCCCATGGCCTGCGCCTCGGCCTGCTCGCCCATGCCGCGCGAGATCACGCGCACGTTGGCCACGTACCGGGAATCGATGACGCTGCCAGGCGCCAGACGGCGTGGATCCACGATGCCCGAAAAGCGCAGCACGTCCACACTGCGGTTCACGCCCACCTGCTTTTCGCCCGCAACGACCAGATGCCCGTTGGGCAACACGTCGGTGACGATGGCGGTGATGTTGCTCTTGAAATCGTTCTTGGCCAGGGTGTCCCCCTTGCCCTCGAAGGTGTTTTCATAGCCCGCACCGATGGCCGTCTTGCCGGCAAGCTTGGCAGCCAGGCTGCTTGAAACAAGCGGCAGCGCCGTGATGCGGCCTTCGGTGTTGGACGACCGGCCGACGTTCGACGTGCTGTTTTGCTTGGCGTCGATTTCTTCCTTGATCGTGATCGTTACCAGATCACCGATCAGGCGGGCGCGCTGGTCTTCGAACGCGGGCCGAAAGCTGGCGGCATGAAACAGGCTGCCCGTGGCAGGACCGGCGGGCCGGGGCATGGTGGCCACGGGTGGCAGTGTGGTGGGCAGCACGTCCACGGGCGGTGGCGGGTTGATGCTGGCGCAGCCCGTGGCGAGCACGGCGAGGGCGGCGCAGCCCATCAGGCGCAGGAGGGTGTTCATGGTGGTGCTCCTCACATTTGCGACAGTTTGGCCAGCATCTGGTCCGAAGTCTGGATGGCCTTGGAGTTCATCTCGTAGGCGCGCTGGGTCTGGATCATGTTGACCAGTTCTTCCACCACGTTGACGTTGGAAGTCTCCAGAAAGCCCTGGCGCACGATGCCCAGGCCGTTGGTGCCGGGCGTGCCCTGCTGGGGAGCGCCGGACGCAGCCGACTCCTTGAACATGTTCTGGCCCACCGGCTGCAGGCCGGCAGAGTTGACGAAGCTGGACATCGACAGCGAGCCCAGTGGCTGCGGTGCGACGGAGCCCGCCACGATGGCGCTCACTTCACCGTTTTCGCTGATGCTGATGCTTTTCGTGCCCGCGGGCACGGTGATGCCGGGGGCCACGGGCAGGCCGCCGGAGGTGACTATGCGGCCCTGAGCGTCGAGCTGGAACGAGCCGTCCCGTGTGTAGCCGGTGGTGCCATCGGGCAACGTGATCTCGAAGAATCCGTCGCCATTGATGGCCACATCAAGGTTGTTGCCCGACTGTTGCAGGCCGCCCTGCGTGAAATTGCGGCTGGTGGCCACCACGTTCACGCCCAGGCCCAGATGCAGGCCCGTTGGAAGCTGGTTTTCCTCGGTGGTCTGGGCGCCAACCTGGCGCAGGTTCTGATAGATCAGATCCTGAAACTCCGCACGGTTGCGCTTGAAGCCGGTGGTGGAGACGTTGGCGAGGTTGTGCGAGATCACGTCCAGCTGGGTTTGCTGGGCGGTCATGCCGGTCTTGGCGATCCACAGTGAATTCATCATGGCGGTTGTCCTTTTCTTCAGCCGTTGAGGCTCAGTAGCTGGCCTGCGGCCTTGTCATCACTCTCGGCGGTTTGCAGCAGCTTCATCTGCTGCTCGAACTGGCGGGACGCGGCAATCATGCCCACCATGCATTCGACCGCGTTCACGTTGGAGCCCTCCAGCGCACCGGCCAGCATTTGCGCGTTGGGGTCGGCCGGCAGGGCGTCACCGTTGGTTGCACGGAACAGGCCGTCGTCGCCCCGTCGCACCGGGTTGTCGGCGGTGGCCGTGGCAAGTTTGAGGCGGGCCACGGGAACCGGTGGCTCGTTGCCCGTCTTGGCCGTGACCGTGCCATCCGCACCCAGGGAAATGGTGGCGTTGGGCGGAATATCGATGGGCGCACCGCCATCCGACAGCACCGGCAGTCCGGTGGGGGTGACCAGTTGCCCGCCCTGGGAGACCTGGAAATGGCCTGCGCGGGTGTAGGTCTCGGTGCCATCGAGCCCTTGCACGGCGAACCAGGCATTGCCCTTGGCCATGGCATCCAGGTTGCGCCCCGTGGTTTGTGCGGGGCCGGACGCCGTGACGTGGCCAGACGTGGCCTCCAGCGCGAAGACACGCGTGGTAGACCCCTCGCCCTGCAGTGGCACCGAGCGGAAGGTGGACATTTCGGCACGGAACCCGGTGGTGGATGCGTTCGCCAGGTTGTTGGCCAGCACCGCCTGCCGGTGCGCGGCGGCGTTGGCGCCCGTCATGGAGGTGTAGATGATGCGGTCCATGGTCCTGCTTTCCTTTCAGTGTTTCACCGAGCCGCACTGCGCCTGCGGCGCCAGAAACTGGCGCGCCCAGGGCCAGGGCAGCCGCGCAAGGGCCGCCCCGCCGCGCTGGCTGCGTCCCCTCGCCCGCAGCGCGCAGCGTTGCGAGAGCGGGGGGAAGGCGCGCAGCGCCACAGGGGGGTGTTGCTTCATCTCAGGTTCACCAGGGTCGACATCACCTGGTCTTGCGTCTTGATGGTCTGGGCGTTGGCCTGGTAGGCGCGCTGGGCGGTCATCATGTTGACCAGCTCGGCGGTGAGGTCCACGTTCGAGTCTTCCAGCGCCCCCGAGCGCAGCGCGCCAAAGTTGCCGTCGCCGGGTTTGCCCAGCACGGCGGGGCCGGAATCAAACGACTCCACCCAGTTGTTGCCGCCCACGGCCAGCAGGCCCTGCGGGTTGCGGAAATTGGCCAGCGCCACCTGCGCCTCGGAACGGGTCACGCCATTGGAGTAACTGGCCATGACCATGCCGTCGTTGGAGATATTGATGCTCGTGAGGTCGCCCGAGGCATAGCCGTCTTGCGAGAGATCCGCCACGGCGAACTTGCTGCCGAACTGGGTGGCTCCGCTCATGTCGATGTCCACGGGGAAATTTGCCACGGCCGGTGCTGCGGTCCCTGCATTCGGGTTGGCGGTGGGGGAGACCGTCAGTGTGAGTGTTGCTGTGGCGGGATCGATCTTGCCGTTTTCGTCGAATGCAATGGTTCCCAGGGAGATGGCCGTCACGGGAGGAACTGCCGTCGGGTCATCGAGCTGGTTGTAGACCGCCCATTCGTTGGGGTTGGCTGTCTTCATGAAGTACAGGTTCACCGGCGTGGCCACGCCCTGGGTGTCGTACACATTGATCGACGTGCCGTAAGTGGAGCGCGGCGTGGCGGGAACGGGAGGCGTGGCGGTCGCGTCGCCCGCAGAATCCTTGGCGCGCGCGTCCAGGTTCAGTGTGGCCTTGATCGATTCGGTTTGCTTGGCCTGGATGGGGGCTCCCGTTGGGAAGCTCAGGGGCTGTGCCTCAGAGGTGCTGAGGCCCGTGGCGGGGTCCACCCTGAATCCCATCACCTGGGCACCGCCGTTGGTGACCAGATCACCCGTCTTGTCGAGCTTGAAATTGCCGGCACGCGTGTATGCGGCCGAGCCATCGGCCTGCTGCACCTTGAAAAAACCGTTGCCGTTGATGGCCACATCCAGGTTGTTGCCCGTCACCGTGACGTTGCCCTGCGAGAACTGCTGGGCCACCGCCGCCACTTCGACGCCGATGCCATAGTTGGCGCCACCGCCCGCTCCCATGGACGATGCCACCAGGTCCGCGAACTCGGCGCGCGAGGACTTGAAACCCGTGGTGTTGGCATTGGCGATGTTGTGACCAATGACGTCCAGGTTCTTGCTGGAGGCGTTCAGTCCCGAGAGGCCGTGTTGGAAAGCCATGGTGTGTACTCCTGGTGATTCTTGAAATTACAAAATGGCCTTGATGCCTGCCTGGGTGGTCATGCCGCCGCGCGAAAGCTGCAGCTGCAGGCTGCCGTTGTCCATGCTGACGGCGGTGACCTTGTCGATCATCAGTGCGGTGGATCCCACGCTGGTGTCGCCATTGGCGGCCAGCACTTTGAAGCGCAGTGCGCTGTCGCCCTGGTAGCCAGCGGTATCCCATGCAAAGTTGTAGCGGCCTGCCGGGAGGCTGCCCATGTCGACGGTCCCCACCTCTTTGCCAGCGGCGTCGAGCACCTGGACCTTCACACTGGCGGCCGATCCGGCGAGGTCGAAGGCGCCGGTAGCCTGGCCACTCTCGGTGTCCACGGAAAGGGTGTTGCCTTCTGCCAGCACCTGATGCCCCACCATGGCGCTGCCCTGCAGCATTTGCTGTGCAGCAAACTGGCTGACCAGCCCCTTGACGGTGTCATTGAGTTGCTGGATTCCGGTCACCGTGTTGATCTGCGCGATCTGCGAGGTCATCTGCGCGTTGTCCAGCGGATTCATCGGATCCTGGTTGTTGAGCTGTGCCACCAGAAGCTTCAGGAACCGGTCCTGTCCCGCCGAGGCATCGGTCGTGGTGTCGGCCCTGGTTGCCGTGGTGCCCACGGCCGTAGAGCCCGAAGTGGCGGAGGTTGCGCTGTTGATCATGGTGGCTTGTCCTGAAATTACTGGCCCATTTGCAGGGTCTTGAGCAGCAACGTTTTGGCCGTGTTCATGACCTCGACGTTGTTCTGATAGGAGCGCGATGCGGAAATCATGTTGACCATCTCGTCCACGGCGTTCACGTTGGAATGGGTCACGTAGCCCTCTGCATCGGCGGAAGGGTGCCCCGGGTCGTGGATGCGCCGCCCCGGCGTGTTGTTTTCGTTGATGGCGCTCACGCGCACACCGGCAGAGCTGTCTGCGCCCATGGGGGTGGTCTGGAAGACCACCTGACGGGCCTTGTACGCCTGGCCGTCCGGCCCGGCCACGGCATCCACGTTGGCCAGGTTGCTGGCCACGACGTTGAGCCGCTGTGACTGGGCGCTGATGGCGCTGCCTGAAACACTGAAGATGGAGAACATGGACATGGTGATTTCCCGTTGTCTGCGCGGCCTGGCTTATTGGCCCTGAATGGCGCTGAGCATGGTTTTGGATTGCCCGTTGAGGAAGCGCAGCGTGGCCTCGTAACGCACGGCGTTGTCCACGAAGTTGGCGCGTTCCCGGTCGAGGTCCACGGTGTTGTTGTCCAGGCTGGGCTGGGTTTGCATGGCGTACCCCAGCGTGCTTTGTGATCCGGCGCCAGCGCCTGACGCGGGCAGTGGAATGTGGCGCGCGTCGGTGGTGCCGGAAGCCCCTGCGCCACCGCTGGCCAGGCGGGCTGCGCTGTTGCCTGCGGAAGAGCCAGTGGCGTCACGCATGGCCTGGGCAAAGTTGAAGTCGCGGGCCACGTACCCGGGCGTGTCGGCATTGGCAATGTTGCTGGCGATGGCGCGCTGGCGCTCGGCACGCAGCAAAAGTGCGTTGCCGTGAAAGTCCAGCCGGTTGGTCATCTTGTCAAGCATGTGTGCCTCACACTCTGGGTTGCAGTGGCGCCGGGCCCTGGAGAGGGTTTCCGGCGTGGCTTGATTATGGAAATCGCCGGATTTTTCTAAAGCGCGAAGAACGCGGACATTGGCGTGCAGTTTTCAGGTTCATCCTGCCAAGGTCTGCCTATAGTTGCAGCGGTGAAATGGTCTGCCCGGTGGCTGGCAGCCCATCCGCCCAGGAGATTGCCGTGCTGCCCCTTAATCCCTCTCCCCACTTGCTGCGGGTGTTCCTGCCGCTGTTGCGGCGTACCGCTTTGCGTGCGACGCTGGTGCTGGCGGGTTTGGGGTCTGCAATGTACGGCGGTCCGTTGCTGGCACAGGCTGTGACGGACCCCGCCGCTGATCTGGGGCCGCTGACGCAGCGCTGGCTGGACAATGCGCTGGCGAGCAGCCCGTCTGGTGGTTTGCCCTTGCGCATGGAAGTCAGCGTGGGCACGCTCGATAGCCGGTTGCGCCTGGCGCCTTGCGCACGCGTAGAGCCCTACTTGCCAGCCGGCTCCCGCCTGTGGGGACGCACGCGCCTGGGGCTTCGCTGCGTGGAGGGTGCCACGGCCTGGAACGTTTTTCTGCCGGTGACCATCAAGGCTTTTGGCCCGGCCTGGGTGTTGAACAACAATGTCACCACCGGTACCGTGTTGACGGCGGCGGATGCCAGCGAATCCGAGGTGGATTGGGCAGCCGAAGTGGCGCCTGTCATCGCCAACCCCGAGCAATGGGTGGGGCAGGTGGCATCCCGCCAGTTGATGGCGGGGCAGGCGGTGCGGCAGTCCATGGTGCGGGCACCCAGTGTTTTCCGCGCGGGTGCCCAGGTTCGTGTGGTGGCTCAGGGCCCCGGCTATTCGGTAACATCGTCGGGCCAGGCAATGTCGAACGGAACCGTGGGGCAGACTGTTCGCATCCGCATGAGTAATGGTCGATTGATATCGGGCATTGTCAATGAAGATGGGACAATCGCTGCATCTCTTTGATGCACCACTGGCCAGAAATGGCTAAAGTCTGGCCCGGATAGGTCGAAAACATTGCTACTGTGCCCCACATCGAACGGGGTGGTGGAGAGAGCGATGAAGATTGGTCAAAAACCGGAACTCCCGGGAGCACTCGCGCAAACAGGGCTGTCCAAACAGACAAAAACCCCTGCAGCAGCGGAAGAAGCAACGAAAGGCGCAAGCTCGGCGTCGGCCGCTGGTGTGCCCGTTACGGTGTCCATGAGCGCCCGAACCCTTGCCCAGACGGCGCGAACGGCCGGAGATTTCGACGCCGGTCGGGTCAAGGCAGTGCGAGCAGCCATCGATCAAGGCACGTTCACCGTGGATGCCGGGGCCATTGCCGACAAGATGTTGTCGAACGCCCAGGAAATACTCACCCGCTCACGCGGGTAACCCGTTTCCCCATAACGTCTTCACCCGCACACAGGCACCATGCAACTGGAAGACGCGCTCACCACCGTAGAACACCAACTGCAGGTCATTTCTGCTGCGCTTTTGGCTGCAGATCCACAGGCGCTCGAAACGGGTAGCACCCAGCTGCGCAACGCAGCAGCACAGCTGTCACAAGTCATGGAACAGATTTCCCGGGAAGGTGTTGCGCCTGCTGGCCTGCAAAAGCGCCTGCAGGCCGTCGGCGTTTTGCTCGCGGTTCAGCGTGAGAGCCTGGCCCGCCTGGCGGCCATCACCGACCGGCAAGCCGCAGGTTTGCTACCCCCCGCAGATGCTGCCGCCACATATGGAAGCGCCATGGGCGGGCGCAATGCCGGCAGTGTGGCCCGCATCTACCGGTCTGCGAGCTGAAAATTTACGCAGGTGCGCAGTGGTGTGCGCACCCGGTGCTCGGTGGAGCGCCACCCACCCAAACAAACCACCCGGCTCAGTGGCTGCGCATTTTTGCGCGAAGCCGGGCAATCGACTGGCTGTGCAACTGGCACACCCGTGATTCCGTGACGCCCAGCACAGCCGCAATTTCCTTCAGATTCATGTCATGTTCGTAATACATGCCCATGATGTGCTGCTCCCGTTCGGGCAGGCTCTGAATGGCCTGGACCAAAGAGGTGCGGAGCCGGTGGTCGCGCAGTAGTTCGACGGGGTCGGCATCGCTGTCGGCAACGTGACGGTCCAGAAAACCATCGTCGTCTTCGTTGCCGTGGGTCATGTCTTCCAGGTACACCAGCTGGGTGCCCCGTACCTTGCCGAGCAGGCTTTGGTATTCGGGAAGGGTCATGCCCATGTCTGCGGCAATTTCTGACTCCAGGGGGCTGCGCCCCAGCTTTTGTTCCAGCCGACGCACGGCGTGTTCGATGTCTTTCTGGCTCTTGCGGGAGCTTCGGGACATCCAGTCGCCCTCGCGCAACTCATCCAGCATGGCGCCCCGGATGCGCTGGGTGGCAAAGGTTTCGAACTGAACCCCTTGAGTGACTTCGTAGCGGGACAGTGCTTCTGCCAGACCCATCATTCCCACCTGGATCAGGTCGTCCACCTCCACATTGGGGGGCAGCTTGGCAATCATGTGGTGGGCAATCCGTCGAACCAGCGGTACGTGCTGGCGGATCAGCGCATCACGGTCGAGCTGGCCTTTGGCGGTATACATCAGATCAGTGGCTCCGAACACCATGCGAAGGCAGTCCGGTCAGGTTGTGGGTGGGCATTGCAGACAGCGATCCGCCAATGGTGCCCGCGTTTTCCAGCAGTTGCAAGGCCAGCCGCTGTATATCCTGACCATTGTCGACAGATAGTGTGGTGGTGTGCATCCGCCCTCCCAGGTGACGGTCTGCGCATTGCTGCAAGGTGCGCAGTGCACCCTGTGCTTTGCTGCGTTCCGGCGCTCCGTTGCCCTGCAGTACCGCAGCCACGGTGCATGGCAAACCCGAGTGCTGTGCGATCTGCTTGAGGTGTTTGTAGCTGGTGAGCACGCCTGCGGCACCCTTTGGCATCACGACCAGGGGCGTTGTGGCCGTGTGCGTGAGCAACGGGCCCAGCACACTGGCCGGTGCGTGAAGTACCAGCAGCCCGTAGGCTCGAAAATAAGGCAGAAGCCCCTGCAGGGGAGGTGCATAGGTTGCGTTTGCGATGCGCACCAGTTCCGATAACCCCTTGGCAGCCGGCAGGACGGCCAGGGACGATACGTTTCCATCCGCCTCCAGGCTGGCGCCTTCGTTCCAGGGGGCTTGTCTGAGCAGGTGGTGGAGACCGGGGGATGCCTCGGTCTCATAGGCAGTGCCATCCAGTACCACCACCGGGTAACCCAGTCGCTGCAGGCTGGCGCACAGCTGCCAGAGGGTTTCCATCTCCAGGCCGCTTTCTGCCTGTTCCTGGCTGGCTACGGCCAGCACGCGCAATTCGGACTGTGGCGTGAAGCTGTGCAGGCCGGCGCCCTGGTGAAAACTGGTGTCAAGCATCCACAAACTCCCGTTCGGTCATGGGGTCGGTCGAGTGGGAGAAGAAGAAGTCCAGATCGGTTGCCTTGGGGTCAAACGCCGACTTGGTGGGCGCGCGCATCGACGTGCTGATGAGTTTGTGCGCATCGGCGGTTTCCCAGTCTTCAGGGACGCGCTGGCCATTGGTGATGCCGCGCAGCACCATCTGGTGGCGGATCAGTGCATCCATGGCGGGGCCCAGCTTGACGGCCTCGTCCACCTTCGAAAGGATGGCTTGCTGCGAGCCGCTGGTCTTGAAGGCGGTGAGCACATCGTCGAGCGTGTCGCCGTGGCATCCGGCGTTCAGAACCAGCAGGCGGTTGACGTTGGGCAGGTCCAGCACGTCCAGCATGTCGCGCTTGCGCGGATCGCGCGGCGCTACGCCCGTGGTGTCGATCAGCACCATCTTCTTGCCGCTGAGCAGCCCGAGCAAATCTTGCAGCGCTGCGCGGTCGTGGGCCAGGTGGGCCACGATGCCCAGCATGCGCCCATAGGTGCGCAGTTGCTCATGGGCGCCCACGCGATAGGTGTCCAGCGTGATCAGCCCTACGCTGCCAGGGCCGTGGATGCGTGCGCAATGGGCCGCAAGCTTGGCGGTGGTGGTCGTCTTGCCCACGCCGGTGGAGCCCACCAGCGCAAAAATGCCGCCTTCTTCATACAGCGGGGGCGCGTGCATGTCGGTCTTGAGGTTGCGCTCCAGCACCTCCATGAGCCAGCGCACCGATTCAGCTGCCGACATCTCTTCGGGCATGCGCTCCAGAATGGCTCGCGCCAGTGCCGGAGAGTAGCCGGCGCGGATCATCTTGAGCATCAGATTGGACTGGATCGGGTTTTGCCGTGCCTGGCCCAGCCATGACAGGGTGTTGAACCGGTCTTCGATCAGCTCCTTCATGGAGTGCAGTTCGTTCATCAGGCTTTGCTGGCCCGCCGACGATGCGGGGGCGGCAGCCTGGGGCTCGGGGCGGCGACGGGGGGCAGGCTCTGTGGGCCGGGCCACGGGTGCGGGGCGCAACGGGTTGTGGCGGGCCACCTGCGGGGCAGGCATGCGCTCGCGGTCGGAGGTGGGGTCGCGGCTGCGATCAGTAAGCGTGGGGGTGTCGGCAGGGCCGCTCAGTGCCTCGTGCCGACGCCGCAGCATGCGTTCACGCACATAGTCCTGAAAGGACAGCGTGCTCATGGCCAGCTGTTCCGTGTCTTCCTCCACCGGGTTGCGCCCGGCCGGAGCCGGATTGCTTTGCGCCGTGCGTGCCGCCCGTTGCGGTGCGGGTGTCAAAAGGGCCTGTGTACCCACAGACGCGCTGCCGCTGTCCAGGGCCGACAGTGTGTCTTCGGCCGTGGCCACCACCTCAACGCCAGTGGCCGTTGGGCGATTGGACAGGATGAGCGTGCCGTCGCCAAACGCCATGCGCGCTTTGGCCAGGGCCTCCCGTGACGTGGGAGCGTGAAAGCGTTTGATGTTCATGCGGATGCACCTTTGAGGATGGGCCCAATACGGATGGTGTGGGTCTCGGGAATTTCACTGTGCGCAAGCACCTGCAGGCGAGGCGCTACGCGACGCACCAGCCGGGATATGGCGGTGCGAATCTGATCGGGTACCAGCAGGCAGGCGGGCAAGCCCAGCTCTTCCTGCTTGAGTGCCACTTCGGCTGCTTTTTGCGTCAGGATGTCTGCGACGCCGGGGTCGAGTGCGGGGCCGGCGGCATTGCCCAGGGCCTGCACCAGCAGGCGCTCCAGCCCGGGCTCAATGGCGATGACGTTGAGTTCACGCGTCGGGCCGTAGATTTGCTGCACGATGGCGGGCGACAACGCAATGCGCACCCGCCGTGCCAGCTCTGCAGGGTCCGAGATGCCGACGGCATGCTCGGCCAGCGTCTCGATGATGGTGCGGATATCGCGAATGTGCACAGACTCCTCCAGCAGCAGCTGGAGAACCTTCTGGAACGTTGCGATAGAAACCATTTTCGGGACCACTTCTTCGATGAGTTTGGGGGCCAGCTTGGCCACATGCTCCACCAGCTGCTGGGTTTCCGTGCGGCTGAGGAGCTTGGCTGCTTGAACTTGCATCAAGTGTGACAAATGGGTGGCCATCACGGTTTCGGAATCAACCACGGTAAAACCCGCCATTTGTGCCGCTTCCTTCTGGCGTTCGTCGATCCAGTGCGCTGGCAGCCCGAAAGCGGGATCGGTGGTGGGGGTGCCGATCAGCGGCGTGGTGATGCCGCCGGGGTTGATGGCCAAAAACATGCCGGGGAACGCCTCGCCTTCGCCCACCACCACGCCGCGCAGCGTGATGCGGTAGCCGCTGGGTTTGAGCTCCAGGTTGTCGCGCACATGCACGGCGGGCGGCAAAAAGCCCACCTCCTGGGCAAACTTGCGGCGCACGCCCTTGATGCGGGTAAGCAGGTCGCCCTGGCGGCTCTTGTCCACCAGCGTGATCAGCCGGTAGCCCAGCTCCAGCCCCAGCAGGTCCACGGGCTGCAGGTCGTCCCAGGTGGCTTCGCCATCGCTGACCGGCGCGGGCGGGGCCTCGACGGCTGGGGGCACCTTCTGGCGCTCGTGCAGGATCCAGGCGCCGTAGCCCAGCAGCCCGCCCATGGTCAGGAACACGATGTGCGGCATGCCGGGAATCAGCCCCAGCAGCAACAGAATGCCAGCGGTCACCCCCAGCACGCGGGGCGACATGAACAGCTGCTCCACGATCTGGCGGCCCATGTCGTGGTCCTTGCCCACCCGCGAGATCACCATGGCGGCCGCCACCGAGATCAGCAGGCCAGGAATCTGTGCGACCAGCGCATCACCAATGGCCAGCAAAATGTAGCTGTCGGCAGCCTGCTTGGCCGAAAGATCGTGCTGCAACACGCCAATGGCGAAGCCACCCACGATGTTGATCAGCAAAATCAGAATGCCGGCCACGGCATCGCCGCGAACAAACTTGGAGGCGCCGTCCATCGAGCCGAAAAAGTTGGCTTCTTCTGCCACTTCGGCGCGGCGGCGTTTGGCTTCTTTTTCGTCAATCAGGCCGGCATTCAGGTCCGCATCCACCGCCATCTGTTTGCCGGGCATGGCATCCAGCGTGAAGCGTGCAGACACCTCGGCAATGCGCTCGGCGCCCTTGGTCACCACCACGAAGTTGATCACCACCAGAATGGCGAACACGATCAGGCCCACGGCAAAATTGCCGCCAATCAGGAAGTGACCAAACGCCTCGATCACGGCACCGGCCGCACCGGGGCCGGTGTGGCCTTCGAGCAGCACCACACGGGTGGAGGCCACGTTCAGCGACAGGCGCATGAGGGTGGTCAACAGCAACACCGAGGGGAAGGCTGCAAAATCCAGCGGCCGCAGCATGTAGGCCGCCACCATCATCACCATCAGCGCCACGGCAATATTGAGCGTAAAAAACGCATCCAGCATCCACGGCGGGATGGGCAGCACCATGAGCGCCAGAATGGCAACCACCAGCAAGGGGGCAGACAGCCCCTGAAGAGCGCCTGCGTTGGTGCCCGCCCATTGCTGAAGAGACTTTACAGAGGTGTTCATACGGCAGTGCCTTGCGGAGCAACCCGGTTCAGCGGGTCAAGCTCAGGGGGGACATGGGGTTGCACCAGCGCGTCGGGCATCTTGCCCTCGCCACGCAGCGCAGCCTTGAGGCGATACACATAGGCCAGCACCTGGGCCACCGCCGTGTACAGCGTGGCGGGGATGGCCTGGTCAAGCTCGGCGTGGGCATACAGGGCACGCGCCAGCATGGGCGACTGCAGCACGGGCACGCCGTGGGTGCCCGCCAGATCGCGGATCTTCAGGGCGATCAAGTCGGTACCACGGGCAATCACCTGCGGGGCGCTCATGGTTTGTTCGTCGTATTTGAGGGCGACGGCATAGTGCGTGGGGTTCATCACCACAAAATCTGCCTTGGGTACGGCGCCCACGCTGGCGCGGTCTGCCATCTCGCGCTGGCGTTGCCGAATGCGGCCCTTGGTATGGGGGTTGCCGTCCGACTCCTTGTGCTCCTGCTTGACTTCTTCGTGCGACATCTTCAGCCGCGACTTGAAGAAATATGCCTGCAGCGGCACATCAATCACCGCCGCCAGAAACACCACCAGCAGCAGCAGGCTGGTGCCAGATATCAGCCACTGCGCCACATCGCGAAGGGCCAGGGGCGAGGGTTGCAAAACCAGCCTGGCTACGCGGTCGATGCTGTTGCCCATGAAGTTCCACGCCACAAACGAAAGAATGGCGGTCATCAGCACCATCTTGGCCACATTGGCCATCTGCTGCTTGGAGAACAGGTTGGCTGCGCCAGAGATCGGATTGAGCCGGCTGAACTGCGGTGTGATGGGCTTGGCGCTGAAAATCCAGCCACCCGCACCAATGGCGCTGAGCAGCGCGGCGCCACCAGTCAACACGGCAAAAACAAGGCTGGCCACCAGGCCCACCAGCACCATGTCCTGAAGGCGGGTGAGCATGCTGCCGGTGGCCATCACGGTGGCGGCATCAAAACTCAGCTGCTGCCCCATGGCGCGCTGCATGTGCTCCATCAACTCGGGGGTCCACACCATCAGGCAACCCGCCCCTGCGCCCAAAATGGCCAGGTGCGAGAGATCGCGCGAGCGGGCGCCCTGGCCGTCTTCGCGCGTCTTCTGGAGCTTTCGCTCGGTCGCGGGGAGGCTTTTTTCTTGGCTGGATTCCATGGTGGCATGACGGCTGGTGTCATGCCATTGTCGTGAGCGACCTGGAAATCTAAAGCCCGATAAGAGGCCCGCTGGGCCTGCTTATCGGGTGGCGTGGATCAGAAACCCAGGCTTGCCAGCAGGTCGTCCACCTGCGACTGGTTGGTCACCACGTCGGGCGTGCGCTCGGGGTCTACCACCGGCCCCGCCAAGTGCTCGCGCGGAACCTCAATGGGCGCAGACTGCACGCTGGGTGGCGCGGTCTGAATGAGCAGCTGCACCAGTTGCGCCTCAATCGTGGCAGCCAGGTTGACCACGCGGGCAATCACCTGGCCCGTGAGATCGTGAAAGTCCTGCGCCATCATGATCTCGGTCAGGTGCGAGTCGGCTTCCTTGGTGACGCGCTCCACATCGGTGAGAAAGTTCATGATCTCACCCTTGGCTACGGCCGCCACAGGGTCTTTCACCAGCGAGGTGACGACTCGGCGGGTCTCCTGCGCAATGAAATCGTGCTGCGCCTTGGCCTGCTCCACACGGTTGAGCACTTTCTCGGCCGCTTCTCCTGTGAGGCGGGCAATGTAAGAGAGCCGACTTTGCGCATCGGGCAACTCGCCCATGGAGCCGCGCAGCTTGTCGGCATAACCCAACTCATTCAGCGAATCGTGCAACTGGCGTGTCAGTTGCCCGATCTTGTGGTGAACGTCGGCGGAATCCGCCAACGAAATCTCGGTTGGCACCATGGCGTCATAACCCCATCTTCTTGAGAATCAGGGTGACCTTCTCCTCGAGGGTTGCCTTGGTGAAAGGTTTGACGATGTAGCCCGCTGCGCCACCTTGGGCTGCGGCCACGATGTCTTCCTTGCGTGCTTCTGCCGTCACCATCAAAACGGGCAGGTGCTTGAGCTTGTCGTCCTTCTTGATTTCCGCCAGCAACTGAAAGCCGTTCATGTTCGGCATGTTGATGTCGGTTACTACGAAGTCGAACTTGCTGTTGCGCAACTTGTTGAGTGCGGCCACGCCGTCCTCGGCCTCATCGGCATCGGCAAATCCGCTTTCTTTGAGCAGATTGCGAACAATGCGCCGCATGGTGGAAAAATCATCAACGATCAAAAAACGAAGGGCTGTGCTCACTTGGGACCCTTTCGGTCGGAATTAGCTGGGGGTATTGTCATAGAGTGCAGGTTTTGTGACAAGTCGTAACGCAAGTCGTTGTGCCTACCTGCCGGTATCGGGATTTTCCGTCTTTTCTTCCATCAACTCGGTGGAAGTCACGGTAGGAATGCCCTTGCCCATGAGTCTTTCTTCGGCTTCACGCGTCAACACAGTGATCGTGATGCGCCGGTTTGCAGGGGCGCGCGGGTTGTCCGGCTCCAGCAAGTCGCTGGCGGCCAAGCCTACAACCCGGCCCAGTTTAGCGTCTGGCATGCCTGCAGAAACCAGCTCGCGTCGCGAGGCATTGGCGCGGTCTGCCGACAATTCCCAGTTGCTGTAGCCCCGGTCGCTGTTGCCATAGGGCGCGGAGTCGGTGTGGCCAGCCAGGCTGATGCGGTTTTCTACACCCCCCAGCGCTGCGCCAATTTCGCGAAGAATGTCGCGCATGTAGGGCTTGACGAGGGCGCTGCCACTGTCAAACATGGGGCGGTTCTGGTTGTCCACAATCTGGATCTGCAGGCCGTCTGGCGTCACATCGATGCGGATCTGCGACTTGTATTCGTTCAGTCGCGGGTTTTCCGTGATCATGGCGTCTATCTTGGACTGCAAGGCCTTGATGCGCGCTGCGTCCTGCCTGGCCCGCTCTGCACGGGCCGTGTCAATGCTCATGCGGCGTTCTTTTTCCGTCTCGCTGTCAGAGCGCCGCACCTGCCCATGCACCTTGGTCAAATCATTGCCACCGCCAGGAATCACGCTCGAACTGTTGCCCGCACCATCGCCGCCCGTCATGGCCACCTTGAGGGGCGAGCTGAAATAAGCCGCAATGCCCTGCAGTTCACCTTTGGCGGTGGAGCCCAGCAGCCACATCAACAAAAAGAAGGCCATCATGGCCGTCACGAAGTCGGCGTAGGCAATCTTCCACGCACCACCATGCACGGCATGGCCGCTCTTCTTGATGCGCTTGATGATGATGGGCTGGAGTTTTTTTTCTGCCATGGCGTTGTGCTCTGGCGCGGCGCGCGCTTACTTCTTGCCCTTCACATGCCCCTCCAGCTCGGAGAAGCTGGGGCGGTCGCCTGAGAACAGCACCTTGCGGCCAAACTCAATGGCCGTGGCCGGGTTGTAGCCCTGCATGCTGGCTAGCAGGGTGGATTTGATGCACAGCAACTCTTTGGCAGCGTCTTCGGTCTTTTGCTCTACCAGGCCGCCCAAGGGCTCTACCACCCCGTAGGCCAGCAAAATGCCCAAAAATGTGCCCACCAAGGCCGAGCCGATCATGCCGCCCAGCACCGAGGGCGGCTGCCCCACCGATCCCATGGTGTTCACCACCCCCAGCACGGCGGCAATGATGCCGAAGGCCGGCAGCGCGCCCGCCAGCCGAGCCAGTGCGGCCACCGGGGCATGTGCCTCTTGGTGGTGGGTGTCGATTTCGCTGTCCATCAGCGCCTCGATCTCGTGCGAATTGAGGTTGCCCGACACCATCATGCGCAGGTAATCGGTCATGAACTCAATCACATGGTGATCGCTGCCCACGGTGGGGTATTTTTTGAAAATCTCGGATTCGTGGGGCGCCTCGACATCCTTTTCAATGGCCATCAACCCCTCTTTGCGGGCCTTTTGCAGGATGTCATAGAGCATCGCCATCAGCTCCATGTAGCGCGCCTTGGTGTACTTGGAGCCCTTGAGCGCCATGGGAATGGCCGCTGCCGTGGCCTTGAGCACCTTGGGCTGGTTGTTGACCACAAAGGCCCCCAGCGCACCGCCCAGAATGGTGACGATCTCAAAGGGCAGGGCCTTCAGGATCACGGCAATATTTCCACCGTGCAGCACATACACGCCGAAGATACAGCCGAAGCAGACGATGTAACCGATGATGACGAACATGCTTGAGACGTGTTGGGCTACAGCCTAGGCCATGCCATGAAAGGCGGAATGGGCGGGGTCGCTTGTGAAAAAGCGACTGCGCCAAAGTTACTGTAAATGTATCGGATTGCAGCTGCATGCCTTCGCCCGTTTCCCATCACCTCCCGTAGGCGCAGAAGGGCGGATTCATAGAAAAAGTGTGTGAAGCGCTTATTCATAAAGCATTCATTGCTTCTAAAAATATAGCATCAAACCCGTATGGCCACCTCGGCGAACCGCCGTTGCTTTGGCAGCCTACTGCCAGCAGGTCTTATTTGAGCAGCGCCAGAACACCTTGTGGGATCTGGTTGGCCTGCGCCACCATCGCCGTGCCAGCCTGCTGCAGGATCTGGGCGCGTGACAGATTAGCGGTTTCTGCGGCGAAGTCGGCGTCCTGGATGCGGCTGCGGGAGGCTGACATGTTTTCCGAGGACAGTTGCAGATTTGAGATGGTGGTCTCGAACCTAGCCTGCAGTGCACCAAAACTCGCCCGCTGGCCGTTCACTGCCGCCAAGGCCGAATCGATGATCTTCAGTGCCTTGGTGGACCCATCGACGGTTGAAACATCTATCACGTTCACGGCATTCAGCGTGGATGCGGTTGCCGTCACCGGCGGGGTGCCGGTCAGATTGGTAATGGCAAAACCTTTGTCGGAACTCATCTCCAGATACCCGGTGGCTGTTGCAAAGCCGCCTGCAGGCGCGGCGGGAATGCCCGCGACAAATGTAGGGGTACCGGTGGATGCCGAGGCTGCTGCGTCGTAGGCCCCCACTGCAAGGGTGTTGCCTGCCAAGGAGTTGTTTTGGATCTGGATGTTGGCGCCCGACTCATTGATGAGCAAAACACCATCGCCTGCGTCGTTGAGTTTGGCGGTGATACCGGTTTGTGACGACACATCGTTAAACCCTTTGACGGCCTCTGCAAGCCCACCAGCGGTGGCACCTGCGGCGGAGACGCTGAACGTCACATTGGAAGCCGTCGCATTGTCTCCCTTGATTGCTAGCGAATAGGAGCCGCCAGTCACGAATGTGGTCAGATTGACCTGATTGCGTGCCGTTGCAGAGACTCCGGTAGATTCAGACAGCGAATTGATTTTGGCCGCCGCCGTGGCCATCGTGTCGGTCGCCGTGAGGGTCACCGTTTTCGTTTGCAGTCCAGCGACATCGAATGTGCCTGTCAAGGCGGTCGGCGCCGCCGCCGCCGTGACGACTACGGGTGCCGACTGCTTGAGCTGCGCACCATAGGTGGTCGTGCGGAAGTTGCCGGTGGTGGCTGTGATGGTCTGGTTGGCATTGGCGCCAACCTGGAAGGTGGCCGAGCCGAACGAGCCGTCCAGGAGCTTCTGGCCGTTGAATT
>ERZ724504.511-NODE-511-length-21937-cov-10.732520_pt1 | contig 21937 bp, 19 predicted proteins | sample MGYA00376037_ERZ724504 | MGnify/ENA primary metagenome ERZ724504 (study PRJEB28724, sample SAMN07190888) | wastewater metagenome | isolation source: influent of sewage treatment plant in Hong Hong | place: USA: Christiansburg, Virginia | collected 2016-03-01 ... | reverse complement strand
CAGCCATCATTGAAGCGCGTGGCCTGTCATCTGCCGCCTCGGCGGCCAATGCCGCGATCGACCACATGCGCGACTGGGCGCTGGGCACCAACGGCAAGTGGGTCACCATGGGCATCCCTTCCGATGGCCAGTACGGCATTCCCAAGGACGTCATGTTCGGGTTTCCGGTCACTTGCGAAAACGGCGAATACCAATTGGTTGAAGGCCTTGCCATTGACGCTTTCAGCCAGGAACGCATCGACAAAACGCTCAAGGAACTGACCGACGAGCAGGCCGGCGTCGCTCACCTCCTGTAAAGCGGACTGGCACGTGCAGCATCCGCGCGACGTTCTGCAGGGGCCGCAGGCCGCTGCAACGGCCATTCCGGTGTGCGACCACTACAGTGGCGCGCCCGAGCGGATGCAAAAAAGCCTGCAATTGCAGGCCGCAATGACCGCCGAGTTCGGTGTCTGCGTTTTTGATGTGACGCTGGACTGCGAGGACGGCGCCGCCGTCGGGGCCGAAGCGGAACACGCGGCGCTGGTGGCGCAGCTGGCGCAAAGGGCTGCGCCCGAAGCGCGCGTGGCGGCGCGGGTGCATCCGGTGGACCATCCGGCGTTTGCCGGTGACGTAGCCACCATTGCCGGCGAGGCTGGGCATCGGCTGTGCCATGTGATGCTTCCCAAGTGTGAATCGGTGGACGACGTGCTTGCCGCCGAGCGCGCCCTGGAGCGCGCAGGCGCCCAGACGCTGCCTTTGCACGTCCTGATCGAGTCGCCGGCTGCGGTGCAGCAGGCTTTCGTGATCGCTGCGCACCCGCGCGTGCAAAGCCTCAGTTTCGGCCTGATGGATTTCGTGTCCGCCCATGCGGGCGCGATCTCGGCCTCTGCGATGGGGTCCGTGGGGCAGTTCGAGCACCCATTGGTAGTGCGTGCCAAGCTGGAGATCGCCTCGGCCTGTCACGCGCACGGCAAGGTGCCTTCGCACTGCGTGGTCACCGAATTTTCCGATCTTGATGCTCTGCGAAGCGCAGCCCAGCAGGCTTGCAGTCGTTTCGGATTTACGCGCATGTGGAGCATTCATCCGGCGCAAATTCGTCCTATTCTGGAGGCGTTTGCGCCTGCCGCCCAAGACGTTGACGCCGCCGCCAGGGTTCTTCTGGCAGCCGCGCAGGCCGATTGGGCACCGATCAATTTTTGCGGTGTGCTGCACGATCGTGCAAGCTATCGCTATTTTTGGCAGCTACTTGACCGCGCGCAGCGCACGGGCAGCCCAGTTCCTGAAGGCGTACGGCATTGGTTTGATGATGCCGCGTCTGTTTTTCCTTGATCCATTCGTCCTCTGCAGGAGTCATTCGATGAAAGCCTTGCTTGTATCCGGTTGGTTGGCCCTGGTGCCCGGAATGGTGCTTGCGCAAGCTGCGGCGACCCAAGCCGACGCTCCCAAGGCCGTGCAGAAAAAAAGCAGCACAAAGGCGAACAGCGCCAAAGCCAGCAACGCCAAGCCCAAGGCGAAGTCCGCTGTCGCCAAGGCCCAGCCTGCCGCTAGTAGCTCTCCCACTTCCAGCCGCACGCAGCTCAAGAGTGCGGCCAATCAGGTGGCCAGCGGTTTGCGCGCCGCCGAGGCTGCGCTGAGTCCGGACGAGCTGGCGATTGCCGAGCGTGTGTACGTTGGGGAAATTCCTTGCGAACTTGGCGCCCACGTGAATGTGGTTGCGGACCCCAAGGCGCCGGGCTACTTTCAGCTCGATGGCAAGGGTTTTCACTATCGCATGTCGCCGGTGGCGACGACCACCGGGGCGGTTCGCCTGGAAGACCGCGATGGTGGCGCTGTTTGGCTGCAGATTGCGAATAAATCCATGTTGATGGATCAGAAGCGCGGTCAACGCCTGGCCGACGAATGCAAGAGTCCCGCACAGGTCATCGTCGCCGAAGGTCTGAAAAAGGCGCCTGCGCGCAGCCTGCTGGACGAACCCGCCAAATAGTCGCGCCCGCCCCACGAATTGAGTTGAACCTAGAAAGAAGTCGATGTTGCAAGCTTACCGAGACCATGTGGCCGAACGCGCCGCGCTGGGCATTCCGCCCCTGCCCCTGACTGCCAAGCAGACCGCTGCCTTGGTAGAACTGCTGAAGAACCCACCAGCGGGCGAAGAAGCCACGCTGGTCGAGCTGATTACGCACCGCGTTCCCGCCGGCGTGGACGATGCCGCGAAGGTCAAGGCCAGCTACCTGGCCGCCGTCGCGCACGGCACCGAGAAGTGCCGCCTCATTGGCCGCGAGAAGGCTACCGAGCTGCTGGGCACCATGCTGGGTGGCTACAACCTCACGCCGCTGATCGACCTGCTGGACGACGCTGCTGTGGCCGCTGTGGCTGCAGAAGCGCTGAAGAAAACCTTGTTGATGTTCGACCAGTTCCACGACGTCAAGGAAAAGGCCGACAAGGGCAACGCTTTTGCCAAGGCCGTGGTGCAAAGCTGGGCTGATGCCGAGTGGTTCACCAGCCGCCCTGAAGTGCCCAAGAGCATTACGCTCACCGTGCTCAAGGTCACCGGTGAGACCAACACCGATGACCTCTCCCCCGCGCCCGACGCCTGGAGCCGCCCCGACATTCCGTTGCATGCGCTTGCCATGCTCAAGAACAAGCGCGACGGCCAACCCGCCGAAGCAGCGCCCGAAGAAGACGGCAAGCGCGGCCCGGTGAAATTCATCGAAGACCTGCGTGCCAAGGGCAACCTTGTGGCCTATGTCGGCGACGTGGTTGGTACGGGTTCGAGCCGCAAGTCGGCCACCAACAGCGTACTGTGGTTCACCGGTGAAGACATTCCCTTTGTGCCCAACAAGCGCTTCGGCGGCGTCTGCCTCGGTTCCAAGATCGCTCCTATCTTCTACAACACCATGGAAGACGCGGGCGCGCTGCCCATCGAGCTCGACGTAAGCCAGATGAACATGGGCGACACCATCGAGCTGCGCCCCTATGAAGGCAAGGCCCTCAAGGACGGCAAGGTGATTGCCGAGTTCGAACTCAAGAGCGACGTGCTGTTCGACGAAGTGCGCGCTGGTGGCCGCATTCCTCTGATCATCGGCCGCGGCCTGACCACCAAGGCACGCGAAGCACTGGGCCTGCCACCGTCCACCTTGTTCCGCCTGCCGCAAGTGCCCGTCGCCACCGGCAAGGGCTTCACGCTGGCGCAAAAGATGGTCGGCCGCGCCTGTGGTCTGCCCGAAGGCCAGGGCGTGCTGCCCGGCACCTACTGTGAACCGCGCATGACCTCGGTAGGATCGCAGGACACCACCGGCCCGATGACACGCGATGAACTCAAAGACCTCGCCTGCCTGGGTTTTTCCGCCGATCTGGTGATGCAATCTTTCTGCCACACCGCGGCCTACCCCAAGCCCGTGGACGTGAAGATGCACCACGAGCTGCCCGAGTTCATCAGCAATCGCGGCGGTATCTCGCTCAAGCCCGGCGACGGCATCATTCACAGCTGGCTCAACCGCATGCTGCTGCCCGACACTGTGGGCACGGGCGGCGACAGCCACACGCGCTTCCCCGTGGGTATCAGCTTCCCAGCGGGCTCAGGCTTGGTGGCCTTCGCGGCCGCTACCGGCGTGATGCCGCTGGATATGCCGGAATCGGTGCTGGTGCGTTTCAAGGGCCAGATGCAGCCTGGCGTGACGCTGCGCGACCTGGTGCACGCCATTCCGCTCTACGCCATCAAGGCCGGGCTGCTGACCGTGGCCAAGCAGGGCAAGAAGAACATCTTCTCGGGCCGCATCGTTGAAATCGAAGGTCTGCCCGATCTGAAGGTGGAGCAAGCCTTTGAGTTGTCGGATGCCTCGGCCGAGCGCTCGGCTGCCGGCTGCACGGTGCGCCTGAACCAGGCCCCCGTGATCGAGTACCTGAACTCGAACATCGTGCTGCTCAAGAACATGATTGCGGAGGGCTACGAAGACGCGCGCACTATCCGCCGCCGCATTCAGGGCATGGAAGCCTGGCTGGCGAATCCGCAGCTGCTGGCACCCGATGCCGACGCTGAATACGCCGCCGTGATCGAGATCGACCTGGCCGAAATCACCGAACCCATCGTCTGCTGCCCCAACGACCCGGACGACGCGAAAACGCTGTCTGACGTGGCCGGCGCGAAGATCGACGAAGTGTTCATCGGCTCGTGCATGACCAACATCGGCCACTTCCGCGCAGCCTCCAAGCTGCTCGAAGGCAAGAAGGACATGCCGGTCAAGCTCTGGATGGCCCCACCCACCAAGATGGATGCGAAGCAGCTCACCGAAGAGGGCCACTACGGCGTCTTCGGTGCTGCCGGCGCCCGCATGGAAATGCCCGGCTGCTCGCTGTGCATGGGCAATCAGGCGCAAGTGAAAGAGGGCGCAACGGTGATGAGCACCAGCACACGCAACTTCCCCAACCGCCTGGGCAAGAACACCAATGTGTATCTGGGTTCGGCTGAACTGTCTGCGATTGCTTCCAAGATTGGCCGTATCCCGACCAAGGCCGAGTACCTGGCCGACATGGGCGTGATCAAGCAAAGCAGCGATCAGATCTACCAGTACCTGAACTTCGACCAGATCGAAGAATATGTGGAGAACGCCAAGGAAGCGACTGCCTGAGCGGCGATGGCTCCCTGAAACAACAAACGGCCCTTCGGGGCCGTTTTGCTGCGTAGCCTGGCTGAGGAGAAGTCTGCAAAATGCTGTGTATTTGCACAGTATTTATGCCAGCCACCTCCAAGCCCAAGCTCTACAACCCGCGCCACCCCGAGCGCACGCTGCTCTACCAAACGGTGGCCGAGCATTACGAGACCTGGCTTGATCTGGCCAGCGCCGGCCAGTTCGACGGCCAGGGCGACCACCGCAGCCCCAAGCCCTATGTGCGCCAAGCGTTTGCCAAGTACCTGGAATGCGGCATCTTTGCCCACGGCTTTGCCCGTGCCCGCTGCGACGACTGCGGACACGACTTTCTGGTGGCCTTTTCCTGCAAAGGCCGGGGCGTCTGCCCCTCGTGCACCACGCGGCGCATGGCCGAGACAGCGGCACACCTCACCGACCACGTCTTCCCCCGCCTGCCAGTGCGCCAGTGGGTGCTGTCGGTTCCCAAGCGGCTGCGCTACTTTATGCAACGCGACAGCGTGGTGCTGGGCATGGTGTTGCGCATCTTCTTGCGCGTCATTGAGCAAACCCTGCAAGCCAACAGCCCATGCGCAGCGCATGCGAACAAGGCCGCCCTGCACATCGGTGCAGTCGCCTTCATTCACCGCTTTGGCTCCAGCCTGAACGAGCATGTGCATTGCCATGTGTGCGTGGTCGATGGCGTGTTTGAGGCGGTGGCAGGTGAGGCGAGTGAGCAGGGCACCCGCACCACAGCGATCAGCGTCATGTTTCACCCGGCTATCGGCATCGACCCCGAAGCGGTGACCCAAGCCCAGGCCAGTTTGCGTCGGCGCATCCTGCGCGCCTTTGTGGGCCGGGGCCTGCTCGAAGGCTTCGAGGCCCAGGAGATGCTGGGGTACAAACACAGTGGGTTTTCGGTAGACACCAGCGTGTGCATAGCAGCACAAGAGCGAGCGGGCCTGGAGCGCCTGCTGCGCTACTGCGCACGGCCCCCGTTTGCGCTGGATAGGCTGCGCAAAGCGGGCAGTGAGCTCATTTACCGCTGCGCCAAGCAGCACAGCGAGCCTGGCAGTGACCGGCGCGACCAACGCAAGGCAAAGCGAGGTGTTCGGGCCGACGAACTGCACCTCACGCCGCTCGAACTCATCGACCGCCTTGCCGCGCTGGTGCCGCCACCGCGTGCGCACCGCCACCGGTACTACGGCGTGCTGGCGCCCAATTCACCCCTGCGGGCTGCGGCGGTTGCACTGGGCGCAGGCCAAACCGCAGGCGCGGGCACGGGCACGGCACAGCCCGAGCCAGGCGGTGTGACCGCAGCGGTGGATGCCATGGGTGTGGCCACGGTCGGTGGTCCCAGCCAGCCCGAGCCCACCCAGCCAGCTCTGCCCAAACGCTCAGCTCACATTCTGTGGGCGGTTCTGATCGCCCGCATCTACGAGGTGTTGCCGCTGTTGTGCCCGCTCTGCGGTGGCCAGATGCGCATCATCGCTTTCATCACCTACAGTGCCGACATCCGGCACATCCTGGAGCACATCGGGGTGGAGACAGAGCCGCCTCGCATCGCGCCAGCACGCGGGCCGCCGCTGTGGGACGGGTGCGATGTGCCGATGGGCGATGGTGTCGAGGTTGAGCCAGATTGGGGCGAGGCGGCCCAACCGGCGCCGGACTTTGAGGTCGATCAGCGCGTCAGTTGGTAAGGGAAGGCAGCAGCGGTTTGGCCGCGCGGCAGGGCTGCGTCTGTCACTGCCAAAAAATGTGCAAACCGAAAAATCTCGGGCTACTGGCGCTGAACAAGCGCTCAGGCAGGCTCAGCCTGAAGGCCTGTGTGCCCAAAACCTGGGCCATAATCGTCCTCATGTGGTTGGATTTCCTATCCGCGGAAACCGCATGTCCATGTTCGATTGGCAGGAGAAAAGCGCCGCCGTGCTCGCCAGCGGCGGCGTCATAGGCCCGCACGAGCGCCTGCCCTGGCCGCAGACCGGCGCCATGGGCGTACAGCACGTGATTGCCATGTTTGGCTCGACGGTGCTCGCGCCCATCCTGATGGGGTTTGACCCCAACCTGGCGATTCTGATGAGCGGCATCGGCACGCTCATCTTTTTCCTCATTACCGGCGGCAAAGTGCCGAGCTACCTGGGTTCGAGCTTTGCCTTTATCGGCGTGGTGATTGCCGCCACCGCCTACGCCGGCAAAGGGCCGAACGCCAACATCGGCCTGGCGCTGGGCGGCATCATTGCCTGCGGGGCGGTGTACACGCTGGTGGGCTTTATCGTGCAGGCGGTGGGCACGGGCTGGATCGAGCGCTTTATGCCGCCGGTGGTCACGGGCGCGGTGGTGGCAGTGATTGGCCTGAACCTGGCCGGCATTCCCGTGAAGAACATGGCGGCGAGCAACTTTGACAGCTGGATGCAGGTGCTCACCTTTGTCAGCGTCGGCCTGGTGGCGGTGCTCACGCGCGGCATGGTGCAGCGGCTGTTGATTCTGGTCGGCCTGGTGCTGGCCAGCGTGATCTACGCCGCACTCACCAACGGCCTGGGTCTGGGCAAGCCGCTGGATCTTTCGGGCGTGATGAACGCCGCCTGGATCGGCATGCCGCAGTTCGCCAAGCCGATTTTCGACGCCAACGCCATGCTGCTGATCGTGCCGGTGGTCATCATTTTGGTGGCGGAGAACCTGGGCCACATCAAGGCCGTGACCGCCATGACCGGCAAGAACATCGACCAGTACATGGGCCGCGCCTTCATTGGCGACGGCATTGCCACCATGGTCAGCGGCGCAGCGGGTGGCACGGGTGTGACGACCTACGCCGAGAACATCGGCGTGATGGCGGCGACCAAAATCTATTCCACTGCGGTGTTTTTCGTCGCCGCCTTGATTGCCGTGCTGCTGGGCTTCTCGCCCAAGTTCGGCGCGGTCATTCAGGCGATCCCGCTGCCGGTGATGGGCGGCGTCTCCATCGTCGTGTTCGGCCTGATTGCCGTGGCCGGCGCGAAAATCTGGGTGGACAACAAGGTCGATTTTTCGCAAAACAAAAACCTGATCGTCGCCGCCATCACGCTCATCCTGGGCACCGGCGACTTCACGCTCAAGTTCGGCCAGTTTGCGCTGGGCGGCATCGGCACCGCGACCTTTGGCGCCATCGTGCTCTACGCCCTGCTCAACCGCGGCGAGCCTGTGCAACCCGCCTGAACGCCAACCACCAACCACCACCCGCTGAAACAGCCATGTCGATCTGGAAAAAACCCATCACGCTCGAAGCCTGCAACCAGACGAGCGAAAACACCGCCGTCGCCCACCTGGGTATCGAGTTCACCGAAGTTGGCGACGACTACTTGCGCGGCCGCGTCGCTGTGGATGAGCGCACGCGCCAGCCCTTTGGTTTGCTGCACGGCGGTGTCAGCGTGGTGCTGGCCGAATCTCTGGGCTCGATGGGCGCCTACTTCGCCAGCCCCGAAGGCCACCGCGGCGTGGGCCTGGACATCAACGCCAACCACCTGCGCGCCGCCACCAGCGGCTGGGTGACTGGCACCGCGCGCCCGGTGCACATCGGCCGCACCACGCAGGTGTGGGCGATTGAAATGGTGAACGACGCGGGCGAGCTGACCTGCGTCTCGCGCATCACCATGGCGATGCTGGCGCCGCGTTGAGAATTCGAATGCTTTCGAATCCGAGGAGGGTGTCGGACTTGGAAATCTGCGACTGCAAACCGGCTGCAACGGTTCATCCGTGCGCCAGGCTTTGAGGTGGATGGGGCGCCGCCGCGCCGCCTGGTCGAGCGTCCATTCGCTTGGCTGGCGATCACGTCCGTGTGGCGCACTGCCTCGGGGCGTGTTGACGCAAAACGTTGTGGGCCATTTCACGTGCGCAATGGATGGGAGCAGGGCTGGCCTGCAGCGCCGAGGAAATGAGCGCGCCGTCGTAGAGGATCATCATTTTTTCCACCACTGTGCCAATCTGCCCGCGCCTGACAGAGTGGGTCAGGATATCGGAAAAAATACCGCGCACATGGGCCTTGTGTCGATGGGCCCATTCATAGGCGGGCGAGTCTGGCAGGGGCGATTCGGCCACGGCCAGAATGAACGCGCAGCCTCGGAACTTCTCCTCCTGCGTGAGCTGTTCGAGGTAGCCGAAGATGCCGTCAACCTTTTCACCGGCAGATTGCCCACTGTCGGCAATCGCGGTGAGCGCCACCACAGTGACATCGTGCTTTTCGTTCAGGTAGGCATGGATCAGGTTGTCCTTGCTGCGGAAGTTTTTGTACAGCGTTGCCTTGGCCACGCCCGCGTCTTCGATGATGCGGTCCACACCTACGGAGCCGATGCCGTTTCGGTAGAAAAGCTCGCCGGCCACAGCCATGATGCGGTCTTTGCCGCTACCGACTGAAGCAGGCTGCGGAGTTTCCGTGCCAGCCGAGGAGAGCGTTTTGGAGGCGGGCTTGGCTTTCATTTTTTTGGACGAAATTGTTGCGCATATTGTGCGCTGACCTGCTGGCAGGCGGGATCCTGCCGACTCAGGAACAGTGCCGCCAGGTCGTTCTTGCCTTCCGGGGTGTGTGCAAATGCGGCCTCCCGCAACGAAACCTGTGTGTTCATCATCAAGACGCTCGGCCTGCGCGCCAGCTTCTCCGCTATGGCCTGCACATGCGCGGCCAGCGCGTCCGGCGCGACCACGTCGGTAACCAAGCCGTAGGCAAGCGCCTGTGCACCGGTGATGCGGCGCGCATTCAGCACCATGTCGGCCGTGCGGGTGACGCCGATGTAGCGCGTCAACCGGTTGGTGCCGCCCATGGAAAACGGGATGCCAAAGTCGAGCTCCGGAACGGCGAAGACCGCGTCTGGCGTGGCGTAGCGCAACTCGCACAGCGTCGCCAACACCAGACCGGCGCCGGCTGCGTGCCCCTGCACTTGGGCGATACGTACCACGGGCGCCGCTTCAATCTGCGCGAATGCCTTGGCCATCTCCTCACTGGCGATCCACTGGCTGCGCGTGTCTGCATTGGCAGTTTGCGAGACGTCGTAGCCGGCGCAAAACGAAGGCCCGGCGCCGCTCAGCAAGAGCACGCGGGCCTCGGGCTGGTACGCCAGCTCCTGGACCGCCTGAACCAGATCGCGCAGCAGCTGCGCGTTGACCGCATTGCGCTTGTCTGGCCGGTTCAGTCGTACGTGAACGATGCGCGCTTCAAGGCGCGCCTCGACGGTTTCAAGGGAAAGGGTGGTGCTGGTCATGGCGATGCGGTGAACAAATACAAGAAAAGGACTCAGGCACCGAGTACGAGCTCGCCGCCTGCAACGGCCGACTTGCCATCGTCGGTCAGCACCTGGAAAGGCACGTGCAGGCCCAACGGGCCCGCCACGGCAGCACCAGCCTGGACCTCAATGGCACCGGGCACAAACACCATGGCGCGGTAGTCCCCGGCAATACGGCGAATGCGGGTCATGTCACCCTCTGCAAAGTGCTTCGTCAGCACAGACACAGCATGCGCCATGGTCGCTGCGCCGTGCAGGATAAGACCCGAAAGGCCCGCTTTGCGCGCCACCGAAATGTCGGTGTGGAAGGCGTTGTAAGCGCGCGCGCATTCAGAGAACACGTGGCAGGCGTTGGGGTGCAGCACGATGCGTTCACGCAGGGTGGGCGCGCCGTCAAATGGCGTGCGCTGCAACGCGGCTACCCCGGCCACCTCGGGGCCGTCCACCTCCACGCCGCGCATCACGGAGCGAAACAAGGTGGTGCACACCGGCTCGCCGCCGTTGGTCGTTTCAATGGTTTTTTCCATGAAGGCGCCGGCGCTGTGGCGGTACAGCGCCGTGATGCGGGCTGTGGTGGAGATGTGCATGCCGGTGCGCAGTGGCTGGTGCATCGTCTGCACGATGCCGGCAGCCACGCCGCGCATGCGCTCGGCGTCGGTCAGCGGCACCGAAGCCATGACCTGCTTGGTCGCTTCCCATTCGGTGTAGCCGAGGTACAGCGGATGCACCTGGAGGGCACCTTGATCCGTGGCGTACAGCCGCGGGTTGAAGTCGTCAATGGCGGCGGCAAAGTTCATCGCCCAGCGAGGGTCGATGGTCTCCTCGGCAGGGGCCGAGATCTGGTTCACACAGGAGGACGGGATAGGCATGGGGACTCTCGCGGGTCAATGGGTGGGCGCAGCGCGCAGCGTTGGGTCGGGTACCAACTGGCGCGCGGCTTCGGGCGTCATGTGGGCGATCTCGGTGAGTACCTCAAGCGTGTTCTGACCAGGGCGCACGGTGCTCGCCACGGGCAAGTCGAACGCGGGGCTGAGCCGCACCGGGCTGCCGGCAACCTGCCAGGACTTGCCCGCAGGGGCGTGTACCTCTGCCACCATGCCGCGCACGCGGGCCTGCTCGCATTGCAGCGCCTCAGAGGCATTGCGCACCGGCGCGGCAGGCACACCCACTGCGGCCAGTTCGGCGGCGATTTCTTCCTTCCCGCGCTCGGCCAGCCAGGCGAATAGCACCGGCTCGATCAACTCCTTGAAATGGATGGAACGCCCGCTGCCACTGTTGAGGCGCTCGTCCACCCCCATCTCGGGATGACCCATCAGCTTGCACAGGCTCTCCCACTGCCGGTTCGGACCCACGGCGATGCAGACCCAACCGTCTTTCGTGGGGAAGTAGCCATAGGGCGCCAGGTTGGGGTTCACACGCTGGCCGTAGAGCAACTCGCCTCCGGTCATCGAAGCAACGCCCAGCGCCATTTCATTGAGCGAGAGCATGGAGTCGTACATGGCGATGTCCACCAGGCTGCCTTGGCCCGTGGTGTGGCGGCGCAGCAGCGCCATCAAGATGCCGGAGACCGCATGCATCGACGGAAACAGGTCGCCGAGCGCCGGGCCGACCGGACGGGGTGGCACGCCAGGGGTAGGCGACTGCGATAGCACGCCCGCCATGGCCTCAGGGACCAGGTTGAATGCTGGCCAGTCGCGGTTGGGCGAGGCAGTTTGACCAAAGCCGGAAATCGCGCAGAAGATCAGTCGGGGGTTGGCCTTCATCAGAACATCAGCGCCAATCCCCAGCTTGTTCATCACCCCAGGGCGGTAGTTCTCCACCACGACGTCTGCGCCCTTGGCCAGTTCAATCAGGGCATCGCGTCCTTCAGGGGAGCGCAAGTCAAGGCACACGCTGCGCTTGCGCCGATTGAGTCGCAGGAAGTAGCCACTGATCTCTTCGTTGTCGTCGTCCTTCATGATCGGATGCAGCGTGCGGGTTTCCTCGCCGCCCAAGGGCTCCACCTTGATTACATCAGCGCCGGCATCGGCAAGCAGCATCGTGGCGTAGGGGCCCGACATAAAACGGGTCAGGTCGAGCACCACAATGCCCTGCAATGGGGGTATGGAAGAGGTCGTCATGGGAATCTCCTTAAGGGTTGAACGTCGACTTGGGCTGGCCGTTCACGGGCGTGATTTCTTGCGCAGCGATGCGTTCGGCATAGTGGCAAGCGACCTTGTGCCCCGGGGCAACTTCGCGCAGGACCGGGCGTTCGGTATCGCACCGCGCTTCCTGGCGAAACGGGCAGCGGGTGTGAAACCGGCATCCTTGGGGCGGGTTGGCCGGGGACGGCAGGTCCCCGGTGAGAAAAATGCGCTTGCGGTGCAACTCGATTTCGGGATCCGGGATCGGAACCGCAGACACCAGGGACAAGGTGTACGGATGCATCGGGTTCTGATACAGCACGTCCGAGGGCGCTTCCTCAACCAGCGCGCCCAGGTACATCACGCCCACGGTGTCACTGATGTGGCGCACGACGGCAAGGTCGTGGGCAATGACGATGTAGGTCAGGACCATGTCGGCCTGAAGCTCTTTGAGCAGATTGATGACTTGCGCTTGCACCGAGACGTCGAGCGCCGACACCGGTTCATCGGCAATGATCAAATCGGGGCGCAAAGCGATGGCACGTGCGATGCCGATGCGCTGGCGTTGACCGCCCGAGAACTCATGAGGAAAGCGCTGCGCTGCCGTAGCCGGAAGACCCACCGCATTCAGCAATTTGCGCACGGCGGCGCTGCGGGCCCCAGCCTCGGGCAGCATGCCATGCACCCGCAGGGGTTCGAGCAGCGCAGACTCCACGGTCTGGCGCGGGTTCAAGCTGGCCATCGGGTCCTGGAACACCATTTGCATGCGCCGACGCAATTTGCGCATCGGCTCGGGTGCCAGCGTGCGCAAGTCGACGCCATCGAACTCCACCGTCCCCGACGTGGGTTCAATCAAGCGCAGAAGTGCGCGGCCGAGTGTCGATTTGCCACAGCCAGATTCGCCGACCAGTCCGTATGTCTGGCCTTTCTCGACCGAAAAGCTGACGCCGTCTACGGCACGCACGGCACCCACCGTTCGGTCAAAAATAACGCCTTGCTTGATGGGGAAGTGCACCTCCACAGCGCGCGCTTGAATCAAAGACATGGGGCGCTTTCCTCTGAATACGCAGAAACTTTGTCCGCCGCCAGCGGGGCAGCGTGCAGGCAGCGGTGCACGGTTGGGCCTTCGGTGCGCAGCGCAATTTCGCCTGCAAGGCAGTCGTCCTGGCGGTGGCTGCAGCGAGGCGCGAAGGCACAGCCTTTGGGCCAGGGAACGGCGTTCTGCACCGAACCAGGAATGGGCCGCAGGGGTTCGCTGCGCGGCCTGTCCATGCGCGGAATGGAGTTGAGCAAACCTTCCGTATAGCGGTGGCGTGGCGCAGCAAACAGCGCACGCCGCGGGGCCGATTCGACCAGGCGGCCTGCATACATCACGTTGACTTCGTCGCACATGCCGGCGACCACGCCCATGTCGTGCGTAATCATGACCATCGCGGCGCCGGTCTCGTGCATCAAAGCGCCCAGCAGATCCAGAATCTGCGCCTGAATGGTGACGTCAAGCGCCGTGGTGGGTTCATCAGCAATCAGCAGACGCGGCTTGCACGCCAGGGCAATGGCAATCAAGACGCGCTGGCGCATGCCGCCCGATAGCTGGTGCGGGTACTGACCCAGGGAGCGCAGCGGATCCGGGATACCCACCTTGCGCAAAAGCGACTCGGCCTCGCGCCGGGCCTCGGACATTTTCAGCCGCTGGTGGCGCACCAGCACTTCGGTGATCTGTACGCCAATGCGCACCACCGGGTTGAGCGACGACATCGGGTCCTGAAAGATCATGGCAATGTCCTTGCCCCGGATGTCACGTAGTGCCTTTTGTGGCATGGCGAGCAGGTTCCTGCCTTCAAACAAGACCTCGCCTTCGATTTTCGCGTTGCGCGTGGGTAGAAGCCCCATGATGGCCAGAGAGGTGACCGACTTCCCGCAACCGGACTCCCCCACCAGACCGACTGAAGCGCCTGGCTCGACCTGGAAGGACAGTCCATCGACAGCCCTCACGGGAGCGCTGCCTTCGCGCGTAAAAGTCACGGAGAGATTGCGAACTTGGAGCAGGCTCATGGCTTACCTCCGGTATTTCGGGTCGAGCGCTTCGCGCAGTTGCTCGCCCAACAGGGTGAAACCCAAGGCCGACAGCACGATGGCAGTGCCCGGCAAAATGGCCAGCAGAGGCGCAGTCGCCAACGCATTCTGGGCGTCGGTCAGCATGCGGCCCCACTCTGGCGTGGAGGGGTCGGCGGTCGAGAGCCCGAGAAAGGCCAAGCCGGCCGCATCGATGATGGCGGTCGCCAGGAAGAGCGTCCCTTGCACGATGACCGGCGTGACCGAGTTGGGAAGGATGTGCCGCAGCGCAATCATGTGGCCCTTGACGCCAATCGATCGTGCCGCAACCACATAGTCGGCATCGCGCTGGCTGAGCATCTGCCCGCGCAGCAGCCGGGCAAATATCGGCACACTGGTCACGGCCACAGCAATCATCACCGAGGTGAGACTCTGGCCCAGCACGGCGGCAACCGCGATGGCGAACAGCAAGGAAGGCACTGCCAGCATGATGTCCATCAGACGCATGATCACGCCGTCTACCCAGCCGCCCATGGCGCCAGCGAAGAAGCCGAGCAGCAGACCCACCGAGGCGCCCAGGATCAGCGACACGACACCGATCAGCAAGGAATGGCGCGCTCCCCAGATGAGGCGCGAGAGCACGTCGCGCCCCTGCGTATCGATGCCCAGCCAGTGCTCTGCCGAGGGGCCGGGATAGACACCCGGCCGCACGTCGCTCAGCCACTGGTTGTCGGCCGGATTGAATGGCGCGATCCACGGAGCGAACAGCGCCACCGCGACAAAAAACAGGATCAGCAGCAGACCGAAGCGGCCCGAGCCACTGGCGAGAACGCGCAGAAACGCTTCGTGCCAAAGGCCACGGGTCACGGGCGCCTCACCGCCCTCTGGCAGCAACAGCGCTGCTCCGGTGCTGGTGGACGGCTCGGACGCCGGCGAAATGGGAACCGTAGGCATCAGTGAACCCTCACTCGGGGGTCAACCAGGCCGTAGGCCAGGTCGACCAACAGGTTTACGCAGACGTACAGCAGTCCAATGACGATCACAAAACCCTGGATCGTTGGGTAGTCGCGTACCAAGATGGCGTTGGCGACAAACCGCCCGACGCCAGAAAACGAGAACACCGTTTCTGTCAACACAGTGCCGGAAATCAGCGCGCCCAACTGAAGACCCAGAATGGTCACCAAGGGAATCAGCGCGTTGCGCAGGATGTGGCGAAAGGTAATGGTCGAGGCATACAAGCCCTTTGCCTGCGCCGTACGCACGTAGTCTTCGTTCACGACATCCAGCACCGAGGCCCGCGTAATGCGTGCAATCAGCGCCATGGGAATGGTGCCCAGCGCGATGGCAGGCAGTACCAGGTGCTTCAGAGCACTCCAGGCGGCCGGCCAGTTGCCGGTCACGATCCCGTCCAGCACATAGAACCCGGTCGGGTGCTCGGCCACAATGCGCGCGTCCATCCGACCGGTTGTAGGCAGCCAGCCGAGCTTTACGGCGAACACATACTTCAGCAGGTACGCCAAGAAGAACACCGGGATCGTGATACCCAGCAGCGAGCCGAAGACCGATATCTTGTCCAACCGCGATCCGTAGCGGCGTGCTGCAAAGTACCCAAGTGGCACGCCCACCAGAATGGCGAGGAACAGTGCGCAGATCGAGAGCTCCAGGGACGCCGGGAAGCGGGCGATCATTTCATCGACCACCGGCCGGTTGGACTGCAGCGAATTGCCGAAGTCCAACCGGGCCGCCTTGCCAAGAAACTCGAAATACTGCACGTAGATTGGCCGGTCCAGGCCAAGAGAGCGCTCAATGGCTGCAATGTCTGCAACCGTGGCGTCCTCGTTGGCAAGGGCCTGTGCAGGGCCTCCTGGCAGGACCCTCACCCACGCGAAAATGAGCAGCGAAAGACCCAGCAACAGCGGGATCATCTGCAGCAGTCTTCGGAGGATGAAGCGGAGCATGGTGTGTCCTTCGTTGGCTATGGGTCAGTGGTGTACCGACGCCATGCTTTCCTGGGCAATCGGAGAGGCGACGAATCCCTTGGTGCCAGCCTTGAACACCAAATGCGTCGGGGCGCTCACGAACGGCACACCGGGCGCCAGCGCCATGATTTCGGCACTGATTTTTTGGTACTGCTCGGCGCGTTTTTCCAGATTCACTTCCGTGCGTGCAGCTGCCAGGCCGGCGATGATTTCCGGAGACGTCGCCATGCGGCCATTGATGAACAGGGAATCGAGGAAGTCAGACGCATCGGCGTAAGTGCCCAGGCGCCCCACGATGTACATGGGAGCCTTGCCTTGCTGCAGGCCGGCCACGTACTCGGGCGTCCACGGCACAGCCTTCACGACCACGTTGACCCCGACTTTTTCCAGGTCGGCCTTGTAGGCCTCCATGATGGCCTTGGGATCGGGCATGTAAGCGCGTGAGACGCCCGTGGGGTACCAGAACTCAATGGTCGGATTGGGGTGTCCCGCCTCTGCCAGCATCTTGCGTGCAAGCTCAGGGTCGTACGAATACGACTTCAGATCAGGGTTAAAGCCTGGGACATGGGTGGTCAAGAACTGCGTTGCCAGTTTGGCACCAGCGGGATATTGGGACCTGACCAGCGCCTCCCGGTTGAGAGCATGCGAGAGCGCCTGACGCACCTTGACGTTGTCCATCGGAGGCGTCTTGTTCTGGAAGCCCACATAGCCCACGTTGTATCCGGGGCGCTCTACCACCAGGTACCCAGCAGTGCGCAGCGCTTCCACGTCCTGCGGCGCCGCAGCGTCGTAGCCGTCGATCTCGCCGCTCTCGAGCGCCTGGCGCCGTGCTGGCCCGTCAGGAATGGCCTTGAAGATCAGGCTCTGAATGCTCGCTTTGTTGCCCCAGTAGGTGTCGTTTCGCGCCAGTACCAGCTTGTCGCCGCGCTGCCATTTGTCGAACTTGAACGCACCGGTGCCCGTTGGGTGTTCGGTGCCGAACTTTCCGGGGAAACTGAACGACGCCCCGCTGATTTCCACACTGTCGCCGTACTCCTTGATGGCGGCCGGGCTCACGATGCCGAAATAGCGCGAGGCCAAGGCCGGGATCAACGCCGACGATGGCTTGGTCAAGTTCAGCACGGCTGTGTGATCATCCGAAGCCTCACACGATGCGTACAGGCTGGATTTGGGCGAACTGGGCAAGTCCTGGGTCGCGAACCCGCCAAACACGTTCTGCCAGAACGTGCTCAGGCTCAAGGTCTGCTGCACGTCCTTGAAGTTGTAAAGACGGTCAAAGTTGAAACACACCGCCGCCGCGTTGAACGGCGTGCCGTCGTGAAACTTCACGCCTTCGCGCAGCGTGAATTGGTAGGTTTTCCCGTCTTCAGACACCGTGTGGGCGCTCGCCAATCCAGGAACGATCTCGGCCGTTCCGGGCTTGAGCTTCACCAGCGTTTCATAGATCTGGTCCAGGATACGCAGCGTGTCGCCGTCGTACACATACGCCGGGTCCAGCGTCCGTGGCTCGTTCGCGATGCCAAAGACGAAGGTCGGAATCAATTGATCTGCAGCAGCAGGTGCAGCAGGGGTAGCAGGTGCAGAAGCGCTTGACGCGGAAGGCTCCGCGGGCTTGTTGCAGGCGACCAGTGCGCCAGCCAGCATGGCGGCCAGGCCGATGTTGGTGGTACGGCGTCCAAAGTGAGGAAAGTTCATGATGGGTCTCCTAAGAGCGGGGGTTAGTCTTTATCGAAAAACTTCATGGCCATCCAGCCATGCGTGAAGGCGGCTCCCGCGCGCAGCGCCGATGCCACCATGATCGCTTCGGCCACTTCGGCCTGGGTAGCGCCTGCCTTCTTGGCGCCCTCTACGTGGGCTTCCATGCAGTAGGGGCATTGCGTGGTGGCAGCCACACCGATGGCGATCAGTTCGCGCGTTTTCACCGCAAGACGGTTCTCGCCTTCAGCGAAAGCCGCCTGGTCAAATTCGATGAAAGCCTTGAACGCCTCGGGTGCGCCAGTGCGCAGTTGTTTGCTGAAGGTGTGGTCGGAAGGTGCGTGGTAATGCATGGGTGAGCCGTTCATAGAGTGGGGAAGGTGAATGGACTGTACAGACCTGTCTGTTTCTAATACATACGGGTTAACCCACGTATTCTGTCCCCAGCGAGACGGCTCTTTTATTCCCTTGGGACTCATTTGAGCCCGTTCGTGTTCTGTGAACAGGCAGTGGAAATGGCCTGAGAAGGCGCCCAGGCAGGACGTCCTTATTCCGTTTCCAAATCATTGGTGACGCGAAGATGAGCCGCAGACATTGCTGTAGCAAGGCAAGGCGAAGTCGAAGTCGACAATGTCACGGATGATTTAGAAAGGGAACTAAAGCGCAGATGGCCGCGTGCAGTGCCTTACTGCCGATGCGAGGCACAGCGACTGGGCGGACCTTGCCGCCAATTCCGGCGGGGTGAAGCCAGGCAGCGGCCGTTTGCTCGACCGATACGGCCACATCCTTGAGCGTTACCTGAACGACCTGACGGCGTAGCTGCCCATAGAGCAACGCCGATAGCAGGCGTCCGACTATCCAAGAAAAAGGCGCCGTTGCGGCGCCTTTTTCTTTCGACTATTGTTTCGCGTGGCGCAAGAGATATTCAACAGTCCATCCCATTACGCCCCGCCCAAACCCGCAAGATACCGATTTATCGCGCCGTTCTCTCTTTCCTTATCTCAACTCCCCTCACTTACTGCACATCAGGCCGTGGTGCCACACACCCGCAGCACATCGCCCCCATACGCCTCCAGCTTCTTCGCCCCCATGCCGCTAATACCCTGCAAGTCCTCCAGCGTCGCCGGGCAACGCTCGGCAATCGCGGCCAGGGTGGCGTCGTGGAAGATCACATAGGCGGGGAGGCCGTGTTCGCGGGCCACCTCGGCGCGCCAGGCTTTGAGGTTGATGAAGCGCACTTGCGCCGCTTGGTCCAGGCTGGCGGCGGCCGGGGGCAGGGTGCCGGCGGGGCTGCGGCGGCGTTTGCGTTCGCCGGGGGCAGCGGCCACGGCCTCCCGCAGGCGCACCGGGACTTCGCAGCGCAGCACCGAGCGCGAAGCGTCGGTCAGCGCCAGGGTTTCAAAGCTGTGGCCGTTGTCTAGGTGCACCTTCTCCAGGCCCACTGCACCGGTGGCGACAAGCTGGCGCAGCACGCCGCGCAGTTGCTGCTCTGAGAGGTCGGCACCCAAGCCAAAGGTGCTCAGTTTGTCGTGGCCGAACTGGGCCACTTTGTCGGTGGATTTGCCGCGCAGTACGTCCATCAAGTGGCCGACGCCAAAGGTAATACCGCTCGCTTGCTGCACACGGTAGATGGTGGAGAGCAGCTTGCGGGCGGCATCCGTGGCATCCCAAACCGCTGGCGGGTTCAAACAGTTGTCGCAGTTGCCGCATGTAGCCCCCACGCTCGGCACTTCGTGTCCTTGCTGCCCCCCGAGGGGGCCGCTCGCGCCTTGGGGCGGCCCGGCGGCGCTCGATGGCTCGCCGTACACCTCACCAAAGTACGCCAGCAGCCGCACGCGGCGGCAGTCGGTGGCTTCGGCCAGCGCCAGCAGGGCGTCGAGCTTGCCGCGCAGCGCGGCTTTGAATTCGGCGCCCGCCGGGCCGAACCCATCGTCTGCTGCCCCAACGACCCGGACGACGCGAAAACGCTGTCTGACGTGGCCGGCGCGAAGATCGACGAAGTGTTCATCGGCTCGTGCATGACCAACATCGGCCACTTCCGCGCAGCCTCCAAGCTGCTCGAAGGCAAGAAGGACATGCCCGTCAAGCTCTGGATGGCCCCACCCACCAAGATGGACGCGAAGCAGCTCACCGAAGAAGGCCACTACGGCGTCTTCGGTGCTGCCGGCGCCCGCATGGAGATGCCCGGCTGCTCGCTGTGCATGGGCAACCAGGCGCAGGTGAAAGAGGGCGCCACGGTCATGTCCACCAGCACGCGCAACTTCCCCAACCGCCTGGGCAAGAACACCAATGTGTACCTGGGCTCAGCCGAACTCTCGGCGATCTGCTCCAAGCTGGGCCGTATTCCGAGCAAGCAGGAGTACCTGGCCGACGTGGGCGTCATTAACCAGAGCAGCGACAAGATCTACCAGTACCTGAACTTCGACCAGATTGCCGAGTACATGGACGTGGCGGACGGCGTAGGCACCTGATAGGCACTCGTTTGCCATCACGCAGAAAACCCGCTTCGGCGGGTTTTTTATTGAGCGTGGCAGGCCGGGATGGGCAGGCTAGGTCAAGCGATTTCAGTGGTTTCGCCGGGTTTGCCCGGGGCGTACCAGAAAGCGCAGTCAATATCTGAATTGATAGCTGCTAGCGCATATGGGATAAGCGCTAGAGGCCAATTTTGCCTAAACTTTTTCGACTTCAAACACGCGGGCCAACAGCGCACCTTGCACCTCGCCGGTGAGCGGAATGCGCACCCGCAGCGGGCTGCCGGCGGCCACCTGAAGGGTTTCCCCTTCGAGGTTCTGCATGGCGGTTAGTCGCACGGTGCGGTTGCCGCTGGGGTGGATGATCTCCAGCAGGTCGCCCACGGCAAAGCGGTTCTTGGTTTCCACCTCGGCCCAGCCATCGGCGGCGCTTTTCACCTGGGCCACGTACTGGCTGCGCTTGGACTCTGAGCTACCGGTCTCGTAGTTCTGGTAGTCGTGGGCCGGGCGGCGTTCGAGCAGGCCACTGGTGTAGCCACGGTTGGACAAGCCTTCGAGTTCGGTGATGAGTTCGGGGTTGAAAGCGCGGCCCGCCACCGCGTCGTCGATGGCGCGGCGGTAGACCTGCGCCGTGCGCGAGACGTAGTACGCGCTCTTGGTGCGGCCCTCGATCTTGAGCGAATCAATGCCCATAGCCACGAGGCGCTGCACATGCTCTACCGCGCGCAGGTCCTTGCTGTTCATGATGTGGGTGCCATGCTCGTCTTCCATGATGGGCATGAGCTGACCGGGGCGCTCTTTTTCTTCGAGCAGGTAGATTTGGTCGGCTTTGGGATGGCGCTTGCCGTCGCCGCACCCGGAAAAGGCCGCGTTCTCGTCTTCTTGCGCCTTGTCGAAGTTGAAGTCGCCTTCCATGCGCACCGCCATCGCCTCACCGGTATTCGGGTCGATGGCTGCCTCTTGCGTGGCGTAGTTCCAGCGGCAGGCATTGGTGCAGGCGCCCTGGTTGGAGTCCCGCCGGTTGAAGTAGCCCGAGAGCAGGCAGCGGCCCGAGTAGGCGATGCACAGGGCGCCGTGCACGAAGACTTCAAGCTCCATGTCGGGGCATTCCTGGCGGGTTTTTTCGATCTCGTCCAGGCTCAGTTCGCGCGAGAGGATGATGCGCGTAATGCCCACCTTCTGCCAGAATTTCACCGCCATGTAGTTGGTGGTGTTGGCCTGCACCGAGAGGTGAATGGCCACCTCGGGCCACTTTTCGCGCACCTGCATGATGAGGCCGGGGTCGGCCATGATGATGGCATCGGGCTGCATGGCAATGATGGGTTCGATGTCGCGCAAATAGGTGCGTACCTTGTCGTTGTGCGGCAGCAGGTTGCTGGTCAGAAAGAACTTTTTGCCGCGTGCATGCGCTTCCTCGATGCCGGTCTGAATTTGCTCAATGCGAAATTCGTTGTTGCGCGCGCGCAGGCTGTAGCGCGGCTGGCCAGCGTACACGGCGTCGGCGCCAAAGTCGTAGGCGGCGCGCATGCGCTCAAGCGAGCCGGCGGGCAAAAGCAGTTCGGGAGCGGGGCGGGTCATGGGGGTTTCCTGTAGGGCGCTTGCTGGCGAAGGTGCGCCAACGCCGCGCAGCGGCTGGATTTTCGCTTCAGTCCTGAGGGCGAAAACCAATGGAGAGCGAAGGGGGCACGCGCCCGTCGGTGTCTCTCGGCAGTGTGGCTGTTTTTTCCAGGGCGCGCAGCACGGCGTCATCCCAGGCCTTGTTGCCTG
>ERZ724504.504-NODE-504-length-22114-cov-6.154404_pt1 | contig 22114 bp, 23 predicted proteins | sample MGYA00376037_ERZ724504 | MGnify/ENA primary metagenome ERZ724504 (study PRJEB28724, sample SAMN07190888) | wastewater metagenome | isolation source: influent of sewage treatment plant in Hong Hong | place: USA: Christiansburg, Virginia | collected 2016-03-01 ... | reverse complement strand
CGGGACCGTCACTCCAGCCTGGGCCGCTGTAACCGGTAAGCGCAGCGCGCCGGAAGGCTAGGGCATCACGCGCGCAGCTCTGGCTGCTCGCACCATCACCGCAGGCACAGGACTGACGGGCGGCGGCGACCTCACTGCCAATCGCACCATTGCACTGGCCAACACAGCAGTGGCAGCAGGAAGCTACGGCAGTGCCACGGCCATGTCCACCTTCACGGTCGATACCCAGGGGCGGCTGACGGCAGCTGGCAGCGTGACCGTCACCCCTGCCTGGGCTAGCGTCACCGGCAAGCCCACCACGCTGGCAGGCTACGGCATCACGGACGCTGCCCTGGCTGCGCGCAATATCGTGGCAGGCAATGGCCTGACCGGCGGCGGCAATCTCACGGCAGACCGAACGCTCACCATGGGCACGCCCGGCACGTTGAACGGCGCAAGCACCAACGCGGTCAGCACCACCAGCCACACCCACAAGGTGGATGCAGCTACGGAGACTGTCGCGGGCTTGGTCGAACTGGCCACCCCGGCGGAAGCCAAAGCGGGCACCGATCCTGGGCGCGCCGTGACGCCAAAGGGCTTGGCGGACACCTTGGGTGAACACGTTCCCACGGGAACCGTCATCATGTTTTCTACGTCTGCTCTGCCTGCCGGATATCTGAAATGCGACGGCTCAGCGGTAAGCCGCACCGTCTACGCCAAATTGTTTGCAGTGCTTGGAACCCTGTATGGCGCGGGCAATGGAAGCACCACATTCCATCTGCCCGATTTGCGTGGTGAGTTCCCGCGCTTCTGGGATGACGCTCGCGGCATTGACCCAAGCCGGGCGTGTGGCTCCTGGCAATCCGGTTCCCCTGTCGTGCATGACGACTCGGGTGGAATTGAGGGCTTCAACATCGTGAGCCCAGGTGACAGCAGCTATGTCCAGTGGTCTGAAATCTCAGACAGATGGGTAGGCAACTACCCACTGGTCATGTACACGTCGAGCGTGACATCAGGAGGCACTGCACTTCAGTATGTGTCGGCATCGTCAATTGGCTTCGTCAACATGTCCCGCCCTCGAAACGTGGCCCTGTTCGGCGTCATCAAATACCTCTAAGGATCAACATGAAGACCAAACCCGTCTTTCAAACTGATGAGCAGGGCTACTTCATAGGCATCACCGAGGCCTATGAAAGTCCGCTTGAGCCCGGCGTCTTTCACATTCCCGCAGGCGCTTATGAAGATGAGCCGCCCTACCTCAATGAGCCGGGCGTGACCTACTGGCGGTGCGTAGATGGAGCTTGGAAACTTGAAGACGTTCCCAAACCACCCGAAAGCCCGCCGCCAGAAACGCCGACAGTCTGCAGTCCTGCACAAGGTCTGGTTGCGCTCTTCGCCATCAAGCACATTACCGAGGACGATGTGCTGGCGGAAATCGCCAGCATTCCTGATGAGGTGCAGCGCTACACCGCGCGCATCGGCTACCAGCGCGCCACCAGCTGGGAGCGCAACAGTACAACCATGCAAACCATGGCCCAGCTGCTGCAGCTCTCGGAAAGTGATCTGGATGAACTGTTTACCTACGCTACGGGCGTAGCGGTGTAGTGGAATCTGGCCCAGGGTGCAGGCCAGTTACGTGCAAGTCGCCGCCACAACGGGCCGCGCTGGCACCTTCGAGCACCGGGCGCAACCATAGGGGACCAGCAACCCACCCCTATGCAAAGCCCATGTCTCAATCGACAAATCCCAATGTCGTGACGCTGACCGTCACACAAGAAGCCGCTCATTTCATCATCGACTGCGTGGCCGACCGTCCTTTCAAGCAAGTGGCCCCTCTGCTGGGCGAGCTGCAGGCCCAGGTGCAGGTCCAGGCCAACACCCAAGGCACAGATACCGCTGCCGACAACGCTGAAGCGGCCGCCCCTGCGGTCTAAGCGCCCTCCCCCGTTTCACCCCCTCATTCAAAGGAAGCCAAATGGCTGCAACTGAATACCACCATGGCGTCCGCGTCATCGAGACTACGGGCGCAGGCGCGGCTATCCGCGTTGTGTCCACGGCCGTCATTGGTCTGGTGGCAACGGCCCCTGACGCCGACGACGAAGTATTTCCCATCAACACCCCTGTGCTGCTCACCAACCCAGCGGGCGGCATTGGCAAGGCTGGCAAGGGCGGCACACTGGCCAGGGCACTGACGGCCATCAGCGGCCAGTCACGTGCGCTGACCATCGTGGTGCGCGTGGAAGAAGGTGCAGACATCGCGTCCACCACCTCCAACGTCATTGGCTCCGTGACCGCTACCGGCCAGCGCACCGGCATCCAGGCATTGCTGGCAGCAGAATCCGAGCTGGGCGTAAAGCCGCGCATCATCGGTGCGCCCGAGCTGGACACCAAGGCCGTGGCCAGTGCCCTGGCCAGCGCTGCGCAGTCCTTGCGCGCCTTCACCTACGTGGCCGCACGCGATGCCACGGGCGGTTATGCCAAGACCAAAGAACAGGCCACCACCTACCGCAAGGAATTCGGCCAGCGTGAAGTCATGGTGCTGTGGCCCAACTTTATGGCCTGGGACAACACGGGCGGCACCGAGGGCACCGGCGCTGCCGTCACCCTGGCCGCATCCGCTTACGCCCTGGGCCTGCGCGCCAAGCTGGATCAGGAGGTGGGCTGGCACAAGAACATCAGCAATGCCGTCATCAACGGTCCCCAGGGCATCACCGTGCCCGTGTTCTTCGACCTGCAGAACCCAGCCAGCGATGCGGGCTACCTCAACGCGCTGGAAGTCACCACCATCATCCGCCGCAGCGGATACCGCTTCTGGGGCTCGCGCACCTGTGAAGAGCAAGGCGGCAAGTTCTCCTTTGAAAACTACACCCGCACGGCCCAGGTGCTGGCCGACACCATTGCCGAGGCGCATTTCACATTCGTGGACAAGCCCATGCACCCCAGCCTGGTGCGCGACATGCTGGGTTATATCAACAGCCGTTTCCGCGACCTCGTGGGTGGCGGCTACCTCATCGGCGCAGAGGCCTACTTTGACTCGGACCGCAACAGCAAGGAAGACCTCGCTGCGGGCCGACTGCTCATCAGCTATCGCTACACGCCCGTGCCTCCGCTGGAAAACCTCATCTTTGAGCAATCCATCACAGACGACTTCCTGGCCGAGTTCGCGGCTGCCATCCAGGCCTGAGCCTGAAACCATAGGAGCACCAATCAATGGCACTGCCTTCCAAACTCAAAAACTTCAACCTCTTTGGCGACGGCAACGTCTGGCGCGCACTCATCGACAGCGTGACCCTGCCCAAGCTCGTGCGCAAGGTCGAGGAATGGCGCGGCGGCGGCATGCACGGCCCCATCGAGGTGGACCTAGGCCTGGAAAAGCTGGAGCTGTCTTTCAAGGCGGGTGGCTTTCTGCTGGATGGCTATCGCGCTTTCGGCGGCAAGACCCACAACGCCAACCAGTGGCGCTTTGCGGGTGCCTATGAAGACGACAGCACCGCCGTGGTGACGGCCGTGGAAATTCTGGTCAGTGGCCGCGTGCGTGAACTAGACCCCGGCGACGCCAAGGCGGGCGACGACACCGAGCACACCCACACCATCAGCGTCAGTTACTACAAGCTGACCGTGGACGGCCGCGATGTGATCGAGATCGACATGCCCGGCATGGTCTTCAACGTCGATGGCCAGGACGTTCTTTCCAAAATCCGCCGCGCTATCGGTCTGTGATCGAGCGCCCCACATTCATCATCATTTGAGAACCCATCACCATGAACGAAAACGAAACCAAGGACCTGAGTGCAGGCACCACCACGGTGGTCGAAGGCGTGGAAGTTGTCACGCTGGATTTCCCCATCAAGCGCGGCGACACCGAAGTCAAGGAAATCACCCTGCGCAAGCCCCTGACAGGTCAATTGCGTGGCATCAAGCTGGGCGAGCTGCTGAATCTGGATGTGGCCTCTGTGCAGATGCTGCTGCCACGCATCAGCACCCCCACCCTGCTGCCCCATGAAGTTGCGCAGATTGACCCGGCAGACATCGCAGAGCTGAGCATCAAGGTGGCTACTTTTTTCGCCCGCAAGAGTACCCGCGAGGCGTACCAGAACTTGTAGAGGACGCCATGGCCGACTTGGCCATGGTCTTTCATTGGCGGCCGGTGGACGTGGAGGGCATGACGCTGGCCGACCTCATGGAATGGCGTGAGCGTGCCCGCATTCGCGCCCAACATCAGGGTGTGTAATATGGGCCATGTTTGCCGACTTCTTCCTCTACGCGTTGCTTGTACTCGCCGCACTGGTCATGCTGGGCTTTGCTCTGGCCCCCATCATGGCCGCAACCGGCCTGTGGGCGCACACCAGCGCCAAGGATCACCGCGCCCAGGCCCGAGAAATCGAGCGCCTGCTGGCCGACAAAGACTAACCACAGTCCTGCACTCCCGCGCCCTGGCGCAAGGGGGTGCCCATGTCTGATACCCGGCTGCGGCTCATTCTTGAGCTGCGCGATAAGGTCCTGGCGCCACTGCGCGGCATTCAGTCCGGCAGCAAAGAAGCTGCGGCAGCACTCAAGTCCACCCGTGACCAGCTGCGCGACCTTGAAAAAACCCAGCAAGACATGGAGGGGCTGCGCAAGACCCGCGTGCAACTGCGTGGCCAGCAGCGCGACCTGCAGGATCTGCAGACAAAACTGACTGGCAGCAATGCCAGCCTGGCAGACCACCGAGAACGCCACAAGAACATCACCGCATCGCTCAAGACCGCACGCGAATCTCACAGCAAGCTCACCAAAGCCCTGCAAGACGGTGCCACTGCCACACCTGAATTCAGCCGCCAGCTGGAACTGGCCCGTATCCGGCTGCAAACCAGCCAAGCGGCCTATGAGCGCTCCAACTCATCACTGCGCCAGTACCGCAACCAGATAAAGACCACCGAGACAGGCATGGCACAGCTGTCCGGAAAAATCGACAACGGCAAGGAACGCCTTCTGGGATACCAGCAGCGCCTGGAACGGGCAGGCATCAGCACTGAAAAACTAGGGCTGAAGTCTCGTAATCAGAAAATCCAGATCGAAGCTGCGACTGCTGCCATGGAGCGCCAGAAGCACGCACTTGCGGGGCTCAAGGCCCAGCAGGAAAAGCTGGCCGCCTTGAAGGAAAGCCACGCCAAATCCATGCTGCACACCGGCATGGCCGTGGGTGCGGGCGTGGGTATGGTGGCAGCAGGCCGCAAGGGTGTAGAGACTGGCATGGGTCCAGTCAAGGATTACTCCGAGCATCAGGACCACATGCTCGGCATTGCGCGCCAGATTGAGGGCGCACGCGATAGCGCAGGGCAACTCACGCCTATCTATTTCGCCCTTGAAGAGCAGATACGGGACATGAGCCACCGCATTCCTCTGGCAACTACAGCCATCACCGACATGGTGACTGCAGCGGCGCGCATGGAAGTGCCGAGAGACAAGCTCGCAGAATTCACGCTGATGGCATCGGAAATGGCGACGGCATTTGATGCTGTGCCTGATGAAATCACAGAGTCCATGGGCAAGGTGGCCAAGAATTTCAAGATTCCTACGGAGAACATTGCCGACATTCGCAGCTTGGCCGACTCGATCAACCACCTTGACGACAACGCCATCAGCAAGGGCGCAGACATCATCGGTTTTCTGAACCGGACCTCCGGCGTCATTTCAACCGTGGCGATGTCTGCCAAGGATGCTGCGGCCTTGGGCTCCACATTGCTGACATTGGGCGAACGCGAAGAAACTGCGGCCACTGCTGCCAATGCCATCGTCCAGAAGTTCGCTGCCGCCTCGAAGGGCACCAAGAAATTCCAGGCGGCGCTGAAAGAGGTGGGCCTCAACAGCAATGCCGTGCAAAAAGGCATGGCCAAGGATGCAACGGCCACCTTGTTGAAGGTCGTGCAGTCCATTCAAAAGCTGCCTGAAGACAAGCGCATCGGGGTCATGGTGGAGCTTGTCGGCATGGAGCACAGCGACACTCTGGCCAAGTTGGTGGACAAGCCAGAAGAACTGCAACGCCAGCTCAAACTGGCCAACGGCAGCCAGGCTCAGGGCTCAATGGCCAGGGAGGCCGATGCGCGCAATCAAACGCTGTCTGCACAGTGGCAAACAACGAAGAACCGCGCATTCAACCTCAAGGCTGCTATCGGTTCCTCGCTGGAACCTGCTCTGATTCAACTGATGAAAACCGTCAATCCATTGATTGAAGGCTTTTCGGCTTTTGTGCAAGAGCACAAGGTTCTGGCTAAGTGGGTGCTGGGCGGCGTGGTTGCCATCTCTGCACTGATGGCTGTACTGGGTGCCCTGTTGATACCGCTTGCCTTGATCGCTGGCAAGTTCATGCTGATGCGCTTTCTGTTTGGCATGCTGGGTATCAAGGTGCCCTTGCTGGGCGCGGTCATCAAGGGGCTGGCGGGTGGAGTGGCAAAACTTACAGGTGCCCTGCTCTCTGGCCTGGCGGTGGCCTTGCGCGCCACCATGGGCGTCATCGTCAAGCTGGGTGTGGCACTTCTAACCACACCCGTGGGCTGGTTTGTGCTGGCCATTGCGGCTATCGCGGGCGCGGCCTATCTGATCTATAAGAACTGGGGGGCCGTTTCTGGCTTCTTTTCCGGGGTCTGGGGCAGCGTCAAGACCCAAACCGCAGCGGCCTGGACATCCGTCAAAGCCAGCCTTTCCGGCCTGTGGTCCAGCTCCGTCAACACGGCACAAACTATCTGGGCAGGCCTGCCGGACTTCTTCTCTGGCATGTGGCAAGGCATCAAAGACACCGCCTCTGTCGTTTGGACTGGCATTGCCTCCATGCTCAGCCAGATGTGGGCAGCAATGGTTAGCACCGCCAGCACGGTCTGGCCGCAAATGGGAGGCTCTTTCCCTGCTGTGCTGCAAACCATCAGCACCGCCATCATCAACTGGAGCCCGCTGGGTCTGTTCTATCAGGCCTTCGCGGGCGTCATGAGCTACTTCGGTGTGGAGCTTCCCACCAAGTTCAGCGAGTTTGGTGCCAACATCATTCAGGGGCTGGTCACCGGCATCACCAGCAAGCTGTCCATGGTGCGTGAAGCCGTAGGCGGAGCTGCGGATTCGGCCATTGGCTGGTTCAAGGAAAAGCTGGGCATTCACAGCCCCAGCCGCGTCTTCATGGCCGCAGGCGTTAACGTGGGCGAAGGCGCGGCTATTGGCATCGATAGCACGCTAGGCATGGTGCGCAAGTCTGCGGCGGCCATGGCTGCTGCAACGGGTCTCTCGCTGGCAACACCCGCTATTGCTGCACCCAACATGCAGCAGTTGCCCAAGCTGGCCCAGCAAACCATCCCCCTGCAAACCGACCCAGTGCAGATCGACCGCCGCCCGGTTTTGGCCCCGCCCGCAGCAGCGCCTGCAACTGCGCGCCCTGCTCCCGTCATTCAGGGGGACACCATCACCATCCAGATTCACGCCGCCCCAGGCATGGACCCGCAGGCATTGGCCAGAGAGGTCGAACGCCTGCTGGAGCAACGCGACCGCGCCAAGGCTGCCCGCCTGCAAGCCAGCTTTACGGATTGGAACTGACCATGCTTTGCCTCGGCCTCTTTGTTTTCAGCCTCGACACCCTCTCTTATCAAGACCTGCAGCGCCGCACCTCGTGGAAGCACCCCACGCAGAGCATTGTGGGTGGGCGCGACACCTCCCAGTTTCTGGGCTATGGCGAGGACATCATCACCCTGAGCGGCAGCATCGTCCCTGAATTCAAGGGCAAGCGCGCCAGTCTGGAAGAGCTGCGCCTGATGGGAAACACCGGCCTGGCCTTCGCGCTAGTCGAAGGCAGCGGCACCGTGTACGGAGCCTTTGTCATCACCGAAATGCAGGAAACCAAAACCTATTTCGAGGTGGACGGAACGGCCCGCAAGATCGAATTCACATTGACCCTGCGCCGCGTGGACCAGGACGATGAAGGCGGTTCCGGCTACTCCGAAGAAATGGGCGACCTGGAAATGTCCGAAGCCGTAAGCCTCAATTGAGCCTGAACTGACCATGAGCGACGTATCAGACATCCGCGACCGCCAGCCCTACGCCACATCCACAGGTGGCCGTGGTCAGCGTCTCTTCGCACACCTCACCCCCATCTGGCGCGTGACCGTCAAAGGCCAGGACGTATCTGCGCGCTTTGCGCCGCGCCTTGTCAGCCTCAACATCACCGACAACCGCGATGGCGAAGCCGATGAGGTCGAAATCGTCATCAGCGACCATGACGGTGCCGTGGAGCTTCCCGAAACCGGCGACACCATGACCGTGGCCATAGGCTGGCAACTCAGTCCCGGCAGCGGCCCCTACCGTGCACCCACACAGGAAGAGATGGGTGGCTTCCCCCTGGGGCTGGTGGACAAAGGCAGCTACACCATCCAGGCCGTGGAATACAGCGGCGCGCCCGACACCATCACGCTGCGCGGCCGCGCGGCCAACATGCTGGACGAGCTGCGCACCCTCAAGGACCGCAGCTGGCACAAGACCACCGTCGGCACCATCGTGCAAAGCATTGGCACGCAGAACAAGCTCAAGGTCAGCATTGATAAGGAAATTGCCACGCGCAAGATTGGCCACGCCGATCAGGCGCAGGAGTCTGATGCCTCGTTTCTGCGACGCCTGGGCAGGCAAATGGATTGCCTGTGCAACATCAAAAACGGCACCCTGCTTTTTAGCCAGGCCCGCAAGGCCCGCACGCCCAGCGGCACCGACCTGCCGCCTGTCACCATCACCCGCGATGCAGGCGACCAGCACCGCTGGGCGCGCTCAGACCGCGACAGCTACAGCGGTGTCAAAGCCTTCTACAACAACATCAAGCGCGGCACCCGCTCAAGCGTCATAGCGGGCATCAGCGGCAGAGCCAAGACCCTGCGCCAGACCTATGCCAGCGAGGCCGATGCCCTGGCCGCCGCCCGTGCCGAATGGCTACGCATTCAGCGCGGCATTTACTCCTTTGACATCACCTTGGCCTATGGCCGTGCCGATGTCATGCCCCAGCGGCCGGTGATCGTCAGCGGCTGGAAAAAGCAGATTGATGAAACCGTGTGGATGGTCACCGCCGTGCGCCACAGCCTGAGCAGCAGCGGCTATGTCAGCCAGCTGACGCTGGAGACTCAGCAGGGTGAGGGCGTGGACGGAGGGGACGAAGCAAATAATTGATCACTCAATCCCTATATCATCATTATTATTTCTATTCTTATGAACGTTATATTCTTTAACTCTCTTATTAATATTAGAAGCCATTGAATATTTTTTTATCTGAGACATAAAAACCATAATTATCAAAGCACAGATCAAAGAAAGAACTGCAGCAACTGCTTTCGACTTATTAACCGTATCTTTATAGAATTTTTTTTTTTTTTTTTTAAATATTCCACAAGCGATGTATATATTAAAATACCTTATTCTGCTCACTATTACCCGGTTCTGGATATGCACCTGCGGTCACCACATCGCATTGCCTACGACTAAATTTTTCATCATAAATTGAAAGCTTTCTCCCATCAAAATGAAAATTTTTCTCTGTTTCAACAACAACAAAATTTGCATCATCTCTATTCAGAAAAACATTCAAAAGAATGATAGATAATCCCATAGCTGCAATAAGAACAATATTTAGAACAACATCAAACTTAAAACTAATTTTTTTTATCCCGATAAGCCGCACATCGAAAAGATTAGCTACTTTGCGAAGCTCTAAAAAATTCACGTTATTGGATGAGAGCCAATTTCTCAGTGATTTGATATGCTCTTTAGTTTCTACATCGAATCCATACCTATACCGAAAAAGCTCTAAGTCGCTAATAATCTCCCAATCACTATTAAGTTCTTTGTCATTAAATTCCAGCTTGCCACCAAAAAATATCCATATTCTATCCAAAAGGAAGTTTATGGATTTGGCTCTGTAGATACAAAGCAAAAGACAAATAGCAATAATACCCCCTACAATTACTCCTCCAAAAATTGGAAATGAACTAGCGATTGAACCAATCCCATCAACAACATCTGAATTACTCATATCTTCTATCGATAAATATTTTAATTTTTACTTACCGCGCACAAGCTCAAGCAGCTTTTTTAGTTCATCTGCGTTGATCTTTTCAAGCATCTGAAAAACAGGTGGCTTTTCGGTGTGCTTACCATCCAATGTTATTGAAGCGTTGTAAGCGATAGCATTGATCGACTTTGCAATCAGCTCTTTTTGCAAATCTTCTGCATCACCCTTCAGATCCTGGAGCTGCTTCTTGTAGCCTTCATAAGACGATGCAAGTGCTTCTTTATGGGCATACTCTTGCTGCAGTCGTTCATACTGGCTTCTGCGAGTAGCAGAGAACACGGTAAACCAAACTACTGGAATCACAACCGGTGCGCGAACCAAGAGTGTTTTCAGCATCTCCTGCCAATCACTTGGTTTCACCAGCTCGACCTTGAAAGGACTGCTAGTGAAGTCAAAAATCATGAATAGACCCGAAATTAACAAAAATGCAAGTGCGCAATAAAATGCTATTGTGTAATTTTCGATGCGCTTATCGAATGAATCTTTTAAAGATTTATAGGCACTCGCTAAGCCTGCGCTGGTCGCACCTGGCAAGAGAGATTCAACCTTTTCAAACATTGCATTATGCCTAGTTTGATTTTCGCTCTCAAAAAAATCAAGTCGCTTGAATCGTTCCTCAATTTCTTGCTTCAAACCACCTTTGCCATCAGATCCAATTGGTGGTCCAAAGATACGCAGATAGAACTGCTTCAATTCTTCATGTTCTTGTGTAGAAGAGTTCGTTAGTTCTGTCAGCCTTTGCTGCATTTTTTCTACATCGCGCTGATAACCTCCTATCAGTTGAGATGTAGACTCAGGTCCTACTAATAATTTATCATGCAGATCTGCAACAGCCTTTTGATCAGTTGATAATTTTTCCACCATGCTTTTTACACGGTTCTCAACAGACGCCTGATCATCTGCGGTGGCGAAAATATAGTCACTGAAGCCCTTAACTCTGACCTCAATATCATCTATTCTCTTTTTTTGTGCAGTTGCCTCGCCGCTTGCAACAGAAAGTGCAGATTGTGATTTTTTTGCAACCTGCTCAAATGAACCTATGTATTTATTAACCTGCTCTATGTATGTTTTCTGCGATATAGCATAAGCTTTCAAATACTGCTCCGGAATTGCTAGATATGGCCGTAAGTGTGCCATCAACATATCAGCATACTCATTCGCCTGAAGCAAATAATCAAAACTTTTGCTTGATTGATAATTCCTAATATTTTGCAAACAATTATCCGAATTTTGCTGACAGTTAGCAAAAATTGATAATGGTATTAGTTCTGCATCTATAGTGGAAATAATATTATCAACAAATGCTAAAACTTTATTCAGCCTACCGATCTCTTCCACGACATTAACGGAAGTTGTTTCATCAATAACTTGCTCATGCACGGCTGCCAAAAGCGTTTCCCATGACTTCTTAAACGGGTGCTGATTAGCTGCATCTATCCACCGGCTCATAGTACTCCCCCTAATTTTCTAGTTCGTTTTCTTCAATCAAGTGGGCGAATGACAGGATGCATTCACCGCCGCACATAACTCTTGCGCCCCGAATCCGAATAGCAATACTGCCCACCACGCGGCCCGGTGCAGATATTTCCGCTGCGGCAGCTGCAATCGCCGCCAGCAGATTGGGTAGGTTTAGGTTGTGACGTCAGTCCCAGCCTTCGACTAGCACCGCCGCCCATCTCTGCACTACAGCTGCGTTTAGAGCCACTGACGGAACCGTCATTGCAGATGAATAGCTCACCCTGGCAATGCGAAACACCGCCCTTGCGGCCCGAGCATGGGTAGTTGGCAGCATTAACGTCAAAACTGCTTAAGACCAAGAGCAGTAAAGCGCATGCAGCTATGAATATGGAGTGCAGAGACTTTTGCTGAGCCCACGGCTTGCGCGTGCCGGGCACCATCATCTCGATTGCCGGTTGTACTCAGCCTGCGCTCTCAGTTCAGCGACACAGCTGGAATTGGGTTCGCAGACCTCGTCTTCTGCAGACCGGCGATTTGGTCGTGCAGCAGTGTTCTGAGCTTTGGGCGTTGCAGCACTGACTGACTTTGGGGCTTGGGGCTTTGGCGTGCTGCTGCTATCGCTGTAGTAGCCACCACCTGATGAGCCGTACCCTGAGCCACTGCTGGAGTAGCTGCGTCGGCTGCTCCGACTGGTACTACCCAAGCTACGGCTGCTGCTGCCTGAGCTGCGATGGCCACCGCCGCCACGCGCCTGTGCCACCGTGGGCACAAGTGCCGCGGCGACCAAGGCTGTGAAAAGACCACGCCGCGTTGAACGGGCGTTCACCAATACTCTCATTACTCCCCCTCCTCGTCAGGTCTGCAGCCTCTTTGGGCTGTCAGCCTGTTGGTGTGGCTTATTCAGTCACTGGTGACTTACTTCTCCGCTAAAAAAATAACTCTTGCCATCGCTTCCAGTGCAATGCGCCCATCAGTTGTTCCATTACGCCAGGCCTGCAGCAAGTCGCGTTCACCAGGTGCCAGCGTGCTTCCAGACGCTGCAGCTTTTTCACCAGTAACAACATAAAGCACATCAACGCCCAGCCCTGCCATCAAAGCAAGAACGCTCGCATTAGGTGTCGCTTCCCCGTTTTCCCAGGAAGAAAGCGTGCGTCGAGACACGCCGCAACTTTCAGCGAAATCAGTCTGTTGAGCATCAATACGGAAACGCTCTTCCCTGAGGCGGTCGCCAATTGATGCAAAATTCTTCTCATTCATTCATTGACATGGGCAGATTTCTGCTCATAATTCGGTTACGTTGTAAATCTCAGTTCTCATCGTACATGACCCCCACAGCCAACATCCAGCCCTCCCCGCCTGCCGCGCTGTCCAGCGCCGCGGCGGACAAGCCCATTGCCATCCGCCTGGGCCAGACAGAGCTGGATGAAGTCCTGCACTTTGCCCATGCCGAAGACCTGCCCGCAGGCAACTTCGCCCGCATGATTTATCTGCTGGGCTTGGCCGTGTACCGCCAGCAGGGCTATCTGACGTTGCGCGCCGATATGGCCCAGCCTTCCCGCAGCCGCTGGCAGCCTGCAAGTGGTCTGGTGAATGAAAAGCCCATTGCCATGCGCCTGCAGCCCACCGAGCGCGAGGCGGTGGAGACGATGGCATCCGAGGCAGGCCGTCGCCCCGGAAACTTTGCCCGCGTGGTGTTTCGCATGGGCATGCCCATTTACCGCCAGCGGGTGCAGCACCTGCTGACAGACATGTCGGCCTTTGGCGCAATCCGCAATGAGTGAGGTGCCCATGTCTGTGACCAATCCTTTTGATTCAGAGCCCGGCTTGCTGGCCCATCGTAGTTTTTCGCAGGCGGCCCTGGGCGTAGGCGCGCGTAAGGTCAGCATGGGTGTGACCGCACCGCAGGTTGTGGGACAAGCCGGGCAAGGATGTAACACAGAGAACGGCACTCCCGATGCACCAGCAAAGAAGCGGCAGCCTCTGACGCTTGAGCCCAAGCAAAAGAGCATTCCGCGTGACAGAACGCGCCTTCGCTGCCCGCATTGCAAGGCACCTTGCAACTCGCGCACCAGCTTTGAGACAAGCGTTGTGACGCGCACTTTTATCTATTGCTGCACCAACTACGAATGCGGCCACACGTTCAAGGCCGTCATGGAGATTCATTACACGATCTCCCCGAGCGCCACCCCAGACCCCGCCGTCAACCTGCCCATCTCTACCCACGTGCGCCGCGACTTGGTCCGCGTACAGATGGATGTGGCGCGGTCTGCAGACCATGAGCCAGAGCACACCGAGCCGGTAACGGGCGACCTGTTCGCAGGCATACCGCCCGACCCGCCGCGCACCTAGCGCACTAACCACACCCATTTAACCAACCGCTGACAGAGCCAGTTTGCTGGCCCTGCGGCCCTTTTCACGCCCAAAAAACCTGAAAGACCGTTGCATGAGCCACTTCGCAATTACACATATTGACCAGAACCATGTGCGCCGCCGCATGGTGATCGGTGCCCCAAACAACGCCATGGCCAGAGATTGCGCTGTCCGCATCTATGGCGTTGCATGGTTCATGAGCTGCGTGAGGGTCTGAATGAACGCCCCGCTGCGCAACGCCTTGGTCATGCTGCCGCCAAAGCTGGCCCCAGCAGGTCTGGACGAAGCAGAGCATCAGCCTGCAGAGGCTGCGCTGCTGATGCCCGGTGCGGTAGATCTGCTGCGCATCACCATCGAGGCCTGGGGCCCGCTGCGCGAGAGCGATGCAGTACCCATGCCGCTGGCCATTCGCCAGCAATGGAGCGCCCTGCGCAAGAAGTACCGCAGCCAGTCAGGCCGTGGCTATATCGACGCAGAAAACCAGGAATGGTTTGGCCTGCCGGAAGAGCTGCGCATGGTCATCTTGCTGCTGGCCCAGGTAAGCGGCAACCTGCCTGACCTTGTCAACAGGGACTGGCGCGAGACGCCGCCACCAGAGCGCGCAGCCATCAAGGCAGCAACACGTTCTATCAAACGGCATGCGGGCCAGTTGGTGGCATTGGCCACTTTGTGGTGATTGACGATGGCTGTCTCTCTCATCCCCCGCAAGCGCGTCACATCCAGCTTTTCAGCGTGGCTGCGCCACATGCCCAAGCCTGCGCATGTCCAGCAGCACTTGGCGCGAATCATCGACTCGGCACCCCGCGAGTGGCAGAACGCCATCCGCGCGCGCTTCGTCAAGTCTGCGCCGCTGCCGCCTGCGGGCGTGGCCATGGATTCACAGGCCTATGCACGCTGGGAGCTGGGGCTACCCAGCGAGAACGAACAGGCATGGGCTGATCTGCAGGAGCTGGCTGACTATGAAGACCGCTATGGCGACGCGCTGCGGCTGAATATCGGGGATGAAGAAATCTGCGCCTGGGCCCAAAAACTGGCCGATGACGTAGAGGAGTTTGACAACCGCATCGTGGTGCATGCCAGCAAAACTCTGAGTTTTCCCAAGCTGCAGCCCGCATCACCCGAGGTGATTCTGCAGGCCCGCGTCGATGCCGTGCGCCGCATCGTGGACATGCTGGGCATAGAGGTCAGCAAGCCTATCAAGGGCGAATCTGACATTGCCCGCGCCAAGTGTGCCCGCTGGTGGCGCCGACGCCTGCGCCGCCACATTGCCCGCGTGGTAGAGGCGGGTGCTATCAACATGGGGCTGGTTCATCTGAACAGCGGTGGTTATGTGAGCCACAGCGGCCTGCACCGCCGCAAGGGTCAGCTGGCGCGCAATGCCGAGGCGCTGGGTCGCACGTATTACAAGAACGAAGCGGGCCAGCATTACAGCCTGGCAGAGCTGTCGGCCCTCAGTCCATCCAACCCGGCCATTCGTGGCGGTGAGTTGATGACGCGCATTCGCGGTGCCGAGGAATATGCCGACGTCCATGGCCATGTGGGGCTGTTCCTGACGCTGACCGCTCCCAGCAAGTACCACGCCATGCGTTTGGTGGGCAACGGCGATAGGCGATGGGCCGAGCGCAACCCCAAGTTCAACGGTGCAGATCCTCGTGAATGCCAGCAGATGATGCTGGCCCTGTGGAAGCGCGTGTTGGCAAAGCTGGATCGCAAGAAAATAAAACGCTATGGCCTGCGTGTAGTGGAGCCACACCATGACGGTACACCTCACTGGCACATGCTGGTGTGGACTGAAGACAAGGCGGCGGCTCGCGCTCTGGTGGCAGTCATCCGAGAGTACTGGCTGAGCGAAGACGGCAATGAACGCGGTGCCAAAGAAAACCGTGTTGATGTGAAGCGCATGGAGGCCGGAGGTGCTGCAGGCTATGTGGCCAAGTACATCGCCAAGAACGTGGGCCATATCGCCCTGGCCGAGCACTTGGATGTAGTGCAGGGCCAAGAGATTCAGATGCGTCTGGGGCTTGAGCACCCTGACCAACCCAAACCCCAAGACAACAGCGAAATGGCTGCCCAGCGTCGCGTGGATGCATGGGCCGCCACCTGGGGCATTCGCCAGTTTCAAGCCTTTGGCATGCCCAGCGTGACGGTGTGGCGCGAGCTGCGCCGGGTCAGCAAGGACCAGCCGCAGCAGCTTGACCTGTTCTGCCCAGAAACCAAGAACAACATCCAGCGCGCTTATCAAGCCTGCCACCGTCATGGCGAGATTCGCGCCGACTGGCGCATGTTCATGGAAAGCATGGGCGGCCACAGCTGCAAGCGCCAAGACTGGCTGCTGCGCCCTGCCCGCCGTGCCGCCAAGGCAGGTGCAACGAATATGTATGGCGATGAACTCACGGCCGGACCTGTGCGCGGCGTGGAGATTCAGCGCGGCCGCGCACGCGGTCATTGGCTAGTGAGCCGCCGCATGGCGTGGAGTCACTGCACAGAAAAGCCTCTGGCAGCACACGCCGAAGGCGTAGCTGCAGATGCCGATGGCGTCATCCACAACGCAGGCCAAGAGACGCAGACACGGCAGGCTTTGCCTGCCGCTTGGACTGGTTTCAATAACTTCAGGGGCCGCCTTCAGGGCGCAGCCGCTGAACAGATTTCCATCAGCGACAACCGTGAATCAGAGGTCAAAACCAGCCACCTCACCCCAGATTCACCGGCCTACCAGCGCCAAGCACTGGCCAACCGCTTCCAGCAAGCAGCGCACTTCTTCAAAAACGCTCACTGATCCATCACAGGAGGACTCGCCATGCCCGCAAAACGCACCGAACCTAGCCGCAGCGCCGTCAACCAGGCGGCGGGCTTCAAGTACACGCCCGCCGCGGGCACTGATCTGGCCAAGCGCTTCGCTGCCATCAAGCGCGAACAAGCCAAAGCCCAGCGCGATGCTGCCGCCGCCGAATTCCGGCAAGCCCAGCAGTCGCTGGAGCTGGAACAAACAGCCCAGGTTCTTCCACTTTTCAAACATGCCATCTGACCAGCAACCACCAGGAGCCACCACCATGGACCACAACGTCATCGCCCTGCACAGCTACCGCGCCATCCTGATTCCAGCCAACGCCAACCCCAGCAATCTGGAGGATCTGGCCGACGCCGGTCTGCTGCCCACCATCCGAATCAAGGCAGGCAACGCAACCCAGGCCAAAGCCAATGCGCACCAAGTCAGCGGCCAAGGCGTGCTGAGCGTGGAGCGCGTGGACGAATCAGGAGCATGAAGCGATGAACAACGAATACTTGAGCAATCAGGAGCTGAGCCGTCTCACGGGTGGCTGCGAGAACTCGCATAAGTCCAGCTGGCTCAAGCTGCGCTGCATTCCGTACCAGCAAGACGGCAAACGCATCATCGTGTCGCGCGAGCATGTGCGGGACTGGCTTGCGGGCAAGGTCACGCTGACACGTAGCGGCATGAACTTGAGCGCCATTAGATAAAGGGAGAACCATGCCAAAGATCACCAAGTACCCACGCCTGCGCACCAAGGTCTACAAAGGCAAAGGCGGCAAGGCTTATGTCTATTACGTTTACGACATGCGCAAGGACGGCAAGCCCGACATTCGCCTGGGCACCGACCATGTCAAGGCCTTGCTGAAGTGGGATGAGCTGCACAACCAGCGGCCACAGACTATTGGCCGCATAGAGGAAGCCTTTGCCCGCTGGGAAGAGCGGGAGCTGCCCAAGTACAGCGCGGAAACATATGCCGGTTACCTGAAGAACCTGCGCACCATCCGCCCTGTGTTTGGCCAGATGGTCTGGGATGAGGTGGATCTGCCCACGCTGCGCCAGTACTTGGACCTGCGCACCGCCAAAACCCAGGGCAACCGTGAAATGTCGCTGCTGCGCCTGATCTGGGGCAAGGCCAAGCTCTGGGGCATGACGCGCAGCCCCTGGCCAGCCGAGGGCATACGCGGCTGGAAGAACGAGGAGAACGCGAGAGTTTTTGAGGTGACGCCCGAGTTATTCCGTGCCGTTTATGCCCAGGCCGACCAAGTGCTACGCGACGGCATGGATATGGCGTCCGCCACGGGCATGCGGCTGAAGGATGTGATCGCGGTAGAGATGCCCAGGAATGGCCTGCTCAAGCGCATCGCCAACAAGACTCAGAAAGTCAAAGGTGCCATCGAGTTCGACATTACCGAATCGCCAGTGCTCACTCGCATCGTCCAGCGCCGCGAGCTGGTCGATACGCTCTGCCCCAATCTGCTGGTGCTGCCCGATGGCCGGCCGGTCACCTACCGCATGATTTCCCGCCGCTGGGAAGACGCCCGCGACGCGGCCGCCTATCGCGCCGAAGTCACCGGCGACACCGAACGAGGCAAACAGATCCGCGCCATGTACCTCCGCGACATGCGCAGCTTCGCAGCCAACTTGGCCGAAGACATTGATGAAGCATCAAAGCTGCTGGACCACAGCAGCGTGAGCGTGACGCGCAAGCATTACCGGACAAGGGCTACGCGGTTGAAGGCAGTGCGCTGAGCCAGAGAGAACGCCCCGTACCTGATCAATAGAACTTGCTATTGCCCTCAATACGGGCTCTTTCAGTCTCGGGAAACTTCCCCTCAGCCAGTAGCTGTTCACAAGCCATTCGTCCATCTTCCAGAGCACCTGCATACCAGGCAGAGCTGGCCAACTCATCCAGAGCCCGCCACTCGTAAACAGACGAATCTACAAACAGCAGATCATCTGTTTTCTTGAGGCGAGAAGCACGCAACGCATAAAGGTGAGCCAGGGGTGTCTCCCCCTGCAGCCTTAGATATCTGGACAGCTCATAAAGAGGCTCAGCCCGACCGGGGCGCATTGCATAAGCGCGCAAGTACGTCTGCTGAACATCAATGCTTGAGCAATTGAGCTTTTCCTTCAACACCGCGACCTGAAAAGCCGCATACCAAGTTTCCTCGGCCCAGCCATGAAGGCCGACTCGCTTTTCATATTGCTGCAGACTTTCAGACAACAGACCAGCATCCCGGTAGCTTTGAGCAAAGTAGAAGGTGTAACGAGGATGGCCCGGCTGTTTAGCCAGTGCCTTTTTGAGCACCTCAATGTCTTTGAGGTAGGTGGAGGGATCTCTGGCTCTTGCTCCATCTCTGCTGACATGAATTTCTGGCCCAGGAAGCAACGCCCATTGGTGAGGTTCTGGGCAGGTCAAGTACTCGTGAATCACTCCTTCCCACGCCCAATTCCGGCGAGTCGAGATCAAGCTATTTCGGGAGTACTGTGTGGAGTTCAGAATGCATTTGAAGAGATATCCGTCTGCATCCAGCTGTGGCCACAGAAAGCCAGGTGGAAGTTGCAACTGCTCATCCGCATCAATGAAAAGCACGTAGTCCGCATTCTGCCGAGCAAAGGCCAAGGCCTCATTTCGATTGTGCGCAAAGTCAATCCAAGGCCGCTCGTATAGCGTGCCAGGAATACCGGCCATCGCCTCCTGCACAAGCTGCTGAGTCCCATCGGTAGAGCCGGTATCCACGATGACCCACTGATCAATCCAGGGTCTAACAGATTCAAGGCAGCGCTTTATTACAGGAGCTTCGTTCTTCACGATCATGCTCAAACTGATGCGTTTAGCTAACATATTGAAAATACTAATAAATTTCAGAAGCACGAAAAGCAGAGTTCCAAGCCTATCCGTGGAGTTCTACTTATGCAATCTCGCGTCTATCCGCTTCTTGCCTGTTTACTGGTTGGCCTCACAATTTCTTCGTCCGCTGGTGGTGGCGGTGACAGAGGCAGTGATGGCTTTGCTGCTCCAGCAACTGGCTTCGTCCTTCTTGATGCGACCACCGCTCCGGCAAAATCAGTTGGCAAATACGGCGACTTTTACTTGAACAGCTCAATGGGCATGCTGTAGGACCTGATTGCGATAGGCGGCCAACAGATCCGCGCCATGTACCTGCGCGATATGCGAAGTTTCGCTGCCAGCTTGGCTGAAGACATTGATAAGGCGTCAAAGCTGCTGAACCACAGCAGCGTGAACGTGACACGAAGCATTACCTGACAAGAGCTACGCGGTTGAAGGCAGTGCACTGATGCTAATCCTCACATTTCCCCTACATGCATTTCTGAAATATTAGATCAGGGGGTGACTGTTAGCGTATGCAGCCTAAGCCTCAGATGCACTCTCTCAATACTGGTGCAGCTTCAACCTGAACTGACGGTCTTAGCTTTCAGGCCAGTTTGTTGGCAAATGCATACATACAAATAATGCATGAAATCATAAATTTCATGCATTTCATCTAGGCCTGATACGATTTGAATCACATCTAACACTTGGAAAAATGATGAGAATTAATTCTCTGGCCTTGACTTTGATTGCTGTTGCCGCATTGGCTGCCTGTGGTGGAGGCGACTCTGGTGGGAGCAGCGGAAATACCTCAGGCACCAGCAATCAGGTGTCAGACCTGAAGTTGCTGAGCGGAGTAGAACCGCCCGCCTCAACGGTCGGTACTGACGGCGCATTTTTCCTCGACTACAAGAGCGGGCGCTTGTACGGCCCCAAAGCTAGTGGTGCATGGCCATCCGCCAGCCTGTCATTAGTAGGTGCCTCAGGCCCGGTGGGCCCTGCTGGGGCAGCTGGCATTGGCGGCACCTCCCCCGGGCTTTACAGCGGTACTTCAGCCCCGGCTGACACGCTTGGCCTTGATGGCGATTTTTACCTGAACCTTTCCAGCAAGATTCTGTACGGCCCCAAAGCTAGTGCTACTTGGCCCGCTACCGGTATCAGCATCGTTGGATCACTGGGTCCTGCAGGTGCGACTGGTGCAACCGGCGCCACGGGAGCTACTGGTGCGCCTGGAGCAAGTCTTATTGGTGGAGCCGGCGCTCCTAACAACTTGATTGGGGCTGATGGAGACTTCTACATCGATTCCGTTGCCGGCTTACTCATCGGCCCTAAGGCAGCTGGTATTTGGCCACTGACTGGAACCTCCCTTATTGGTCCGACAGGGGCCACTGGGGCGACCGGAGCCACTGGTGCCACTGGTGCCACTGGTTCTACTGGCGCCACAGGCGCCACAGGCGCTGTCGGAGCAAGCATCATCTCCGGCGCGGGTGTTCCAGCAAGTGGACTCGGAAGCGATGGCGATCTTTATTTTGATACCAACAGCAAGTTCATTTTCGGTCCCAAGACGAATGGAGCATGGCCTGGAGTAGGCACGTCGCTAACGGGTGCAACGGGTGCAACAGGTGCAACTGGTACAGCTGGTGCCACTGGTTTAACGGGTGCAACTGGCCCAATAGGCCCAATAGGCCCAATAGGCCCAATTGGTCAAACGGGAGCAACAGGTTCTACAGGAGCAACGGGAGCAACAGGTACTGCAGGCCCAACAGGCGCGACAGGTTCGGTGGGACCAACAGGAGTGACGGGGGTAACAGGAGCGACAGGTACAACAGGAGCGACAGGTACAACGGGAGCGACAGGTCCAACAGGAGCGACGGGTACAACGGGAGCGACAGGTACAACTGGCGCAACTGGCGCAACTGGCGCAACTGGCGCAACTGGCGCAACTGGCGCAGCAGGTACTGCCCTAAAGCTGAAGGACGCTAATGGAGTAACGCTTGGAACTGTGTTGTCGTCAGCAAGAAATAGTGTGACCTTCCAGACTTCAACGGGTCATCAGACGATCATCAACTGGACAGGGACTTTCTCGCCTAGCCAGATTTACTACTCTTCATATAGCCCTGGCTCGTGTGGTGGTTCGGCCTACCTCAACTCAGGCAACACTACTGCTGCCAACATGTATGGCAAGTGGATGGTGTTCTCCGGATCGCTCGATAGCCTCATGGTTCCTACAGCCGCAAGCTTGCAGTCAGATGGCACGGCATTGACTGTCCAGCCTGGAGCAGGTGTCATTCAGGGTATTGATAACCCTTTATGTGGGACGAGCAGCTCTAATCAAATGATGTGGGCATTACAGCCGGTTACTCGACTACAAGTAGGACTGCCTGCAGTCATTACCCCACCTTTGTCTATCGAGTAAGCGTCACGAGCCAACAATGCGGCGCCGCAACCGAGACATTACCCGGTTGTGGCGCACAAAGGCTACTGAGTCAATCCGATAGGAGTGGTCACCATTTGCTCCATCGGATCGCATTCTGTAGCCGTTGAGCTCGTGCATTGAGTAAATACATTTTTTGCAGTCGCAGAGGCGTTGTTGCACAAATCAATTTGAAGTCGAGTGCCCCCTGACCCAGGCGTAGCT